>Ga0070698_100009046_pt1 | contig 10708 bp, 6 predicted proteins | sample KBSK1502metaG_FD_65477 | JGI IMG/M metagenome (GOLD analysis project Ga0070698, IMG submission 65477) | Corn, switchgrass and miscanthus rhizosphere microbial communities from Kellogg Biological Station, Michigan, USA - KBS K1-50-2 metaG | ecosystem: Host-associated > Plants > Roots >... | reverse complement strand
AGCGGAAGGATGGGAGCCGGGGGCTGGTGGTCCCGGTCATTCGGGGCGCCGACCGGATGGACTTCGCCGGCTTCCATCGAACTTACGAAGACCTGGTGGACAAGGCGCGCGGCAACAAGCTCATGCCGGACGCCTTTGCCGGCGCGTCCATGTCGCTCACCAATCCGGGCGGCCTGGGCACGGTGGCCTCGGTGCCCCGGCTGATGCCCGGCCAGGGCAGCATCATCGCGGTCGGCGCGATCGGCCTGCCGGCGGAATTCGCGAAGCTGAGCCCCGAGCGGGCTCGCGAGCTGGGTGTCGTCAAGATCATGACGATCACCAGCACCTATGACCACCGGGTAATCCAGGGGGCCGAGTCGGGTGAATTCCTCCGCACCCTGGATGGTTTGCTCCAGGGGAATGAAGGATTCTACCAGGCGGTGTTCACCAGCTTCGGCCTCCCGGCCCCCGCTGCCGACGCCGCCCCGGCGGTGACGGCCGGGGCCCCGGTCGCTACCGATCGGGTGGAGCGGCGCTCGACCGAGAATCTGGCCCACGTCGCTGCGGCGATGGCGCTGGTCAAAGCGCACCGGACCCACGGCCACCTGGCGGCGCATCTCGACCCGCTGGGCAGCGAGCCGATCGGCGACCCGGCGCTGGATCCCGAGCGGCTCGGCCTCACACCCGGGATCATGGCGACGATTCCCGCCAGGCTGCTCCGGGTCTTTTGCCAGGGCGAAACGCTGGCGGAAGCCTATCCGAACCTTCGCTCTACCTACTGCGGCACCATCGCCTACGAAGTCGAGCACATCTCCAGCCACGAGGTGCGAGTCTGGCTGCGCGAGATGATCGAGAGCGGGGCGCACCGCACCCCGCTCTCCCCGGACGCGAAGAAGAAACTGCTGGCCCGGCTCACCCAGGTGGAGGTTTTCGAGCGCTTTCTCCACAAGGCCTACCTGGGCCAGAAACGGTTCTCGATCGAAGGCCTGGACGTCATGGTGCCGATGCTCGATCTCACCATCGAATCGGCTGCCGCATCGGGCGCGCGCGAAGTGGTGCTGGGAATGGCCCACCGGGGCCGGCTCAACGTGCTGGTGCACGTGGTCGGGAAGCCGCAGCAGTCGATCATCGCGGAATTCGAAGGCAGCCGGGCCGCGGCGGACAGCGACGATCCGCACGACAGCACCGGAGACGTGAAGTATCACCACGGCGCTCACGGAGCCTACAACACCGCCAGTGGCCGCGTGGTCACCGTCACCCTGGTGCCCAACCCCAGCCATCTCGAGTTCGTGGGACCGGTGGTGGACGGCCGGGCCCGAGCCATCCAGACCCAGCGTCGGGGCCGCGAGGCGATTCACGACGCCAGCGTCGCGCTGCCGGTGGTGATTCACGGGGACGCCGCCTTTGCCGGGCAGGGTGTGGTGCAGGAGATGCTGAACCTGGGCTCGCTCGACGGCTATCGCACCGGCGGGACCTACCATCTGATCGCCAACAACCAGGTGGGCTTCACCACGGATACCCGTGATGCGCGCTCCACCCGGCACGCCAGCGACCTGGCCAAGGGCTTCGACATTCCCATCATCCATGTGAATGCCGACGATCCGGAAGCGTGCCTGGCCGCGGTACGGCTGGCAATGGCATTCCGGGAAAAATTCCGCGAGGATCCGATTATCGACCTGGTGGGATACCGCCGGCACGGGCACAACGAGGCGGACGAGCCGACCTACACCCAACCGCAGATGTACGCCCGGATCAAGGAGCACCAGACCGTGCGCGAGCTGTACGCGGCGGCGCTGGCGGCGGAAGGCGTGGTGGCGGCGGAGGAAGCCAAGGCGATGTATGACGCCGAGTACCAGCGGCTGGTGGAAATCCAGCAATCGTTCAAGGCAAACCTGGCTCAGAGCGGTTCGCTGGACTCGCCCAAGCCGCAGCGCTCTACTACCGGGATGGACGTGGAGACGGCGGTTCCCGCCGACCTGCTGCGCGCGCTCAACGATCAGTTGCTGGCGTGGCCCGAGGGATTCACCGTCAATCCGAAACTGGCTCGGCAACTGGAACGCCGCCGCAATGCCATGGGACCCGAGGGTGGCATCGACTGGGCTCACGCCGAGTCGCTCGCCTTTGCCTCCCTGGTGAGCGAAGGCACCCCGATCCGGCTTACCGGGCAGGACACTGAGCGAGGCACTTTCAGCCAGCGGCACCTGGTGCTGCACGATGTGAACACCGGCGCCACCGTCACCCCGATGAAGCGTCTGCCGGGAGCCATGGCGCCGTTCGAGGTCTATAACAGCCCGCTGTCCGAGCTGGCTCCGCTGGGCTACGAGTACGGCTACAGCGCGGCCGCCCCGGAGGCCCTGGTGCTGTGGGAGGCGCAGTTCGGCGATTTCATTAATGGCGCCCAGGTCATCGTCGACCAGTTCCTCACCTCGGGCCTCGCCAAGTGGGGGCTGACCACCCGGCTCACTCTCCTGCTGCCCCACGGCTACGAAGGCCAGGGACCGGAGCACTCCAGCGCTCGGCTCGAGCGTTTCCTGCAGCTGGCGGCCGAGGGAAACATCCGGGTTGCCAACTGCACCACGCCGGCCCAGTACTTCCACCTGCTGCGGCGCCAGGCCCGGGTAGGGCGGCAGCGGCCGCTCATTGTCATGACTCCGAAGAGCCTGTTACGGCTCCCCCAGGCGAGTTCACGGGTGGAAGAGCTGGCCACCGGCGGTTTCCAGCCGGTAATCGACGATCCGGTCGCCGCAGCGAGCGCCGGCAGCGTTTCCCGGATCGTGGTATGCAGCGGGAAGATCTACTACGAGCTCCTGGCCGAGGCCGAGAAGCTCGGCGCCAATCGTCCCGGCATCGTGCGGCTGGAACAGCTGTACACCTTCCCCGCCCCTGAGATGCGCCACACCCTGGAGCGCTACACCGGCCTCAAGGAATTGGTCTGGGTCCAGGAAGAACCGCGGAACATGGGGGCCTGGCATTTCGTGGAAGAGAAGCTCAAGGATGTGTTGCCAGCCGGCGTGAAGCTTCGCTATAGCGGGCGTCCCGAGCGGGCCAGCCCGGCGGAAGGGTACCTCGCGGCGCATATCGAGGAGCAGAAACGGGTCATCAAGGACGCCCTGGAAGGCCCGGTGGCGAGGGTGAGCGGAAAGCAGACGGTGATAAGGCGGTAATGGGCGGTAGTAGGCGGTAATAGGCGGTAATAGTCGGTAACGTCTAAAGGCTGTTATCCCGAGCGCCGGCGAGGGATCTTGCTCGTATTGAGAAGATCCCTCGTTTCTCTCGGGATGACAGCCTTCGAGTTTTTACCGCCTATTACCGCCCATTACCGCCTATGCATCCAGCAAAGGCCTCTCGGACGCTTGCCTCGCCAGATCCTTCAACGGATCGGAGAGATGGTCGCCGTAGTGAAGCAGGTAGACCCCGCGCGAGCGCTGTTGCAGCAGGAAGGCGAGGAGGGGGGAGTCGGCTTTCGCCGCATTGCAGGGAATGCAGGCCAGGACCAGGTTGTCGGGGCGGTCGTAAGCCGTCTGGCCCCGCCGAGGACGGACGTGGTCCAGAGTGATGACATCGGGCGAGGTCGTTCGGCCGCAATAGGCGCAGACCGGCCCATGGAGGTCAAGAAGCCATTCGCGATGCGACTGAAGGGACCGCCCGGGAGACCGCTGAAACGAGGTAGCAGAGACTTGCGGGTGACGCTTTCTGGAAGATCTTCTACGCACAAAAACTCATATAGGAGTTAGACTTAGGAGCTTGGGGACATCCCCAAGCTCCCGGGAACACTTAAATGTAAGTGGTTGCAACGTTTTTTGATACTATCGGCCCCGATTCCCCCCTCCGCCACCTCCGCCTCTGCCGCCCCCTCGTCCCATCCGGTCGTCCGGTTTCCGGGTCTTGGCCAGCTGCTCGGCCTCCTGGGCGGCCTTCCGGATCATCTGCTCCGGTGTCATCGACTTGGCGATCTGCCGGACGGCGCCGGGAACGAAGCTGGTCTTGCCGTCCTTGGTTTCGACATTGAGCGGGCGCGAGCCCACCAGGTCATAGCAGCCCAGCACCTTGTCGCCAAAGCTGGTGGCCGCCTCGTACTTGTTGAGCAATGCCTCGCGGCTGGCCACGCCATCCAGCAGGATGGGCGCCTTGCCATCGTAAGTCTTGGGTTGGCTCAGAAAGGCGCACTTGGCGCCCCGGAGCGTAGGCCCCGGCCGGACTTCCTGGCCCGCGACCTCCCGGGCCCAGCGTAACGCCTCCCGCTCGATCGGGCTGAGCGGCGCTTCCTTCGGGACGTCGGCACCGGCGCGGGGCAATGGCCCCTTCTTGCGCTCCTGGGCCCGGCGTATGGCTTTCAGATAATCCGGTTCGTCATTTGACACGACCAACACTCCAGCTGCAGGTAGGGGCAGCATTATAAGCGGGGTGCGCGGTAGAGTAAAAGCACTAGTTTTCTGCACCTCAGATTCCGGGAGCTTCCGTGCGCAAGAATACCGACCTCGCCCTGCTGGTCATCCGGCTGATCCTGGCGGGCATCCTCCTGTCCCATGGCTACCAGAAGCTGACCGGCTGGGCCGGCGCCCAGGGCTTCTTCGAGAGCCTGAGTCTTCCGGCGCCGAAGCTGGCCCTGGTCTTCGCGGCGGCGGCGGAGGCCGGTGGCGGCCTGCTCATCCTGATCGGTCTCTGGGTGGAGGTCGCCGCAGTACTGGTGATGATCGACATGGTCGGCGCCATCGTCTTCGCGGTGAAAGGCGCCGCCTTCGACCTGCTCCGGGGCGGGACCGAGGTCACCATCTTCGCGCTGGCGCTGGCGCTGTTTCTCGCCGGGGCCGGCCGTTACAGCCTTGGCCGCAAGGCGACGGAGTTGTGATTTACCTCGCTAACCGTGCGGCGGCGGTGGGGTTACTTTTCGCGTCGCGCTTGACGGCCGAACTAGCTTGATTGGCTTGAACCTGGAGATCGCCTTCTGACCAGCCTCTCTCCCGCCTCCAGCCCCGCGATTCCCGTGGACTCGATCCCCAACGCCCAGCTGGCCCAGCGTAGCATCGACGCCATTCGAGTTCTCTCGATGGACGCGGTCCAGAAGGCCGACTCCGGGCACCCGGGAACCCCGATGGCGCTGGCGCCGGTCGCCTACCTCCTGTGGACCCGCTTCCTGCGGCACAACCCGGCAAACCCCGCCTGGCCCGATCGCGACCGGTTCGTGCTTTCCTGTGGTCACGCCTCGATGCTGCTGTACTCGCTGCTGCATCTGACCGGCTACGACGTGTCAATGGAAGACCTCAAACAATTCCGCCAGCTGCACTCCCGTACCCCGGGCCATCCGGAACGGGGATTCACCGCCGGAGTCGAGGTCACCACAGGACCACTGGGCCAGGGCGTCGGCAACTCGGTCGGGCTCGCCATCGCGGAGCGCTTCCTCGCGGCCAAATTCAATCGCGATGGTCTGCCATTGGTCCAGCACCGGGTGTGGACCCTGGCGAGCGACGGGGACATGATGGAAGGCGTGGCCAGCGAGGCCGCGTCGATCGCCGGGCACCTCCAGCTGGGCAACCTCAAGGTCATCTACGACGACAACCACATCACCATCGACGGCCACACCGACATCGCGTTCAGTGAGGACGTCGGTAAACGGTTTGAAGCCTATGGCTGGCGGGTGCTCCATGTGGACGACGGCAACGATCTCGCGGCGCTCACCCAGGCGCTGGAGACCGCGCGGGAAGAAACCCGGAAGCCGGTCCTGGTCCGGGTCCGCACCATCATCGCCTGGCCCGCACCCACCAAGCGCGATACCCCGGAGGCGCACGGCGCCCCGCTGGGTGAAGAGGAAATCCGCCGCACCAAGGAGATCATGGGCTGGACGGAGCCGCCGTTCACCGTGCCGGCCGACGTGCGGGAACACATGCTGGAGGTGAAGGAGCGGGGCGAAGACCTGGAGACCGCGTGGAACACGCGGCTGGAAGAGTACCGCAAGGCGAATCCCGATCTTGCGAAGGAATTCCAGGGCTGGCTTTCCGGCGAGCTACCCCGGGGTTGGGTCGATGCGTTGCCGACGTTTACTCCCAAGGACGGGAAGCTGGCGACCCGCCAGGCGTCGCAGACCGTGCTCAATGCGCTGGCGGCAAAGATTCCGAACCTGATCGGCGGATCGGCCGACCTGGCGACCAGCAACGGAACCATCATCAAGAAAGGCGGAGACTTCGAAGCGGACAGCGTGGGCCAGAACCTCCACTTTGGAGTGCGGGAGCACGGTATGGGATCGTGCTGCAATGGAATCGCTGCCCACGGCGGGATTCGCCCCTTCGCCGGCACCTTCCTCATCTTCTTCGACTACATGAAGCCGGCCATCCGGCTGGCGGCGTTCTCCAGGCTCCCGGTCATCTTCATCGGCACCCATGATTCGATCGGCCTGGGCGAGGACGGCCCTACCCACCAGCCGATCGAGCAGCTGGCGATGCTCCGGGCAATCCCCGACCTGGTCACCCTGCGGCCCGCCGACGCCACCGAGACGGTCGAAGCGTGGCGGATCGCGATGGAACGGAGTGACGGGCCGACGGCCCTGGTGCTCACCCGGCAGAAGCTGCCGGTGCTGGATCGGACCCTGCTGGCTCCCGCGTCGGATGTGCGCCGCGGCGGCTACGTGCTGTACGATCCGCCGGGAGGGTTTCAGGCCATCCTGATGGCGACCGGGTCCGAAGTGCACCTGGCGCTCGATTCGGCGAAGCAGCTGCTGGAGGCGGGGACCCGGGTGCGGGTGGTCTCGATTCCGTCCTGGGAATTGTTCGAGGCCCAGCCGGCCGAATACCGCGAGAGCGTGTTGCCCCGCGCCATTCCGGCCCGGGTCGCCATCGAGGCGGCGTCCGGGTTTGGCTGGGAACGCTACCTGGGCCCGCAGGGGGCCATGATCAGCATGCACGGTTTTGGTGCTTCGGCACCGGCGGAAGCATTGTTCCAGCATTTCGGGTTTACCACTGAGCACGTCATTGAAACAGTAAAGAGCGTGATGGAGAAATCCCGATGAGCCAGAATCCACTGATCCGCTTGGGCGAGCTGGGCCAGAGCCCCTGGTACGACTTCATCACCCGGGACCTGATCCAGACCGGGGAGCTGAAACAGCTGATTGCCGAGAGCGGCCTCCAGGGCATGACCTCGAACCCGACCATTTTTGAGAAGGCGATCGCCGGCAGCGAGCTGTACGACGAGGACATCCGGCGGCTCTCGCACGACGGCCTCACCACCCAGCAGATTTTTGACGCGATCTCGGTAGCCGATGTGCAGGCGTCGTGCGACGCCTTTCGTTCCCTTTACGACGGCAGCGACGGAAGCCTGGGGCTGGTTTCGATCGAGGTGTCGCCCGACCTGGCGAACGACACCGCGGGAACCGTGACTGAGGCACGGCGACTCTGGACCAAGGTGGACCGTCCCAACGTCATGGTGAAGATCCCGGGAACCCCGCAGGGGTTGCCCGCGATCTTTCAGTGCCTGGCCGAGGGAATCAACATCAACATCACCCTGCTCTTCTCCAACACGCGCTACGAGCAGGTGATCGAGGCCTGGTACCGGGCGATGGAGGAGCGGGTCGAGCTGGACCAGCCGGTAGACCGGATCCAGTCCGTGGCCAGCTTCTTCGTGAGCCGGGTGGACGGCAAGATCGATCCGCTGCTCGACGCCAAGGGAGATCCGGGCAAGCTCCGCGGCACCGCGGCGATCGCCAACGCGTGTATGGCCTACGCGCTGTTCGAAAAGCGGTTCGCCGGACCCCGATGGGAGAAGCTCCGCTCCCGGGGAGCCAACCTGCAGCGGCCGCTCTGGGCGTCCACCAGCACCAAGGACAAGCGCTATCCGGACATCTATTACGTCGAGGCGTTGATCGCGGCCCACACGGTGAACACGCTGCCGCCCGCCACCTTCGCCGCGTACAAGGATCACGGGCACCCCGAGGTTCGGATTTACGACGGCATCAAGCAGGCCCCGGCCCAGCTCCAGGCGCTCGCCGCCGCGGGGATCGATCTCGACCGGGTCACCGCGGAGCTGGAGACGGAGGGCGTGGCGAGTTTCGCCAAGTCGTACAGTTCGCTGCTGTCGGGTCTGGAATCGAAGGTCGGAGCGCTGGCCGGTGCGTAAGGCTGGCAACCAATACTGTCCTTTCTTGCCACGAAGACACGAAAGACCAAAGACACGATAGTAGAAAACAAGATCGTGCTTTCGTCATTTCGTGTTTTCGTGTAAAGTTGTTCCTGGTTCAAGAACCGATTCCCACTTCACAACACGAGTCATAACGCTATGTGGCGCTTCCTGCGCGGCATTTCATTGACCTGGTGGATCGTGATCTCGATGGTCGTGGGGGTCACTCTCGGCTATCTCGACAACGCAGTCTGGACCGAGACCAATCTCGCGGTGTGGCTGTCGCCGCTCTCCACGATCTTCCTCCGGATGATCAAGTCCATCGTGGTGCCGCTCATCTTCGGCAGCCTGGTCGTCGGGGTCGCGGGGCACGGGGACGACATGAAGCGGGTCGGGCGGCTGGCGCTCAAGTCGCTTATCTATTTCGAAATCGTCACCACGATCGCGCTGGCGGTGGGCCTGCTGGCAGTGAACCTGGTCAAGCCCGGCGTTGGCGTTGTATTGACCGGCTCGACCGACGCCGCCGCGCAGCTCGCCGTCAACAAACCCACCCTGGCCAGCGTCCTGGAGCACACGGTACCCCAGAGCTTTTTCGAGGCCGCGTCCAAGAACGAGGTCCTGCAGGTCGTCTTCTTTTCGATTCTCTTCGCCGTGGCGCTCTCCAAGGTCAAGGGCAAGAACAAGGAGACGATGCTGGGGTTCTGCGAAGCGCTCACCGAAATCATGTTTCGTTTCACCAACATCGTGATGAAGTTCGCTCCCATCGGCATCGGCGCCGCCATTGCGGTCTCGATCGGCGCCAGCGGGCTGGGACTGCTCAGAAATCTCGCGACCCTGGTCCTGACGCTGTATGGGGCGCTCGTCGTGTTCATACTGGCGGCGCTGGTCCCGGTGACGATCATTGCCCGGGTGCCGGTCCGGAAATTCTGGCACTACGTGCGGGAGCCGTGGCTGATCGCGTTCTCTACCGCGAGTTCCGAGGCGGCGCTTCCGCTGGCCATGGAAAACATGGAGAAAATGGGAGTGCCGAAGCGCATCATCGCGTTCGTCATCCCTACCGGCTACTCGTTCAACCTGGACGGCTCCACGCTGTACCTCGCGGTGGCCTCGGTGTTCGTGGCGCAGGCGGCCGGCGTGAACATGACGCTGGGGGAGCAGATTCTGATGATGCTGACGCTCATGCTGACCAGCAAAGGCGTCGCCGCGGTTCCCCGGGCTTCACTGGTCATCCTTGCCGCTACCTTGTCCAGCTTCAATCTGCCGCTGGAAGGCGTCACGGTAATTTTTGCGGTGGATGCGCTGATGGACATGGCGAGAACGTCGGTGAACCTGCTGGGCAATTGCCTGGCGTCGGTGGTGATGGCGCGGTGGGAAGGCGATGCGGCTTTGATCGATTCGCCGACGGAAGTCGCGGTAGTCCGGTAAGCCAGAAACGCTACCGCTTCAACGCCGATCTGCGCTGAAACGCGCTGGTTGCTCCGGAACGGGATTCAGGCATCGTCAAGACGGCAGTTCTTGTGAGGGAGTTGTCGGTTGCTACAAGTTGCTCGCCTCCAACCGCCGTAATATCGAACCCCAATCTCCCGAATCCTCCGGCCGGAGCAGCCCCGCCGCACGGGCCGCGAGGGCGATCACCTCGGCGGCCGAGTGACCCGCTTCGCGCAGCTCGCGGACCCCGGAATCCCGGTTCGATTTGCTGAGCTTGGCACCGTCCGCCCGGTACAAGAGCGGATGGTGGAGAAAGGCCGCGGGAACCGGCCGGCCCAGCAGCCGGGCCAGCGCAATCTGCCGGCCGGTCGAACTGAGCAAATCTTCTCCCCGAATCACCAGTGAAATGTCCTGGTCCCAGTCATCCAGGGTGACCGCGAACTGGTAGGTCCAGTTTCCCAGCCGGTCCCTGATCAGCAGGTCGCCACATTGTCCGGCCGGTCGTTGTTCCTGGGGACCCAGCAGGAGGTCGTCGAACCGCTCCACGCCGTCGTCCAGCCGTACCCGGAGTCCCCGCCCGGTTTCCCAGGTGAGGTTTCGCTCCCGACAGCGCCCGTTATAGCGCAGCTCCTCGCCTGATGGCGGCTCGCCTTCGACCGCCAGCTCGCGGCGGGAACAGGAGCAGGCATACACCCGGGGACGCAGCTGCTCGAGCACCGCCGCATAGCGCGCCGCCCGATCGCTCTGCCGAGTCGGCTCACCATCGAATGCCAGGCCCAGCCATTCGAGGTCTTCCAGGATCGCGGCGGCGAACTCGGGCCGGGAGCGCTGCCGGTCATGATCCTCCATGCGGAGCCGCACAGTTCCGCCTCCCAGCTCGGCCAGGCCCCATACATACGCCGCATTCACGACATGCCCCAGATGCAAGAAGCCGGTTGGGGCGGGGGCAAATCGGGTGATCAGGCGGCTGGGAAGCCGGGGCATCTTCACGGGTCAACACCTCACGTCGACGGGTCACCGCGTGCGTTGTGGCATACTTCCGTATGTCATTGCTTGTTGCTAGTTTGCCACTCCCGGGCGCCGTAGCCAAGTGGTAAGGCAGAGGTCTGCAAAACCTCCATTCGTCGGTTCGATTCCGACCGGCGCCTCTCTCCGATGTGATCCTCGTCGCAGTGACATGATCGTGACCCAGCGCACG
>Ga0070698_100009045_pt1 | contig 10708 bp, 12 predicted proteins | sample KBSK1502metaG_FD_65477 | JGI IMG/M metagenome (GOLD analysis project Ga0070698, IMG submission 65477) | Corn, switchgrass and miscanthus rhizosphere microbial communities from Kellogg Biological Station, Michigan, USA - KBS K1-50-2 metaG | ecosystem: Host-associated > Plants > Roots >... | reverse complement strand
GTTCGGCTTTGGGGTCGCGGGCTCGCGTACTCAGATATCAATATGTCCCATTCCTCTGCTTCACTGGTCCAGAACGTATCATTCTCGCCTTCGAAGGCTGCCCGCTGACGGCAGAAGGCGGCCATCGCCCGGCAATACGCAAGCACATCCATTGGACATTTCTCCGATCGGAGCGACGCTAAATGTCCTGCACACAATGCACCGGCTTTGTTACAGACACTACACTGCTGGTCTCCGTAGTATTCCGGGTGAAGTTCTAGCCCTCGCCTGTCGGCCCTATGCGGCTAGCCCTTAGGCTTCGCCTTCGGCTTGTCACCCTTGCTCGACTCCGCTGCATCAAGCGCTTGGGCGACAAGCTCCATTAATCGCTGCCGAACGCGATGGAAGGTTTGGCTGATGGCGCCGCCAAGCATCAATGCGCCGGAGCCAATCCATTGGCGCAATCAGCTGTATGCGGACGGCGTCTGGAAGGACAATCTCCTCGCCCTCAACGAATGCTCGATCTAGAGACGGGTGACGGAATGAAAATCCATGGGCTGGATGCGTTTCAGAAGACACTCGATGATGCGCAACACGCGATCTCTTCACTGGATGGGCAAATCGGCTCCGTCCAGTTGGATCCCTCTGATGCAAGGAGCGTTGAGGACGCAGTTGCTCTTATGGAATCCATGATTGATTCGAAGCTGTCGTCGTTCCGTGGCAAAGCGAGAAAGAGCTGCCCCTCGGCGTTGACGAGCTCGAATACTCTAAGTATCCGAGAGACACGGAATGCTTAGAACGAGCTGGTGCATCTCCGAAAGCAAAGTTACCCGCGACCGTATACGCGGTGTGCGACCTGACCGACACGCTACGGACTGCATTGAAAGACCTGGACGCGAACGTGACGCCGGATAATCAGGGTTACTACGGCTTCCATCGCGGGTACCGCGGGTTCTACGAGGTCATCGACTACAACAAGCTGCTTCGCGATGCTGAGAAGCGGAATAAAATTTTCTTCGACAAGCTCAACATCCTGGGCGGCCTCGCCACGCAGCAATAGAGCTATTCCCACGGCCGAAATGCCACGTCGCTATGGGAAATTTCCCCAGACTAAATCCGGACTAAACGGAAATTTTAGTCTGGGCCGTTTCGTCCTCACTCTCGAAATCAACGATATATCAAGATGATAGCTGGCGCGCCCGGAACGATTCGAACGTCCGACCCTCAGATTCGTAGTCTGATGCTATTGGGCTAAGGGTGAGGGATTCGAAACCCCCAGACCAAGGGCGTTGTTGTGACTTGGAAATCGACGACTATACCGCTTGAGCTGGTATAAAGGTTTGGAAAAAATCCGTTCTCCGAACCCTTCCGACCGGGGTTTGGCCGGGCTTAACTCATTCTCCGGAACGCAAACCTTCGCGACAGCAGCGGGATTTTCGCGTCTTTACGTCCTTAAACACTGCCGGCTTCAAAATGTAGCGGTGGAGGGAGAGGAACTGGGGTCGAACCTTCTCCAGGTACCCCATCGTAGCCCAACGGGCTCCGGCGGACCTGGTGTTTCAAGGGTCCCCCCGCAAGACAGTCGCCTGTCTCCGCGACAAGCGCCGTGGCGACGATCGAGCCAATGCCCGGAATCTCCCTCCAGCCGCCGGCTCGCCTCGCATGAGCGATGCCAAGCCAGGATACTCTTGTCGATTAATCCGATCTCGGCCCCGATGGCGCTGTACTGTCGCGCCAGCACTGCGCGAATGCTGTAGGCCGCTGGCGGGACCCGGCTCTCCGAACTCTTTGCAATAATCTCAAGTAAATCTCCGGTTCCGTTGCCCACCTTCGCAGAGACGATGCCGAGTTCGGCGAGATGCCCGCCTATTGCATTACTCACCATCGTGCGCTGACGCACCAAAAATTGCCGCGCCCGCTGCAGCATCAGGGCGGCCTGCTGCTCCTTGGTCTTGATCGCAACAAACCGCATCGATGGCCGCGTTACCGCCTCGAAGATCGCGGCGGCATCATTCGCATCATTCTTGCTGCGTTTGAGATAGGCCTTTTACATAGCTCGGCCGTATGGCCACGCGCTTGCAACTCGCGGCCCCAATGATGGGCCGCCGGACAGGCCTCGACGCCGATTAGACACGGCGGCAGGCCACCGAAGAAATCCACGCTGGAGCGCTATGAGAATCCTGCCGATGCTTCCTGTAGCGGTGCCATCAGCGTCTTGGCCGAGAATGGTTCGGTGAGATACGCGGGACACCCGGACAATGGCGGTTAAACGAAAGGCGGGCTCGTCGTTCCGGTTACGTAGATGACCGCGCATTCGACTGTGCTCGCGACAAAAGGAGCCTTACCTGCTTAACACGCGCAGCGGCGGCGGTCTCATAAACGAGCGGTTTCTGCCCTTGGCGACAAAGCAGACGCGCATTGAACACGCTGAGGGATGTCGCCCTTGCACAAAGGCGGACATCCCCCTGCTGTCGTATAATGGTTGGAGCACACGGCGCTATTTAAGCCTAAGCATCGAACTACTTTGCTTCAGTCCTCGTTGTCCTCAGATTGTGCACGGCGCCGGTCTACGACCTCACTCATCTCGCGGAGTACAAAGATCGAGAGGGCCGCCATGCGCTGCCTCTGTTCTTGGCTAAGCGTATTGTAGAGTGGCTGCCACGCCTCGGCGAGCTTATCCAGATCGGCTGACCGTTGAGCCAACGCTTGCGAGCGTCGTTGCAAAAAGGCGATGGGGTCACGATTGCGCATGACTTCGATACGGCTTTGGTCGGCCCGTATACCCACTGTTTCCTGGATTTTTGCAATACGGGCTTTCCGATCCTCCGCACCGGCACGAATTGCGGTCTCTACGGCCGGCCAGTATTTTTCCTGCTCAGGTGTCAGCTGCAACGCAGCCTTTACCAAATCAACCCTCATGTCCGTGAGCGTATTCCGGTCGGTTGCATTTAACCGTTCGGGCGTCGCAGGGGGAGAAGAGGTTTGCGAGTTGGCAATCGATGAGGCAGCAAGGAAGAGTGCAGTTGTTCCGATCACTACTGTTTTCAACATCGGCGATCTCCTCAGATTAGTCGCCCCAAGCCATGCCGAAGAAACTCACGCGCGGGGAGGTCGCCTTGATATAAGTCAAAGGAACCAGCGGCGCCGCTAATCTTGAACATACGGACCTCCTCAGCGATATGGGATAAGGGTCAGCAGCATCTGCCAGGCGACGAAGCCTGGCTCATCGGCGAGCACCGCGCCTCCGGGGAGAAGAAATATTATCTTGCCAACTTGCCCGCCGAGATGGACTTGCGTGGCTTGGCTGCGACGATCAAGGCTCGATGGGTCTGCGAACAGGCTCACCAACGGCTGAAAGAGGAACTCGGTCTAGACCACTTCGAGGGAAGATCTTGGCACGGCCTTCATCGTCACGCGCTGATGACAATGATTGCCTACGCATTCTTCCAACATCGCCGCCTCAAAAAAGTGGAGCGGAAAAAAAGAATCAACGGTCCGCCGCCTCAACCAACGTTGCCAGCCATTCGCCACGCCATCGTCGATCTCATCATTCGAGCAAGCCCTCGACGTTGTCCGTACTGCCAAATCTGGATCGGTACGCAAAAGCAGCGTGAGTAAATCTGCCAAAGTAGTGCTAGGGGGAAACGCGTTCCCAGTCTAAAAAATCGATTTGGTCGAAGGCCCGACGCGGCTCATTGAGGAACAACACGAGCCGCAGGCCATCGGTCAAATAGGGCTCGCCGGTGAGATTTACCCGTGGATCTGGCATCGACGATACGCCGACGCCACGTACAAAGCCAAAGCGTAAAACAGCCCCGGACAAGATCAAGTCCTGCATCAAGTAAAAGCGGTCCTGATCCACTTCCGGGCTGATAAGATGGGTCGTCAGATACCAGGATTGTGTGGTCAGCTTAACGCCAATGTCGCGACTGATTTGACCAACCCACACCTGAAGCCCGTCAATCGTGAACGGTGCCAGCCATAACCGCAGATGATTCCGTTGGCTGACGGTGTCGCGCGCTTTCTGCAGTGCGACATCCTGCTGACGCCCAAAGACATATAGCGGGCTGACCGGTGCGTTGAAATATTCGCTGCCAAACAAGAAGGCCCGTATGGTGCGGTAAATGCTGTGAAGATCGAATGGCTCGTCAAGCCTCCAGCCTCGTTCGATGAAGGCAAACAGCGCGTCAATGCCGCGCCCAACGACTACGATATTGAGCGGATCTCCATTGCTATTACCCGCCTGGTTGGTAGTGCAACAGTGCAACTGCGCCAGCTTTTCGCGTAGTGCCGCGAGATCGACGGCTTCTGCCATGCCAGGCGGATAAATGCTTCCAAAGTCGACTTTTTCTATCGCGTATGAGGAGCCGCCGACCGGCAGCACGAACCTGAACCTAAGCATCTGCTTATCGGTCTCGAACCCGACCTCGAACAGCTTCAACCCGCCTTCACGGTGCGTGAAGACGAACCCGGCAGCGGTTCGCTTTTGCGGGATCACATCCAGCATCGGTGATTGCGCTACCACCGATGCAATCGACGCATTGGTGCTGCCGCGCCGCCACCAAGTGCGAAGTAACCGTTCGACTTCTGAGGCTGAGAAGTAGTTCGGGTCTGTGACAATCGGCAGAAAGCGCAGCCGAAAATCGCTGGCGTTATCCACGTTCAGCCAAACGACCTGGATGCCGTGGTCCGCCAGTGATGCGCCGAAGTATTGTTCACTTTCATCGTCGGTCAGCACCGCAGCGCGAACGGTCACCGCGCCCTGCAGGCGAACCACGGTGCGGGACATAAAGGACTGTTCTGCCGTCAGGTCCGGGCCGGCGGCGCTGGATCGACTGGATGCCGCAAACAGTGAAAGCAGCACCAGCGTTATGAACGTGCGCCATTTCTTCATGATATGCCAATCCGATGCAGCCCATTTGAGCTAACCCAGCCTCGGAAGGTCTGACAGCTTTCAATATCCTTATGAATACGGCGTGTGCCCCATTGATCCAGGTCAACGTTCCCGCGCTTGAGTGCTGCTTCGGGTCGTAAACGGACTTTCGTCAAACATCCGCCTTGCATCCGTTTTGGGTTGCCGGCTCAGCCGGATCGGCGCTCCATCAACCGGCCAAGCCACGGCCGCTTCTCGAAACCGGGACTCTACCCATCAGCAGATGAAAGAAAGGGGCCAGGTCACTAGCTTTGTGCATGCTTCGCTCAAGCAAAGCACCGAAGATCGATCCCGGAGCTGATGCTACATCTTCCTGCACTGGTGCTAAGATCGATACTGCCATGGTCACGCGCAACCCTGAAAAGAATTTCGAAGAGTTGTGGAAGACCTTCCACAACAGGTATCCATTTTTCGAACTGAGGAATGTCGACTGGAAAAAGCAGTATGAGATCTACAGACCAAAAGTCACATGGGAAACCAGTGACGATGAGCTATTCGATATTTTCTGCCAAATGCTCGCCCCATTGCATGACGGGCATATCGAGCTGATAGCCAAAGCAAGTGGGGGTCTGAGGCGATACTTCAACCCAGAGAAAAAGCCTAGATTTTGGCAGGAGTTCACGAACCGAGAGATCAAGCAGCTTTTCAAGACGACCGCGAAGACTCTCGTCGCCAATGGTTTCGGGCGGCCTACAGAAACTCAGGCCTGGATGCTTCACTATTGCAGGTCACGGGCATTCGGTTACATCCGAATCCTCGAGTTGGAAGGCATCAAAGAGCGGAGTTTGACTGCCGCTCTGGACAAGATTGCCGGTGACTTCGAGGATTTGGACGGCATGATCATCGATATCCGTAACAACCCCGGCGGTGACGATAGTACTGCAATTACCATCATCAATCGGTTTTGCGACCGCAAGCGAGTCGCCTTCCACAGGAAGAAAAAGATTGGGCCAGGCGAAGATGACTTTACGAGCCTGAAGACCTGGCACATCGAACCGCAAGGTGACGCACAATTCACCGGGCCAATCATACTCCTGACCTGTGATTCTGTTTTCAGCGGCGGAGAGGCCTTTGCGCTGGCAATAAAGCAACTGCCTCATGTCACCATTGTAGGCGATCGTACCAACGGCATATTCTCGTATCAACTCGAGAAGAAACTCCCCAATGGTTGGCGTTGCTGCTTGTCGTACCAGAAGTACTTTTCAGCTGACATGGTGTGCTACGAAGGTGCCGGAGTACCATGCGACATTAAGCTGCTTAACAAGAAGTCCGATATTGAAAACGGCATCGATCCGTTGATTACCCGCGCATTGAAAGTGTTGAAGTCAAAGAAACGCGGGACCGACGAATAAGCGATGATTGATTGCGCGGACCTGATGTTTTCCATTGGGATCAGCGCACTCGAATAGCTTCATCAAGAAGGCAGAGGAGTCGTACGGCAGCTTGACCCCGACAAGTGCGGACTTGAACCCCCGTGCCGGGAACGATGCCCAATTCTGGCATTGCCTATCTGACAGGCACTATGCATGATGGCTAGCGCATCTCCGAAAATGAATAGGCGATGAACACCACAATCAGGAGATGTTCAAAGAGCCTGATTCACTGTCGCCTCGCAAGTGACGGCGGTGAAACTGATGAGCCGCGCCGCCGCGATAGATGAGGTCTGCGCGTTTCCGGTCTCGCGACGACAGCCTGAGTTGGGTGCTCGGAAAAAAAGACGAGGGCGTAACACACCAAGTTGATGGCCCGAGGAAACAGGCCTTCTGCTCAAGGGATACCGAACGATGATCATCGAGTCGCCCTTACAGCTGATTTTTCGTGATTTATTTTATCGTCTTCCAGCTTTTGCGGGAAGACACGACGTGTTTCTAAAGCTGGAAGGGTTCAATGTAACGGGCTCGATTAAGGTCAAGACTGCAATAGGGCTTGTTGAGGACCTAGAACAGCGAGGTATTGCCAGGCAAAACGAAACCGTATTGGTCGAATCGTCATCAGGAAATCTTGGGCTAGCGCTTAGTTTGATATGTGCCATCAAGGGCTACAAATTTATTTGCGTGACCGATCCAAACGCTAATCGCGCGACTTTAAGAGGTATGGAGCTCTATGGAGCAAAGGTTATAGTAGTTGAGGATCGTGACTCCGCTGGGGGATATTTAGGAAGCAGGTTAGAGAAAATCGATCAAATACTGCAATCGGACCCGAACGCAGTCTGGCTCAATCAATATGCCAACATAGCCAACAAAAATGTTCATGCCAAGCAAACGGCAAATGAGATTGCGCGTGAATTTGACAAAGTCGATTGGGTTTTTGTTGGGACCGGCACTACAGGTACCCTCGCCGGGGTCTCAGAACGACTTCGTGCAGAATTCCCAAGGATCAAAGTTGTGGCCGTCGAGCCACTAGGCTCCGTCACATTCGGAGGCGGGCCCGGCAAAAGAAACATCCCTGGCATTGGCGCGAGCGTGAGACCAAAGCTTGCGGACCTCGCCAGGCCGGATAGAATCGTCGCAGTGAACGAAGAAAAAACAGTTGAAGCTTGTCTTTCTTTCGTTCGAAATTATCACCTACTTGTTGGGGGAAGCACCGGAACCGTCCTGGCCGCTGTACAGCAGCTGGCTCCAGAGTTCAGTCGCGCAGACACTATAGTCGCCATATCCGCAGATCTCGGCGAAAAGTACTTAGACACTATTTATGACCCCGCCTGGGTAGAGAGGGTCATTGTACCTGAAGATGACAGGCCCGTGCGAACTTATGCGTCCGTCGCGTCTGAGTGAGGCACAGAAATAGCGCTTGATCGTCGCGCTCACAGCCGGCGGCCTGGCGCAACGACATGCTGGCTGACCCGCCACCGTCGGCGCGCGTCAGCGAGCTGATTGACACGATCTGCGGCGAAAATAGTCGGGCGTAAATGGGAGAATGAAACATGCCATCCGCTCCCACATTCTACGTTGTTCCCGGCTCGACGGTTAAGCGTGTCATTGACGACAATAAGAAGCAAGTTTTCGATGCCGTTGAGGCGGCATACCGTCTTCACGGCTCCGGAAATACTCTAAATCCGGATAGCTACTTCCTCCGATATCCAGATAGACCCAGCGCTCGCATCATCGCGTTGCCAGCCCATCTCGGCGGTACGGTTCACAAAAGCGGCATCAAATGGATATCGAGTTTCCCTGAAAACAGGGCCAGCAACTTAGCCCGAGCGTCGGCAGTCTTGATTCTGAACGATGCCACGACTGGTTATCCCCTGGCCTGTATCGAGGCATCGCTGATCAGTGCCACGCGCACTGCCGCCTCTGCCGCGTTGGCAGCAGAGCACATTTCCCCCAATCCATTTGAAGGAACTCTCGGCGTAGTCGGAACTGGGGTAATCGCCCGTACAACCGTCGAGTGGCTTTTATTTCGAAATTGGAAATTTCGTAAAATCAGTTTGTACGATGTGGACCGCAAGGAGGCGGAGCACTTCAATAAGTGGCTTCGCGATCAGCACGACCTGCAGGCCGATATTCAAGATCGTTTGGAGAACGCTATATCCAGCTCTTCTCTGATGCTATTCACCACGACGACGCTGGACCCATATCTTTCCGATGAAAGACTGTTCCAGCACTGCCCCACTGTCCTGCATTTGTCGCTGCGCGACATTTGCATGAATGTGATTCTCGCATCGCAAAACATTGTCGATGACGTGGATCATTGCCTGAAGGCAAAAACGTCGCTCCATCTAACAGAAATGGCGATGGGAAATAGGGACTTTGTCTCGGGGAGTTTGGTGGATGTTCTAGAGAAGAAGTTCAAACCAGATCATGGCAGGCCTCGCATATTTTCGCCATTTGGGCTTGGTGTTCTTGATCTTGCAGTAGGCAATTTTGTACTCGAGGCAGCAAAATCGTGCGGCGCGGCAATTGCGCTACCTGACTTCTTCAGCAATTCGGCCCGGTGGTGAAGAAGATGTCCGACCTTTCGAATTCGAAATACGTCAACTTCCAGCGCGGAGCACTCACGCTGTTCCAAAGGATACAGGGCAGGTCATTCCCGCTCAGAACAAGCGAGCAGGCAGATTGACATGTCAGGTGTATGGAGTTGCAATGAGTGGGATCAACTGGAAGAAGTTATTGTGGGAAATCCGCTGAATGCGCGGTATCCTACGCTAGACTTAAGCACCCAGCTCGCAGAATTTCCCGACCGTTCATTGGCCGAAATTCCCTGCGGCCCTTTTCCTCAAAAGATTATTGAAGAGACGGAAGAGGATTTGAATGGATTTGCCAAAATCTTGGAAGGCTTGGGCATCACCGTCAAACGTCCGGACACTTGGCCACAAGAGGGCACATTTTCCACGATCCATTGGGAGGCTCAGGGGTACTACAATTATTGTCCCCGCGATGTTTTGTTGGTCATCGGCGACCACATAATCGAAACGCCCAACGTCATCCGCAGCCGCGCCCAGGAAACGTTCAGCTATCGCACGTTGCTGATGGAGTATATGAAGTCAGGCGCAAAGTGGTACAGCGCTCCCAAACCCATGCTTTTGGACTCACTCTTCGAGGGGGTTGATCCAAACAGGCCCACGCCACGCAACGATGAGCCGGCCTTTGATGCAGCTAACGTGCTGCGTTTTGGCGAAGATTTGATCTATCTGGTCAGCGCCACGGGTAACGAATTGGGGGGACATTGGCTACGGTCGATTCTAGGCGACAAATATCGGATCCATTTCCTCAAAGATGTTTACTATGGCAGCCATATTGACTCGACCCTTGTGGCCTTACGCCCTGGCCTGGTCCTCGCCAATCCCGCTCGTGTCAATGACGACACCCTGCCAAAAATCTTGAAGCAGTGGAAAGTCATCTACAGTCCGCCGATGGAGAACGCAGACAGATATGATGCCGACTATCTGTCCAGATGCATTGGCAGTGACTGGATTGACATGAATGCATTCAGCATCAATCCTAATTTGGTCGTGGTCGATCGAAATCAGCCGTCTCTGATAAAACTCTTGGAGAAGGAGGGTCTTGATGTAATCCCTCTAAAATTGCGGCACTCCAAACTGTTGGGCGGTGGACCCCATTGCGTTACCTTGGACGTCCGCCGAACTGGAACGCTACAGCGATACTTCGATTGAACGTAGTACCTTCGCCATGCTCAGGCAGTGGGTGACTTTGACCTTTGAGGTCAAAGACCCAAGCGTCTCGGAGACCTTGGCAGTTTCTGAGAACTTGAGAGTCTAGGCTTAGGAGCATGTGAGGAGAAGCTTTGGCAGCAATTTTTGCAACAACTGCCGTCGCGGTTTTCTTTGCACTCACGTTTGTAGCTTGGCGGCGCTACCGCTGGGCGGCTGAGAAAATGCCTCAGGCGGACACCTGCCCATACAGCTTGACGGATGTCTTTGGCGATAGCCACCTCGTGAACGTACCGCATCAAAAAGGGATCCGGTGGCTCACGGAAGTCTTCAGCCGCTCGGCCGAGAAGTTTCCGCATCTAACGGCCTTGCAGATTCCCCACACCGGAGAATCCCTGAGCTTCGCTGAACTCGACGCGCGAGCAGAGAGCGTGGCCGCGGCCCTTTCCCCCTTCCTCACAGGCCCCGACCAGGTCGTTGCCGTGGCGATGACGCAGGACAACTGGCAAATCGTGGCGGCTCACCTCGGCATCCTCAAGGCTGGCGGCACGGTGATGTTCCTCGATACCACGTTGCCCGACGCCCTGATCACCCACATGCTCAACGACGCACAGCCGGTCGTCATTCTGACGCGGGGGCAAGACAAGTTCCGCGACCTGCCGACGCTCGACGTCCTGACATTGCCG
>Ga0070698_100009044_pt1 | contig 10708 bp, 9 predicted proteins | sample KBSK1502metaG_FD_65477 | JGI IMG/M metagenome (GOLD analysis project Ga0070698, IMG submission 65477) | Corn, switchgrass and miscanthus rhizosphere microbial communities from Kellogg Biological Station, Michigan, USA - KBS K1-50-2 metaG | ecosystem: Host-associated > Plants > Roots >... | reverse complement strand
GGCGATCGCGTCGCCCAGCGGGGTGGGGTGGCGTCGCGTTGCAGCATCCGGGTGACGTCGTAGGCCCGCACGGCGCCGGTGTAGATCGAGCCGACCACCCGCAGGATGTCGGGCCAGTGCCGCGCCACCTTGGCCAGGTCGATCTTGCCGCGGGCGGCGGTGTTCAACGGCCCGTAGTCGGCGTCAGCGTCGGTCCGCCACAGCCGCTGATCAGGCAGATCGGCCAGCGCCGGCCGGTAGGCCATGCCCAGCAGATGCACCAGCCCAAACACCAGGTCCGAATACGATCCGGTGTCGGCGACCACCACCTCGGGACGCCGGCCGCCGTCTTGGCTGAACAGCACGTCGACCATATGCAGCGAATCGCGCGCGGTCCCCGATACGACCCTGGCGCCCAGCCCGAACGCCTGGTCGCTGATCATGTTCAGCCACGTCACGCCCCGGTTTGGTCCGAAGTACTTCCGGTTGGGGCGGGCGAACAGGCTGGGGATCGGGACGACGAACCGCATCCCGTCGACGGCGGCGACCAGCCCACCGCCGAGTGCTTGGGCGAAGGGGATCTCGGCCTGCTTGTCGATCAGCGGAGCGTTGGCTGCCGAATAGGTCTCGGCGCGCAGGTAGGTCTGGGCGACATGCGACAGCCGGGCGCGTTCCAGTGCCTCGATACCCTGCTTGGCGACCGGGGTGTAGCCGATGTTGAGCGCTTGGCTCGTCAGGCAGGCGGCGATGCTGACGTCCAGGTCGGCCAGCCGGGCCCGGCCGCCCGACAGCGACGTGAACGCTGCCATGAACCCTGGGACCCAGCCCATCACCTCCAGCAGCAGCTCGGGCAGGTCGACCCGGGGCAGCATCGCCTGCACCCGCCGACGCAGGTCGACCAGGCTGGGTGGCTCCGGGATCGCCTTCAGGGCCGCGACGTGCAGCTTGCCGTCGTCGTCGACGGTCACCTCGGTGCTGGCGCCCACGGCCAGGCGGCCGGCGACGTCCCGGTAGGCCTCGTCCAGCAGCCGCGCCCGGCCGGCCAGCATCGCGTCGGTGGCCTCGCGGTCCTCCGGCAGCCCGAGCGCGGTCAGCACCGCTTCCTTGACGCTGGCCCACGCGGGCCCCTCCAGCAGTTGCGCCTGCGGGTCGCGCCAGCGGCCGGAACCCTCGGCGTATCTCGCGATGTTTGAGGTGGCGGTGGAACTGCTCCAGCACGCAGAACACGTAGGCGTTCTTGTCGAACGTCCCGCCCGCAGGCCGTGGATGGCCGAACACCAGCCGCCGCCACGGTCCGGTCACCACCTCGCCGTGAACGTGGATGTCGTCGACGGTCGGCTTGGTGCGGCTTGTCAGCAGCGCGGGCAGCGACCGCAGCGCCGTCAGCACCGGGCCACCCTCGGTGTTGGCGCCGAACTCGATCACCTCCGGGAGGCGCTTACAGAAGCCGCTGACGGTGGCGATCCGGCCGGCCAGCTCGGCCCGCCAGCCAGCATCCTCGTCGGCGCCCGGCGGCACCAGCTCGGTGACCGTGGCGACCGCCGCCCGCAGCTCCGAGCGCGGCATGATCGCCTCGATCGCCTCCCACACCTGCTCCAGGCGCACCTGCTCGCCCCAGTCGGCGGCCTCCAACAGCACCTCCACCGCGGCGGCGCGCCTGGAGGAGGCCTTGGCCAGCTTGGGATGGCGGCGCACCGTCTCCTTGTCGGCCTCCCGGTGCGCCTTGCCGAGCAGCTCGGTGGTCATCAGCAGGTCGAACAGCTCCAAGGCGTCATCGATCGCCCTGGCCTCCAGCTCCACCACCGTGGCCAGCAGCGTCGCCAGCCGCCGCTGCGGCGGATGCCGCTTCAACAGGGCCGGCTTGCCGGCCATGCCGTAGCGGGCCAACTCGACCAGCCGCCGCTGCGGCACTGCGGCCAGGTCAAGGGTCCCGAACCCCGCCCCGGCGATCTCCGCCACGCGATCCAGCGCCTTGCCCATCGCCGGGCCCGAGGCGGTCCGCGGGCCCTTACGCCACCGCTCCAGCTCCGACACCCGAGCCCTCTCGGGGACCTCCAGCAGTAGCTCCAGCGCCTGCCGCTGCTGCGGGGTCGGCAGCTCGTACAGGGTGTCCCATACCCGCTTCGTCGCCGCATCGCGCACCCGGGCGACCAGTCGGGTCAGCGTCGTCACCCCGGGCAGCAGCACCCCGCGTTCCCGCAGCCAGGCCACCGCCTCGGTGAAGATCGCCTTCGGCCCATCCCCGGTCGTCCATGCCCGCGCGTCCATCCACGCCACCAGCTCGGCCTCGGCGAAGTCTTTGAGCCCTTCGGCGCGCTGGACCTCCCACTGATGCTCAAACCGCGTCCTTGCCCGCTCGGTGTAGCGCTTCACGCAGGAGGGGTCGGCGATCTGCAACTGCTCGGCGAGGTACTCGATCACCACGTTCGGCACATCCAACGGGTCAGCAAGGAAGGTGCCCACGTAGCGGGCCGTGGTCAGGACCAAGCTGAAGCCGAGCCGGTTGTGATCGCCCCGCCGCTTGGCGATCAGCGCCTTGTCGGCTCGTCGAGGAAGAAGAACCGCTCCAGCTCTGCCCGCGACGGCAGGCCGGTGTAGCGCCAAGCCCGCCGGGCACAACGCTGACACCGTGCGCTTGGCCTCGACGGACAGCCGCTACCGCCAGTTACCGTTCCATTGTTCTCACCGGGCCGTCGCCGCCCAGGGCCTCGATCCCGGCGACATCTCCGCCGCCCGACCGGTGATCTCCGAGTGGAGGCGGGACCACCCGCCGCCAATCGTCAGCCTCGCCGAGGTGGCCGATCACCTGGACCACGTCCGCGAGGTCGCCGGTGTGGAGCACGTCGGCCTCGGCGGCGACTACGACGGCGTCGACTTCCAGCCGGAGGGGCTCAAGGACGTCAGCGGCTACCCACGGCTGCTGGCCGAGTTGCTCGGGCGCGGTTGGTCCGAAGCGGAGGTGGCCAAGCTCACCTGGGGCAACGCGCTGCGCGTCCTGCGTGACACCGAGTCGGTCGCCCAAGAGCTCTCCGCGCGCCGGGTACCCTCGCTGGCGACCATGGGCGCGCTCGACGGCGCCTGATTCGCCGCGCCGCTGGTGCCCGAACGCGCCGCTGGCGCCCGAACGCGCCGCTGAGATCACCGTCCAGTTGGGGACCGGCGGGTGCTGGCGCGGAGGTCCCGCCCGGCGCCGGCGAGCAGCTCCAGCACCAGGGCTTGCCACTGTGCGCCGGTGGGCGAGGCCGCCAGCGCGGTGGGGTCCAGGCCGGCGACCACCAGGACCCGGCACAGGCTCCGGTGCGAGCGTTGCGCGCCGGGTCGCGTCCCGCGGGCCACCGCGAGCAGCGGCTGCCGCGGATGGGCGAACGCGGCGCGCAGCATCGAGCGCAGCAGCCGCTGGCCGCGCGGATCGCCGGCCAGGGCGCGCGGCCGGACGGACAGGTGGGCCGCGTCGACCAGCGGTGGCGGGCGGAAGCAGGCGGCAGGGACTCGCCGCTGCAGCCGCAGGTCGAAGCGTACGACCCACCAGGCGGTGGCGAGGTCGCGTGGTCGCGCCGCGGCCAGCCGCCGCGCCATGCCCCATTCCACCAGCAGGTCCGCGCCGGCCAGCGCGCTCAGGGGATCGTCCAGCAGGCGGCGCAGCAGCGCGGCGGTGATCGCGAACGGGATGCTTGCCACCACGCGGTAGGGGCGGCGGGGGAGTGGCACCTGGCGCGCGTCGCCGTGGACCACCGTGACCTGGCCGGCGGTGAAGCGCCGCTCGAGGCAGCGCGTCAGCCGAGCGTCACGCTCGATGGCGATGACCCGCGCGCCAGCGGCGGCCAGCGGCACCGTGATCGCGCCGTCACCGGCGCCGAGGTCGAGCACGAGGTCGCCTGGACCGACCCCGGCGCGCCGGACCAGCTCAGCGGCGACACCGCGGTCGCGGAGGAAGTGGGCTCCGGCGTGATTGGGCGCCGAGCGGGCGCGACCGACCACGGAAGACCATGACCATCACGATGATCGCTCCTCCTCGACGCCGGTGGTCCGAACCAGGGCAGCATGCCCGCGCGTGGCCCGCCCGGCAACCGATTTTCGCCGGCGTCGCGCTGGCGCGACCCCGCAGGCGATACGGCGACTGGTGGCTATGCCCGTTGGACGGTAGAGCGATAACCGACAAATTGGCAATGCGAAATAGGGCGGATCAAGGACCAGCTCGTCGCGATCGACCAGCGGGTCAGACTCGATGGCGCCCGGTCCGGGACGGCGGGTGTGGCCGAGCGGGCCGAGCTCGAGGCCGCGGCCGGCGCGCTGCTGACCTACCACTTGGGTGGCCAGCGGACCGACGACGCGCTGCTGGCCCAGATCCAGGCTGCCTGGGTGGAGTACGAGGCCCTCCGGCAGGAGCAGCAGGAGTGCGTGCTGCTGCAGGTCGGGCGTGGCAGGCAAGCGGCGCGGGGGAGTTCAGTCGCCAGGAGCGGGTGGGACTGGGTCGCCGGCTGCAGGCGGCGATGGACCGCCACCTTGCCGGCTGGCGTTCCTGGTTTGACCGGCACGCCGGGCAGGACGCTCCACCAGACCGTGTCGACCGACGCTGGGGTTGCGGCTCGGAGCGTGGAACCGAGCCCGCGGGTCCAGACGGAGGTGGAGGTCGCCGCTGTCGAACCGGCCCCATACTGTTTGGGTTGATGTCGCCGGAATCGGGCGGTGAGAGGGTGCTCACGGACTTCTATGTCGCGTTCGCGACGGTGTGCTTCACGCTGCTTGGCCTCTGGATCATCGTCGTCCAGACCCGGCATGCCGAATGGCGGCGACTCTCGGTCCATCGGCGGCGGGCCTACGGCGTGGCGTTGCATTTCTCGCTGCCGGGCTTGATGGGATTGCTCTCGCTGATCGATCCAGCCAGCACGCGGCTCTGGCGGATCTCGTTCGCGGTCGCCGCGGGCGGTGGCGCGATCGTCCTGGCCCTCGTGCGCGGTCCAGCAGCCACCTGGCTCGGCACGGCAGCGTACGTGGCGGCCGTCCTCCTGTACGCCCTGATCGCGATAATCGCGATCGCGCCGAGCCTCGTTGCCGACGTCGGCATTTCGGCCCGACCACTGCGCGTCGAGGCGGTCCTGCTCACAGTCCTGGTGTTCCTCGGCGTGAACGTCGCCTGGCTCTTGCTCTTCGACGAGACGTCCTCCGCCCGCGACTGACGACCCGCAGGCCGTCGCGCTCCGAATGGTGCCTGGCCAAGGGCACTATGGCGCCTGACCGGAGCATTATGCTCGATAATCAAAAACTTATGTTGCATCCAGGGCAACCGGCGGACACCCCGGACGGCAGCGGCGCGCGCCATTGGGACCGGGGCCTTGGCGACGGACCTATGGGGACAGGGGACGCGTCGGGAGCGGTGCGACTGGTGGAGATGGCGGGGCAGCGGCCCAAGGGGGCCCAAGGGGACCCAAGGGGCCTGAGGGCCTGAGGGCGTCAGGACCCCGGGTTCGTGAGCTGGGCGGCGCGGGACTCGAGGTAGCGCTGCTCGGGGATGCTGAGGGTGCGGCGGGCGGCGAGGCGGTAGTGGGCGCGGGCAGCGTCCCGGTCGCCGGCGAGGTCGAGCAGGTGGGCGCGGACGGCGTCCACCCGGTGGTGGCCGGCCAGCGCGGGGTCGGCCTCGGCCGCGGCGAGCTGCTCCAGACCGGCCTGGGGGCCGTGGACCATGGCGACGGCGACGATCCGGTTGAGGGTGACCATCGGCCCGGGCGCGACGGTGGCGAGCAGGTCGTACAGTCCCAGGATCTGCTGCCAGTCGGTGTCCTCGAACCGCGCGGCCTCGTCGTGGACGGCGGCGATCGCGGCCTGGAGCTGGTAGGGGCCGATGGGCGCGCTGGCCAGCGTCTGGGTGATCAGGCCGACGCCCTCGGCGATGGCGCTGGCGTCCCAGCGGCCGCGGTCCTGCTCGGCGAGCGGGACCAGCCCGCCGTCCGCGCGCGTCCGCGCCGGCCGGCGGGCATCCGTGAGCAGCATCAGCGCCAGCAGTCCGGCGACCTCGCCGTCCTCAGGCAGGCGCTCGCGGAGCTGCCGGGTCAGGCGGATCGCCTCAGCGGTCAGCTCGACGCGCTGTAGCGCCGGCCCGGAGCTGGCGGTGTAGCCCTCGTTGAAGATGAGGTACAGCACCTGCAGCACCGCGACCATCCGCTCGGAGCGCTCGGCCCGCGTGGGCATGGCGAACTCGGCGCCGCTGGCCCTGATCCGCTGCTTGGCGCGGCTGATGCGCTGGGCGACGGTGGCCTCGGGGACCAGGAACGCGCGGGCGATCTCCGCGGTGGTCAGCCCGCCGACGGCGCGCAGCGTCAGGGCGACCTGGGAGGGAGGAGTCAGCGACGGGTGGCAGCACAGCAGCAGCAGGGTGAGGGTGTCGTCGACGGCCGGTGCCAGCTCGGGCTCCGGCGGCGCCATCGCGGCGGCGGTCTCCTCACGCCGCCGGCGGGCGGTCTCGTTGCGCCACAGCTCGGTCCGCCGGCGGGAGGCCACGGTGATCAGCCAGCCCGTCGGGTTGGCGGGCACGCCCTCGGCCGGCCACTGCGTCGCCGCTCCCAGCAGCGCCTCCTGCACGGCGTCCTCGCAGGTGTCGAAGCCGCCGTAGCGCCGGACCAGCACGCCCAGGACCCGTGGCGCCAGCTCGCGCAGCAGCTCCTCGACCCGGGTGGGGGCGCTCACAACGCTCACAACTCCAGCCAGGGCCGTACGTCCATGACGGGCCGCACCTCGACCTCGTTGTAGAAGGCGTCGGGGACCCGCGCGGCGAGCTCGACCGCACGCTCCTGGCTCTGGCACTCGATCAGGTAGAAGCCGGCCAGATGCTCCTTCACCTCGGCGAACGGCCCATCGGAGGTCAACGTCCGCCCCTCGCGCACCGAGACGCGCTTGGCCAGCGACGGATCGGCCAGCCCCTCCGACGCCACCAGCTCCCCGGACGCGGCCAGCTCCTCCCTGAAGGCGCCATGGCCGCGCCCGAACTCCACCCGCTGGACCTCGGACAGCTCCTCCCAGACCGCCCGCGACCTGGGGTTGCTGTAGATCAGGATCAGGTACTTCATCGGTGCCTCCACCAATCTCGATACGACGCTCTCTCACTGTGTCGACACCAGCACCGCGGGCTTCGACATCCCTGGAGAGCGCCTGCCGCGGGCGGTCAGGGGCCGGCGCCGGGCGAACCGGGCCCGGGCGGTGCCTGGGCCCGGCCGAGGGTGATGCCGGAGAGACGCTCCAAGGCTTTGACGAGCGCGTGGTTGCCCTCGCCGCCGAGGCCGCCGCGTTGCAGGCCGCGGTACAGCTGGAAGACCGTGCTGGTGGCCAGCACCGGCGCGCCGGTCTCGTCGGCGGCCTCGATCACCAGCCGGAGATCCTTCTGCTGGAGGTCGATGGTGAAGCCGGGCCGCCAGTCGCGGTCGATGGCCTGCGGCCCGCGGTTGGAGAGCATCCAGCTCCCGCCGGCGCCGCCGGCGACGGCCTCGATGGTGCGGTCGAGGTCCAGCCCGGCGGCCTGCGCGAACACCAGCGCCTCGCTGGCGGCGAGCATGTTCACCACCACCAGGATCTGGTTGACCAGCTTGCAGCTCTGCCCGGCGCCGATCGGCCCGACGTGGGTGATGGTGGAACCCATCGCCTCCAGGTACGGCCTGGCCCGTTCCAGGTCGGCCTCCTCGCCCCCGACCATGATGCTCAGCGTGCCCTTGGCGGCGCCCTCGCTGCCGCCCGACACCGGGGCGTCGAGCATGGCCACGCCCGCCTCGGCCAGGCGCTCGGCGATGCGTCGGGTGGCTTGCGGGCTGATTGTCGACATGTCGACCACCAGCGAGCCGGGTCTGGCGCCGTGGATCACGCCCTCCGGCCCCAGCAGCACGGCTTCGACGTCTGGAGTGTCGCTGACGCAGACGAACACCACGCCGGTGGCGGCGGCCAGCCCGGCCGGGCTGGCCGCGGTGGCGGCCCCGGCGTCGGCCAGCGGCTGCATCCGCTCGGGAGTGCGGTTGTAGACGGTGAGGTCGACGCCGGCTCTCAGCAGGTTGTGGGTCATGCCGCTGCCCATGATCCCAAGCCCGATGAAGCCGATGCGGTCAGGCATGATCCTCCTCTCGCTCGGCGTGTGGCGCTCCAGCCCCGCAGCGCATCGTACCGGCCCGGCTCACAGGCCGGTGGTGGCGCGGGGGTATGCCACCTCCGGGTCGGTCACGACGTTGACCAGGTAGGGGACGCCGGCGTCGAAGGCGCGGCGCAGCGCCGGGGCGATGCCGTCAGGGGTGGTGACCAGCTCGCCGGCACCGCCCAGCGCGCGCACGACCTCGTCGTAGCGGCAGCCGGGCTGCAGGTCGGCGGCGACGTCGTAGCCGTAGAGCGCGCGCATCGGGTGCTTCTCCAGGCCCCAGGCGCCGTTGTTGCCGCAGACGATCGCCACCGGCAGGCGGTGGCGGACCAGGGTGTCGACGTCCATCAGCGACAGACCGGCCGCGCCGTCGCCCAGCAGCAGGACCACCTGCGCCGCCGGCCGGGCCATGCGCGCGGCGATGGCGTAGCCGAGCCCGGTGCCCAGGCACCCGTACGGGCCCGGGTCCAGCCACGACCCGGGCCGGGCGGGCTCGACGTAGCGGCCGGCGAAGGAGACGAAGTCGCCGCCGTCGCCGATCACCACCGCGTCGTCGGCCAGCAGCCCGCGCAACTCGCCGTAGATCCGGGCCGGGTGGATGGGCTCGGCGTCGCTGACGAGCACCTGCTGGTCCTTGCGCCGCGCCTCGGCGGCGGCCTCCCGCAACCGCGCGAGCCATTGCGCCCTGGCGGCGCCGCCGTCCCCCCCGCCGGCGGCGGCGGCCAGGCCGTCCAGCGCCGAGGCGAGGCTGCCGGCGACGCCCTCGGCGAGCTCCACGTGGGTTGCGAGCTGCTCCGGGCTGTCGGCGAGCTGGACCACCTTGGCGGGCTGGTCGGAGTCGGCGCCGAAGGCGCCGTAGCCCAACCGGAAGTCCAGCGGCGCGCCGGCCACGATCACCAGGTCGGCGGCGCCGAAGGCCAGCGAGCGGGCGCGGGTGACCAGCAGCTCGTGGCCGGCCGGAAGCACTCCGCGGCCCATGCCGTTGGCGATCACCGGCAGGCCCAGCGCCTCGGCGGCGCGGCGCGCGGCCTGCTCGCCGTGGTCGGCCCACACGTCCGAGCCGAGCACCAGCACGGGGCGCTGCGCGCGGCCCAGCAGGGCGGCCGTTGTGGCCAGCGCGCCGGCGTCGGGCTCCCGCGCCGGCGGGGCGGGGGCCTCCGGCAGGGTCACCGTGGCGCTCGAGAAGAGCTGCTCGATCGGGACGTCCAGGAAGACCGGTCCGCGGTGAGGCCGGTCCGCCAGCGCCAGCGCGGCGTCGACCTCGGCGGCGATATCGCCGACCTGGTGGACGGTGGCGGCGCGCTTGGTGACCGGGGCCAGCAGTGGCGGATGGTCGAGCTCCTGGAGGCTGCCCCACCCCCAGCGGGCGGTCGGGGCGCGCCCGCCGAGCAGCAGCAGCGGCGAGCCGTTGAACCAGGCGGTGGTCACCGCGCTCAGGCTGTTGGTCACGCCCGGCCCCGCGGTCACCACCGCGAGGCCGGGGGTGCGGGTGAGCTTGGCGAGGCCCTCGGCGGCGAACACCGCCGTCTGCTCGTGACGGACGTCGATCAGCGGCATCGGCGGCTCCGCCTTGACCGCGCCGTCGTACATGGGGAACACGTGCCCACCCGACAGCGTGAACATCGCGCTGACGCCGTGGAGCCTGGCGACCGCCACCGCCAGCGCGCCCCCGTGCCCCTCCAGCTTCGCCTGCCGCCCGGTCTCGGTCGTTTCGGTCATGATCCCGCTCCATCGCCTCGCTCGGACCGTTCCAGGGTCCCCTGGGCCCGTCTGGAGACCTATGCTCGCACCGAGGGTCGCAATCCAGGAAGGAGCGGGCGTGGCGGAGGGGTCGACCTACCCGGTCTGGGGGTGGGGGCTGCCGGGGGAGGAACCCGGCGCGGAGGCGCTGGCGGCGCTCGGCCCGGCGGTGCGGTCGATGCTCGGCTTCGACGCGCAGGCGCCGGAGCGTCCCGCGCCGCTGGCCGACCTGCCGGCGCCGCGGCCGCGCCCGCCGGCCGCGCTGGCGGCGATCGCCTCCGACGCGGCGCCGGACCGTGCCCGCCACGGGCTCGGCCGCTCCTACCGCGACCTGATCAGGGGCCTGCGCGGCCGCATCGACCACCCGCCTGACCTGGTGCTTCGCCCCCGCGACCAGGGCGAGGTCGCCGCCGTGCTCGACTGGTGCGGCGATGCCGGCGTGGCGGTGGTGCCGTTCGGCGGCGGCACCAGCGTGGTCGGCGGGGTGGAACCGGACGTCGGCGACGGCTGGGCGGGCGCGGTCTCGCTGGACCTCGGGCAGCTCGCCGGGGTCGTGGAGGTCGACCCGTGCACACGCGCCGCGCGGGTGCTGGCGGGCACTCTGGGGCCCGCGCTCGAGGAGGGGCTGCGGCCCCACGGGCTCACGCTGCGCTTCTTCCCGCAGTCGTTCCAGCGCTCGACCGCCGGCGGCTGGCTGGCCACCCGCGCCGCCGGCCACTACGCCACCGGTCCGACCCACGTCGACGACCTGGTCGAATCGATCACCATGGTGACCCCGGTCGGGGTGCAGCGCTCCCGCCGCCTGCCCGGCTCCGGCGCCGGCCCGAGCCCCGACCGGCTGGCGCTCGGCAGCGAGGGCACGCTCGGCGTGATCACCGAGGC
>Ga0070698_100009043_pt1 | contig 10708 bp, 12 predicted proteins | sample KBSK1502metaG_FD_65477 | JGI IMG/M metagenome (GOLD analysis project Ga0070698, IMG submission 65477) | Corn, switchgrass and miscanthus rhizosphere microbial communities from Kellogg Biological Station, Michigan, USA - KBS K1-50-2 metaG | ecosystem: Host-associated > Plants > Roots >... | reverse complement strand
ATCGAGCACGTGCGCGCCGGCAAGATGCGCGCGCTCGCGGTCACGTCGAAGCGGCGCATCGTCGCCGCTCCGGAGGTGCCGACGTTCGAGGAGGCCGGCGTACCCGGGTACGAGGCGATCGGCTGGTTCGGCACGGTCGCGCCGGCCAATACGCCGCCCGCCGTCATCCAGAGGCTGAACCGCGAGATCGTCGCGGCGCTGCAGGACGCGCAGATCCGCGAGCGCGCGCTCGCGGCCGGCGCCGAGCCGCTGACCAACACACCGCAGGAATTCGCCGCGCTGATCCGCGAGGAGACGCGCAAGTGGGCCGAAGTGATCCGCACTGCGAACATCAAGCTCCAATGAGCCCCGTCATCGACGTCCACACCCACATGCTGAACCGCGAGTGGCTCAAGCTGCTCGAGCGGCACGGCAAGCCACGCTACACGCTGAAGACCGTGCCGGGCGGCCTGCGCGCCATTCACCTCGACGGCGCGCCGTTCATGACGCCGGTGCCGGAGATGTTCGATTGGGACCTGCGAATCCGCAACATGGACCGGGCGGGCATCGATGTCGCAGTCGTGTCGCTGACCTGCCCGAACTGTTACTGGGGCAGTGCCGCGGTCAGCCTGAAGGCTGCGCGAACGATGAACGACGAGATGGCGAAAGCAAGCAAGAGCCGGCCCGACCGGATCCAGTGGTTGTGCTCGTTGCCCTGGCAGCATCCGGACGCCGCGCTGAAGGAGCTGGCGCGCGCAGTGAAGGCCGGCGCATGCGGCGTGATGGTGCTCGCGAATATTGCCGACCAGCCGTTGACGGCGCCACGCTTCGCGCCGATCTGGAAGGCAATCGACGCGAGGAAGCTTCCGGTGCTCGTGCATCCGTCGGCGCCGCCGGGCGTCGCCGAGATGGCGATGACCGAATTCCAGCTCACCGCGTCGATCGGTTTCACGTTCGACACGTCGCTCGCCGTATCGCGGATGATCTTCGACGGCTTCCTCGACCGCTATCCGCAGCTGAAGATCATCGCCGGCCACGGCGGCGGGGCGTTGCCGTTCCTGATCGGGCGGCTCGACCAGTGCTTCGATCACATTCCGGCCTGCCGGGTAAGGATCAGCGAGCGGCCGAGCCTCTACGCGCGGCGGATCTGGGCCGATTCGGTCGTCTTTGCCGACGATGCGCTGGCAATGGCCGTGCGGGTCTTCGGCTCGGACCGTGTGCTGTACGGCTCGGATTACCCGCATACCATCGGCGACCCGATCGGATGCCTCGCCCGAGTCGATCGGCTGCCCGAGGGCGTGCGCAGCCGCGTGCGGTCCGGTAACGCCGAGCGAATCTTCGAGTTCCGCTAAAAACTCCCGGCGCATCAGATCGTTGTCGCCATGTTGCGACGCGGGGTAACCACGCCTGTAGGTGCATTCGCACGTTGCTGTCGGCAGGCCGCCTACAGCACCAGCGGCCCAATCCCGGCACAGTGTTTGCGGGGCCATGCCATATGCCGCGTCTGAGGTTTCGCGTGCTGACCGTCAACGCACACAAGGGGTTCAGCGTCTTCAACCGCCGCTTCATCCTGCGCGAGTTGCGCGACGCGGTGAACGCGGTGTCGGCGGATGTCGTCTTCCTGCAGGAAGTGATCGGCGCGCACGCCCACCACGCACGCCGCTACGCCGACTGGCCCGCGACGCCGCAATACGAATACCTTGCCGATACGATGTGGAAGCACTGCTACGGGCGCAACGCGGTCTACCCGCACGGCGACCACGGCAATGCGTTGCTATCGCGATTTCCGATTCGCGCCTATACGAACCACGATGCCTCCGTCGGCGCATTCGAGGCGCGCGGCCTCCTTCACTGCGTTCTCGACATGCCGGGCGCGGCGGACGGGCTGCATGCGATCTGCGTCCACCTTGGACTGCGAGAAGCACACCGCGGCAAGCAGATGCAGCAGCTCTGCGCGCTGATCGAGAAGGAGGTACCGCCGGAGGCGCCGCTCGTGGTGGCGGGAGACTTCAACGACTGGCGTCAGGCCGGCCACCTGCGGCTGCGACGTTGCGGTATGACCGAAGTATTCGTCTCCGCGCACGGCAAGGCGGCGCGGACCTATCCCGCCCGCTGGCCGCTGCTGCGGCTCGACCGGATCTACGCCCGCAACGCGCATAGCCAGCACGCGCTCGTGCTGCCGGCGCGGCCCTGGTCGCATCTTTCCGACCACGCGCCACTCGCTGCGGAGTTCGAGGTATGAGCTGGCTCAAGTGGCGGCCGCGTCCGCAATGGGTACCCGGCAATCGTGTCGAGCTGCTGGAAAACGGCGAGGGGTATTTCCCGGCCGTGCTCGACGCGATCGCGCGCGCCCGCGACGAGGTGCTGATCGAAACATTCATCCTGTTCGAGGACAAGGTCGGCCAGGCGCTGCAGCGCGCGCTGATCGAAGCGGCGCGGCGCGGCGTCCAGGTCGACATGACGGTCGACGGCTGGGGATCGATCGACCTGTCGAAGCCTTTCCTTTCCGCGCTCGCAGAAGCGGGCGTGCGCGTGCACATGTTCGACCCGCAGCCGCGCGTGCTGGGACTGCGGCTGCACGTATTTCGCCGCATGCATCGCAAGATCGTGATCGTCGACGGACGTACCGCGCTCGTCGGCGGCATCAATTTTTCGGCCGACCACCTGGAAGACTTCGGCCCCCAGGCGAAGCAGGACTACAGCGTCCTTGTCGAAGGCCCGCTGGTGCCGCGCATCCGTTCCTTCATGCTTGAGCAGCTCGGGCGGAATGCGGGGGAGCGCCCTCCCAGAGCGGGGTCGACAAAGAGGGCGGGACCTGCCGAGGTGATGTTCGTCGCGCGCGACAACCGCCATCAGCGCGACGCAATCGAGCGGCAGTACCGCGCAGCCATCCATGCTGCGCGCCATGAAATCGTCATTGCCAACGCCTACTTCTTCCCCGGATACCGGCTGCTGAGGGCGATGCGCCGCGCGGTGCGCCGCGGCGTGCGCGTGCGCCTGATCCTGCAGGGGCAGCCCGACATGAAGATCGTGAAGCACGCCGCGAGACTGCTGCATCCGCAGCTGATCGCAGCCGGCGTGGAGATCTACGAGTACTGCAAGCGCCCGATGCACGCCAAGATCGCGCTGGTCGACGAGGCGTGGTCGACCGTCGGCTCGAGCAACCTCGATCCGCTGAGCCTGTCGCTCAACTTCGAGGCGAACGTAATGATCCGCGAGCGGGCGTTCAACGCCGACCTGCGCGCGCGGCTCCACCAGCTGATGGACGAAGAGTGCAAGCAGCTCCAGTCCGACGCGATCAAGCCGCGCCCCGGCGGCTGGCGCGTGCTGCTGGACACGCTTGCCTATCACGCGACGCGGCGCTTCCCCGCGTGGGCCGGCTATCTGCCGGCGCACGTCGCGCGACTCGAGCCCGCGGTCCCGGCAGCCTCCGAGCGGCATGGCGAAGCGGCGTGGAGGCCGAGGTGAGTGTCGCTCACGCACGCGATGTGGAAGCCCAACGCTGGCTGCACTGGCTCGGGACGGCTGCCGGCGTGGCGTTTCTTGCGGTGCTCTGCTGGCTGCTTGCCGATCATCTGAAGCACATCGACTGGGCCGGAGTACGCCGTGCGCTCGCCGCCTATCCGCCGCTCACGCTCGCCGGGGCGGCGGTGCTGGTTGCGGCCAGCCACCTCACCTACGCCTGCTATGACCTGCTCGGCAAGCGCTACGCGCATCACCGCCTGCCGGCGCGGCGCGTGCTCGGCGTTGCTTTCGTCAGCTACGCATTCAACCTCAACCTCGGCACTCTGGTCGGCGGCGTGGGATTCCGCTTGCGCCTTTACCACCGCGTCGGCCTCGGCGCAGCGCAGATCGCGCGTGTGATCGCGCTCAGCATCGCCACGAACTGGTCGGGCTGGTTCCTGCTGACGGGTTCGGTCTTCGCCGCGCGCCAGGTTCCGCTGCCCGAATCGTTCACTTTTGGCGCCGAGGCGCTGCAGGTGCTCGGCGTAGCCATGATGGCACTGCCGCTCGCCTATGTGACGCTCTGCTTTCGCTCGCGCCGCCGCAAACTGCACTGGCGCAACCACGCATTCACGTTGCCGAGCGGGCGCATGGCGCTCCTGCAGATCGGTATCTCGACCCTCAATTGGCTGCTGATCGGAACCATCGTCTGGCTGCTGATGCCGCACGGACTCGGCTACGGGACGGTCGTGGCGACCCAGCTGAGCGCTGCCATGCTCGCCGTGCCGACGCATATTCCGGGGGGTCTGGGCGTACTCGAAGGCATCTTCGTCGCGGCCTTCGGCCGCACGGTCGAGCCGAGCGGGCTGATCGCGGCGCTGATCGCCTATCGCGCGCTGTACTACCTGATCCCGCTCGCCATCGCCAGCGCGCTGTACTTTTTCCTCGAGGCGACGGCACGGCGCACACGGGAGAAGCATCGTTCGCTTGTATGATTCGAGCCGATTGAACGCTGGACGCTTCGGTCGGTAAGAGATGGCGGCGAGCGACGAGACCTGGATGCGTCGCGCGCTGGCGCTCGCGCAGCGGGCAAGAGACGAGGGCGAGGTGCCGGTCGGCGCGCTCGTCGTCGTCGGCGAGCGGGTCGTGGGGGAGGGATGGAATCGGCCGATCTCGGCGTGCGACGCCACGTCGCACGCCGAGACCGAAGCGATCCGCGCAGCGTGCCGCGAGATGCGCAACTACCGGCTGGCCGGCGCGACGCTCTATGTGACGCTCGAGCCCTGCGCGATGTGCATCGGCGCGATCTTTCACGCGCGCATCGCAAGAGTCGTGTTCGGTGCGCCGGATCCGAAGACGGGCGCCGCCGGCAGCGTGACGAATCTGTTCGCCGAGCCAAAGCTGAACCACCATGCCGTAGTGGAGAGCGGACTGCTCGCGCAGGAGAGCGCCGACCTGTTGCGCACGTTCTTTGCCGGGCGGAGATGAGGCTCGAAATCAGTCTCGGCAGGCAGGAACTGGTCCTTATCAACGCGGCCGGCGCGCGTATGAAGCACTACTCCGTTTCCACCTCGAAGTTCGGCGCCGGCGAGCAGAACGGCAGTTTCTGCACGCCGCGCGGAGCGCACGTCATCCGCGCCCGGATCGGCGCCGGCCAGCCTGACAACGCGGTGTTCGTGCGCAGGCGCCCGACCGGCGAGGTCTGGACGCCGGAGCTGCACGCGCGCTTTCCCGGGCGCGACTGGATCCTGACGCGGATTCTCTGGCTCTGCGGACGCGAGCCGGGAAAGAACCGCTGGGGCGCAGTCGACACGATGCGCCGCTACATCTATATCCACGGCACGCATGAGTTTGCCGAGCTCGGAAAGCCCGGGTCGATCGGCTGCGTGCGCATGGGTAACCGCGACATCGTGGAGCTTTTCGACCTCGTTCGCGCAGGTACGCCGGTCGAGATCCGCGAATAGCGAAGCCGCCCCGGTTCCCGGACGGGGAATAGAGTGGTAGCGTATGCGTTCGCACCATTGCAGGTTCCATCTCAAGGGAGGAGGCAGAAAATGGTCCGCTTGTCCATCAATGGGAAGAATTACGACGTCGACGTAGATCCGGGCACGCCCCTTTTGTGGGCGATTCGTGAGCAGGTCGGCCTGACCGGCACGAAATACGGCTGCGGCATCGCCCAGTGCGGCGCGTGCACGGTCCATATCGATGGCGCACCGGTGCGCTCCTGCGCCATGCCGGCGAGCGCGGCCGCCGGCAAGCGGATCACGACGATCGAGGGCCTTGCGTCCGGGAAAACGCTGCACAAGGTACAGAAAGCGTGGCTCGACCATGAAGTGCCCCAGTGCGGCTTTTGCCAGTCCGGGATGATCATGGCAGCGGCCGCCCTTCTCAGGGAGAAACCGCGCCCGACGGACGCGGACATCGACGCAGCGATCACCAACATCTGCCGTTGCGGCACGTTCCAGGAAGTGCGCGCGGCGATCCACGCTGCCGCGAAGGCATGAGGAGACCAGCCATGACATTCATGCCAAAAGTGACCCGCCGCTCGTTCATCATCGGCACCGCAGCCGCGGGCAGCGGCCTGGCCTTGGGCCTGCAGCTCCCGTTCGGCCCCAAAGTCGTACGTGCAGCCGACGGCTCGCCCGAGGTCGGCGCATGGGTCGTGATTCGCCCGGACGATACGGTCGTCATCCGGGTCGCCCGCTCCGAGATGGGGCAGGGCACGATCACCGGCCTTGCCCAGCTGGTTGCCGAGGAGCTCGAGTGCGATTGGGCGAAAGTCACCACCGAGTACCCGACGCCCGGCCAGAATCTGGCGCGCAAGCGCGTCTGGGGCAGCTACTCCACCGGCGGCAGCCGGGGGATCCGCGAGTCCAATGAATACGTCCGCAAGGGCGGCGCGACAGCGCGCGTCATGCTGATCCAGGCGGCGGCGAACCAATGGGGCGTCCCCGCTGCGGAATGCACTGCATCGAACAGCGTCATCACGCACAAGGGCTCCGGGCGCAAGACGACGTTCGGCAAGGTCGCCGAGGCCGCCGCCAAACTCGAACCGCCGAAGGAAGTGACGCTGAAGGATCCGAAGAACTGGAAGATCGCCGGCAAGCCGGTGAAACGCCTGGACACCGCAGACAAGGTCAACGGGAAGCAGGTCTACGGAATGGACCTGAAGCTCCCGGGCATGCTGAATGCCGCGATCAAGGACTGCCCCGTCTTCGGCGGCAAGATCAAGAGCTTCGATGCCGCCAAGGTCGACGGCATGAAAGGCGTGAAAAAGGTCCTGCAAGTCGGCGATTCCGCGGTTGCCGTGGTGGCCGACACGTGGTGGCACGCGAAGACCGCGCTCGATGCGCTGCCGATCGTCTGGGATGAGGGCCCGAACGCCAAGGTGTCGAGCGAGACGATCGCCGAGATGCTCAAGGCGGGGCTCGACGCACCGCAGGCGTTCGTCGGCAACCAGAACGGCGACGCCAAGGCAGGGCTCGCGGCGGCCGCGAAGAAAGTGGAAGCGGTCTATTCGTACCCGTACCAGAACCATGCCTGCATGGAGGCGATGAACTCGACGGCGCGGTACACGCCGGAAAAGTGCGAGGTGTGGGTGCCGACGCAGGACGGCGAAGGCTCGTTCGCTGCGCTGCTCGCAGCATCGGGCTTGCCGGCCGAGAAGTGCGACGTCTACAAGATCAATCTCGGTGGAGGCTTTGGCAGGCGCGGCGCGTTCCAGGACTACGTGACGCAGTCGGTGCTGATCGCGAAGCAGATGCCCGGCACGCCGGTGAAGCTCATCTGGTCGCGCGAAGAAGACATGCTGCATGGGCACTACCACCCGATCATGCAGTGCAAGCTCGTGGGCGGGTTCGACGCCAACAACAATCTCACCGCGCTGCACATGCGGCTCTCCGGCCAGTCGATTCTCGCCGCAGTGCGCCCGGCGATCGTCGAGCAGCAGAAAGGGCGCGACCCGCTGACGTTCCAGGGTGTCGCGGACACGGGCGAGCACTCGTTCGGCTATAGCGTCGACAACCTGCTCATCGACCATGCGATGCGCAATCCGCACGTGCCGCCCGGATTCTGGCGCGGAGTCAACATCAACCAGAACTGCTTCTTCCTCGAGTGCTTCATCGACGAGCTCGCCCATTCGGTCGGCCAGGACGCGCTCGAATTCCGGCGCAAGCTGATGGCGAAGCACCCGCGCAATCTCGCAGTGCTGAACGCAGTCGCCGAGCGGGTCGGCTGGGGCAAGCCCGCGCCGGCCGGCATTCATCGCGGCCTCGCGCAGATGAAGGCGTTCAACAGCTTCGTCGCGGCGGCAGCGGAGGTTTCGGTCGAGGGCGGCAACAAGATCAAGGTGCATCGCATCGTCGCCGCGACCGATCCGGGCTACGCGGTGAACCCCGCGCAGATCGAGCGCCAGGTGTCGGGCTCTTTCGTCTACGGCCTCTCGGCGCTGTACTTCCAGGAGTGCACGGTGAAGAACGGGCGCATCGAGCAGGAGAACTTCAATACGTACGATTCGATGCGCATCCGCCACATGCCGAAAGTCGAGTCGATCATCATGCCGGCCGGAGGCGACGTCTGGGGCGGCATCGGCGAGCCGACGATCTGCGTGGCCGCGCCTGCGGTGATGAATGCGTTCTTCCGCGCCACGGGCAAGCGCGTCCGCTCGGTGCCGCTGAAGAACCTCGACATTCATCCGGCGTAGGCGGTTGTCGCCGGCACGTGCGTCGGTGGTCGCCGCCCTCGCGGCGGCGGCCCTGTCGCCGGGCTTCGCTGCCGGCTATACCGTCGTCGGGGACGCGATTGCGGACTCGCTGACCGGGACGAAGGGCGACCCCGCCCGCGGGCGCGCGATCATCGTCAACCGCCAGGTCGGGCTGTGCCTGTTGTGCCACAGCGGTCCGTTTCCGGAGGAGCGTTTCCAGGGCACGATCGGTCCTGACCTGAACGCTGTCGCCGCCCGATTGTCCGAAGGACAGATCAGGCTCAGAATCGTGGACCCGAGCCGGGTCAATCCCGACAGCGTCATGCCGGCCTACTTTCGAACCGATGGACTGACACGAGTCGCTCCTTCCCTGCGCGGCAAGCCGATCCTCAGCGCCGGGCAGATCGAGGACGTCATCGCCTTTCTCGTCACGCTGAAATGACCTCTCGACGCGAGTTTCTGGTGCTGGCGTGCGGCGCGTTGTCCGGGGCGGCTCAGGCACAGCTGCCGCCCGACATTGGTGCGAAACGCAAGGCCGCGGCCGAGGAGGCGCTGCGGAAGATCACGGGCGGAGCCCAGCTGCGCACCGGGAAGGTAAAGCTCGACATTCCGCCGCTGATCGACAACGGCAACGCAGTTCCGCTCACGGTCACGGTCGAGAGCCCGATGACGCAAGCCGAGCACGTCCGCGCGATCCACGTGCTCACCGAAAGAAACCCGCAGCCGAATGTCGTCAGCGCTCATCTGGGACCTCGCGCCGGCCGTGCCAGCATCACGACGCGGGTCCGGCTCGCCGATACGCAGACCGTTACGGCCATTGCGCAGTTGAGCGACGGCAGCTTCTGGGTCGACCGCGTTCCCGTCGTGGTCACGCTGTCTGCATGCCTCGAGGATGGACTGATCTAGATGGCGCGCACCGTCGTCAACATGCCGGCACAGGCGAAGCGCGGCGAGATCATCGAGATCAAGACGCTCGCCGGGCACACGATGGAGACCGGATTCCGCCATAGCGAGAGGGGCGAGCCGATTCCGCGGGACATCATCACTCAGTTTGTCTGCACCTATAACGGCGTGGAAGTCTTCCGCGCCGACCTGTCGCCCGCGATCGCGGCGAATCCGCTGATTACCTTCACGACCGTCGCGACCGAGTCCGGTACGCTCGAGTTCAAGTGGCTCGGGGACAAGGGCTTCACCGCCGCGCATTCCGCCAAGCTGAACGTCGTTTGAAGCGCGGCGCATTTTTCACGGCGGCTGCGGTTCTCGTCGCCGCCGCTTTCGCCGGCGAGATTCCGCCAGCGGAACGCAAGTCCGGATACGAGTTCATGAGCCGCGAGACGCGCGCCATGCAGGACGACGACGCGACCAATCCGGGCACGCTCTGGGTGCTCGAGGGCGAATCGTTGTGGAACCGCAAGGACGGCGAGCGCTCCTGCGCCGACTGCCACCGCGACGCTGCGAGCAGCATGAAGGGCGTCGCGACGCGCTATCCGTCAGTCGACGCGAAGGGACGCCTGCTGAATCTCGAGCAACGCATCAATGAATGCCGTGTCGAGCGCCAGAAGGCGCCGGCGCTGGCGCTCGAAGGAAGGGAATTGCTCGCGCTGAGCGCCTATGTCGCGCGCCAGTCGCGCGGCCTGCCGATCGACATCGAGGCCGATGACAGGGTGAAGCCGCATCTCGAAGCGGGCCGCACCGCGTTTTATCGCCGCCAGGGCCAGCTGAATCTTTCGTGCGCGCAGTGCCACGACGATCGTTCGGGAATCAAGCTCGCCGGCAACACGATCCCGCAGGCGCACCCGACCGGGTATCCGATCTACCGGCTCGAGTGGCAAGGGGTGGGTTCTCTGCAGCGGCGGCTGCGCAATTGCTTCATCGGGGTACGCGCCGAGCCGTATGCCTACGGCTCGAAGGAGTTCGCAGAGCTCGAGCTCTACCTGATGTGGCGCGCGCGCGGCATGAAGCTCGAGACGCCCGCGGTTCGCCCGTGACGCCGGCGTCGATTGAAGAAGCTGCGAAGGCATTGCGCGAGCGCAAGACCACTTGCCTCGAGATCGTCCGCGCTGCGGTCGACAGGCTCGACGCGATGCAGAGGAACACCAAGGCCTTCATCACGGTAACCCGCGATGCTGCTCTCATACGCGCGGCTGTTCTAGATCGGGAGCTCTCCGAAGGACGCGATCGCGGCCCGCTGCATGGAATTCCGTACGCCTGCAAGGACTGCATCGACACCCGCGGGGTGCGCACGACCGTCGGCTCCCGTTTCTTCGAGAAGCGCATACCGGCCACGGATGCGGTTGTCGTACAGCGCCTCGCGGCAGCAGGCGCGGTGATGGTAGGGAAAACGAATCTGAACGAGTTCGCAGCCGGTACTTCGGGCAAGAACGTGCACTTTGGCGATGTCCGCAATCCATGGTCGCGCGCACATTCAGCCGGCGGATCATCCAGCGGCTCGGCGGTCGCGGTCGCAGCGGGCATGTCGCTGGCAGCGCTCGGTACTGATACCGGCGGCTCAATCCGCGTGCCTGCCGCCTGCGTCGGCATCGTCGGCTTGCGGCCGACATTCGGCCGCGTGCCGATCCAGGG
>Ga0070698_100009042_pt1 | contig 10709 bp, 15 predicted proteins | sample KBSK1502metaG_FD_65477 | JGI IMG/M metagenome (GOLD analysis project Ga0070698, IMG submission 65477) | Corn, switchgrass and miscanthus rhizosphere microbial communities from Kellogg Biological Station, Michigan, USA - KBS K1-50-2 metaG | ecosystem: Host-associated > Plants > Roots >... | reverse complement strand
GGCAGTGTCAGCCCATACGGGCCAGCAGCCGAGCGTACGCGGCTCGAAGCTCCGTAAACGTTGGAGCTAAAACCTGTGCGCGGGCATCTGCAGCTCGCTTGGTGGCCGATCCGCCGGGTTGGCCGCCGCGGCCGACGGACTCAGTCCGCCCCGAACAACCCGCGCGTCGCCCGCACCTTGCCGCTCTCGATGTCCCTTCCGACCATCGATGCTGGCCGGCCCCGCCGCTACGGTAAAAAGTGCAGGCTGCCTCGCGTCATGATCAGACGCTGAGGTTGACGGTGATTTCCACACAGCAGGCCGCCATACTCGACCCGCAGGCTGCTCGACGCTCTTTCGCGGAACTAACCTTTCAGCGTCACGATATCGAATACGACCAACCGTGAATCGGGCTCGAGCTCCGCTGGAGGCGGTAACAGCTTGGCGATGAGGAGTGCTCTCCGGTCGGGCAGCACGCTTTGCAGAAATCGATCCTGCTCGTTCAAGGGCTCCCCATCGAAATACATCTGAGTCACAAGCTCGTCGTCATGGCCGGAGAGCCGGAAATGAATGTGAGGTGGTCGCACAATGCCGGAGCCGGCCGGATAGGCGCCCGGCTTTATCGTCTTGAATTTGTACCGACCCTCTGCATCGTCGCTCTTGAGCACGGTAAAGCCTTCGAAGTTCGGATCAAGCGGCGCGGGGTTCGCATCAGCCGGATGCGTATAACGTCCGTTGGCGTTGGCCTGCCACACCTCCAGCTTCGCTCCGCGCACGGGCTCTCCTTTGATGTTCAACACCCGACCCGTCACGTTCAGGAGCTGTCCCTCCGCTCGCCCTGGCCGACCAGGCACATGGGTCAGGTCGCCTACCGAGTCCGGCGTTTTCGCTACCGGATAGAACGGCCCTAGAATTTGATCCGGTGTGCGCGCTCGTGCCGATTGCGCGAGCGCGAGCTTGACGGGCGAAAATGCGCCCATCGCGCCGAAAATTGCCGCTATCTGCAGCACCCCGCGACGATGCAGCGTTCTGTTCTTATTCATTGCTCTGCTCCTATGTATGTAGTGTGCGTGCCACAGGCCTCCTCGGTTCCGAATCTGTAAGCTCTGGCTAAGACGAGGCGCGGCGTGAGTGCCGGTTGCCTGGTCTCTACTCTCGCGTGAACTCAAAAGACGCCGATGCCAAAGAAGCGCCATCACTAGGCGCCAGCGTCTACCTGACGCCATTCAGCGATGATGGGCATATTGGAAAGCTGAGCCCTACAAGGCTCTACGCGTCGGACCATCCGAAAATCGCCTTCGGGCAATACTACTACTACTCGCAGCCGTTGGACGGTGGTCGCGATGCTAACGCCATTGAGGACTTTTTCAATCCTGTGCCTACCAAATACTACATCCGGCAATATTCATGATGAAGCCCGCCAAGAATCGGCCGAGCGGCGACCTGGCCGAGCCGTAGGATCGGCCGATGGCCCGGCGAATCCTTGTCCAGCGACAGATGCGTCCGGAGTTCGTTGTAATAGCCCGTGTAGGCCGCAAGGATCCGGCGCAGATGGACTTCGCCGAAGACGACGATATTGTCGAGGCATTCCTGGCGGATCGAGCCGATCAGCCTCTCCGCGTGCCCGTTCTGCCAAGGTGACCGCGGGTATCCCGACAGCCTCAGGCCCTGGAGTCGGATAAGCTTCCGACTGGATGGCTCAGGTTCTGAGATTTGTCGCGGCGCTGCAGGCGTGGTTGCGCAGCTCGCAGGCTCGACGCGAGGCCGAGATCCTCTACCTGCGGCAGCAACTTATCGTCCTTAAGCGGTCGGCGCCGGCCCGACCCAGGTTAAAGGCTACAGACCGTCTAATCTTTGTCTGCCTCTACCGGCTGTTCCCTTCCCTGCTCCCGTCGTCGATCATCTTCAAGCCAGAGACCCTGCTGCGCTGGCACCGAATTGGCTTTCGCCTGTTCTGGCGCCGGAAGTCGCGGCGACTGGCTAGCCGACCTGCCGTATTGGCGGACACCCAAAGTCTCGTCCGAAGGATCAGTCGGGAGAACCCGCTGTGGGGTGCGCCGCGTATTCACGGCGAACTGCTCAAGCTCGGCATCGAGATCGCCCAGTCGACCGTCGCCAAGTATATCGTGCGACGACGCGGGCCGCCGTCGCAAGGCTGGAAGACCTTTCTCCGCAATCACGCTCCGGACATCGCCGCTATCGATTTGTTTGTCGTGCCGACCATCGGCTTCAAGCTGCTTTATGGCCTGGCGATCATCCTTCTTGAGCGACGCCGCCTGGTCTGGACGAACGTCACCGCCAACCCGACGGCCGAATGGATCGCCCGCCAGATCACTGAAGCCTTTCCCTGGGACCAGGCGCCACGTTACCTCATCCGCGACAGAGACGGATCCTACGGCGCCATTGTGAGAAACAGGATCCGGGCGATGGGCATCCGGGACCGACCAACCGCGCCCCGCTCGCCCTGGCAGAACGGACACGTCGAACGCCTCATCGGCTCCATCCGCCGAGAATGCCTGGACCATGTCATGGTCATGGGCGAAGCCGGCCAGCGGTAAGGTAACAGCCGCCAGAGTCCAAATCTGACTCACTGGAGCGTTTTAGCGGATCGGGAGTCCCTGACTGCCTGTGCCTGCTGAAAACTATATCTGCCCCGGTGGCAAGACGATGACCACGACGGGCACGCTGGTGAACGACGAAGCAACGCTGCTCTATCGGGCCAGCAAGCACGACTGCGATGCCTGTGATCTGAAACCCCGATGCTGCCCGAACTCTCCCGCGCGCAAAGTGCCGCGCTCCATCCATGAAGCGGCCCGCGACCGAGCGCGCGACATTGCCAAGACCGACGCTTATGTTACTTCGCGGCGAGAGCGGAAGAAGGTCGAGATGCTGTTCGCCCACCTCAAACGCATCCTCAGGCTCGACCGACTGCGACTACAAGGTCCCTGCGGCGCCCGCGATGAATTCCTCCTCGCCGCCACAGTCCACAACCTTCGTAAGATGGCCAAGTCGATCCCGATGATGCAGCCAATGCCGGCCAGCTAAGGCGCCACGAACCATCGTCACCGCAACGGCGAACGCGCCGCCCCGACAGCCCCCGCGTCCAAAACCGACTTCTTCAACACAATCGGTCAAAAGCGGTATCCGTCGGATTCGAGTGGCGAGAGGGCTTTCTCAGGAAGCGTTAGTGGTGGAAGCGGAGATCGACCGGACCTACGTCAGTCGCTTGGAACGGAACTTGGAGAATCCAACCGTCCTCGTTCTTGAACGACTTGCTGAGGCTCTGAAATGTAAGATCGCCGACCTGTTTGTACACTCCGGAGAGGGTAAGATCGCCACGCTCAAGGCTGGTCGCAAGAAGCGCAAGCAAGCCAAATACCTCTAGGCGGCTGGATCAACGTCGGCCGAAAGGTTAATGCTTCAACTCACGACCAGCGCAAAGGATCGCGCTTCTGCTGCAACGCTTGCCGTTATTGTTCGCGCCCCGAAGTAGTGTTTGGCCAAAGAGAGCAATTCCATGGTCGTTCGCATCGACATCCCCAAAGTGTCGCAGGATGCAATTGATGAGGTTGTAGCGGAGGTCACTCGGAAAGGATCGATTGGCCCGAAGTCTTCTCTATTGCCATTGCTTACACCTTGGCTTCTCAAGATCACCGATACCGAGCCGTTTGATGTCTGCACGTACACGATGTCTCGAAATGCTTTTTGGGTTTGGATGACGGATCGCGATCTGTGCGATCATGTTGCGGCCAAGGTTCGCTTGGAGATATCAGACGACATGCGCCTCAGGCACATTCGGGCACGGATCGCAGATCATATGGAGGAAAGCGATTCGCCTACCTGTATTCAGCGCATCACGAGTCGTGGCGGCCGTTCTGTCGCGGTGGTCTTTGTCTTTACGGATTTAACGCCGCCAGCAATAGAACGATTTCTCGGTGCATGGCTGACGCCCACCGCCTTCTGGCTTGAATACTCAAAGAAGAACGTCGATCTGGAGCTTCCACCTTCCGATGAAGAAATTCTCCAGCAGTGGGAGCGGGATGGACCGGACAAATAGCTCCAATGAGCGCTTTTGATTGGCTGCGTCCCGGAGAGGAACCAATAAGGCCGGCGTCCGCCGTTCAAGAAACTCAGCAAATCGCCGACATATCGACTTAGGCCGCGAGAGCATTCGTAGCGGATTGGCCAGTCGACTCTAGTATCGCTCGCCCTCGGCGACGGATAGCGTAGCCTTTCAGGCTCCGTGCCGTGTCCGCCTCTGTACTGGTCTCCGGGCCGATCACCGGCAGATAAACGTCTTCTGCTCGTTGCCCGGTTGCCGACGTGCTTCTACGATTTGTCGGAGCGGGACAGGGGGAAAGCCATTGGCCCGAGAGCAGCGCAGGCTAGCTGCCATCATGGCGGTGGACGTGGTCGGCTACTCCCGCCTGATGGGCCGGGACGAGAGCGGCACACTGGCGTGCCTGCGGGAACATCGTAGACAGCGTTTCGAGCCAGTGTTGGCACATCACGGTGGCCGGCTGGTCAAGCTCACCGGCGACGGGGCTCTGGTCGAATTCGCCAGTGCAGTGGACGCGCTCGACGCGGCCATTGAGTTCCAGCAGGCCATGGCCGAGGCCAACCGGGATCAGCCCGAGGACACCGCCATCGTGTTCCGGATAGCCGTCGCCTTCTGGTGGCTGAGTCTCCATCCCGCAGCCTGAACGATGGCACGCAGTGTCTTCTTTAGCTTCGACTACGACGACATCATGGCCGTCAACGTCGTGCGGTTTTCTGACGTCGTGTTGCCGGCAAACCGGAACCTGCCCTTCGGGGACAAGAGCATGTACGAGGAGGCCAAAAAGACGGATGGAGCCATCAAGCGCGCAATAGATTCTGCCCTGAAAAGCACGACTGTGACCGTCATCCTAGTGGGCTTATCGACATGGCGAAGCGATTGGGTGCGTTACGAGATTTCCAAGAGCCTTGAACGCGGCAATGGCCTTCTCGTCGTCGACATCGACGGCGTAGGCCCCGATCCGCAGCCTCTTCGGGGAGCCAATCCCCTTGGCAACATGATGGCTGCCCCATGGAACAACGGCGAGGGCTTCGAAATCTGGGAATGGAACGGCAATGACCGCTACATCGAGTTCGCCATGCTTCCGCGCGTCAGAAACAAGGACAGCGCGCGGTACCCAGCGCGCTTCGCCAGCGGAGATGCCTATCGGCTCGACGCCAAGTTCGATCTTCGCGTGCATTGGACAAACGCACAAGGCAACTTCCCCGACTGGATTGCCGCCGCGGCCGGGCAGGCGGGATTCACTCAGACGGCCTAGCCCCCCAAGCGTGGCTCGCCGATGTGCTCGGCCGGATCCACGATCACCCGGCTTCCCAACTGTACCAGCTCCTGCCATGGTATTGGCGCCCTCCTTCAACTGCCGCCGCGAAGGAATGATCACAGGACCTATCATCGCCGAGATAGCGACACTGGTCGGGGACCCTGCGAGAGCTACGATGGTGTCGGCGCTTCTCGATGGTCGTGCCCTGACCGCGAGCGAGCTTGTCCATGCGGCGCGAGTCACCCCGCAAACCGCCAGCACTCATCTCGGGAAGCTGACAAAGGCGGGCCTGCTTTCTGCGGACCGCAATGGGCGCCATCGCTATTTCCGGCTCGCTTCGCCGAAAGTGGCAGAGATGATCGAAGAGATCGTCGCCGTCGCTCTTGAGAAGAGACCAAGGTTTCGCCCGCTATCCCCTCAAGCACACGCGGTTAGTGCGGCCCGAATTTGCTACGACCACCTTGCGGGCCGCCTCAGCGTTGATCTCACCGATTCTTTGGTCGCCCGCGAATACATCGTGCTCGACGACAAAGCCGCCGAAATCACGACCGCAGGCACCCGTTTTTTCACCGAGTTCGGGATCGCGCTTTCCGCACGGCGTTCGACCCCGCGCCACTTTTGCCGACTCTGCCTCGATTGGACCGAGCGACGCCCACACATCGCGGGTGCGCTCGGGGCCGCGATTACCAAGCGCTTCTTCGATCTCGGCTGGATGGAAAGGATGAAGCGCTGCCACGCAGTAATCGTCACCCCATTGGGACGGCGTGGGCTCCAACAAACCTTCGGCGTCAAAGCTTCCGAACCAACCGACCGGAGAAAACGCTAATCGCGCCGCCTGGGAACTCGGTGGACTTATGAGACTGGGATGGTCGGGTGCGATTGGACGTGGGTTGAAGCCGGGCAAACGCTTCGATAGCCGTCGAAGTGTTGATCCGTGAGTCCGACCCCTTCGGATGTAAGATCGCGGCCATGTGGTGAGTTGCTCTTGATTGGGCGTGGCCGCCGCATAACCGAACATGCAGGAGGTAGCCATGCTGCAGGGGAAAATGCGCATCCCGCCGGTCAACATAGAGACGCTCCCGGACGACCTGCGCGAAACCTTCGAGGAACAGCGCAAGCTCCGAGGCGCGCCCCTCTATCCGTACCTCTTCTACGCGCGCAACCCGGCGTTTTTCCGGGCAGCGCAGGGGATGTGGACCGCCCTCCAACAAAGCACTAAGCGCGTGCCCGGTACGCTCAGGGCGCTGCTCAATCGCCGCGTCGCCTGGTGGAACGGCTGCGAATATTGAATGGACGCCAATGCTGCCGTCGGCAGCAGACTCGGCGTCCCGACGGAGAAGATCGAGGCGCTCAACGACTACGCGAAGAGCCCGCTCTTCACCGAAGCAGAAAAGGTGGCGCTCGAATACGCAGACGCGATTACGGACACGCGCCGCGACGTCGACGACGAGTTGTTCGCGCGCCTGCAACGGCTCTACGACGACGACACCATCGCGGAGCTAACGATGATCATTGCGTGGGAGAACGCGTCCTCGCGATTCAACCGTGCGCTCCGCATCCCATCCCAGGGATTCTGGAAACGATGACCGACCAGCCGCACGGGATTGACCGTGCGGCCGCAAAACTCAACACCCAACGGCGGTGGACGCTCCAATCGACGAAGGATGAGTTCCGCTTTGAACAAAACCGGGTCATGGTCCCACCGCAGAATGAACCGGGATCGTGGTCGACACAGGACGCTTGTCGTCGAAGGTCGTCGGAGACTTACCGAGCAATATATCCCGTCTTGAATGGATGGACCAACTTTTGACGGCATGTTTCGTCGAGGTGCTTACTAATTCAATAGAATTCTGAAAGGGGGTAAGCCGAGCGAGCTACCTGTAGAATTGCCGACCGAGTTTAGCTTCGCCATCAATCTTCAAGCCGCCAAGGCACTCGGCCTAAACGTTCCAAACACAACTCTTTTACCAGGAAAAAATTGCCAATAGCTTGAACTGGGTATTGGAGCACCGCCTGGCCACGCGAGCTTAGCAGGCGTTGAATATCGGGCCAAGCCGTTCATCGTCGAGGATTGAAAGCGGCATCAGTTTCCAGGCACGGTCGTTCTCCGCGGAGCAGGATATCGGCTGAACCGCCGCTCGCCACGGCGGCGTGCGCCGCCGCCTCGACGGCGTCGAAGGCCGGTTGCTGCGAATGGTAGTGGCCGTAGAAACGGCCATCCTTGGTGACCTCCCAGATGCCGCCTCGGTGCGCCACCTCGAATAGCGTTGAAGCAGGCGGCGGCAGGGCGGCGTCCACGTTCCGCCCCCGTCTTTTGAGATCGGTAGTTTCGATCTTGATCGTCATGAGGTCCCCCCTTTCATAGGGTGGGCTTCTATTGCTGCGTTGACACGCCCGCGCCTTGGCCGAACTCAAGATTGTTATCGCCCAAGAGATGCAATCCTAGAAAGAGCAGGGCGGCGGCAAGCACGCCCCAGGCCAGTACTGTCGCAAACCCCGACTTCATCTTCTTGCCTCCGATGAGTCGGGCTTCCACCGAAGGGATGGCCTGGGTGCTCCGCCCCGGCAGCCAGTTCACCAGACGAGCCGCGATCGCCTCCGACTCCGACGCCTTCCAGTCTCCTTCGGGAAGCATCGCAATCGTCACGGCGAATGCCCGAGCTGCGGTTTCCCTGGGCAGATCCGACAATCGGGCGGCCTCCCGCCACGGGTCGAAGCCCAGCCGCGTCAACGCCGTCAGGACCGTGAGCGGTAGCCCGACTTTTTCCTCGCCGACGGCGGCGAAGAGGAACGCGTTGTACTCGGAGTGACCGAGGGAGTATTCCGGACGCAAGGTCATGACGCCTCCTGTTCCGTTGTCATCGCGGGCGGAGGCTGCTCCATCCACGACGACGAGAACGCGGCGGGCTAAAAGCCCATATCGCCGCCCATGCCGCCACCCGGCATTGCAGGCGGCCCGTTCTTGGCCGGTACTTCGGCCACCATCGCCTCGGTCGTGACCAGCAATCCGGCCACCGACACCGCGCCCTGCAGCGCCGTGCGCACGACCTTGGTCGGATCGATAACGCCGGCCTTGATCATGTTGACGTATTCCGCCTTCTGCGCGTCGAAGCCGAAATTGACGTCCTTCTGGTCGAGCAGGCGGCCCGCGACCACGGCGCCGTCGAAGCCGGCATTCTCGGCGATCTGGCGGACCGGCGCCTGCAGCGCCCGGCGCACGATCTCGATGCCAACCTGCTGGTCGTGGTTGGCGCCCTTCTTGTGCTCGAGCACGCGGGTGGCATAGAGCAGAGCCGCCCCGCCGCCGGCGACGACGCCTTCCTCGACCGCGGCCTTGGTCGCATGCAAGGCGTCCTCGACACGATCCTTGCGCTCCTTGACCTCGACCTCGGTGGCGCCGCCAACCTTGATGATGGCCACGCCGCCGGCCAGCTTGGCCAGCCGCTCCTCCAGCTTTTCCCGGTCATAGTCGGAGGTCGTCTCCTCGACCTGCAGCTTGAGCTGCGCGACCCGGCTGTCGATGTCCTTCTTCTTGCCGGCGCCGTCGATGATGGTGGTGTTGTCCTTGTCGATAAGCACCCGCTTGGCGGTTCCCAGCATGTCGAGCGTCACGTTCTCGAGCTTGATGCCAAGATCCTCGCTGATCTCCTGGCCGGCGGTCAGGATGGCGATGTCCTCGAGCATCGCCTTGCGGCGATCGCCGAAGCCCGGTGCCTTGACGGCCGCGACCTTGAGCCCGCCGCGCAGCTTGTTGACCACCAGGGTGGCCAGCGCCTCGCCCTCGATCTCCTCGGCGATGATCAGCAGCGGCCGGCCCGACTGCACGACCGCCTCGAGCAGGGGCAGCAGCGGCTGCAGGCCCGACAGCTTCTTCTCATGGATGAGAATGTAGGGTTTTTCGAGCTCGGCGATCATCTTCTCGGCGTTGGTGACGAAATACGGCGAGATATAGCCGCGATCGAACTGCATGCCTTCGACAACCTCGAGCTCGGTCTCCATGCTCTTGGCTTCCTCGACCGTGATCACGCCTTCCTTGCCGACCTTGTCCATCGCCTTGGCGATCATGTCGCCGATCGCTTTGTCGCCATTGGCCGAGACCGTTCCGACCTGGGCGATCTCCTCGCTGGTCGACACCTTCCTGGAGCGATTCTTGAGCTCGTCGATCACCAATTCGCCGGCCAGGTCGATGCCGCGCTTGAGGTCCATCGGGTTCATGCCGGCGGCCACCGACTTGGCACCTTCGCGCACGATCGCCTGGGCGAGCACGGTTGCTGTCGTGGTGCCGTCGCCGGCGGTGTCCGACGTCCGGGTCGCCACCTCGCGCAGCAGCTGGGCGCCCATGTTCTCGAACTTGTCGGAAAGCTCGATCTCCTTGGCGACGGTGACGCCATCCTTGGTGATGCGCGGCGCGCCGTAGGACTTGTCGAGCACGACATTGCGCCCCTTGGGGCCGAGCGTGACCTTGACGGAATCGGCCAGGAGATCGACCCCGCGGATCATGCGGGCGCGGGCGTCGCCGCCGAAACGTACATCTTTCGCTGGCATGATTTTTATTCCTTGTTTCGAAATGTTTGGACGAAGTCGACCGGCCTTACGCCGCCTTCTTCTTGGCGATGGGGATACTTGCGCCTTCGATGACGCCCATGACATCCGACTCCTTCATGATGAGGAGATCCTCGCCGTCGAGCTTGATCTCCGACCCGGACCATTTGCCGAACAGGATGCGGTCGCCTTGCTTGACGTCGAGCGGCACGATCGTGCCCTTCTCGTTGCGCGCGCCCGGACCGACGGCGACGATCTCGCCTTCCATCGGCTTTTCCTTGGCGGTGTCCGGAATGATGATGCCGCCCTTGGTCTTGGCCTCTTCCTCGACACGCTTGACCACGACGCGGTCGTGAAGCGGACGGAACTCCATGGTTCTTCCTCCAATTTTTTCGGGTTTTGGTGCGAGCGCCTGGCGTGCGCGATGCAACAACTGGTAGAGAAATGGTGTCTTTTTATCAACTAACAAGCGATATCTGCTCGAAATGATCCCAGTCCTCGCTTTTTCCGGTCGTCGCGGGCAGAACCGACCCTCGTCCCCGCCTCCACGCCCATTTTACGGGATCGACGCTGACGACCTGTCGCTTGTCGCCGAGAGAGCGGCTCTGCTCAGGCTGCGTTATGGTCTGTAAAGACGCTGTCCGGCGGATCGGCATCGAGCGGTGTCAATCGAGGATTGAAGCGGAACCGCGTCGCGCAATAGGGACAGAGGATCGTGTCCGCCTCTCGCATATTGATGTAGACGTGCGGATGGTCGTGCGGTGGCGACACACCGATGCACTTGAACTCCTTCACCCCGATGCAGATTTCCGGGACGCCGCGGTCGTTCCTGAACTTCGGATAGCCGCCGCCGGACATCGACTTGAAGCC
>Ga0070698_100009041_pt1 | contig 10709 bp, 11 predicted proteins | sample KBSK1502metaG_FD_65477 | JGI IMG/M metagenome (GOLD analysis project Ga0070698, IMG submission 65477) | Corn, switchgrass and miscanthus rhizosphere microbial communities from Kellogg Biological Station, Michigan, USA - KBS K1-50-2 metaG | ecosystem: Host-associated > Plants > Roots >... | reverse complement strand
CTTAGTACTGACGTATGGAAGTTCGTGCGTGGTTGTCCTGTGCCGTTGAAGTGGGCCGGATGTCAACGAGTCCGGCCCGTTGTAGGGTCCGTGCCACTGCAGTTGTCCCGCGGCCGTCAGCGAACCAGAGGGGCTTGGTGAGGTGGAACGACCCACGACCGTCGCCCGGCTGGACGCGGGCCCGGTCGAGTACCGGCTGGAACAGCGAGGCGACGCCACCGTGGTGGTGCTCCACGGCGGCCACGTGCGGGCCGGTCTGGCGGTGGGCGAGGAGGTGTTCGCCGAGTCGGGCTACACGGTGCTGGCACCCTCGCGTCCCGGCTACGGTCGTACCCCACTGCAGACCGGGGTGTCGGTGCGCGGGTTCGCCGACGTCACCCACGCGCTGTGCGAGCGCCTTGGGATCACCAAGGTCGCTGCGGTGGTGGGCACCTCGGGGGGCGGACCCACCGCGGTGGCGATGGCGGCGCGGCATCCCGACCTGGTAGAGCGGCTGATCCTGCAAAGCGCCGTCGGGTTGCTGCCCTGGCCCGATCACCGGACGCGCCTTGGCGCTCAGGTGATGTTCGCCGCCGGAACCGAGCGGGCGACGTGGGGCACGGTACACGCCCTGCTGCGGGTGGCGCCCGAGGTGAGCCTGCGCTCGTTGCTGGGCGGCCTGTCCACACTGCCGGCACGCGACGTCGTGGCGGCGCTGCGCGCCGAGGACCGCGCCTGGTTGCTCGCGCTGTTCGCGCGGATGCGGTCGGGTCGCGGGTTCCTCAACGACCTGCGGGCCACCCCCGACGCGACCGCCGCCGCCGAGGTTGGCCAGCCCACCCTGGTGATCGCCACCCGCAACGACGGCGGCGTGCCGTTCGCCCAGGCCCAGTCGCTGGTCGCCGCCATCCGGCACGCCGAACTGGTCGAGAGTCAGGCCGAAAGCCACCTCATCTGGTTGGGATCCGACTGGCCCGCCATCGCCGAGACGATCCGCGTCTTCCTGACCACCGACACCACCGACCCGCCCCCGGCCCCGGACAGGCGCCGCTAATCCGGGCAACCCACCGCCCGCTCTCGTCGCCGCTGGCAACGCCGGCGTCGTTCGGCTCAAGAGCGGGCTTGGGCACCGCTGGGTCATCGGGGCTACGGCTGGGCGCCTGCCAGCGCACTGCACCCACAGCGGCGACGCCACCCAGCAGCCACTCGAACCGGCTGGAATGAATGACACAACGCGAGCCACGCCACCCACCCGGCCCGCGTCGGGCAGCAGACCTCGCGCGCCCCCTATGACACCCAATCGGGCCCGCCCAGGTCAGGCACCTGGGATCAGGCCGTCTTCGATGGCAAACGACAGTCGTCAGGAAGTGGCTGGTGGGAGGTGCTCCCGCCAAGCGTTGGGGTCGTCCAGGTACAGCCCGCAGGCGCAGTCCAGGGCCTCCTGAGGGTTGCCGACCGGCAGTCCGCTGGGTAGGACGGAATCCTGGTAGCCATCGCGGCTGGCCAGGTAGATGGCAAACCCCCACATGCTTGCCGAGCCGGTGTAGCGCAGCCGGCACAGCGGGAGCACCTCGCGGCTTGGAAGCTCGCCGTCGACGTAGGCGAAGCCACCTCGGAAGCGCACGTGGACGCCGGCCAGGCCCGGCCAGCGCTCGCGCTGCCGCTCGCGCAGCCGCTGGCCGAGCGAGGTCTTGGTCGAGTCCGGGATCATGCGTGGTGACATGGGGACATCCTCCCCGATCGTGCCTGGTGCTGTCGCGTAGCCTTCCGCCGGCCGGTGACCAGGGCCGGTGCACCACGAGATGGCCGCACAGCGGGAGGGATCGTGGCACGAGGTGGCGGGCGCAGCCCATACCAGATCACGCTCGGCGCAGCGCAGCGCCGGTCGCTCAAGGCGCTGGTCCGCAAGCAGACCGCGCAGCAGCGGCAGGTGACCAGGGCACGTATTGTGCTGCTGGCCGCCGCGGGCTGGGCCAACCTGGCGATCGCCCGCAAGCTTGGGATCGCGCCGAACACCGTGTGCAAGTGGCGCAGACGCTTCGCCACCGAGGGCTATGACGGCCTGGCCGACCGCAAGCGGTCCGGCCGTCCCCGCGTGTTCGGCGCGGCAGTTGTCGCCTATGCCAAGGCGGTCGCCTGTGAGCTGCCCGCCACGCGCGGGGTGCCGCTTGGCCGCTGGAGCCTGCAAGAGTTGCGCGACGAGCTGATCGCCACCGGCCTGGTTGCCGAGGTCTCGACCACGACGCTGTGGCGCTGGCTGCGCGAGGATGCGATCAAGCCCTGGCAGCATCGCGCCTGGATCTTCCCTCGTGACCCGGCGTTTGCGGTCAAGGCCGCTGGGGTGCTGGACCTGTATCAGCGGGTCTTCGACGGCGTGCCGCTGGGCGAGGATGAGTACGTGCTGAGCGCCGACGAGAAGACCAGCATCCAGGCGCGCTGCCGCTGCCACCCGACGCTGCCGACGGGTGCAGCCAGGGTCATGCGCGTCGAGCATGAGTACGATCGCGGCGGCGCGCTGGCCTACCTGGCCGCCTGGGATGTGCACCACGCCCGCCTGTTCGGCCGCTGCGAGCCCACCACCGGCATCGAACCGTTCGGGCGGCTGGTGGCCCAGGTCATGACCAGCGAGCCATACGCCTCAGCTGAGCGGGTGTTTTGGGTCGTGGACAACGGCAGCTCCCACCGCGGCCAGGCATCGGTGGATCGGCTGCAGGGCAGGTGGCGCAACCTGCGCCTGATCCACCTGCCCGTCCATGCGTCCTGGCTCAACCAGATCGAGATCTACTTCTCGGTCGTGCAGCGCAAGGTCCTGACCCCCAACGACTTCGCCGATCTTGCCGAGGTCAAGCATCGTCTGTTGGCCTTCCAGCACCGCTACGAGCAGACCGCCGTTCCCTACGACTGGCGCTATACCAAGGCCGACCTCGACCGCCTGCTTGGTCGCCTGACCGAGCACGAGCAGTTCGCCCACGCCGCATGACCACGCACGAACTTCCATGCGTCAGTACTTAGTCAGGGCACCTTCCTGCGCATCGCCGGCCTGCGGTCTCGATCCGCGTACATCAGTGTGGCGGTCCGCCGATCCACCATGCTCCGACGCGGCGTGCCGATCTGGGAGCCCGGCCGCCGCCAGGTCCTCGTGGGCTCCCAGACGACCATCACCAGCATGTTGCTTCACCCAGCGCCGTCAGCGTCGCCCTTCGCATGCCCCAAACCACACCGACGACCAGGCAAAACGGTCCCTTGACAAGCCGCTCCACATCAGTACTCCAACCGGAGATCGTTATCTGCTTGCCGGAACGGAACGGATCTTGGTGCTGCTGGGAGCCGCTATGGGCGGGCTGGCGGGTGTTTCGGGGCGCTTCCGGTGGGCGTCGCGCCGGGGGTGACGTGCTGCCACCCGGCGACGAGGGCGTTGAGGGTGTCGTGCCACAGTCGCTGGCCGTCCTCGGGGCGCAGGGTGCAGCGCAGTTCGAGGGAGGCCAGTCCTTCGCAAGCGGCGTGGAATTCCCAGGCCGCCTCGGATATGGTGCGGGCGCCGAGGCGGTCGGCATCGCGCAGGCGGGCGATCCGGCGGTGCAGTACTGGCAGCGCCCGCTCGGCGGCCGGTGCGATTGTCTGTGCGACATCGGCGGGCACGGACGTCTTCTGGATGCCGATCTGGAACAGTGCGGGGTGGTCCAGCGCGAACCGCCGGAACCCGAAGGCGCCGGCGGCGACTAGGTCCGCGGCCGGGTCGCTGGCCGGCGGCAGGGACTCGACGATGGCGGCGAGCATGTCGAAGGCGCGCACGCCCAGCCCGCTGAGCAGCGCCTGCTTCGATCCCAGGCTGGTGTAGACGGCCCGGGTGGTGGTGCCGGTCTTTTCGGCGACCCGGCGCACGGTCAGCGCCTGCAGCCCTTCGGTCTCGGCGATCTTCTCCGCGGCCTCCAGCAGGGCAGCGCCGGTCGCGTCATCGTGCATGCGGGTTCGGCCCATGTTGACAACCATACCGTAACGCTATTACGTTACGCTATTACGTTACAGTGTTACGAAACCTGGCAGAGGGCGGGGGGACCGGATGACGATCATCGCAGAGCCAGACCTGCAGGCGATCATCCAAGCGTGGGACCAGGCGGCGTGGAGCCTGGCCGCGCTCGCGCTGGCGGCCGGGGGCGACAGCCCGTCCGAGCTGAGGGCCGCGGCGTCGGAAGTGCTCGCCGCCACCGGGCTCACGAGCGCGCCGGGACAGCGGTTGCGGGGCCTTGGCGCCGCGACTGCCGGGCAGATCGCGAGCCAGGCGGCGGCCCCCTTGCACCAGGCTTCCGCGCTGGTCAGCGGCCGCGGTATCAGCTGGGATGCCCAAAGCGACGAGGCGCTGCTGGCCCAGGGGAACGCCAGCGCCCAGGCAGCGCGCCAATTCGCCCAAATGGTGCTGCCGATGATGGGCGGCCTCGTCGACCGCCTGGCCGCCCCGGGCGCCCGCATGCTCGACGTCGGAACCGGCGTCGGAGCGCTCGCCGTCGGCTTCGCCCAGGTTTTCCCCCAGTTGCATGTGCTGGGGATCGACGTCCTCGACCGTGCCCTCGGCCTGGCCCGCCAGGCCATTGACGCCAGCGACGTCGCCGCCCGGGTGACGGTACGCACCCAGGATGTCGCCGGCTTCGCTGATGGCACTGGATTCGACCTGGCATTTCTCCCCGCGCCGTTCGTCCCGCAGCCAGCCGTGCGTGCCGGGCTGCCACGGGTCGCGGCGGCGCTGCGCCCCGGCGGATGGCTGATGGTAGGCCACGGGAAATTCGGGGTAACCCCGGTCGAAGACGCGCTCACCCGGCTCAAGACGATCGCTTACGGCGGCACCCCGCTGGACGAAGCCGCGGCATCCCAGTTGCTGCGCAGCGCCGGGCTGATATCGGTGCGGCCGATACCCACCCCTCCCGGGGCACCAGCCATCACCATCGGTCAGAAACCAGCCTGACGACGGCCGCCATGACCCCCGCCAGCCAGGCCGGCCTCTGCATCATCAAGCCGGTCGGGACTTGGTGATCTTCCTGGCTGCCTGGCTTGCCGCTGGTAGTGGCAGGTCTTGGCGCGGTGCTGGTGGCGCCGCCGCCAGGCCGACCATCGCAGGCGATGCCGGGCACCCAGCGCCGGCTCGATGACCAGCATGCCGAAGAGGCTGGCGATTTCGTTGCGGGTCAGCGGGATCTGCCCGGCCGGTGCCGGGTGGCGGGTGTGCTCGGTGGCGGCGGCAATGGACAGGAACGCCAGGGCGAGCATGGCCAGGGTGGTCCACCGGTACCAGGACCCCCCAGCGGCGGACCTGGTGCTCATCCAGCCCGGCCAGGCCCTTGCCAGCCTGGAAGTTCTCCTCTGTGATCCACCTGATTCCGGCGATCTTGACCAGGGCGGGCAGCGGGACGTGCCGGGGGCTGTAGCAGCGGTAGAACGCCAGCTCGGCGGTGCGGCGGTTGCGGCGGATCAGCAGCCAGCGGTGACCGGGACGCCCCGGATCGATGCCAGCCCAGGCCCAGTCGTAATAGCGGTGGCCCTTGGCACCCTCGCCAGCCGAATACTGCTGCCACGCTCGCCTGGGCAGGCGGGCGGCGATCTGGCGGGCCTGGCAGGTGCCCGCGCCGGTGGCCACCCGGTGGGTAACGGCCACCGCCAGCACGTACCCCGTCTGGCGGCATTCCAGGTCAGCGCGCAAGCCCGGATCGGCGCCATATACCTCGTCGGCGGTGACCCAGGCCGCCGGTGTGCCCACATCCAGGGCACGGGCGATCATGCGGCGGGCCAGCCTTGGCTTGGTGGCGAACCCAGTTTCCTCCGGGATGCCCGCCGCGGCACACCGGGCCGGGTCGGCGGTCCACGACTTGGGCAGGTACAACTCCCGGTCAATCAGGGCATGCCCAGCCGGTGAGGCGTAGCTGAGGAACACCGCGACCTGGCAGTTCTCCACCCGCCCGGCAGTGCCGGTGTATTGGCGCTGCACGCCGGCACTGGCACTGCCCTTTTTGACGTCGCCAGTTTCATCGACCACCAGCACCGCGGCCGGGTCGCCCAGGTGCCCTACCACGTAACTGCGCACCACCGGCGTCCCACCGGGCAGCGGCGAGCAGGTGCTGCATCCCATCCGGGGTGACATCCCCGGCGAACTCGGCGATCGTCCAGCAGTTCTTACGCCGTAGGCCAGACAATAACCCCAGCACAAACGCCTGCGCCCGCCGCCGCGGCTCCACCCGGGCGAACCTGCCCGCGACCAGCCCCATCAGCTCGTCAAACTGTTCCCGCCACCGGCCAGGGTCTACGCTGAGCCCAGCGGCCACCGCCAGGTCATCATGTGTCCTCACAAACCATGATCATCAAACGGTGGCCGTTCCACGTCTACCCCGCTATTCGGCCAGGTCACGAAGTCCGGCTGGAGTATTAGGCTCATCCCGGTCGAGGAACCAGGTTTGGGGGTGTGCGATGCGACTCGGGCGGGTCGAGGTGGACGGGCCTGACGGGCCCGTGGCTCGGCTGGTGCTGGTGGAGCCGGACCGTGAGCGCCTGATCGACCTGGCGCTGGCGGAGCGCGAGCGCCTGCGGCGCCAGGGCGCGACCGACGAGGCGGCGCGCCGGATCGCCGCGGCGCTGTTCCCTTCGAGCATGGCGGCAGCCATCGGTGCCGGCCCCCTGTTCACGGAGGCGGCGGCGCGTGCCGTCGAGGTGGCCGCGGAGGTCGCGGTGCTGCCGCTGGACCGTGCTCGCTGGCTGGCGCCGCTGGACCCTCCGCGGATGCGCGACTGCATGGCGTTCGAGGGGCACATCCGGGCCAGCTACGCCGTGCTCGGCGCAGAGGTGCCCCCGCAGATCTACGAGCTGCCAATCTATTACAAGGGAAATCCGAGCACGCTGGTCGGGCACGAGGCCGAGGTGCCGTGGCCCGCATATTCTCGACACATGGATTACGAGTTGGAGCTCGGTTTCGTCGTCGGCTCCTCTGCCCGGAGTCTCACGCCGGATGAGGCGAAAGGCGCCCTCTTCGGGGTGACGATCTTCAATGATTTCTCCGCGCGCGACGCGCAGGGTCGTGAAATGGGCGGCGGGCTCGGGCCCGCCAAGGGCAAGGATTTCGCGACCGGGCTCGGGCCCTGGATCGTCACCGTCGACGAGCTGGATCTCGATGATCTCCAAATGGCCGCGAGGGTCAACGGCGAGGAGTGGTCGCGCGGCTCGGTCGACCAGATCATGTGGTCGGTCGAGGAGCTGCTGGCCTACGCCTCGGCATCGGAGCCGCTCGAGCCCGGCGAGCTGATCGCCTCCGGCACGGTCCCCGGAGGCTGCGGGCTGGAGCTCGGCCGCCGGCTCCAGCCGGGCGACGTGGTCGAGCTGGAGGTCAGCGGCATCGGCGTGCTGCGCAACCGCCTCGGCCCGCCCGAGCCTCTGCGCTGGTCGCCCTCGCCGAGGACCCCTTCGTCGTAGGCGGCGCCCCGGACCGCCGGCACCGTTCGCCAACGCCGACCCGGACATCGGCGCGAAGGCACGTCTAACTACTCGTGTGGACCGTCCTTCGGATTTGCGCAAATTCGTGCTGGTTGCGATCGGCGACCTTCCCTATTCTGGTTCTTGGCCAGCTCGGCAAAGGTCGACCTGCTCCACCAGGTGGAGCTGCGCGTGGCCAGCGACGTGGCCAGCGCCAGCGGTGCCGCCAGGTCGGCCGCGGTCCGACGCGCCACCATCGACGTGGTGGCGATGGTGCTGGTGGTGGCGCTGGCGGTCGGGTCGTCGCTGCTGCTCGGCCGCTCCCTGGCCCGGCCGCTGGTGCTGCTGGAGCACAGGGTCCGGGAGGTGGCCGCCACCGAGCTGCCCGGCGTGGTGGAGCGGCTGCAGCGGGCCGGCGAGGGCGCCGAGCTGACAGCCATCGCGCAGGAAGCGGCCGGGGGGCTGCCGATCAGGTCCACCGACGAGATCGGCCGGCTGGCCACCGCGTTCAACTCGGTCCACCAGGTGGCCATCCGGGTCGCCACCGAGCAGGCGGCGCTGCGCAAGTCCATCGGCGACATGTTCGTGAACCTGGCGCGGCGCAGCCAGAGCCTGATCGACCGGCAGCTCAACCTCATCGAGGAGCTGGAGCGCAGGACCGAGGATCCCGACCACCTCGACGAGCTGTTCCGGCTCGACCACCTGGCCACTCTCCATCGCTGAGGTGTCCGCCCACCTGGACCTGCCACTGGGCGTGACCCGGGTGCTGGTCGGCGACATGGCCGTCGAGGGGCTCGTCTCCATCCACCGCCCGAGCAGCCCGGAGGCCCAGCCGGACCTGGCCCTCCTCCAGCGCGTGCTCGCCGGGCTGCGGGCGATCTGACCCTACCGCGGCGCGGGCCCCCCGAAAGCCGGCGTCGATGCCGCGACGCCAGAACGCCGCGAGCCGCGCCGCTCGGGCAGCGCGACGAGCTCGTCCACCACCTGGCCGACCGAGATCTCCAGGAGGCCCCGGTCGAGCTGGAGCCCGTGCGGGTCGCCCCTGGTGCCGGCCCACAGCGCGCGGTGCCAGGGTCGGTCGGGCGGCGGTCCCCACTCGGTGGGTGGGACCGGGCCGAACAGCACCACGGAGGGGGTGCCGAGCGCGGTCGCCAGGTGGGCGACGCCGGTGTCGCCGCAGACCACCCGGCCGGCGGCCGCCACCGCCCTGGCCAGCGCCAGCAGGTCGGCGCTCCCGGCAAGGCTGGCGCCCCGAGGCAGCCCGGCCAGCTCGGCCACCCTGCCGGCCAGCTCGACCTCGCCGGCGCTGCCGCTCACCACCACTTCGCGGCCCGCGCGCAGCTCCGCCCGCGCGACCGCGGCGAAGCGCTCCGCCGGCCAGCGGCGGGCCGGGCTTCCCGCACCCGGATGGACCAGCGTCGCCCCAGCGGTCCCCGGCGGCGGCGGCCCGCCGGGCGGTCGCATGTCGAGACGGCGGGGATCGGCGGCGATGCCGGACCCGGTGAGCAACCGGCACCAGCGCGCCACTTCATGCTCCGCGCTCCTCCAGCGCGGCGAGCCGGCGCCACGGCGTACCGCCGGATGGGCGAAGGCGATCAGCCGCCGTGGGCGCGCCGCCAGCAGCAGCTCGTGGCTCTGCGGCCCGCGGCCGTGCAGGTTCACGGCCACCTCGGCCCCGGCGGCGCGCTCGCCCAGCGGCGGCCCGCCAGGGCCCGTACTGGGGATCAGCTCGTGGACCACGCCGAGGTGGTGGGCCAGGGGATGCAGCCACGCCGGGGTCGCCAGCAGGCGGCGATGGTCCGGGAAGGCGTCGGCCAGGGCGCGGAGGGCGGGCACGACCGTGAGCAGGTCGCCGAGCCCTGACGCCCGAAGCACCAGGACCGAGCCGCCGTTCACGGCCAGGAGGGCTCCGTGGAGGGGCAGACCACCAGTTCGCGCAGCTCGCAGCCGGCCGGCTGGCACAGCGCGAACACGACCGTGGCGGCCACGTCCTCCGGCTGGTTGAGGCTGGCGTCGGCCGGCGGCTGGTACTGCTGCGGCCGGTCGTCGAAGAAGCGCGTCCGCATCCCGCCTGGGATCAGCAGGGTCACGCCGACGCGCCCGGCGGTCTCGGCGGCCAGCGCCCTGGTGAAGCCGACCACCCCGAACTTGCTCGCGCAGTAGGCGCTGGCGTCGGGCAGGGCACGCAGGCCGAGCGTGGAGGCGACCGTCACCACCCTGCCGCCACCGCGTTCCAGGAAGGGCAGGGCAGCCCGCACGACCGCGGCGGTGCCGAGCAGGTTGACCGCCACCACCCGCTCCCACTCGCCGGCCGGCACCTCGGCGAGCGCGCCGCAGCGGTCGATCCCCGCCGCGGTCACCACCGCGTCCAGGCCGTGGCGCTCGGCCACCACGCGGACGGCGGCTTCGGCGGCGCGCCCGTCGGCCAGGTCGACGGCGACGAACTCGACGGGGTAGTCGGGCTCGGTCCTGTCGAGCACCACCGGCTCGCCCCCCGCCTTGGCAACCGCCTTGGCGACCGCGGCGCCGAGCCCCGAGGCGCCGCCGGTCACCAGCACCCTGCCCGGCGCCAGCGTCACCGGTTCAACGGCTGTCATACGCGAAGACCTCCTTGGTGCGGTAGGGCAGGACCACGCCCGCGGCGGTGATCTCCAGCGTGGCGACCCCGCCGGCGGCGACGAACGAGGAGGCGGCGCGCACCGCCCCGGCGGCGGCCTCCGGCGGGCACGCGCCATCCGCCAGCAGCCCGGCGGCGGCGCTGGCCAAGCGGTCGCCGGCGCCGCACGGGTCCGCGCCGCGGACCGGCTGGGCGGGCACCAGCAGCGGCGGGCCCGACGGTCCAGCCACCAGCGCACCACGCGATCCGAGCGTCACCGCCACCCGCTCAGCGCCCCAGCGACGGGCCAGCGCGCGAGCCTGGGCGGCGACGTCCTCGGGCACCTCGCCGTCGCCCGAGCGCGCCAGCAGGGCGGCCTCGGAGCGGTTCGGGGTGGCCAGCCGCGCGCCGGCGATCGGCGTGGAGCCGCTGGGATGCGGGTCCCAGGCCAGCGGTACCCTGCCGGCAAGGTGCTCCAGCGTGGCGCGCACGCTCGGCTCCGCGGTCACGCCACGGCCGTAGTCGGCCACCAGCACGGCGGCGGCGCCGGCGATGTCGGGCCAGGCCGCCCTGGGCAGCCGGCCCACGCCTCCGGGGCCGCCGCCGCGGTCCAGCCGCAGCAGCGTGTGCCCGTCGGTGCGGACCCTGATCTTCTCCGGGGTGCTGCCACCGAGCCCGAGGTCGACCA
>Ga0070698_100009040_pt1 | contig 10709 bp, 26 predicted proteins | sample KBSK1502metaG_FD_65477 | JGI IMG/M metagenome (GOLD analysis project Ga0070698, IMG submission 65477) | Corn, switchgrass and miscanthus rhizosphere microbial communities from Kellogg Biological Station, Michigan, USA - KBS K1-50-2 metaG | ecosystem: Host-associated > Plants > Roots >... | reverse complement strand
GGGGCGGCGGCGGGAGCCGAGAGACCCCGTCCGACCCGGCCAAACCGCCGCGCTGCTCCGACTATCCGAACTGCCTCTACTGAGCGGAACTGCGTTCCAAAAAACGAGCGCTCTCCAAGGGCGCCATGACGTTGCACGTTTAGAACATCAACAACTCAAGGGATACCCAATGCTCGTACGTCTAATGATCCTGGCGCTCGCACTTGCCCCTCTGACGGCAACGGCCAACCCCGACTGGTACGTCGGCGTCGCTTCGGGTCATACGAACTATCGCCAGTTGGATGAGTTCGGCTCCGCCGTTTACGACCGGATGGTCGAAGAGTTCCGAATCGAGCCGACGCAGACGCATTTCATCGAGAACACGCAGCCGTTCTCTCTCATCGGAACGGTGGGCGCGGACTTCAGTCCGCATCTCGGCGCGGAGCTGGCGTACACCATGCTCGGGCGTGCCGACTGGTACTTACTCGGTGATGCACGCGTGCCCAGCGACGCCTTCAAGCGCGATGTCTATGCCAACCTGTACCACCAACGCACTAGGTTAAACAGCGACGGCGTTGCACTCTCGATTCTCGGGCACTGGCCGCTCGGATCACTTTGGCGCCTCAACGGTCGGGCGGGTGCGTTCTACACAAGGACGCGCGCGAACGCCGAGATGTGCCACCAGACGGGAGCCGAGTGGACGGACGCCCTGGGCAACTACCATTCGACCGTCAAAGAGTTTTGCTCACCGACCATGAAGACCGATCCCTCGACCGGCGAGCAGATCGGCACGTTTGCCGATGGCACGCTCGGAAACAAGACGCTGTCGACGCGATCCACGATGCCGATGCTTGCCGCTGGGATCGAACGCGTCGGGCGTACTGGTGGGTCTTGGCGCTTGGAGTATTCCATGTATCGCATGCGCAATCCGCCGGTGCAGGGGGCCGCCTCCACTAGCGTCGTCCAGTTCCTCACGATCGGCTTCACACTTCGATCCGGCTTTTTTGCAGGCTTGCAGCGCTGACGTATGCGGAAAAATCTCGATAACGTCACGCCCGTCTCGTTCATCAATACACGCCTACGCGAGATGATGGACGAATGTAAGACGCACTACGGGCTCTCGCTGGAACAGACCGAAGACGCTTTCGTCGAGGCTATGAAGGACTTCGCTCAGCGACGCGGCTGGAAGCTTCGTGTGGAGATCGAGCGCGCTGGCCGGCGCTCGATCACAACCGCATAAGGTGGCCCCCAATGAAGAAGCACTGAATGAGAACACGAAGCAAAATTCTGGCCGCTTTCATCGTGCTGGGCCTCGCAATTGCGGCGGCCTTCGGCGTGATCCGCTGGGATGATCAGCGTCATTGGAAACGACTGCGCGATGAGCCCATGCCGCCCGGAAGGGACCCAGGACCCAAAGATTTCGTCGAATGGGACATCGTGCTCGCGCCCGATGGGCGCCGCCTTTATCAAACTAAAGGGTACGCCACTGCGTATCCCGCGACGACGTTGGAAGAGTGCGAGGCAACCAGGACCCTCAAGTGGCGGCAAGCCTATATAGGCCATACGAAAGTCTCGATTGACGAGAGGATGATTCCCGGCCATCGAGATGCAGCAACATTGTTCGTGACGCCCGTGGACGGGTTACTCATTGCGAACTGGTGCGCGCCGCTCGGTGAGGGACGACCCGGATGGCTTCCCTAAGTCGAGCAGGCCCGGTGCGGCGCACGCGGCAGTTGTCCCGTGCAACCCTGATCGAGGCGTTGGTCACGAGCATTCCAGAAGACCCGCGCTATCCGTGGCGCCGTCATCGGATACGGCAGATGCTCCGCAATCTTTCAGACGACAACCTCATTCACGCGTGGTTGCGTCGGGATAAGTTTCCGGCGGTATGGCGAAGGTGTGTGATTTGGGGGTACACCACCGTTTACCTGCGCCGTGCGTCATTGATCGCCGTTCTCGTCCTGATTTTCTGGGCGCTGCGGAGAGTCTTGCATCTGTGAGGAGGCCGCCAATTGGCCTCCATGAGCTGAGCAGCTCCCCACGCTGAGCGCAACGCTCAGCGAAATGGAGTAATCTGCTTCCCTCCACTCGATTACGAGGCGCCATGAAGAAGACCTACGTCGAGCTTGACCTGAATTTCTACGAACTGGTGCTGCCGGAGGAGAGGGTGACGGAGCTGCTTGATCCACTCCTGCAGTGGGATGGCAGTGGCACGTCCTTGGGCGATGGCGCGCGCGACCTCAACTACGTCGGCAAGCTCACGGAGAAAGGCATCGCCGAGGTGCGCCAGCTCGTGCGCAAAATGCGCCGCTGGAAAGGCATAAACGGAATCAGCTTCCACATCGACCCGATTTGGGCGAAGCCCCACGCTTACGAGGAGGCCACGCGTCGCCCCAAGCGCATGCGCCCGTACTGCTTCGTGTGCGGCGGGCAACCCGACGATGAGCTGCACGAGGAACCCAAAAAGGGACCCCAACGCAAGCGTCGGCAGAACTTGTTCCCGAAGCTATCGAACACCGTCAAAGGACTCACGCGGCATTGAGAGGGGACCGCCCATGATTCGCAGCTCAGAGGGGAGCCGCTTTCTCGACGAGCGACTGCGCGATCTACGCCGCCGCCGCAAGTGGCGCGAGGACCGCCTGCGCCAGCTCCTGAAGTGGACCGAGATGATGAAGGGACCCAAGGCTACACGCCGAGCGATACGCTCAGCGAAAATCAGAGGCACCTATGACTGACCCGAAGAAGCGACTTCGCGTTTATCGGCTCAAGACTTCTCCATCAGACAAGCTCGTGTTACTGGCCGAGGGTCCCGACAATGAAGACACCCAGGCGCAACTCGGCGTCATCCTCACCCGATACAAACATGGTGTCATCAGCGCGATCGAGGACTCGAAGACCCGTCCCGCACGCACGCACGCCCAGCTCATAAGTCGCAAGAAGTCCACCCTCCGATCCCACCTCAATCATCCGGCAACTGCGCGCGCGCTTGAGCGATATGCGCGCCTCCAATCCATCCCGACGGCGCCAAAGGTGAACGGGTGAAAACTGAACTCAGCGAACAGAAACGACGGTCGATCGACGCGGCCCTCTTGGCCGCGCAGCTTGTGACCGATGGATACAAGACCATCGTCAACAAGACCCAGGTGAGCGATGTAGAAGCACTCAATGAGATGGCACGGGCGGTCATGATAATCGTGATCCTCGACCTCCAAGCCGCCCCGGAGGTCCGCCCGCTGAAGGACATGATCAAGCCATGGCTGGATGGCTTGCGTGGCACGGTCCTTGGTGGCAGCTCAGCTCTCTGCGCGATCTGCGACCACATCGAGGGGCTGCACAAGACGATGGGCGCCGCGCATGCCTTCACGCCGAAGGCTTCGCCGCCGGGATGAAAACATGAAGGCCCGGCGTCCCACTCCGCCGCGCTACCCCGCGCGCCGTCGCAAGGGGCGCTGCTTTGAGCTGGCGGGGCGCGGGCTACTCGAAATCGATCCCACGTGGACACTCGTCCACGGGCGCGCTGCGTTCTGGAATCTGACGCGCCTGCCACTACTCATCGCGCATGCGTGGCTCGAAAAGGGCGGCTACGTCTATGACGCTACCCTCGACGAGCTGCTGACAGTGAAGGCGTATGCGACCCGTCACAGCGCGATTGCGGAGCGCCGCTACACCGAAGCAAAAGCGAGAAAGCAACTGCTCGCGGCAAGAAACTGGGGACCCTGGCACCCGAGCCAGCAGATCAGCGTCGCCCCCCAAATGCTCGCCCGTGCCCTTTCTGTACCGATCACCGGGACCAACGTGGCGCAGCCGTTACACCACCTTCGCAAGATTGAGCGTCCAGCAACGTCCAAAAGACTGGGGGAACGCTGATGGCTAAGAAATCGCAGATCACGTTCGCGAAGCTCGAAGACGGCGCGTGGGGACTTCGCGTTGTCGGGGTGAAGGTCAAGGCCGACGACAAAGTGACCGCGCGCAAGCGCGATGGCTCCCAAGTCAAGGCCACGATCGACGCCGTCATCGACAATCGCCTCGAAAAAGGCGAGCGCGTGTACTACTGCTCGATCCGCAAGACGGAGGAAAGCTCCACTGCCCCGCCGCCTCCTTCACCACCGGTTCGTCGCACCGGCGGCTTTCCAAATCGCAATACCGCCAGGAGCCGCGCGCGGCGTGCGGGATGGGACGGCGAGGTGGGGTCCCCTTCCTACTACGACAGCGGCCTCTACGACGAAGAATCCTGACCGTCCGGGATCAAGTTGAACGAAGGACCCAAAAGGGGACCCACGAGATGAGCCTGACCGCTGCCGCGTTTTGGGTCCTCTTCATGCAGCCCCGCTCGATTGGCACCCAATTCCCCAAGGACAGGCACGCGGGTGAGCGCTTCCTCGCGCGGAGAACCGTCATCCTCTCGTCATGGCCCAACGCATGCTCGTGCTTGCGCGCGATGGCGAGAGAGAGCCGCCGCAGAACGGCCGAACTGCAGATCGACCCCTACATCTTCATCCTTCAGTGCCACCCCATCAGAGGAGACCTCGTGAGCCGCGAACTGCGCTGGCAGTTTCGCGAGCAATACCTCGCAGACGAGATTCAGTGCCTGAAAATACGGCCCCACCGCTGAGCGTGAGCCGAAATTGAATCTCACCGAATCGATCGATCTCATGACGACAGCCCTCGGCTTCGTCGCCGCCGCCGTGAGCATCACGGTCATCGTCGGCACGATCGTCCACTACGTGCGCCTCATCCTTGAGGACCAGTGAGGTCAATCAGAATGCAGTGTCCAGATTGCAAGCGCTTCATGCGCCAGATTCGTGAGCCCCACTCCGCCCGAGACGGCGGTGAGTACGAGTGCCGCAATCCCTCTTGTCCTCCGGGGCGGCACGCCAATAGCGGAGCCGAAGAGAGGACCCCTCTCACGGCAAGGGGACCCGAAAGGGGACCCTTCAGCGCTGAGCGTCATGCCCAGCGTTTTTAGGAAAAATTCACTCTATATGTATAGGGAAGACGCTGAGCGTAGCGCTCAGTGAGTTCCCCGGCGGAACACTCCGTAAGTGGGGATGGGGAATGTACCGGTACCGGTCCGCCGGCCCTTCCGCTGCGCGGGGTGTGGGTCGATCGATCCGATCGTTCGGACTGCCGCCGATTATTGTCAAGGGACCCTGGATTATGGGCAATGGCACGGATTCTGCAGGGCAGATTATGGTGCATCGACCGCGCCCTGCGTTGCGCAGCGTGGCGCAACGGTAGCGTAAGCCATTGATTTTGAATGCGTGGCGCAGACCTTGACTACCTGCGACGGGTGCTCAGGGCGGAACGGCGCGGCTGCATACCCTCCTTCGCGCCCATTCCCCCAGCCCAGCCCGCGCGAGGTCGCGATGCGCTCACGCGCGCACGCGTGAAGGCGCGCGCCCTCTAGGCCGCATCCTGAGCGCTTGGCGCTGCCTCGCTGGCGCGATCGGACTGACTAGCGGCGGCACGCTGGACGGCGCCAGCAACGGCGCCTAGCGCTTCACGTCTCGCATTCTCAGCCCTTCGGCTGAGGCTATCTCGATCGGTCATAGCCTGAGCCTGCAGCATCAATGCCGGAGCATGCTCGATTGCATCTCCGGCAGATTGTGTGCCGAGTAAGACAACTAGCTTCTCCACCAAATCGCGTCGGATTTCTTGACGGATGCGCACCTCGGCTGTCAGCTCGGTGTGGACTTCGCGTGGCATGACTCGGCCGAGTAATGCGAGGAACGGCGCGGGGTTTTCATGAGCCTGTCGTTCTAGGTAATCCACTCCTCCGGCTCGCATCAATGCCTTGAGCGTGATCGCGCGAAGGTCCGGCAATTGGTTCGGTGTCCCCTTCTCCCGTCCGCCGCGACGCTCTCCCGGTGCGCTGCCTTTACCTGCCATCTCGATTGCTACTCCGATCGCTTTCACCATATGCACGCTCAGCGTGCGCACTGCGTGTCAATGAATGACGGAAGAATTGACAAGCTCTGTCACGTCTCGATTGCGCGATCCGCGCGAATCAAGCGCTTAGTTAGTTGGCATGTATTGTGCTGCTATAGTCATAGGGGTACACTGTACCCCTACTGGACCCCACGACCCGCGAGCGACTGACGCGGTGAGGCGTTCCCAGTGCGGAGCGGTCACGACGGACCCCGGCGCACAAAACCAGAAACGCGTGAGGCGTAGCGACCCCTTTCCGCGTGCAGCAGTGTAGGCCGGTAGTGATAACGACTAGACCGGCCCGCATGAATGAGTGCCGCATCTCGCGACGCTCATCAATGCGAGAGGATTTTATCTATGGCTACGGCAATCGAGGCCGCTGCGAAACAGGCTGAAAGCGCGCTAGGCGAAAATTTGAATTGGCTGACCGATCAGCTCGATCTACGCATTCGTCAGGGCGATTCAGAGACTCTGCGGCGTCTCAAACAATTGACCGATGCACACGCCGCGCTCTGTCGGGCCGGTGCTCACAAGTATTGAGGGTTGACCAGGGCGCACCGGCGAACCAGTGCGCCCGAGTGAACCGCAACACGAAGGACTTCACCATGCTCATGAAAATCACCCGAGTGGGGACACGCGGGTTTGTCGGTGTCATTCGTGGCCTTACTTTCGTTCACGGTGGCTATATGCGCACCGACACGATTGCCACGACATGCAAGCCACGCACCTCGCGCAACGATGCAGCGCGCGACGCCTCACACTTGCTTCGCGAGATGCGCCAGCAATGGGAGCGTGAATATGACGAGATCGAGGCGCACGAAATTGCTTTGGAGAATCGCGCGCCGATCGAGTGGCTACCGCACCCAAGCGAATCGATGTTCGCATGGGGAAACGGTGGGCCTGGATTGCCTGGATACGACTACGACGAGTGAGACGATTCATCAGGGCGCATGCGTTCAACGCGTGCGCCCGAGTGAATCTCCACCGCGAAGGACATAGACATGGCCTACACGATTACGCTCACAGAGCAGGATTGCGAAACGATTGCTTTCATCGGCGATCGTTACAACTGGTCAGGATGGGCTGATTGCCTGACCGATGGCGTTAACGAGCTGTCCGAAAGCGAGGCTTGGGAATTTGCCAAAGCCATCGACGAGGACACGATTGGGGGGCACCTGCCGTTCCCCATGCTCGATGAGAAGTCCGAGCTGTACACGAAGCTGCAGGCGTTCCGCGATTCGATCGTATGACGCTCGTCAGGGCGCATTGGTTCGCCCAGTGCGCCCGAGTGAGCATCAACACGAAGGGACAAATATGAAAAAGCGCTTTTCTCTGCTCTCGGATATCTCCGCCGCGATTAACGACACGTTCAATAGCGCGCGCCAATTTGGCCTCACGCACGACGAGCTACTTAAGCGGGTCAAGGCTATCGCCGACGAGTTGAACACTCGCACGCCAGCCGGATCGCGCCGCTACTCCGAATATGAGGCGCACTACGCTAACGGCTACATCGCGGCCCGTCAGGATGATATCTGGCAGCTATACACGGAATTCTGTTACCGCGACTCCGCCGGAGTCCTCTATTCAACGCACCGGGAGAGCACGCACCGGAAGACAGAAGAATTCTACGCGGCAGGGCGCGGCGCCGAGCTTGCCAAGCTCGAAGGCTCACACGTCTGGAAAGGTACCGACAAACCTTTCACGCCGTGGAACGTAGTGTGATTCATCAGGGCGCATGCGCGCGCGCGTGCGCCCGAGTGAACCGCAACACGAAGGAACCCCCACATGCCACGCAAGAAACGGACGCCGCTATGGCAACCGCCTACGCGTCCATACATCGCGCTCAGCGATGACGCGCTACGCGCGGAATACCTCCGCGTCGATGCTTCGCGCGACCCAGACGCTCTGAGCGAAGCCGAGCTTGACGCCATTGACAGCAGGCTCATTGCGCTCGATGACGAGCACTGCATGCGCGGGCTTGATCTGCCGCGCGCGACTCCGGAGAACGCCCAATGAAACGCCAATGGCTGATCGATGGATGCGGCCAAACGCTAGAGGTCGAGACGGACGGAACGCCAGACTTTGACTCTGAGTTCCTGGCGCGCTGTCTCGACACGGGCGAAACGCTCCGGATCAAGGGATGGCTCGCAGACACCATTGACCCGCTGTGATCTTCATCAGGGCGCACGCATTCGCGCGTGCGCCCGAGTGAGCATCAACACGCGAGGTTATCGACATGGACCCCCAAGCCGCATTAGACAGCGCGGAAAGCGCGCTTCAGAGCAATGATCCGCTCCGATGCATCGAACTACTCTTCGGCTATTACAACTGGCGCGTTCGTGGCGGACATCAGCCACCGCGCGGCGACGATCGCGCGGCCGAGCTTTCGCCTCGTGCGCTCGATGCATTCGCGGAAGACGATGCCAGCACCGACAGCGTTCCAGATGAAGACGCGGACGGATACCGAACCGGCGATATCGAGTGAGCGGCCGAGCACTCATCAGGACGCGCGGACACGAGGCCGCGCGTCCGAGTGAATGCTTTCATCCACACGAGGGACAACGCTATGCAAAAACCTACCTGGACGACACGCGACAATGCGGAGACTGGCAAGGTTGACGTAGTCGAAATCGATGCGGACGGCAACGTGCTCAAAGTCTGCGACTCATTCGATGGCGAGGACGCGGCCCGCGATGCCATCGAGGAATATGAAGAGGGATGGCATGACGAACAGGCAGCCCGCGCAGCGGGCGACGATCCGCGCTTCGACCTTCCCGACGATCCCCACGCATACCAGAACGAACTCGCGCAGCAATGGCGCGACTTCGTGCGCGGCGAGACGGAAGAAGACTGAAGGAGCAACGAACATGGCCAACGACGCTAGATGGCAATGCGCGCGGCAATCGGAAAGCGGGCCGCCACTTGCCCCCGAGGCGCGCGGCTGCGGGCATATCTGGACGGCGCCCGAGCATCCGCCGCCGCTCATCTGCCCCGAGTGCCTGAATACACGGACGCAGATTCGACGGATTCGAGGACCGGCGAAGGACCGGCCGCCGCTACTGCTTCCCTGACAAGATGGCTATGGGGTACACTGTACCCCTCATCAACAGAGCGCATGCCACCCGCGTGCGCTCGATTGACGATCCAGCAACCGCCAACACGAAGGACACTTATGACACTCGACGAATTCATCGCCGAACTAAATACCCGATTCGGCACCGAGCACCGCCGGTATGGTCTCGACAAGCCGGGGCCGAAGTTCACGCGCGTTGTCGTGACCGATCACGGCCAGCAATCCGTTTACTGCTTCGTTGACCATGAGGGCAACGTCTACAAGTCCGCTGGCTGGAAGGCACCGGCCAAGGGCATCCGCGCGAATCTCGCGACCTTCGACATGTCGGTGATCGAGAAAGCTGACCGAGGTCTGAAGGGAGGGACCGCGTGGCTCTATGCCAAAGGGCACCTATAACGCGCTGCGTTGACAGTTGAACAGGTGCGCCCCAATTGGCGGGGCGCACCGATTGAACCGCCAACACACAAGGGAATCACCGAATGAACCGCCTTAACACCCGCGTCGCGTGGGACGACGCAACCGCAACCGCAATCGATGAGATCACGCCAGACGATCGGGGACTCTATACAAAGAAGTCCGTCGATGAGCTGCGCCAGCAGTATCCGAATCTCACGGTCATCACGTGGGACGAGGCCGGGCAGCGGACGGACGATCACCACCGGAAACCGCCGGAGCGCATCACGCGTGCGCAGTTCCTCTACTGGCTTGAAGTCCTTCCGCCGGTCGATTGGATACGCATTGGCGACGGGGAGTCGTTCAAAATCTCCGAACGCATCGCCGGCAATATCACGCGAATCGTCGTCAGGTACGAGCGCGAATACTGGACGCTGCAAGATCACATCCGCATGCCGCACGAGGACATCATCGTCCTCGTCTCTGAGGCACGTCTGCGCGTCATGCGCGAGCATGCGCCCGCCTTGTTCACCGCTCTGCGCGACGCCGTCGCCATCCTGCCGGATGCGTGGCGCAAGTTTGGCAAGCCGGAAGACATCGCGAAGATGGCGAGCAAGCACGCGACGCGGATCGCGCAACTCGATGAGCAGCTAAACGCCAGCGACAACCGTGACGAACTTCTGCGGAACGAGGCGGAGCAATTGCTCGACACGCTGCGCGAGCTGCGCGCAGCGCTCCCCGATCCGGAGTTCGCCGCGCAGAGCGGGGTCTCGCGCGAGAAGATCGAGAGTATCGGCGCGGCGATTCGCGCAGCCGAAGGCTGGAAGACGAAGGAAAGCGAAGTAAAACCGGTCTTGTGACCGTCAACAGAGCGCATGCCGGACTTCCGGCGTGCGCTCGATTGACGATCAACCACCGCAAACACGAGGAACACAGTAATGGACGTTTCAGACGAGACCTTGCGCGCACTCAACCCCGAGCTTGACGAGCGGAACTTCGAGATTCTACGCACGCGCGCGGGCGAGTTCGCCGCGCTCACGGGGCCACAGGTCGGTGACTTCGCGACCTTCCCGAATGGCGCGACCGTTCGCTTGACGCACGACTGGGACACCAGCATACAGACGACGTGCGTGCGCGACGATGGCACCGCTGGTGAGAGCGGCAGCTTCTACCTGTACGGTACGAGCGTCAGCTTCTCGGGTTCTCTCGATCCGCCGATTCTGAAGTCGCGCATGACCATGATCGGGGACCGCCCTGGGCGCTTCTGGTTCTTCCGGAACAACCACGCCACCGCTCACAACGGGATCGAGGTCATGGCACCGTGCCGGCTCTTCAA
>Ga0070698_100009038_pt1 | contig 10712 bp, 6 predicted proteins | sample KBSK1502metaG_FD_65477 | JGI IMG/M metagenome (GOLD analysis project Ga0070698, IMG submission 65477) | Corn, switchgrass and miscanthus rhizosphere microbial communities from Kellogg Biological Station, Michigan, USA - KBS K1-50-2 metaG | ecosystem: Host-associated > Plants > Roots >... | reverse complement strand
CTCTATCTGCCCGATGATCCTCAAACCAACTGCCTAAACTGGGATGATTCTTCACGATGGGTAGCAATCGATCCGGGTGGGCTCCTTCATCTATCCTTTGTCAGGCGCGATCTCCAAGTTGATCTTTCCAATTTCCCACAGGTTCTTATTGAACCATTGGAAAAGTATCTGCCAGATGGGGCTAAGAGGCAAACACTAATTGTTCTGCCAGAAAACATCACCCAGGACGATCTAACATCGTTATCTACAATATCATATGAATTAGGTAGTCATGCGGACACTAATAATGATTGGCGGCCGGAAATCGTGACTGAGAATCAGTTAAACACAAACATGACGGCCAATAGAAATATTATCTTTATCGGCAAGGCCCCAACTGAATTTCAAGATAAGGTAGCCAACGACAAAGATTCTGTAGCGTTGTTTCCATCTCCTTGGGGTGTAGGGAATGCAGTTATGCTTATTGGTGATCAAAACAGACAGGATGGCTTTACCCCGGCATCCATATTCAGCGACCGTGCCAAAAGTATATTGCTGCAAGGAAATATAGCTTACGTAGACCAAGATCCTCTGCCTGAACCCCAACCTTTTCTAAACAATGTTTCGTTTGAAGATCTGGGATATCTTGATCGCACAGTAAGAGGAATCGGTCAGCAAAACCTTATTTACAACTTATACATTCCCTACGAGATAGAACCTGTTCTGGTGAAATTAAACCTCGGGCTGGTTCATTCTCCAGATTTAGATATTCTGAATTCTGCTTTTACAGTTTATCTGAATGGTTTTAGCATCGCTGGCATCCTGCCAAATTCTAGAAGTTCAACTGCAGAGCCAATTACTATTGGCCTGCCAGCGAAAAGATTTCGCCGGGGGATCAACTTTATTCGGGTAACATTTGATTTGCATGTTCCTCATAGTTCCTGCGAACGAGCGCTAGAATCAGTGTGGGCAACAATATTAAACAGTTCCACCCTTGAAATAAACTATCGCAATCACACTCCCATTCCGTCATTAAATAACTTTCCTCTACCTTTCAGTGATTATCCAGGCTTTATCTATGTCATCCCAGATCAATATGATCAAAAGGATCTTAGCTATATCTCGCGATTATCATTTATGCTTGGTACCTCCTCCTATCAATCAAACCGTCCGCCCAAAGTATTGACTGCTACTAATTTTGCGCAGAAGAAGACAAAGTATCCCAACGTCATTTTAGTTGGTTTACCTTCAGCAAATTCGGTCACCAGGAACGCTAATGATTTATTGCCTCAACCATTTGCGAAAATTGGAAATTCACTGGAAGAGGGCTATGGAGTATATCTTCCCACATCGAATAGGGACGCCAGCCTCGGCTTATTGCAGATGATTCCTTCGCCTTGGATAAAAGGTGGAACTGTTCTAGTTTTAACTGGAAACGACCAACAGGGACTTGAATGGACATGGGACGTAATTTTGAATCCCGCGTTACGCGGTAATTTTACGGGCAATCTTATGGTTGTTGGTTCTGCGAATCGCATTGGGACCTCAGTGTCGGGTCAGGAAAATCCACAGGCGTTGTTCCAACAGGTCGCTGATGCAAGTAATATTCCCATTATCGGTCCAATTTTACAAAGGAGCAGCAAGATATTTCCACTGACAGCGTTGGTTGCAGTTGGCATCGCCTTGCTTCTGGTGATTTGTGTTTTGTGGATCATAAGAGTAGCAAGGCATATAAGTATACAATTTGTCAATGAAAAGACAGATGAGGCAGAAGAAGATGAGCGATAAAGCCCTAAAGATCAGGCTTCCGGATCAAACCCAAAGACTTTATCTAACATTGTTGGTTTTTGCTGCGACACTGCTTGCAGCCGCGTTAGTAGTTATTCATAATAACTCTATACGCACTGTCTCCATCTTTTTATTCTTCCTTTTTTTTGGCACTGGCATCATGCTGGCCCTAGGAATGGTTCGGGGGGTGTTAGTTGCCCTCCTTATGATCTCTCTCTGGATTGCCATTAAACAATTGCTGGGTGTTTGGGAAACAATCAGACTTTTGGATCATCTACTTGAATTGATCCTGGTGGGACTAACATTCATCTTTGGTGGCAGATATCATGATCGGCTACAAGCTATCTTAAATATATATAAGGAGAATCAAAACCAATTAAAGCAATTAGATCTCGAAGATAGAACCGTCGGGTTGCTTAAATCCTCAATAGGAACTCTCCGCTTGAATGAAGAAGAAGATCGCTCAGTTCGATATCGCCGCCCATTCGCCCTGGTCATGGTCATGGTGCGACCAATCAACGGGCTCGATTGGGAGTCGCATGAAAGGTCGGATTTGATGCGCGCAATTGCAACAAGCATTAAGGATACAACCCGTGAAACCGATATTCCATTCCTCGCTGCAGATAATCAGATTGCGGTCATCCTGCCTGAAACTGAAACAAGCGGCGCAAATAAAGTAGTGAACAATATCCTGAATCGGATGACAACAACACAGTTTGTTACCCCGTCTGGCAATTCGATGCCAATTCAGGCACGCGTCCAGCTTCGATTTGGGTTTACTGCCTTTTTAGGGGCAAGCCACACAAAAATCAACATGATGGAAGCGGCACAGAAGTCTTTGCAGCGAAGCCTGGAAATAAACAACGATGATATGTTTCAGAATTTATTTATTGAGTGGGAAACATTGGGCGAGCTTGCCCTATCTACCCCATTGTTCGAGAAAGCGATCTCTTGATGTACGGAATTCTTGTACTTGCCCTTACGCTCCTCGGCGTAATCATCTCGTGGTGGCTCGAGCGGAGGGATTATGAGCACCGACTCGATAAACTCAAAATCCGAATCTATGTGAATGGGATTCGCGGAAAATCGACTGTGACTCGTCTCATCGCGGGGATATTACGTGAAGCCGGTATACAAACGCTTGCCAAAACGACAGGCAGCGCGGCCATGGTCATTTTGCCAAATGGAGAAGAGATGCCCATTCAGCGCCGAAGTTCACCTACGATTATGGAGTTATTCAACATCGCAAAGCGATACTTGGAAAAAGATACCGAAGCCATTGTTTTTGAAACTATGGCTCTCTTCCCAGCCAATCAGATCGCTTCTCAGGAATTGCTTGTAAAGGGGAATATCAATGTGATCACGAATGTAAGAGAAGACCATCAGGATGTTATGGGAGAATCTCTCGAAGAGATTGCGGATACCTTATCGCTCATAATTCCGTTTGAAGGGATTCTGATTACGGCTGAAGACCGTCCACACTTGAGGGAAAGATTGGCAAAAAATGCTGAAGCGCGCGGAAGTTATCTGGTTTATGCCAATCCTGGCTGGGTCACCGAACAGGATCTCGCAGGATTCAATTATCTCTCATTCAAGGAGAATATTTCCATCGGATTGGCAGTCGCGGACATATTGGGGATTCCGCGTTCGACGGCGATGCGTGGGATGTGGAATGCCCGCCCTGATGTAGGAGTGGTCAACATCCAGCGGACGATTTGGAAGAAAAAGGAAATCCTCTGGATTCCTCTATTTGCGGTCAATGACCGTGAAAGCACCATTATTGGTGTGGACGCCCTGCAACCTTACTACGAGCAAAATGCGACCCGCATTGGCATCCTCAATAACCGCTACGATCGCGCCGACCGCGCTATGCGGTTTGCAAATATTGCTGCGAACGATCTGGATTTCGATTATTGGATCACTTTTGGAGCATATGAAGCGCAAGTCACAGAACACATGCTTAAGCTTGGTGTTTCACCCAGCCGAATCATTAACATGGGATTTAGCGTAAATCCTTCACTGGATCAGATATTTGACCGAATCGCAGACTTGATCAAAGGTGAGCAAGGCGTATTGATCGGTCTGGTCAATATCCACACACCTCAGGCTGAGTTGTTGCTGGAATACTTTCATCACCGTTCGGACGCGCCAGTTCACGTCCATGAAGATGAGGCGTGGAAGTATTATCGTCCGCGCATGGAGCGGACAAAAGAAAGAATGATCGGGCATTTGGCACACCGGAGTTAATCAGATGTATGATTACTCTATTAGTAACGAACTGGCAAGACTGACCATTATTCTCGGGATCGTGGTATCTACTATTATTTATAAACGGACCGGACTAACGCTGGGTGGTGTGATCATTTGCGGATATCTCGCACTTTTTGTAGGCCAGCCGCTTCATATTATTGTTACTCTCGTAATTGCTTACATCACTTATCAGATTGTCTACAAAATCCTCCAAAAGCGTTTTATGCTCAATGGACGAAAATTATTCGAAATCGAAATTTTGGTTGGCCTGGTCTTTCAGGTACTATGGATAATTATCATCAGACTATTTATAACGACTAATATTGACCTGACCATTCTCTATGGTATCGGATTTGTTTTACCTGGAGTGATTGCTCATGATATGGGGCGCCAGGGAGCCAGGAACACAATCGGCTCAATTTTGCTGGGTGTTTCTATCGTAGCACTGATCATTTTTCCACTTTCAGCAATTGAAGAACTCCTGCCTAACCTCTTCTTACGAACCTCATCCCCATTGCTCCGTACTCAACCATATACGTACACCTATCCTATACAGCTATTGCCACTGGGTATTATTGTAAGTGTATTCCTCGATCTTTTAGCCTATTCCAAATTCAAAGTGCGCTCAGGCGGATTTGTTACAGCCGCCTATCTGGCCCTATTCGCAGCCCGACCATTGGACCTGGTATTTGTGATCGTTGCGAGTCTCCTGACCTTCGTATTTGTGCAGCTTCTTACATCACGAATGGTTCTTGCATTCGGAAGAACAAAATTAGGTATGATGATTCTTTCTGGAGTAGTGATCTCCTGGGTATTGGAAATCATGATCATTAATCTGACGCACGGCCGATTTGTTCCCTGGTCTGGATTCGTCATTATTATGCCTACCATCGCTTCGTTGATTGCGAATGATTTTGCCCGCGAGGGGGCCTATCCCACTGTTGTTACTACCTCATTAGCGACGGCAGGAGTATGGCTCATCATGCAAGGTGCGGTATTGATGTTAAGCCAAACTCACCTGGAGTGGCTATTTCTTACCTGAAGATAAAGTTGGATATTTATGTTATGAGGATTTATTCAAAGCTCCGGCCCATGCTAGCCCTGATAATTCTCTTGTCCGGCTGTTCGTCTTCACTAGGACAGAATCCTACACCCAGCCCTATTGCTTCGCCGCAGTCATTCTTCAATCTGATGCCCAGGCCCAATTTACAACAACAAGAAATGAGTCAGGATTTGGTCGGGCGTGTCGTTGACATGGATGGGAACCCTATTCAAGGGGCGACTCTGGAATCTCTAAAAAACACCACAACCAGTGACAAAGATGGCTGGTTTCGCCTCCCCTCGCAGGAACTTCCACAATGGATCAAGGCGACCAGCCTCGGTTTTATATCTCGTACACGAGCAGCCGCGCCCGGGATTCCCGTGCTCTTTCGTCTGAGTCCCGATGATGGCAAGACAATTGTCATTCACTTTGCTGGTGATACGATGTTCGGTCGCCGTTTCTTTGATCCCAACGAAGATGACTACACGGCCGATGGGTTACTGCCTCTTGAACCTACTGTTGATGATCATATGAGGTTATTGGCTCCAGTGAAGCCACTTTTGGAAAATGCTGATTTTACTGTAGTGAATTTGGAAACAACATTGAACGATCCGGTCTTCTTTCCTAAAGCTGTACCGAGACCAGCCATTTTCCATCCTACCACCGCTTATGTTTATGCAAGCCATCCGAACAGCGTGATCGCATTAAAGCAATCAGGTGTCGATATTGTTGACATGGGAAATAATCACACCTACGATATGCTGGAGACCGGATTAAACAATTCTCTCTCCATCCTTGATCAAGCAGGAGTGCTTCACTTCGGCGCAGGTATAAATGAAGCCAACGCGTGGGCACCAGTGATAATTTCATCAAAAGGGCAAACAATCGCCTTTCTTGGCTGTACCACTCTCCGAATCCCCCTTAAAACCCCGATAAGAAATGATATACCTTACGTAGCTTCGGATGTGCTGAGAAAGGGTGGCGCCGCCTACTGCGCCGAGTCGCGCTTACGTTCAGAGATCATCAAGGCAAAGCAACAAGCAGATATTGTTGTGGTTATGATTCATGGTGGCACGGAATACGATCCAACCCCAACCAACAAGATAACCTATCTCACCGAAATTGCGAGACAAGCAGGTGCCACTCTGATCATCAATCATCAACCACACGTTATAGGTGGGTTTTCGTTAAGAGATCAATCATTGATTGCATGGACGATGGGTAGTTTCCTCTCTGATCAAACGATATGGCCAGCCCTAAAATCTTATATGCTGGCTGTTTATTTGCGAGAGGGAAAAGTCGTCAGAGCGTATCTTGAACCATTGATGATCGATGGTTTTGTGCCTCATGGTTTAACTAACCAATTGGCAGATTACGTGGTCCGCGAGGCTGCTGGTCTAAAGCCCGGTCCTTTTATTATGGAAAGCGGCGCAATGGAGATAGATCTTGACGGTCGTGCCCTCCAGAAAACTTATACTCAGTCAATAGACGGCGGCTCTGCGCCTGGAGAAATTATTGGTATTCCACAAGCGCAATGGATTTCTGATTTCAAAGGAACGGGCCATTTGTTACTCGGCCGCGACCTGCTATGGGTCGGCGGATTTGAAAATGATGAGATAGACTCTGCTTCCCACGGCGCTCTACTGTGGGATCTGGAATCAGGCAGTATCAGGATCGGACGAGATTATGCATATGAGGGCGCGACAGGCATTCGCTTGACAAGCGATGTTAGCGACAGCAATGATGCAGTATCAACCAATCTACATCGAGTTTGGGTTGCTCCTTCCACAAATCTAAGCATTATAGGCCTAGTACGTCTGAATCAAGGAGTTGTCGCTCAGGTCCAATTGAGTTGGTATTCAGCGACCTCCGGACCATCATTTTTGAAGTGGACCAAACCAATCAATGTCCAATCTTACGGTAACTGGCAACCCTTCCGTTTCGACGTGCATGTACCCAACAGAGTCATGGCATTAGGTTTATATCTGAGACTGAAGCCCCCTGACAAAGGGACCGTGACAGCCGATTTCGATGATATTTGTATTATTGAATGGGCCAACCATAGAGCACAATTTAGCCCTCTTTATAATTATGCGCTACTTACTGGCTCCGGAGATTTAACACTTGCTCAAGATATTCTGCCTGGCGCAGAGTACTGGCTAAATTATCCTTTGATCGATCCAAACAAGTAGAATGAATAAAGAAATGGATTGGATTAGGGTTTTAGCAAACTCACTTGATCATCATTGGAAGATTCCTACAATGATTCGTTCGGTATTCTTACGGCTCCTCATAGGGTCTCTTTTTCTTTCAGGTTGCTCAGCTATAAATGAACAATCTCTCCCTACCGCCACCGTGGTGCCCGAGCCATCCCCTCAAAAATACAGCTTTACCGGACGCGTCATTGACATGGATGGAAACCCAATAGAGGGTGCAAGTGTGAATTCTCAAACCAACCATACCACAAGCAACAATGATGGTTGGTTTGATCTTCCAAGTGAAGGCATACCTGAATGGATCACAGCCAAAAGTAATGGCTTTATTTCCCGTACACGCGCTGCGGCGCCCAGTATTCCCATGCTCTTCCGCCTTACACCAGACGATGGCAAAACAATCGTCATCCAATTTGGTGGAGATACCATGTTTGGACGGCGTTTTTTCGATCCCGATGAAGATGGCGACACAACAGATGGGTTGTTGCCACCTGACCCGGATGTAGAAGCGCATTTAAAACTATTGGCACCAATTGAACCACTTCTTGGGAAATCTGATCTCACAGTGCTGAATTTGGAAAGTCCACTAACCGATCAACCCTATTTTTCGCCTCGAGATCCACGACCAACGGTTTATCACAGCACGAAGGATTATGTTTTTTCAAGTGATACCGAAGCGGTAGGAGCTCTAAAGGAAATAGGTGTTGATGCTGTGGACATCGGCAATAATCATCTTTATGACCTTTTGGAGAATGGCGTCCAAAGTACCATTTCATCGCTTGACAATGAGAGCATGAACCATTTTGGAGGCGGAGCAAACGAAAAGAGCGCCTGGGCACCATCGATAATGACTGTAAAGGGTCAGAAAATTGCTTTTATTGGATGTACCACGATCGGTCAACCGATCCCTTCCATTACGAATCATGATGTTACTTATGTAGCATCCGACGCGCTCAAAAAAGGAGGTGCTGCATTATGTGAAGAGTCAAAATTGCGTTCCGCCATCGTTCATGCAAAACAAGACTCAAATATAGTCATTGTAATGATCCATGGTGGCTTTGAATATGTCCGTTCACCCTCCAACAATATTACTCGCCTGTCCATCGCGGCCAGAGATTCCGGGGCAACGCTGGTCATTGACCATCATCCTCATGTGATAGGCGGCTTCTTATGGGAAAATGATTCGCTGATCGCATGGTCTATGGGTAATTTTATCTTTGATCAGGATGTCTGGCCTACTTTCGAAACGTATATGCTCACAGTATACCTGCGAGATAGCAAGGTCATTAGGGCCTATGTCGATCCTTTAATGATCAAAGACTACATTCCGCATGGACTCACAGGTAAACAAGCCGATCACGTGATTCGTATTGCAGACAGCGCTCCCGGTCCTTTTGTGATGGAAAACTCCACATTGGAATTAGATATTGATCAGAATGCCATCCAGAAGATATATACAAGTGTACTGGATGGAGAAGCAGAGCCAGGGCAAATCATTGCCATCCCAGAATCGCAATGGCTTTCTGGTTTCGAGGGAACCGGTAAGCTTCTATTAGGCCGTGATTTGCTGTGGATCGGTGGATTTGAAAGCAGCGAAGTGAATAGCGCATCCGGCAGCGCCCCACTCTGGGAACAAACCAAAGACAGTGTTCAAGTGGGAAAGGATTTCGCCTATGAAGGAAATTCAGGGATCCACTTGACGAGAAGCGGTAGTAATCTCAACGATGTAGTTACATCCCATCTTCATCGGCTTTTGGTCAACAAGGACTCAAAGTTGAGCATTACCGGCATGATACGCGCCAGCCAGGGAGCAATAGCGCTTCTGCAAATTGGTTGGTATTCAGATAATCGCGGACCTTCCTTCCTGCAAACCACTGAACCAATTGAGGCAAAAGCATATAATCACTGGCAATCGTTTCGGCTTGACGTACAGGCACCTGCGGATGCAGTAGCAGTACAGGTGTTCTTACGGCTCACCCCGCCTGCTCAAGGAGTCGTCACTGCCGATTTTGATAATTTGAGCGTTATTGAATGGGCTCCAACTGGTTCACCTTACAATTCGTTCTATGACCATGCACTTCTGATCGGTCCAGGAAAACTGACATTTACCCAACAAATTTTGCCCGGAGCTGAACAGTGGCTAATGGCTCCGTCAGTACAACAAATAAAGTAGTTTGTTCGATACGCTTTGAACTACTTTTTGCCTCCAGCCTTAACAATAATGAGACAACAAGGATCATCAGACACGAGGCACGAATGCAAATTGCACACACTTTTCTTTTATTATCGGTAATCATGATGCTATCACTTGCTGGTTGCTCGTCTCGGCCGAATCCAAACCCACCTCTACCTCCGATTTCCTATCCCAACTTAACTCCCACTGCCTCACCAATTCTTGATACGATCAAGGGAAGTTTTCGGAACCAGATTAGCATTTTAGAAAAGAATATGCCGCGTGCCAAGAGTGAAGGCTATCTTCCCCCTACAAATAAGGAACAAGCTGATTTCGCAGAATTGGTATCTATGCTCATCACAGGTGATTTAGCACGCGCGGTTGATCTTGCAATCAAGAATGATTACACACTGAATTATTATGTAGATCGCGGTGATGACTATGCTATGAGCTATCTCCTGCGGGAACAAAGACCGATTCAAAATGGCTGGGGACTCTATGCTTTCCGTGTGGATTCCACAAACAACATTATTATCGAGGCACCTCATCCATTGTATGACAGAGGGACGCCCACAGTTGCACTCGATATTTACCGCGCATTGGATGCACACGCGCTCTTGATCGCTGGTGCCCATCGACATGCCAATCGTGACGGATCAGCAGATGTTGCACATACCACTGAGAGTATCTTTCAGTCAGTGCATATAGCCCTATCTCAGGAAATACAAGCGAAGTCAGGGGACGTAATCATTCTCCAAATTCACGGGTTTCATACCAGCAAGCATGCGGGTTATCCTCAAGTGGTATTTGGCCTTGGAAAAAATGGGCAAACAAAGGAAGTGGCTTTGGCTCAAAGAATAAAGGACGCGCTGTTCGAGCAGGGCATAAGTGCTGGCATATGCACTGGTACTGAGAGCGAATTGCAAGATTTGTGTGCAGAAACGAATGCGCAAGGCTCTGTTACGAATGAAGGAGCATTCATGCACATTGAACTGGATGAAAAAATACGCAAAGATGATAAGGCATTTGTCGCAGCGCTAGTGCAGGTTTTTGGTAAATGATATGTCCAGCTTATGATCGATATATGCAACATGACAAAGTTGCCTAAATAGAGAGGAGCAGCAACCAGGATGCACTCCAAAGTGCATCCTGGTTCTTGTCAATGACCAGTTGTTTTAGCTAACTCTGACTACTTGGCCTACATAAATCAAATTGGGATTCTTGATATTCGGATTGAGGGCTAACAAACTATCAACCGTCGTTCCAA
>Ga0070698_100009036_pt1 | contig 10714 bp, 12 predicted proteins | sample KBSK1502metaG_FD_65477 | JGI IMG/M metagenome (GOLD analysis project Ga0070698, IMG submission 65477) | Corn, switchgrass and miscanthus rhizosphere microbial communities from Kellogg Biological Station, Michigan, USA - KBS K1-50-2 metaG | ecosystem: Host-associated > Plants > Roots >... | reverse complement strand
CCCGACCAGGTCGAGCAGCGGGCCGGGCGCCCACTGGCCGGTGTCGGCGGGTTGTGCGATCGTGTCACTCATGGATGGTGCCTCCCTGAAGGTGCTGGTCCGAGGCCCTGCCAGGTGCTGTCACCGTGCCCGCCGCCTTCGGGCATTACACCGGCACGGTCGGCTCGTTCATCACCTTGCCGCCGTTCATTCCCCCCGGCATCGGCAGCTCCCAGCTGCAGGTCGCACCCTAACCAAGGCGGGCTACTCCCGGAGGGAGGTCAGCGCACCCGCGGGCCTCCCTCCACATCCGCGGAAGCGATTCCGGCTGACCGTATCCACCGCACGCTGGTTGTGGCAGACAACGGGCCCCGGGGGGACGAGATTGTCCGCCTCCCCGGGACCTTCGGTTAGCGGGCCAGAGTGGCGTCTACGCCTTGCCGTCGAACCCGATGTAGATGCTGGTGAGGATGTCGCCTGGCTTCTTGCCGGTGGCCCGGTTGATCAGCACGCCCGGTACGGGGCAGAACTTCGGCAGGGTGACCCTGGCGACCACATGCGCGTTCCCCCTGGCGGAGAAACTCACCGCGGGTGTCGTCGCGGCGCGGGTCCCGTTGCAGAAGTCACACGACGCACGTGGACAGCCGCAGACAGAGCGACCACCCCGGCCACCTCGCCCGAGCCTTGGCCAAGGCCCGACCTGCGGTCAATGGAACTAGAAGCCGCATGCAGTTCGTGTTCTGTGGCCCGGTAGGCATTATTTGCTGAGCCAGTCAGAAGTGAAGCGATGCCGGTCCAGCCCGGCGGACCCGTACTCGTCGAGACCATCTGCCGCGCGGACACCTATGATCCTCAGGCCGGCGTTGATCGCACTGTCCGCTCGGTGCACTACCCGGTAGCCGTCGGCACGGTCACTCTCGCCATCGCATGTACCCGATGGGCCGTAAACGAGCTGGCTGTCATTCCAGCCGACGGCCTCCTGGCAGCCCCGGCCACCGAAGGTCTCGCCAGCGACATACAGCACGCGCCGCCGGGCGGACAGATCCTGCGCCAGGCTGCAGACCTGCTGTTTGAGGATCCAGCCAGGGTGCACGCGGTCATCATTGGTGCCAGCAGGGAGACTGGCCAGCAGCTCGTCAGTGACCGGAATCCCGAAAAGACCGTGCAAGAGCGGGACGACGGCGGCGCCTGCGGGCAAGTACGCGCTCGGCGACCCGCCATCAAAGATGATCAGCTCGATATTGCTGGCCACACCGAGAGTCTGCCACCGGTCTCGCGACCAAAGCAGCCGGCGAACATCCGGTCATCAGCGCCGCCGACAGGCCGCAGCGCTGAGCGATCTTGCCGAATAGCGGACGTTTCCGCGTCCGTATAGATATGCGCTGGCCCGCATGTCGCTACAGCGGCGGCGATCGACAACTCAGCCGTGCTGTTCGGGTCGAGGGTCGCGCTAAACGCCGAATCGGCGCGCCTGGCTTCGGCTCCGTCTGCGTGGGTGGGCGCATGCAGATCAACCGGTTCTGGCGTTCTCGGCCCTGCGGGAACCGTCGATGCGCTCTGGACGGAACCGATCGCATAATCTGCCAAGTCCGCTCGGTGGCCGGACCGCCCGCGGGGCCGCGCCAGCCACGGCGGGCCGGCCGCCCGGTGCCGACGCCGATCCCTGGACCGGCGGCAGTGGCGGGCGAGGCCGGGATCGGCCGCCATCATAGGGTGGCCAGCAGCCGCTGCGGCCCAGGGCCCATCAGGCTGATGGCCGCCGACCTGGACACGAACGCTGTCGGCAGCTCGGGCGCGGCCGTGGTCGCCGCCCAGCCGGCCTGCGTCGGCTGGCCGATTTCCCTGCGGAGAGGCGAATGTAACGCTTCGACCGGCTGTGACGCTTCGGATGGTGGAATGATAGAGCGTAACGTGGCCAGGATGTTGGAACGGGTCCGCGATCGCGGCCGTCGTCTTTCGGTGACCGGGTCGCCATGTCGGACCAGCCACTTAGATCACGTGTCGGGGGCCTACCTCGCTCGCCTCGCTGTTTACGTGACAGCTCGGCTACCGAGAGCACCGCGCTGGCTAGGGGTGGAGAAGGCTTGACGTTGGATGCGCGCGCGCAGCCGCTTCCTGGCGAAGAGGACGCCTTGGAAGGCGGCGCGGCCGAGCAAGCTGCGGGACTTGCCACGCTGATGGCGATCGCCCGCAAAGTGGGGACTGGAACCCCCGCGGATTCTGCGGGTCTGATTCCCGTAGACATGCCCCTCCTCACGCGCACTGCATCAGGCGGACGCGGCGGGCTGGGTACCGTCGGATCGAGCGGCGCTGGCCACCACGTGGATGGGGCTGGCCGTCAGGCGCGGCACAGGCCTCGCGGGTCACAGGCGCTAGCGCCGCTCCCCAATCGGGGCGAGCGCCGCTCGTCGCCGGGCTTACCTGGGCCAGGCTGGCCGTCTCGCCCCGCCGAACTGGACTGGTCTTCTGGCTCAGCCAAGCGGTACTTCCAAGCTGGCCTGCCGGGCCAGGACGCGCCACCGCGCCCGAGTTCCTCTCGTGAGGGCCCGGCGGCCAGGCCGCCGCGGACGTGGGCGCGCGTACGGCACCTGCTGCTGGTAACTTCCGCGGGTCTCGTGGTCGCGGTGGTTTTCGGTCTCGCTCTCGATATCGATGTTGTTCGCCTGCCAGATGGCGGCATGCTGGTGGCGGCCGGCTGGCCGGGGATGCGGTACCTCATCTACGGGGTGTGGATGGTGCCGCTTGCGGAGCTGGGGCTGCTTGGCCTTGGGCAGTTTCATTACCGCTTCCGTTTCCGGTACGCCGAGCCGGGCACGTTCACCGGTTTGATTATCCAGGTCACCACGACGGGGAGGGAGCAGGACCGGGTCAACGAGATCATCGAGCAGATCCGCGGCTACCGGCTGGGCATGAGTTACCAGATCTGGGTGGTGACCGAGCCCGGCCAGGGCGATCACTACCTGCTCTGCGACCGGGTGCTGGCCGTTCCGGCGGACTTCAAGGTCCGCTCGCAGCGTAAGGCTCGCGCGCTGGAGTACTCGCGCCGGGTGCGGGTGGCGCTCGGTCTCAACCGCCCGGATGTCAAGATCCTCTTCAACGATGATGACGTCGCTCCGACCAGAGGCTACATCGAGACGGCTTTTGCCGGCGACTACGACATCTGCGAGGGCATCACCGCTCCCCGTGTCGAGTACGCGGTGCGCCCGCTCGGCCATTTCCTCGCCAGCCATGCCGACGACATGCGAACCCATGCCTGCCTGGTTTACTGCTCGGTCTTCCAGGGTGTTCTCGGCCGTCCGCTGCACGTCCACGGCGAGGGGCTAACCGTCACCGGCGAGGCCGAGAGCATCGTCACCTGGGACTGGCCGGCGTTCGCATCTGAAGACCTGGTCTTCGGCCAGCGCGCGGCCAGGGCAGGGTTGCGCTGGGGATGGTTCCACGAGTACGTGGAGCTGACGTCCCCCTGGACCTTCGGCGACTTCATCACTCAGCGGAGGCGATGGCTGTGGGGCGACATCCACGGCATCGTGCATCGTGAGGTGCTGTCATGGCCGGGCGCTCTCCTCGTCGCCGCCAAGTACCTGTTCGGCCTGGTCGCGGTGGTGTTCTCGGTCAGCGGGCTGTACCTGCGGACGACAGGTCAGATGCCCGGCGCCGCATCCGTCTACGACGTGGCGAAGCTCTCGATCCTGGCCTGGCTGGCGGTGTTCTTCAGCTGCGGGTGGATCGGCGCAAGCTCGCGGGTCTCACCCCGGAACAGCGACTCCAGGCTGCTGAACGCGGTCGCCGCGGTGTTGATGGCGCCGGTGAGCCTCGCGCTGACGCTTGCCGGCGTAGTCGTGCCGTTGATTCAGGGTAATCCCCGCACCTTCCAGGTGATCAGCAAGACCAGGCGTCGGGCCCGATGAGAGCGTTCCGGGTAGGTCTTGTGGCGTCCGCGCTGCTTGCGTCGACCGTCGGTGCGTGCTTGGCCGCCGCGCACCTGGGGGGGCCCCCGCCGCCATCCCTGATTACCTACCGCACGCCGACGCGGCCGTTCCAGGCAGTTGCTGCGCCGGTACCACAGCTCGGGATCGACATCGACTGGTACACCTTTCCCGGGCAGGAAATCACCAATGCGGCCAAGGCGGACGTGGCATATGTGAGGAGCCTGCACGCCAATGCTGTCTCAATCTCATTTCCTTTCTTCATGCACGGACGATATTCGTCTCGCGTCTACGCGGGTAGCGCAACTCCGTCTCCAAAGGAACTCGCCATTGTCGCCAGCACCGCTGAGCGAGCCGGGCTGTACGTTTCTCTCCGGCCGCTGCTGGACGAGAAGAGCCTTGGGATTTCCCGCGTCTTCTGGAAGCCACTGCACCCGGGAGCTTGGTTCGCCAGCTACCAGGAGTTCTTGCTGAGATATGCAGAGATGGCGCAGCGTACAGGCGTCCGCGAGCTGATCAATGGCACTGAGTTCGTCCAGTTTGGCAAATCTCCCTACTGGAGGAGCCTGGATAGGGCGCTGCGCCACGTATTCAAGGGCACGCTAGCCTATGCCAACAACTGGGGCCATCCAGTGGGCGGAAACGGCGGCCCAGGTGTCCAGGAGACAGTGGACGCCTATCCACCGATGCCACAGATGCCTGCAGATGCGAGTGTCGCGCGATTGGCCGCCGGCTGGGCAGCGTTCGACAGGAGGCTGCCGCGTGGCACGGTGGAGACGGAGGTCGACATCGCGGCCGTGCCCGGGGCCTTTGCCAGGCCTTACCAGTTGTACTGGAACGGCGCCCGGCTGGTGCCGTCCGTGCAAGTCCGGTGGTTCACCGCAGCCTGCCGCGCCATGGTCAGCACGCATATGGGCGGGATCTACTTCTGGGCGGTGGGGCTCGGCCAGGCGCTCAACATCCCGCCTAGACGATCAGACCCTGCATCGTGGGTAAGTGGTCCCGGGGCACGCGCGATCTCCGCCTGCTTCACTAGGCTCAGGCCGGGCCGCCAGGCCGCATGACCACCATCGCGCGCGCCGCTGACGCTACCTACGCGGGGCGGCACTCTGGGGCCGCCGATGACCGGCCCCGCATATGGCGCTCGCTCAGCTGGGTACCGCTTGTCTTGATCCTCATGGCGCAGGCGCTGCTGTCGGCTCGGCTCATCCATATCAGCATCGCCTCCGGGGATGAAAGCCTCTACATCTACGTCGGCCATCAGCTCATTCACGAGCTGAACCACGGCGGCGGCAGCCCCTACTATGAGACCTACCTTTCCGGCGCGCCCGCCCTCTACCCCGTGCTGGCGGCCATGGCTGATCACGTGGGTGGCCTGGTGGCGGTCCGCCTCATGAGCCTCGTGTTCATGTTGCTGGCGACCGGCCTGCTGTTTGCTACCGCGCGACGAATGTTCGGTTACTGGCCAGCCATCACGGCAGCGGGGCTGTTCGGCGGCCTGGGCATCACCCAGGGTCTCGGGGTTCTAGGCACGTATGACGCCATGTCGCTCGTGTTTATGGCCGCGGCTGCCTACTGTGCGGTCCGTGCAGGACATGGCGGGCCGGGCGCGGTGCCGTGGATGCTGCTGGTTCCAGTCACACTGCTGGCCGCGAACGCCATCAAGTATGCATCGCTGCTGTTCGATCCGGTCGTGCTAGGCCTCGCTGCCCTCCAGATGGAACGCTACGGCTGGAAGCGTGTAATGCAGCGCATGACCGCGCTTGCAGCTGCGACCGTGCTTCTGCTGTTCTTGGCGGCGTACCTCGCTGGCGGCGCGTACGTCAAGGGGATCAGCGACACTACCTTCGCTGTGAAGACCGGAATACAGCCGACCTATGGAGTCTTTCACACTCTCTCGCCGCTCGCCATAGTCGCTGAATCCTGGAACTTGACCGGTGCGGTTGTCTTCCTTGCTATCCTGGCCCTCTTGATCGCGCTGTCACTGCGCGGAGAGCGGCGCCTGGTCATTATGATTGCCCTCTTGGTCATCGCCGGCGTTATCGTGACGGTGGAGGGAATCCGTCAGCACAATGACCTGGCGATGGCGAAGCACGATGACTTTGGTATCTGGTTCACATGCATCCCGGCTGGCTATGCCCTTGGCTGCTCCGCATTGAAAAGGAGGCGCTCTGTCATGCCAATAATGATCACTCTAGGGCTCTCAGCTGCGGCATTGTCGGGAGCACACTACTTCTCGGTTACTGCCGGCGACCTTGACTTCGGCCCGCCACGAAACCTCGCTGTCTATGACTTCCTGCGGCCTTACCTTGAGCGACCGTCCGGAAGGTTCCTGCTTGGCGGCCTGTACGCTACGCAGATTATCTATACAGAGCACTTGAGCATACCATGGTATCGGTATTCTGACGATCTTTACATTAAATATCCGATTCCGGGCCGGGGTGGTGACTCCCACGGCCGGACCCCTGGCCTTGCGTGTCTGAGGCTTGAGCCGGACTGCATGTACCTGGAGGGTATCGCGGGCTACCAGGCCGCCATCCGTGCGCACTGGTTCGCTCTAATTTCGATGATCGGCAATCACGGCACGGCCCAGGACGCCGCAATAAGATCCGCTGTGGGGTCAGCCCCCGGTTACGTGCTGCTGACGACACTGGGCGGCGCCCCGACCTGGATCTATCCGCCCGATTATCCGCAGCGGCACTAGACACCTCATCAGGGGCAAGCATCTGTACGTCCACTCACTACCGTACTCAGGCGGCCATGTGACGCGGCCTCCCGGCAGCGCGATGTGCTCGTGCGCTCGTTCCTGGCCGGACCGCGTAACCGATGCCGCCGAGCAAAAGCAGTCACCCCGCGGCCGCTGCGCTGCCTAGCCTCATGAAGCACTTCGAGATCGCCACAGCTCCTCGGCCGTCAACGAACGAGCCGGGGTCAGCCGTACTCGGGGGCACGTTCAAGGGCTGCCCAAATCCAAGAGCCCAGAAGTAGATGCCACCCAGCCGTCCGCCCGCGATGGCATTGCAGGCTGCCCTAAACCATCGTGACTGGATTGCGGGCACGAGAGGCCTGCCCGGCCACCGCACTTGATACGGCTTGAAATAAGCGCCAGGCTGCGCCGCAATTCCAACCTCATTAAGCACAGTTCCCGGCGGCAGCTTTAGGTCATATGCCTTCCAGCCTGCGGTCAGCCTAGCGACGCTGGCATTGTCGGACACACGCACCGGATGATAGGCGTCGCGCATCTCCTGAACGCCCTCAAGATCTTGCGGATGCTGGTCACCCCAGTTATTTGCATAGGCAATCGTTCCACTAAAGACGGCGCGCAGCGAGGCATCCAGAGTCGCCCAGCGCGAAGACGCTTCGAACTCGCTTAGTTCGGCTCCGGAGATGAACACGGGAATGAGCGCCTTCTGTGACATCTGCGCGTAAGGCATCAGGAACCGCCGATAGCTCGCAAACCAGGCATTTAGCCTAGGCGGCCTCCAATTGGTTCGAGAAACGCCTATGCTTGCGGAGTCCAGCAGCGGCCGGATCGAGAAGTAAAGCCCAGCTTTCTCGGCCGCGCTCGCCACAACTGCAAGTTCCGCCGGCGACGGTGTGGCATTAGTAGCATGAACCGAAGACGAACGCGGCCCATTCGCAAAGAACGGAAAGGAGACGGTTAGCGCGTTGGCGTGCAGGCTCTTCACGTACGCCACTTCCGCCGCCGCGACGGCCGCGACGTCCTGGTTCGGATACGTATAGAAGTCTATTTGAATCCCGAGCTGCGTCTTTGGTGCCTGAACCTTCCGAAACATCGGCGGTGGCAGCCTGTGGTAACTGGCAAAGGTTGGCGGCTGCAGCGCCCTCAGGTGCGCGACCGCAGAGCATGCACCGACCGTGGCCGCCAGGAGGAGGACCGCCAGTAGCGCCGCACGAGAGGCTCTCACCTGCCAGCCCCGTCCAGCTTCGCCAAGCAGGTCTTGATGCCATGCTGCCCGGACCTGCCGAGAAAAGTGATCCGGTCAGACTGGAACGGGCCGGGGCTCGCGGGTTTGGCGTCGAAGTTGACCTCCCACCAGCAGACGCCGCCGATATGCTCAGCCGAACTGGCCCGGCACACCGCCTCGAACCACCGGGGCTTCCAGCGGGCAAGCCGACCCCGCAGCTTCTCGGATTGCCGTGGACCCGCCGTGTTAGGAGCGGCCACGACCGCGGCCTGGAGGTCTAAGATGTCTGGGATCCCTTCATCTGGCGGCATCCGGGTAAAGCTGCTCGAAGGTCGCTGTCCCGGCGCGCGTCGGCTGGCCATAGTCCGGCTCGCGGGACGTGGGCCGTCCACAGACCGGCTCGCGATACGTAGACCGGTCATGAACGAGCTTGCGGTAGGCGCGTCGGGCATACCTGGGGACCTCAGCCGACAGTTCCTCCGGTGCGTCCGGGGGGTGCCCGCCGCGGGCCGTGGCAAGCAGAGTATCCACCCCGGCAAGCTGGGCGGGCATGTCCGCGATCAAATGCCCGCTCCACTCCTCCCAGTACGCTCGGCAGTTATTGCAGTGAAGATATAGTTAAAACTCTCTCACGCGCGCACTACAGTACATGTTCAACCGTCGTGCCCGCAGTTGTTCGCTTGCGCAGGCGTCGAGTTCTGGTCTGAAAGCTCTAAGCTAAGTGCGCCTGGTTCAGCGCTGGCCAGGGCGGTCGGACCGCGGCTGCTGATCGGCTCGACCCCGCGGCAGACATACCGGGCAGCAGAACCTTGATCATGCGGCGCTGGTGAGCTGCGCAGCCTGACCCAGGTGCTCATCGCTCCCAAACTTCCACCGTCCCGCGACGTATGCAGACTCCCTCTGCGGCCGCGGCAACGGCCCGCACGGCGTGAGCGGTCCGGATGGCGCCGTGGAACAGCGCGGTGCGCAGCGCGGGCATCAGCCGCGGCGCCCACGCCGCGACCACAGCCGGCCAGCTATCGTCGTCGATGGCCTGGGTGAAGTAGCAGATCCGCTCCGGGAGACGGTGGCAGTCGCCGAGCGCTTGCCGCCACTCGAACCCGGCCGGCACTGCCGGGTCCACCGATGCCCCGCCTGCCCCGGCGAACCGGCGCGCCCAGCTGTCGATGTCGTCGGCGTAATCGAGCACGGCCAGCTCCTCGCAGGCCATGGCTCCGTGGTTGACAAAGCCGTTCGGCAGCTCGAAGCTGGCCGCCGCCATCCGCTCGAACGCCTCGTTCAGGGCTGGCGTGGTGTCACTCATCTCGTCCTCCTGCTGCCGCCCGTGAACCCCTGCCGCAGCGGTTCCCGCGTCGAAGTGCCGCTACCTGCCCCGGTACTGCCAGCGCCGCATATGCCCCAGGCTATGGGCCGTGTACTCAGCCGACGGGTGCGTGACCCGAACCGAGTCGCATTCGTGGCCGCGCGCGGCGGCGCCGTGGCCCCTTCTGATGAGGCTGGCACGGTCCCAGCCTGAGCTACCCGGGAAACGGCTGTTTCCCGCCGCTATTGCATGGGCACCTCGTACCTCCCTGGAACCGGCCTTCCAGCCATCCTCATCCACAAGGACGAAGGCGCCGACGGCAATGTGACCGGGCCGGGCGCGATGGCAGCCGGGAAGGCCGGCTCACAACCGGCGGTCGAAGGCCTGGTCGCCGCTCGATCGTGCGGGTATTACCGCGGGTTCGCCAGGTCGATGCCGTCGACGAGGACCTAGACCGAGCAGGCATGGGCGTGGCTTCCGGCATGATCCGGACCGCTAGATACACCGGTGATCTGTGTCCTTGCCGCCCGTCGGGTGGTCAGTAGCTGAACTGCTCGTGCCAGTTGGCCGGGCGGCCCTCGCGGGTGAGGTCGAACAGGTTCCACAGCGGCTCGATGGTGCCGACGTGGCGGGGTTCTTGCCCGGGATCGGCGGGTGCGTAGAACAGTTCGGAGCCCCAGAAGTGGCGGATCGCCTGCCCGTCGCGGTGAAACACGTTCAGCATCGGCTGCTGGGAGCCGTCGGCGGTCTCGGCCAGGTAGTCACGGCTGTAGGTGGTGCCGGCCGAGGACAGCAGGCGCAGCCGCCGTCAGCCGCGTTCGGCGGCGAAGGTGAGGACGCGCTCGAGTGGCGCCTTCGCGACGACCGCGAGGTTGACGTGCTGGGAGACGTGCTCGGCCGCGCCGTCAAGCTGGTCGAGCAGGGCGGTGCACGACGGGCACGGTCCCTCCGCCAGGGGCACCAACGCGGTTTGCCCGCCGGGCGGGCCGGGGCTCTTATCCTCTGGGGCGCGGGGAAACATCATGCTGTAGATCACCAGCGAGGTCTTCCCCGGCGCGAACAGCTCCGACAGCCGCACCCCGGCCGGGTCGCCGTCGGGCGCTTGCGCCTGAAAGGCGTAGTCCTCTGGTACTACCCCGCCGGGCGGCAGCCGCCTCCTGGCCTCGGCCACCGCCTCCGTGGCCCGGCGCAGCTCGATCTCCTGGTCCAGCAGCCGGTTCCGCGCGGCCCGGTATTCGGCCGACTCTCCGGGAAACGCGACGGCCAGGTTCCTCCCTGAGAACTTGCGTGCAGCCCAACGGTAGGCCAGCCCGTCATGCCGGGCGAGGGGCGCCGCGTGCTGCGGTTCACGTGTCGCGTCCGGTGGCCCATGCGAGCCGCAGGCAGCGGCGAGAAGCCGGCCGCAACATGCACGGCAAGAGGGTCACCGGCGATACAGAACCGCCAGATAAGCGCGGATCGAGCGTGATATCGGCAAGCCTTGATAGCCGTCCATATCGGCGGCTACGCGCGCGGGTTGCCATCGGCGAGCCGACTGCGCTCTGTGATCAGAGTCAGCGCCAAACGGGCACGCGCGA
>Ga0070698_100009035_pt1 | contig 10715 bp, 7 predicted proteins | sample KBSK1502metaG_FD_65477 | JGI IMG/M metagenome (GOLD analysis project Ga0070698, IMG submission 65477) | Corn, switchgrass and miscanthus rhizosphere microbial communities from Kellogg Biological Station, Michigan, USA - KBS K1-50-2 metaG | ecosystem: Host-associated > Plants > Roots >... | reverse complement strand
CTCCCCACGCGATCATCAGATACGGACCAATTTGCGGCAGGTAAGTGTAGCGATCCGCATGCGCTTGAAGATTAACCTGAATAATTCCGATGACCGGCAATAACATCGACAGGTACCAAAGCCAGCCGACGAGCAAGTAGGGATACGATTTTCGGATCGCGAAAATTACGATTGTGATCGCGACCAAAGCCGCTGCGGCAAGTACGACCTGCCACATTGGCAAACCATTTTGCGGATACGGATAAAAAACGCCGAGTTTTGCCGGCCAGATCATCTGCCAAATGTAAACGACGTAACTGACAAATGCGTTGCCGAGCCGAGCGAGAAGCGGGATTTGATCGGCCGCGCTATGCGCGGGCGCGATTCCTCGGGACGTGAGAAACGCGACGATCAGCGAGAGCCCAAACAACGGTAGTTTTTCCGCTAGGAGCGCCAGCCAGATCTGAATTTCTGATTTCTGACTTCTGATTTCTGATTTCTGATTTCTTCTGAGCGGCCAGTAATCGAGCAACAAAAGAATGAATGGCGTGGTCACGAGCATCGGCTTGGAGAGCAAACCGGCCGCGAACAAGACCGACATCGTCAGGTAGCGGCCGATCGACGGCTTTCGTGTGTAATGCAGATACGCGGCGAGGGTCAGCATAAAAAAGACGCCGCTTAAAACATCTTTGCGTTCTTCGATCCAAACGACTGACTCGGCATGCAATGGATGAATTGCAAAAATCGCCGCCACAAACGCGCCCCGCTCGATAGTGCCAGTCCGGCTCGGACTCATTTGGCGCAGGACGAGGAAAAGCAAAACAACTGCAGCCGTGTGGAGAACGACGTTCGTGAGATGAAACGCGCCGGGATTGAATCCAAAGACCTGGAAATCGAGCATGAGCGAGATGTTCTTGAGCGGAAACCAGTTCGTGGCTGGCCAATGGGTGAAGGCCCATTTGAGTCCGTGCAGCGTGAGACCGGAATTTATCTCCGGAACTTCGTAGACGTATTCGGGGTCGTCGAAGTTGACGAACGGAAACTTGATCGTCTGCCCGAAGACGAACCAAACGAGCGCGACCAGACCGACGCAGATGCCGGCGACGCGCCACCGTTCGGAAATTTTATCGCGCATTTCGCAGGTTGGGATCCCGCAGCGGCGTGCGGCGCTGATAAAGATCGACATCTTGCTGGATCTCAACGGCAAGATCGTTTGAGCCTTGAGTCTTCGCCTGTTCCGATGCGCGCCGCGCAGTTTCGATGGCGTTCTCGAATTGGCCCGCTTGCGCGTAAGCCGCTGCCAGCGTTCGAATGAAGACTGGGTTACTTTCTTTTGAGAGTTGATTCGCTTTCGTCGCGAGTTCAACAGCGATTTCGTTGTTTCTCAACGAATCATCCGGGCCAGTCGACATAACCCAGGCGAGATTGTTTAGGGGAAGAATGGAGTCCGGTTCCGATTGCAAAGCCTTTTCATAATGATCGGCCGCCTCGGCCAAGAAACCTTTTTGGACAAGAGCGTTGCCCAAGCTCGTATGCGTGCCGGCATCGTAGGGATGGATCGACAACGTGGTCCGCCATTGCGCAATCGCGCCGTCCAAATCTCCCTTTTGAAAAAGCGCGGTGCCGAGATTGTAATGGGCATCCGGATAATCGGGCCGCAACTCAATCGCCTGGCGCAGATGAACAATCGCTTCGTCGAGCCGGCCTTTGCGCGCGAGAACATTGCCGACGCTGTCATGAATAAGCGCGAGACTGAAATGGTAATGGCTATGTTCGCTGCGTGAGCGGACCGCGAGCGCGCTTTGAAAATAGGAGAGGGCTTCGTCCAGTTGACCGTGTTCCATCAGGAACGTGCCGAAATTCGTGAGCGCGACGTCGTTGTCAGTTGTCACCGCCAGGGTATGCGTCCAGAGCGTCTCGCTATTTCGCCAGTAAGTCGTTTGCTTCCAAGCGCAGACACTCAAGACTATGACAACGGCGCTTCCGGCTGTAGCCAGGATTTCTTTGCGATGACGCAACGATGCTGAAATGTTAGCCACGAACCAGGTTAGCGCGATATAAAGGCCTACCTGCGGAAAATAAGTGTAACGGTCGGCGTGGCCTTGAAGTCCGACTTCAACGATCCCGATCACCGGCAGCAGCGTAATTAAATACCAAAGCCAGCCGACAAGAAGATAGGGGCGAGTCCGACGCAGTGAGAAAAAAGCCCAGCTCGTTGCAATCAAAAACGCCGCTGCAAGTGCGACTTGCCATAAGGCGAGGTGATTGTCGGGATGCGGGTAAAATACGGCGAGGTTTGCAGGCCAAAACATTTGCCAGATGTAGGTGACATAAGTCACGAGCGCGTTCTGAAGTCGCCAGAAGAATGGCAATTGGCCAACCGACGCGGGCGATTGCACTTGCAACGCAAAGGCGACGATCGATGCCGCAGCTGAAAGTGCGAAGAGCGGAAGTTTTTCGACGACCAGCTTCAACCAGATTTCCGCTTTGAACCTCTGACCTCTGACCTCTGCCCTCTGGCCTCTGGCGAGTGGCCAGTAATCGAGCAGCAGCAGGACCGCCGGAGTTGTCACCAGCATTGGCTTCGACATCAATCCGCACGCAAACAAGATCGACATCGTGAGGTAACGACCGAGCGACCGCGATCGCGCGTAGCGGGCATACGCGCCGAGAGTCAGAAAGAAAAAGACCGCGCTCAAAACATCTTTGCGTTCTGCAATCCAGGCGACGGATTCAACGCGCAGCGGATGAATGGCAAAGATTGCCGCGACAAAAGCAGCCCGCCAAAAATGGCCGGTGACATCGCGCAGAAGCAGCAAAAGCAAAACTGCGGCAACGCTGTGCAGCAGAACGTTCGTAAAATGATGCCCGCCCGGTTTGAGGCCGTAGACCTGACAGTCGATCATGTGCGAAATAATTGTGAGCGGATGCCAGTTGTTCGTTTGCGTGTCGACGAAGGCGCGAGCTAAGCCGTGCCAACTCAGGCCATCTTCGACCAGCGAATTTCCGTAAACATAAGTTTTGTCGTCGTAGTTTACAAAATCGTGGCCCAACGTTTGGCCAAAAACGATCCAAACCAGAACAACGATGACGGCGCAAATGCCGAATTGAGTCAAACCGGATGGCGAGCGGGTTTCGATTGCTCGGGCACGAACCTTCATGCAAATACGGCGGGCGATCCTTGCGCTTACGGCGGCGGCGATTCACGATACGGCGTGCGCGCCTGATAAAGTTCAATTTCATGGCGCAATGTCGCCAGCAATGAAGGGTTGTTTTGCGCGGCCGCCAAATCCAAGGCGCTTTGTGCTGTGTCGATGGCCTTGGAAAAATCGCCGGCCTCAGCGTAGGCCGCCGCCAGCGTGCGAAGAACAATCGGCGCCGTGCCACCTGGAAGAGTTGTCGCTTTGCCGGCCAATTCAACGGCCCGCTCGCCATTGCGGATCGCGTCCGCGGGATAGGTCGCTAATACCCATGCGAGATTGTTCAGCGCGTTCCCATCATTCGGATCAAGTTGTAAACTTATTTCCCATTGCTCGATCCCGGCGCGGGCATCCCCGTTTTGGACAAGGAGAACGCCGAGATCATTATGTGTCGGGACATCGAACGGATGATCCTTGAGCATCGTGCGTGCGTGTGCGATAGCAGCCGCCCGCGCGTGCTGGTGCGATTCCGCTGTTTTGCCTTTCGACCACAGCGCGGCCGCCAAATTTTGGTGGGCGGTTTGATTGTCCGGCGTCACCGCCAGCGCGTGCTCCCAAAGAGAAATGCTATTGCGCCAATAAGCTGTTTGCTTGTAGGCGAGGATGACCGAGGCAGCGATTGCGAATGTAGCCAGTGAGGTCAGAACGATCTGACGATTTCGCCATTGTTGCGTCAAATCCGTGCATGTCCATGTCAGCAACATGGTAATTCCAATGTGCGGCAAATAAGTGAAGCGGTCGGCCCGCGCCTGCAAACCGACCTGAACAATCCCAAGCACTGGAACGAGCAGAAGTAAATACCAAAACCATCCGACGAACACATAAGGATGTTTCCGGTGAACCAAAATCGCGAGGAGCGTGATCGAGACGATCAAGATTGCGCTTATTAGGACGACCCAAATGTCCAATTGGTCGTGCGGATGCGGATAGAACACGGCCAGGTCCGTCGGCCAGAACATTTGCCGGATATAAATGATCACACTGACGGCGGCGTTTTTGAGCCGGGGCAAAAGCGGCAACTGCTCCAGCGAAGCCATCGTGACTGTTTGCGCGAACATGGTCGCGACCGACGCGGCAGCCGAAAGAACAAATAAAGGAATCTTCTCGATAATCATTTGCCGCCACGTGCGAAAATCGCTCGCTCGTTGCAGCGGCCAGTAATCCAACAACAGTAGGACGAGCGGCACCGTCACGAAAGTCGCCTTCGACATCAATCCACACGCGAGGAAGATCGACATCGTCAGATAGCGCGACAGGCCCGGAGCGCGCACGTAACGTACGTCCGCGACCAGCGTGAGCATAAAGAAAACGCCGCTAAGCACATCCTTGCGCTCGGCGATCCATGCGACGGATTCTACTCGCATCGGATGAATGGCAAAGATTGCCGCGACAAAAGCGCTTCGCCAAACCCGGCCAGTCATTCCCCGGAACACAAAGAAAAGCAGGACGGCGCCGATATTGTGTAAAACAACGTTGGTGAAATGATGACCGCCGGGTCGCAATCCATAAATCTGGCAATCCGTCATGTGACTCAGGGTTGTCAGCGGATGCCACAGGCTGGCGTGACTATGAGTTAGAACCCACTTCAATCCCTCGAGAGTGAATCCACGACTGACCTCGGGGTTTTCGTAAACATACCGGTCGTCGTCGAAATTAACGAAGTCGTGACCGAGCGTTTGGCCGAACACGACCCAAATGATCGCGGTGAGAAAAACGCAGACCGCGATCGTGATGCGGCGATCGTTTCGCGGGTTGGCCTGCACCGGTGCTGTCGGCATTTTAAACTGGCGGCGGAAGCAATCGCCATCGGGCGAGGCGGAACCGCAACGCCGTCCCGAGACAACCGAGGCCGTAACGCACGCTGCGGCGAAAGTTAATCGAAGATCCTTCCGGCAAATATTTCGCCGGGCAAGTGACCTCGCCGATTTTACAACCGAGCCAGATGATTTGGGCGAGCATCTGATTGTCGAACACGAAATCGTCCGAGTTTTGCTCGATCGGGACCCGCTCGAGTAAATTCCGCGCAAACGCGCGATAGCCGGTGTGATATTCGGAGAGCTTCGCGCCGATCAAAAAGTTTTCGCCGAAGGTGAGAAAGCGGTTCGCGATGTATTTCCACCACGGCATTCCGCCATCGAGCGCGCCGCCGCCGAGAATGCGCGAAGCGAGCACGCACGGATAAAGACCGCTCGCAACCAGCGACGCCATCGCCGTAAGAAGTTGCGGGGTGTATTGATAGTCCGGGTGAATCATCACCACGATGTCGGCGCCCGCCGCGAGCGCGAGACGGTAACAGGTCTTTTGATTGCCACCGTAGCCGCGGTTTCTGGGATGCACTTCCACCTCCACGTTCTTAAGCGTCCGTGCGATTGCCACCGTCTCGTCATGGCTGGCGTCGTCCACCACGATGACAAGATCGACAATCCCCTGCTCCATCACTTCGTCGTACGTTCGTTGCAATGTCCGCGCGGCGTTATAAGCGGGCATGACTACGACAATTTTCTGGCCGTTCAACATTCGAGGTAGTCGAATATGCGCTCGAGCAGCATCTTGCAACCCCGATGATTATTTTTCACGATCCGCATTGCGTTGAATATTCAAGCCCGGGCCATCCTGAGCGGCCGGAGCGGATCACCCGCACCGTCCCAGTGCTCGATCGACATCGGACCTGGGAATGGCGCGAGCCGCAGGCGGCGAAGGAACGTAATCTGTTGCGCGCCCATTCTCGTGATCACGCGGAGCAGATAAGAACTGCAGTGCACGATTTTGATGCGGATACGCCGGCTTATCCACGGATCTATCACCGTGCCATCTCGTCCGCCGGCGCAGCAATCGAGACCGCGCTTGCCGGCGTCCGCGGGGAGCGCGCCTTTAGCCTCATGCGCCCACCCGGGCATCACGCGACGCGGAATCGAGCGATGGGTTTCTGTTATTTCAGCAACATCGCAATCGCGGCCCTTGCCGCCCTCGACAGTGGTGTCGAGCGCGTTGCCATTTGGGACTTTGACGCGCATCACGGGAACGGGACGGAGGATGTCGTTGCGCATAATCCCCGGCTCGGCTTCGCATCGATTCATCAATTTCCGGCCTATCCTGGAACCGGCGCACAATCATTCGCGAACATCGATAATTATCCGATCGCACCGGGCACGCCTCGCGCCGAGCACGTCAATGCGATCGAGCGCGCATTGCAAAAGCTTCTGCTCGCAAAACCGGGATTGTTGCTCGTCTCGGCTGGCTTCGACGCGTATTCAGGAGATCCGCTCACGGAAATGACCCTGGAAACGGAGGACTTTGCCACTTTTGGAAAGTGGCTGACGGAGATTGATGTACCGGCCGCGGCAATCCTTGAAGGCGGCTACAGCGACGATTTACCTGAATTAATCGACGCGTTTTTGACCGCTTGGGTTTCGTGAATTGATCATTCCAAGCAGGTCGGCCGCTGCGTTTTCGATATCGGCATAGCTATATTCGCGAGCTCTGCTTTTTACCGCCAGTAGACCGCAGCGATGGATGCTCTCAAAGTCGCCGTAGGGAAATTTGTATCGGGCTTTGCTGTTCATGGCGTGTCTTTCGTCAATACCAAGATGCCATTTCGCGTATTCAGCAAAACCGTGGAGGCGAATAAACTCGTTTTCCTTGCCGGTCGAAGGTTGATCCGTTTTCCAGAGTCCTTTGTGGTCAGAAATGAAACGTCCTTGACCGATCAATTGGCGAGCCTGCTCGAACGCGGTGACGTTCAGTCGGACCGTGTTATTGCTGCTGCGCGCATCCCGACCGGGCGGTAGCGGAAGTAGAATTACTCCAACTAAGGCGAGTGCTCCTAATCGCGACCGCTCTGGATTCATGGGAGGACACTTTGATTGTGCAGGCTGGCTGGCGCACGGTTCAACCCTAATTCAAACAGTAGAAAATGCCTCGGGGCTGGCGGGATTTGAACCCACGACCTATCGCCGCGGCGACCGTTCTACCAATACAATCTATTCAGTTCATCTCGACCACGGCCAGTCTTAAAATATCGCTCCTTTCGCACGGCTTCTGCACGAGTTGAAAAGGTTTCAGTGTGGATAAGGCTCCGGAATTCCGGGGCGGGTCCTTTGACACGCCGTTGTTATGTTGCCTAACGCGGTCGGCTATGTTCTGGCAAGATCCGATATAACGCCGACCGTTCTTGTTGCTGCGTAAAACGTAAACGTAAAACATCCTGGCGATATTTTAAAACATCGGGCTGGCGGGATTTGAACCCACGACCTCTTGAACCCCATTCAAGCGTTCTACCAAGCTGAACTACAGCCCGATTTGGTCGCGAACTATTCACCAAGTCGGGAGAATTGGCCACAAATCAACACGGATTTTCACAGATACGGAAGAGTCAGCGTCCTCCCTCAACCTCCACCCGTGTTTCATCCGTGTTCATCTGTGGCTAAATTCTGGCTTCCGATTGCGGCGCCGTCACATCGCATTTATTCTGCGCGCTTATGTTGAGCGCGGGAATTGTTGGACTGCCAAACGTCGGGAAATCGACGCTGTTCAATGCCGTCACGCGGACGCACAATGCGCCCGCCGAAAATTATCCCTTCTGCACGATCGATCCCAACGTCGGCGTTGTCACCGTGCCTGATCCAAGATTGGAAAAGCTTGGCCAGATGTCACGTTCGAAAAAAATTGTGCCGACCGCGATCCAATTTGTCGATATCGCCGGTCTGGTCAAAGGCGCCAGCGCGGGCGAAGGACTCGGCAACCAGTTTCTCAGTCACATCCGCGAAGCGGATGCGATCGTGCAGGTAGTGCGTTGCTTTGCGGATGCGGATGTGCATCACGTCAGCGCCACGATCGATCCGGTTCGCGACATCGAAGTCATTAACATGGAGCTGGTGCTGGCCGATCTCGTGTCGCTCCAAAAGCGACACGATCGATTGCAAAAAGAAGTCCGCGCCGGGGAGAAGAGCGCCAAGATCGAAAACGCCGTTGTCGAAAAACTTTTGCCGCATCTCGATTCCGGGAAACCGGCGATCACCGCCCCGCTTGAGCCCGAGGAAAAAAACGTCGCCCGAAATTTGTTTCTACTGACATCAAAGCCAACTCTTTTTGCCTGCAACGTCGCGGAGACCGATCTGGCAGCGGTTGCAAAAGGCGATCGAACTAACGCCGCGGCAAAGTATGTCGATCTGGTACAGGATTACGCACGGCATCATTTCGGGACAGAAGCGATTGTGATCAGCGCGCGAATTGAAAGCGAGCTTGTCGATCTGAGCGAGGAAGAAGCGATGGAATATTTGCGCGGTCTCGGCGTGGAAGACAGCGGGGTTCATGCGCTGATTCGCGCCGTTTATCATTTGTTAGGCTTGCGCACTTTTTTGACGACTGGCGAAAAGGAAACGCGCGCCTGGACGATCCATACCGGTGACAAAGCGCCGGCGGCAGCGGGCGCAATCCATTCCGACTTTGAGCGCGGCTTCATTGCCGCGGAAACAATCGCTTATGATGATCTGGTCGCGCTGGGCTCGTTCGCGAAAGCGCGCGAAGCGGGAAAATTGCGAATTGAAGGCAAGGATTACGAAGTGCGCGACGGCGACGTAATTACTTTTCGCTTCAATGTCTGACCGAGTTGGCTTTTGCCAATTAATAATCAGCCTTTGATTCGGGAGGACGTGGCCACGCCAGGATTGCGAAGCCGATCAGGGCAAAAAGCGCGGCGAAGATCATGGTGACCAACGGCAGCCAAGTCCCGCGAAACGAACTCAACGCCAAATCGACGTTGCCGCTCATTACCGAGATCGAGTCGTGAACAATTTCGCATCCGGATAAAGTGAAGTTACGCCACGCTACGAAATCCTGTTCGGCGCAGCCTGGACATTGCTGCTGAAAAGCCGCATAACCCTCCCAGCCTGCGACAATGAAATCGGCCAGGACCCCGGGCAGCTGAACAAGTGCGCCAAAAATTAGCGCGACGACGCACAAGACGCGGCCAACTGTCCAGCGCCACATCACGGGTAATGCGACGAGCAAGAACGGGAGAATCGGAAGCAAATATCGCGGGCCCCATCCCCAGCCAGCATCCCAGCGTTTGTAGAACAAATGAATGATCAGCCAGCCGGCCACCAAAACAAGCAGCGCCCGGCCGACCACGCGTTGCTCCGAATAAAAACGGCGCATGCCACAGAGCGCGACGATGCTCATGGGCGCAAACCATAGAATCCCGCGGCCCGGAGAAAGTAACAGACCGTAAAAAGCGAGCAGCGGATTACCGCTAAAATCCAGACTTTCGTCAGATTTCGCGTATCCAGTTATGGTCACGCTGCCAAATCGAAGCCAGTCGTACCATGCGTAGAGCATGAGCGCGGTCGCGACCGGAATTAAGAGCCCGGCCCAGATCGAGCGACGCCGGCAAATCAATCGGCCGTCTTTAGCCGGCAATAACAAAAATGCAGGCAGCGCAAGAAGGCTCGTCATTTTAACTAACGTCGCAAATCCAAGCGCGCACCCACCGAGCCACGACCGCCCCGGAGTCGCATTCAACAGTAACGAGCACGCAATGAGCAAAAGCAGTCCCTGCAACGGCTCGGCAAATACGATTCGCGCCTGGCCCCAGGCAAAAGTCGTGAGAGCGAATCCAAACCCAGCAATCAACCCCGTCATCGCCGAATAGCCCAACCGCAAAAGAAGCAAAGCAAGCAAACTCGCACTCAGCGCCGTAACCGGGAGATTAAAATAACTAACCAAAATGCGCGGCGCGATATCTGAATCGCCTTGATGAGGCCATCGGTATTTGGATTGCAGTTGCGTCGAAAGGTTCGTCATCGCATCGCCAAGCAAGACGATTGGCGCGAGCGCAACCGGCAGACCAGGCGCGTAGCGAGAATAAAAACGGCCGTCGCGTCCGCGAACGCCCGCCAGTTCGGCTTCCCCCAAAACAAGCGGCTCGATCGCGAAGGTTTGCTCGCGCGCCAGCGATCGAGCCATTCGATAAAAATATTCCTGATCTTGTCCCCGTAGATGGCCGCTTGCCGAAAGCAGATAAAACGATTGAACGACAAAAAAAACGCCAGCCGCAGTTCGCAACCAAATGTCAGTCTTGTTCGTCGAACAATCCGATGGAACGCCGCAAATTTTCACGAAATCTCAGCGGAACCGCGTTACGTAATAAATTTCCGGCGGCACAACAGCGATCGCCCAGGGAAGTGGGCCGCGCGAGCTGCTGTAAAAGGCCGCTCCCGTTCCGTGACCATGCGTGGAAACAATCGGCAGCGTCTCAAACTCTATCGTCTCGGTCGGCAAAATCCTCTCCATCGGGAACGGGATAATTGAGCTGTTGTTCAAGGGAAAGGCGAGAACGTCCCTGGAAGTAATTTCCGAATTGGCGACATCCACCGGTCTGGCGCCCCACTGCTGCATGTAATACTGAAAACCCCAATGACTCTCGAACCAGACGGTCGTGAGCTCGGCCTGAAAACGCTTTTGAAATTCGGCCGACGCTTCCTGCCCGGTTTGAGCCTGACGATAATCGGCGGTCGCGATGCCTAACGACAAGATCGC
>Ga0070698_100009034_pt1 | contig 10716 bp, 6 predicted proteins | sample KBSK1502metaG_FD_65477 | JGI IMG/M metagenome (GOLD analysis project Ga0070698, IMG submission 65477) | Corn, switchgrass and miscanthus rhizosphere microbial communities from Kellogg Biological Station, Michigan, USA - KBS K1-50-2 metaG | ecosystem: Host-associated > Plants > Roots >... | reverse complement strand
TCTTCAGCACGATGCGGCCTTGGGGGCCGGCAGCCGTCTCGTTCTCGATGAGCGAGACCATGTGGCTGCGCAGCGACGTCGGGGCCAGCACCAGCTTGCGGTAGTCGACCTGGCGGCTGTAGCCCGTGAGGAAGTTGAACAGATCGCTGAGGTCGGCCCCGAGGTCGGGATCGGCGGTGAGCAACCCGATGTCCTCGTAGCCCCGGGCCGTGCTCGGGTTGTAGTTGCCGGTGCCGATGTGGCAGTAGCGCCGGATGCGGCCCTGCTCGCGGCGCACCACCAGGGCGGTCTTGGCGTGCGTCTTCAGTCCCACCAGGCCGTAGGTCACGTGGCAGCCGGCCTGCTCCAGCGCCCTGGCCCAGTTGATGTTGGAAGCCTCGTCGAAGCGGGCCTTCAGCTCCACCAGCACCGCCACCTGCTTGCCCTGCTCGGCCGCCTCGATGAGCGCGTTGACGATCGGCGAGTCGCCGTCGGTCCGGTACAGCGTCTGCTTGATCGCCAGCACGTCCGGATCTTCGGCGGCCTGGGCCAGGAACCGCTCCACCGAGGTCGAGAAGGCGTCATAGGGGTGATGCACCAGCAGGTCGCCCTCGCGGATGGCGTCGAACACGTTGACCGCCTCGCGCCCCGAGCCGGAAAGGCGCGGCTGGGTGGTCCCGACCCACGGGGGCTCGGCCAGCTCCGGCCGGTCGACCGCGTCCGCCAGGCTGCTGAGGTCGCCGAGGTTGAGCGGGCCCTCGACGGTCACCACCGCGTCGTCGTCCACGTCCAGCTCGCGCTGGAGCAGCCGGACGACGTTCTCTGGCATGGTCGCGGCGACCTCCAGCCGCACCACCGCCCCGAAGCGCCGGCGCCGCAGCTCCTGCTCGACCGCGATCAGCAGGTCGTCGGCCTCGTCCTCCGCCAGCTCGATGTCGGCGTCGCGGGTCACCCGGAACGGGTGGGCCTCGACCACCACCATCCCGGGGAAGAGCTGGTCGAGATGGGCGGTCATGACCTGCTCGAGCGATACGAACGTGGCCCCGTCCGCCAGCGGTACGAAGCGGGGCAGGATGTCGGGGACCTTGACCCTGGCGAACAGCGGCCGATGGCTGGCCGGGTCGCGGACCGTCACCGCCAGCGACAGCGACAGGTTGGACAGGTACGGGAACGGGTGGCCCGGGTCCACCGCCAGGGGCGTGAGCACCGGGAACACCTGGTCCTGGAAGTACTCGCGCAGGAACTCGCGTTCCTGACGCCCCAGGTCGGCGACGTCGGCCAGGTGGATCCCCGCCGCCTCCAGGGCGGGGAGTACCTGGTCGAGGAAGCAGCGGGTCTGCGCCTCGAGGGCGGGCCCGACGTACTTGCCGATCGCCTCCAGGGTCTCTGTCGGGGTCCAGCCGTCGGAGCCCCGGGTGGCGACACCGGCCTCGACCTGCTCCCGAAGGCCGGAGACCCGGACCATGAAGAACTCGTCCAGGTTGGTGGCGAAGATCGACAGGAACCGCAGTCGCTCCAGCAGCGGGGTGCCGGGGTCGGCGGCCAGCGCGAGGACGCGGTCGTTGAACTGGAGCCAGGAGATCTCGCGGTTCAGGAACAGCCACGGATCGGCCAGGTCGCGCTCGCCTGGCGGCCTGGTCTGCTCGGCGATGGTTACGTCGCTCATGGCTGGTCGCTTCCGGGAGCTCGGGGTGGGCCGGCCCGCACCCATGTTCGCATTGCCGCATGCACTTGCAAAGGTACCCGAGGTTGCCGCCCTGAGGCGTTCAGTCCGAGTTCACCCGGTTGGCCGTGCGTGCCTGCCCGGCGGTCACATGGAGCCACCACCGTTCAGGGCGTGGCCGATGAGGCCGAGCGGCGGCGAGCCCAGCTCCAGCAGTGCGGTGTGGAACCGCCGGTGGGAGTAGCCGCTGCCCCAGGCGGCGCGCGCCCGCTCGCGGAGGCGGAGGATCTCGAGCTTGCCCCAGGTGTAGCGGCCGTAGGTGGGATCGAAGGTCGCGCGGGTGGCCTCCGCCCTGGCGGCGGAGCCGCGGATGAAGGAGTCGGACTGGAACCGCGCGATGGCGTCGTCGACCGTCATCGACCCGGAGTGGAGCCCGATCGAGACGGCCAGGCGGGTGACCCGCTGGAGCGACTCGACCGCGACCCCGACCGCGAACCGAGGGCCGCCGTCGCGGAAGCCCTCGTCGAGGCAGACCTCTTCCACGTAGTGGGCCCAGCCCTCGATGAAGGCCGCCGAGAGCAGGGTGCGACGGACGTCGCCGGTGACCCGGCGCAGGTAGCGGCCGTGGGCGAAATGCCCGGGCGCGACCTCGTGCACGGTGATCGCCGGCAGGCTCGAGCGGCTGAACACCTCGAGCCACTGCTCCTGCTCCTCGCGGGGCCACGACGGGTCCGGCGGGGTGATGTAGTAGCGCGACGGCGCGTCCGCCTCGTACGGCGCCGCCCACGACATCATCGCCAGCGCCCAGCGGCGCGACGGCGGCGCCGGGCCGACCAGGCACTCGCCGTCCAGGTCCGGCACCAGGCCCCGATCACGCGTGAAGTCGATCGCCTCGGCCGTGACGGCCTGCGCCTCGGCCAGGACGCCGTCGGCGTCGGGATGGTCGCCGGCCAGCTCGGCGACCACCTGGTCGAGCGGGCGGCCCGGCGCCAGGCGCTGGCAGGCGTCGGCGAGCAGCGCGCGCAGGCGGTCGCGCTCGGCGTCGGCCTGCTCCTCGAGCCGGCCGAGGTCGACCTCCATGGCCTCGCTGGCGCTGAGCAGCAGGCCGAGGCTGGCGGCGCCGAGCGAGGCGTCCGGGTCGCCGTCGCGGGCGCAGGCCTCGACGTGGGAGACCAGGCGGGCGTGGGCGGCCAGTGCCCGCTCGGCCAGCGGGTCGGCCGGGTCGAGTCCGGCGGACAGCCCCCGCACCGGCGGGAGCAGCGCCTCGGCCACCGGGGCGCTCACCCGGTCCAGCGCGCCGATGGCGGCGTCGATGGCTCCTGGCCATGCGGCCAGATGCCGCCTGCGCGCCTCGGCGCGCTGCTCGGCCGGCGCGTAGTCGCGGTCGTAGCACGACAGGTCGAGCCCGGCGACGTGGTACAGCGGGTTGCGCCGGTGCAGTTCGAGCTCGCCGAACTCGACCCGCATGGCCCGCTCGTGGGCGGCGACGTAGGCGTCGTCGAGCGGGTCTTCGAGGGGTGGACCGCCGAGCCGGGCGAGCCCGGCCCGGACCCCCTGGACGGAGAGGTCCTGGAGACGGCCGTCGTATTCGTCGTGGAGGCCGACGTACTCGCGCACGGCCGCGACGGCCAGGTCGCAGAGGGCGTGAATGCGCTTGTTCATGGCTGGAGCCTAGGGCGAGCGCACGCCGGAGACAATCCGGTTCTCCCAGATTGTGGACAACTCGCCGGGAACGGCCGGCGCGGCCGGATCAGCCCAGGCGGGCGGCGATGCGGCCGGCGGCGCGGTGGGCCAGGCCCATGATCGACAGCATCGGGTTCACGCCCGAGGCGGTCGGGAAAACCGACGCGTCCGCGACGAACAGGCCGCGCACCTCGTGGGTCTCGTGATCCGGGCCGACCGCCGAGGTGGCGGGGTCGGTCCCGAGCCGGCACGAGCCCATCTGGTGGTACGAGAAGAAGGTCACGCGGCCGCCGCGGTAGCCGGCGCGGCGGGTGGCTGTCGCCCACGTCTCGTAGGCGCCAGCCTGCTCGGGCCGGAACGAGATGCGCGCGGGATGCATCGAGAAGACCTCGCCGGCGCCGGCGGCGGCGAGGACCTGGCCGGCGGCGGCGACGCCCTCGGCGGCCCGTCGCTCGTCGAGGGGGGTCATGCGGTAGCGGAGCCTCGGCTGGCCGTCGCGGTCGATGCGGACCTGCCCACCGGCGACGTCGCGGCACAGCACCGCGCACAGCGACAGCTTGCCGTAGCGCTCCATCAGCGCCCGGTGGCTGGCTGACGACACCCATGGCAGCGCGGTCGAGCCGCTGCCGGGATGGACCGGCACGGTCTCGAAGATCGGCGCGTACTCCCCCAGCCTGGAGCGCAGCTCCGCCGAGTAGCGGGCCTGCAGGGTGCCCTCCCACATGCGCACGTCGTCGTCGAACACGCCGAAGGCCGCGGTGCCGGGGTGCAGCCGGAGGTTCTGGCCGACCTGGCCGCCGAGCCCCGAGCGCAGCAGCAGCGCCGGGGTCTCGATGGCGCCCGCCGCCGCGACCACCGCACGGGCGCGCACGCGGAGGCGGTGGCCTCCGGCGCTCGCCTCGACGCCGGTCGCGCGCCCCTCGGTGACCAGCACCCGGCGGACGTCGGCGCCGGTCACCAGGCGGGCGCCGTGCCGGGCGGCGTCCTGCAGGTAGGTCCGCATGGTCGACTGCTTGGCGCCGAGCCGGCAGCCGAACCCGCACCAGCCGCAGGCGACGTCCTGGGAGCAGCCGCGCACGTCGCGGGGCAGCACGTCGACGTGCCAGCCGAGCTTGCGCAGCCCGGCCTCCATGAGCTCGTCCCGCTTGCCCGGCCGGCTCTCCGCCGTGGTGACGCCCAGCCGCTCGGCGACCGCGTCCAGCGACGCGTCGAGCTCGCCCGAGACGAACACGTCGCTTCCGGAGACCCGCGCCCACTCCTCGAGCACGTGCGGCGGTGTCTTGAAGGAGGTCGTGTAGTTGACCACCGTGCCGCCGCCGAGCGTCGACCCGGCCACGATCCGCACGCCGAGGTCGCTGGTCGCGATGGTCAGCCCGTAGAGGTACAGGTCCCTGGTCGACTCCGCCTCCCGGTGGTGGAAGTCGGCCTCGGCGGCATAGCCGCCCTTCTCGAGGACGATCACGTCGGCGCCCGCGGCGGCCAGCTCGGCGGCGACCACGCCGCCACCGGCGCCGGAGCCGACCACCACCACGTCGCAGGACAGCTCCCGGTCGGCGTCGATCTCCAGCGGCTCGAGGCGTCTGGGCTCGTTGGGCGCCGGGCCGAGCGGGCCGGGATAGCCGGTGCGCGCCAGCGCCGCGCCGGGGAAGGAGTATTCGGACGCCAGCGCGGCCGAGGTGAGCACGCCCGCGAGCTGCCGCCGCGTCCGCAGGCGGCTGCGCCACCACTGCTGCAGCAGCAGCTCGACCGCCTCGCGGGAACGGTCGGGCACAGGCGTGGGACCGCCGGTCAGCAACAGCGCGCCGGCCCGCGAGCCGAGCAGCCGCAACGCGTCCACCAGGCGGTCGTGGTCCTGGCGCGAGGGCAGCAGCTCCAGCGCCGCCAGCATGCGCTCCGGGACGGAGGGATCGTGATCCGGACCGAGCACGCCGGCCGCAAGGGCGGCCGCCACCCGCGCCACCTGCCCGGTGGTGCCTGTGGACGCTGCCGGTGCGACCGAGGCCATGCCCACTTGTACCGCGACACGGCTTCCGCGACCAGAGGGAATCATGGGATTTCTCCCGATGCGGCGCGGGTCCTCAGATGGTCACGCTGGTCCCGAGGAGAAGGGTGTGGATAACGGTGGGCACGATGTCCGGCATCGCGGATAGTGTCGTCGGCATGCTGGTGAGTCGAACGGGCCTGAGCCCGGTGATGGTGGGGCGCGGCATGGAGCTGGCGCGCCTGGAACGGCTGCTGCAGCGGACCGGCGAGCCGCAGGTCGCGCTGGTGGGCGGCGAGGCCGGCGTGGGCAAGACCCGGCTCGTGCAGGAGCTGCTCACCGGCCTGCCCGACGGGGCGGTGGTGCTGGCCGGCCAGGCCGAGCAGGGCGGCCCGGGCCGGCCCTACCAGCTCCTGCTGGAGGCGGTGGCGCCGTTCGTGGCCGGCTGGACCAGGCCGCCGGAGCCGCTGGCAACGCGCGAGCAGGCGCTGCGGCTGCTGCTCGCCCCGGTGGCGCCGGCCCTGGCCGCGCCCGAACCCGAGCTCCAGCCGGCGGCCGGCCACGCCGCGCCGGAGCGCACCTTCCCCTCGGAGGCGCTGCTGCGCGGGGCGGTCGACCTGGTCCGGCACCTGACCGCACCCGGTCCCGGCGTGGTGGTGTTCGAGGACCTCCACTGGGCCGATCCCGAGAGCCTCAGCCTGTTCGGCCGCCTGGCCAGCACCCCGGACCTGCCGATCCTGCTGGTCGGCAGCTACCGTACCGAGGCGCTCGACCACGGCCTCACCGATCTGCTCGCCGGGCTGGAGCGGCGCCGGTCGGTCGAGCACGTGGTCCTGGAGCTGCTGCGCCGCGGCGAGGTGAGCGAGCTGCTCGGCGCCGTCTACCGCCGGCCGGTGCCCGCCACGGTCGCCCACGCCCTGCACCGGCGCACCGCCGGGAACCCGTTCTTCCTCGAGGAGCTGCTGGTCGCGGCCGGCAGCGCCCCGCCGGAGGAGCTGCCGTCCCTGCCGTTGCCCGCCAACCTGACCGAGGCGCTGCTGCGCCACCTCGACGGGCTCGACGCCGAGCAGCGCCGGGTGGTCGACGCCGCCGCCGTGCTCGGCCAGCGCATCCCCTTCGACCTGCTGGCGGCGGTCACCGGCAGCGGCGAGGCCGAGCTGATCGCGGTGCTGCGCGCGCTGGTGGGCCGTGGCCTGGTGGTCGAGGAGGACGCCGACATCTTCTCCTTCCGCCACGCACTCACGCGCGAGGCGGTGGCGGGGCGCCTGCTGGGGCGCGAGCGCCGCCGCCTGCACGAGAAGGCCCTGGCGAGCCTGCGCGAGCTCGGCAGCGACGACTGGTCGGCGCTGGCGCACCACGCGGCCGGCGCCGGCCGCTGGGAGGAGACGGCCGAGGCCGCACGCGCCGGTGCCCGCCAGTACCTTCGCACGGGCTCCACCTTCCAGGCGCTGCACCTGGCCGAGCTCGCCCTGGAGGAGGCGGAGGCCGACGTCGAGCTGCTCGAGCTGGCGGTGCGCGCCGCCTGGTCGGTCGGGCTGCGCGAGCAGGCGGCCGAGCGGGCGGAGCGATGGCGGGAGCTGGCCTCCAGGGCCGGCCAGGACGCCGACCTGGCCCGTGCGCTGCGGCTGCTGGCGCGCCTGCGCTGGGAGATGGGGCAGATCGAGGCGCACCGCCGCGCGGCCAGGGAGGCGCTGGCCGTGGCCGAGCGGCTCGGCCCGTCCGAGGAGCAGGTCCTGGTCTTCAATCTCACCGCCGAGGCCGAGTACCTCGCGTCCCGCCCCGAGGCGGCGATCCAATGGGCGGACCGGGCGCTCGCGCTCGCCGAAGAGGTCGGCGCCGCCGGCGCCCATGGCGCCATCCTGGTCAACAAGGGCTCGGCCCTGCTCGAGCTGCCCGATCGGTGGGAGGAGGGCGTCGCCCTGCTGGAACAGGCACTGCGGGAGGCCGAGGAGGCCGAGACCCAGGGCGACTGGCTGGCGGTGCTGCGCACCTACAACAACCTGACCGTGACGATGGAGATGGTCTGGCCCGTCGAGCGGGTCCGCGACCTGGTGAACCGCATGGCGGCCACCGCCGAACGGTCCGGCTGGTACGACTGGCTGGGCTATGTCGAGGAGATGCGCGCCGCCATCCTGCTCGAGGCCGACGGGGACCTGATCGGCGCCAGGGCGATCATGGACCGCCAGCACCTGACCGGAGGTCCGCTGAGCTCGCCGCAGATGTTCTGGGCGATGATGACCGGCGCCGAGCTGGCGCTGGAGTCGGGCGACACGCAGGAGGCGGCGCGGCTGATCGCCCGGGCCAGCGGCAGCCCGCTGGCCTCCAGCGACCCGGAGCGACGTGTCGCGTCGCTGGCCGCCGAGGCGCGGGTCGCGCTGCGGACAGGCCGCCGCGACGAGTCGGCGCGGCTGCTGCGGAGCATGGCGGACCTGGTCTCCAGTGACGAGGCGGCTCGCGCCAGGAGCTTCGTCATCTGGTTCCGGACCCTGCGCGAGGCCTTGCGGGCGGGGCTGGACCCTGACGAGGTCCGGCGCCTGCGTGACATGGTGAGCCCAGGCGGCCGGCCGGAGCGCGCCGCGCCGCACCACGTCGATCCGGCCTGGGCACCGCACCTGGAGGGTGCCGCGCTGGAGGCCGACGGCGAGCCTGAGCGGGCGCTGGCCTGCTACCGCGAGGCGCTGGTCGAGCGGAGCCGCCGCCGCGAGCCGGCGGCTGTCGCCGACGTCCAGCAGGGCATCGCGCGCTGCCTGCTGGCGCTGCGCCGCTACGACGAGGCACGCGAGCACGCCGAGGCGGCCGTGCGGCTGCTGGACCGCTGGCCCGGGTGGCGCCGGGCCGAGGCCGAGGCGCTGCTGCGACGGCTCGGCGCCGGGTCCGAGGCCGACGGGCCCGAGGCGCTCACGCCCCGCGAGCGCGAGGTCGCGGCGCTGCTGACCGGAGGCCTGAGCAACAGCGAGCTGGCCAGGCGGTTGTACATCTCGCCGAAGACCGCCTCGGTGCACGTCTCCAACATCCTGACCAAGCTCGGGATGTCGTCACGCGCCGAGATCGCGGCCTGGGCCGTCCGGGAGGGGCTGGGGCAGCCGTGAGCACGGTCATCAGCGGGTGGGGCCCAGGCGCGCGCCCAAGCGCGCTTCCAGCGAGGCGGCGTCCAGCGGCGCGTCGAACAGACGGCCCTGGCCGAGCTGGCAGCCGAGCTTGCGGAGCAGGCGGAGCTGCGCCGGGGTGGCCACGCCCTCGGCGACGGTCCGCAGGCCGAGCGAGTGTCCGAGCAGCAGGATCCCGCGAACCAGCGCCGCCGCGCGGGACGCGGCCCGGGCGACGTGCCCGTCGAGGAGGGCGACATAGGAGCGGTCGACCTTGAGGACGTCCAGCGGGAAGCGCGCCAGGTATTCCAGCGACGAGTGTCCAGTGCCGAAGTCGTCGACGGCCAGCCGCACGCCGAGGTCCTTGAGCTGCTCGAGGGTGGCGCCGACCACCTTCTGCTCGAGCAGCAGGGTCTCGGTGAGCTCCAGCAGCAGGGCGCGCGCCTCCAGGTTGGAGCGGTCGAGCGCCTCGCGGACGTGGCCCACGAAACCGGGGTCGCGCAGCTGGCGGCCGGAGACGTTGACGGCCACGCCCATGAGCGAGCCACCCGGAAGGCGCGCCCGCCAGGCGACGCAACGCTGGCACGCCTCGCGCAGCGTCCACGCGCCGATGGGGACGATCAGCCCGGAGGACTCGGCGGCGGGGATGAACTCGGCGGGCGGCAGCAGGCCGCGCGCGGGATGGTCCCAGCGCAGCAGCGCCTCCGCCGCCATCATGCGGAGTGTGCCCAGGTCGACGATCGGCTGGTAAAGCACGACGAGCTCGCCTCGCTCGAGCGCCCCTTCCAGACCGGCCGCGGATTCGGTGTCCATCCTCGGTAACCATCGACAGACCGAGCAGCGAATTGAGACGGCGAGACCGGTTGGGGCCGGGGTGCTTGGCGGCGGTGGTAGCTTCGATGCATGAGCACACTCGAAGGTGGCGCCTGGCAGGCGGCCGGTGGCTACCTCGAGCATCTGAGCGACGCCGATCTCGCGCTCCTGGGTTGCGCCGCCGGGAGCTTGCCGGCCGGGCGGCTGCGGGCCGATCCGGCGGTGGTCGAGCGGCTGCTCGACGACCAGCGCACCTTCGAGACGGTGTTCGGCGCGCCCGGCCGGGCCGACCCGTTGCTGCGCGCCTCGCCGTTCCTGGTGTTCGCGGTGGCGATCCAGCGCGGGGCGGAGGACCTGCGCGAGGCGGCGTTCGTCGGCGAGTGGGCGGGCCCTCGGCGGCGGCTGCCGGTCTTCGACGCGGGCAGCCTGCGCGACTTCCTGGCGGCGCCCGCGCGCCGGCTGTTCCTCGCGGAGCTGCTGGCTTCGTATGTGCACGTGGCCAGCGGCAGCGTGCTGGTGCAGACGCGGCGGGGCTGGCGGCGGCAGCGCTTCAGCGAGCTCGATCCGGTCCGCCTGGCGGCGCTGCTGGACGTGGTGCCGGAGGGCGAGCGCGTCGGCATCTACCGCCGCCTCGGGGACCTGGCGCTGTTCCTGACCGGGGTGTTCCCGGACCACACCGCCACGCGGGCGTTCGCGCCCGTCGACGCGCAGCGGCTGCTGCGGCACGCCGGCCTGGAAGGCGCCGAGGCGGAGCGGGCGGGGTCGATGGCCGGGCGCACGTTGGGGTCGGGAGGCGTCTCGCTGCTGGAGCGGCTCGGCCGCCGCTGGTACCGGCTCGCCTACCAGAGCGCGCCGGTGCGCACGGCGCCGCTGCGGGTGATGGACGAGGTGGCCGAGCGCTTCGACCAGGCGAGGCGGATCCTCAACCTGGTCACCGACACCTACCTCTTCCCCTTCCGCGCCCGCTGGTTCCCCGGCCCCTCCCCCGGCGGCTAGCCGCCGCGACCGGGCTGGCGGCCGGCGATTCGGGCGAGCCAGCGGCCCGGGGCCGCCCCGATCAGAGCAGGTCGTCGAGGCTGGGCTTGTGCTTGCCCTCGGCTTCGGAGAGGGCGTCGTCGAACGAGGGCTTGCGGGACCGCCGGGCGAGCGCCTCGGCCAGCGGGTCCTTGCCGCCGAGGTCCTTGCCGGCGTCGAGCAGGTCCTCCAGCGAGGCGCGCGCCTTGCCCTCGAGCCGCAGGCGGACGGCGGTCAGTGTCGCCGACTGCTCGGTGCTGAGCCCGAACTGGGTGTGGAGCTGGGTGAGCGCCAGCTCCGCCCGCTCTAGGAGCCGCCTGTCGACCCCGCTCGGCCTGTCATCGTCGGTCATGCTGCATTCCTCCTCGGGTCACAGCCTGCGGGCGACCAGCTCCGCGACCGGGCTGCGCTCGCCCTTGAGCAGGGTGACGTGCCCGAACAGCGGCTCGCCCTTGAGCCGTTCGATCAGCGCGGCGACGCCGGATTCTGGGTCGACG
>Ga0070698_100009033_pt1 | contig 10717 bp, 13 predicted proteins | sample KBSK1502metaG_FD_65477 | JGI IMG/M metagenome (GOLD analysis project Ga0070698, IMG submission 65477) | Corn, switchgrass and miscanthus rhizosphere microbial communities from Kellogg Biological Station, Michigan, USA - KBS K1-50-2 metaG | ecosystem: Host-associated > Plants > Roots >... | reverse complement strand
CGGGTGTCGGGACGCCGCTTGGACTTGCTCATCGCCGGGCGGCCGCCTCCACGATGGCCGAGACGAGGCCGTGCGTCGTGTATTCCCGCGCCACGATGTCCACCCGCAAGCCCAGCTTGCGCGCGGTGTCCGCCGTCACCGGGCCCATGCACGCGACCTCGGCGTCGCCCAGCACCGCCGGCAGCCTGTCGTCGGGAAACGCCCGCACGAAGTTGGCCACGGTCGACGAGCTCGTGAAGGTGATCACGTCGACGCCCTCGGCGCCGAACAACCGCAGGAGCGCAGGCCCCGCCATGGCAGGACAGACGGCCTGGTAAACGGGCAGGATCTCGACCTCGGCGCCTCGCATCGCGAGCAGGGATGGTAAGGCGTCGCGCGCGACCTCTGCTCGGGGCACGAGGACGCGCATGCCTTCCATCTCCCAGCCCTCGAGGGCTTTCGCCAGCCCCTCGGCCGTGTACTCCGAGGTCACGAGCTCGGGCCGCAGACCGTGGTTCTCGAGCATCTCGGCCGTCTCCTGGCCGATCGCGCACAGCTTGGACGCGTGCAGCGCACGGGCGTCGACGCCGGTCTCCACGAGCATCTTGAAAAAGATGTCGACCGCGTTGGCGGAGGCGAAGATGACAAGGATCGTCCGGTCGAGGTTGGCGATGGCCTTGCGCACGCGCTCATCGGTCGGCAGGGCGCGGACCTCGATGGTCGGGATCTCCACGACTGCGGCGCCCATGTCGACGAGCTCACGCCGCAACGGATCGACCTGGTGCTGCGCGCGGGTGATGAGGATGCGCCGGCCGTGCAGCGGACGTTTGGCCATGGTGTCGAACTGTTCCGACAGCTCCACGCCGGGCCCCAGGACCAGGAGGGCGTCTCCGCGCAGCCCATATGTCGCCGCCTTGCGTGCCAGCTCTCCCAGCGGCGCCCCCACGCGATGCTGCCCGGGCTGGCCCGGGTTGAGGATCAAGGCGGCCGGAGTCTGAGGATTTCTGCCATCTGCCAGGAGCGCGGTGATCCCCGACTCCCACCAGCCCGAAGCGAGTCGCAGCACGACGGTCTCGGCGCCCTTCACGAGCCCGAAGCCGATCGATGCCGATCGGCCCTCGATGGTGAGAGGTATGCCGCTCATGACCGGCGCGGCGAGCTCGAGGATCAGGCCTGGAATTGCCTCGAAGTCGACGCCCGCGCGTTGCAGACGCTCCGCCATCTCGCTGCCGTTGGAGAAGGCGTACGGATTGCCGGGGAGCAGAACGGTGACGCTGCGGCCGCTGCGAGCCAGGCGCACCACCTCGTCGGTGGTCTCGAGAGGGCCGACGTCGGCGCCGGGCTTGGCGTGGTGCAGAAGCCCAAGACCACACCCCTCGCTGTTGCGGATGACGTCCGCCTGCTTGATGGCTTCGACCGCCTGCAGGGTCGCCAGTCCCGGGTGCCCAGGTCCGACACCCACAAGCCTGACCCTGCTAAGGGGACCCACGACAAGAGGTTAGAGCTTTCGGGTTACCACGTAGCCGGTGAGCGCCGAGAGCGTTCGCACCGACTCGCCGCCGTCGATTGACTCGAGCTGACGCCCAGAATCGGCCGCGAGAGAACGCGCCCGCTCGATCGCGCGCTGGGGGCCTTTACTCTCACGCACAAGCGCTACAACCTCTGCCGCCTGAGCCGCGCCAAGCTCGTGCCCAGAGCGCAAAAGCGCCGCCAGCCTGCCGGCGACCGAGGGCTCTTCCATCGCGAGCATCAATGGCAGAGTCGCGAATCCCTCCGCGATGTCGTGGCCGATCGGCTTGCCGACCTCGTCCTCGGTGCCCGTGTAATCGAGCACGTCGTCGGCGATCTGAAACGCGAGGCCGAGCAGGCGCCCGTAATCGCGCAGATGCGCGCGCGCTCGTCCGTCCAACCCGCCAAGCAGAGCGCCGATGTCGCAGCACGCAGCCAGCAGGGTTGCGGTCTTGGCTTCGATGCGCAGCATGTATTCGTCGAGCGTCGCCTCGTACTGGTGGCGAATCGCCTGCTGCCTCACCTCGCCCGCGCAGATCTTCATGACCGCCGCGGCCAGGATGGTGACTACCTCAGGCGTCTGCGTGTTCGCCGCCTGCTCGTAGGCCTTGGCGAAATAGAAGTCACCGACCACGATCGCCGGCTCGTCACCGAGCCGGGCCGCAACGGTCGGCCGGCCGCGACGGACCGTCGCCCGGTCGATGACGTCGTCGTGGACGAGGGTGGCGGCGTGCGTCAGCTCCACGGCAATCGCGGCCGGGGTGAGGCGGGCGAGGTCGTAGCGCCCGATCCTGGCCGCCAGCAGGACGAGCGCCGGCCGGATGCGCTTGCCGCCTGCCTCGAAGAGGTCGGCCATTGGCGCCGATACCACCTCTGGATCCGACCCGATGAGACTGCGCAAACCGGCCTCGACCGTGGCCAGGTCGCTCGCGACGGGCCCGAAGAGACTGGCGGTCTCTTCTACGTCGTCTGCTTCTCCCACAGGTCAACCTCCTGCGCCCGGATGCGGTCTCCGAAGATGTTGGCGGCGACGCGGTCGAAGTGCTCCGGGACCGCCGTCACCAAGATCTCGTGGCGCGGATTGGACGCATCCGCGCGTAGCCGCGAGTGATCGAGGTGCCTCTCAACCTTGGCGGCCGTGGTCGTGGCGGAATCGACGAGCATGAAGCGGCCGGGGAATACGCGCCCGATCGCCGGCTTGAGCAATGGGTAATGCGTGCAGCCGAGCACGAGGGTGTCAGCGCCGAGCTGGACGATGTCCTCGAGGTCGCGGCGGAGCACCTCCTCCGCGCGGGCCGACTCGGCCTCGCCTGCTTCCACGATGTCGACCAGCTCGGGGCAGGCCTTCTGGTACACGCCGACCATCGGGTCGATCTCCTTGATGGCATGCAGGTACTCCTGGCTGCGCATGGTGCCCTCGGTCGAGATGACGCCCACGCGGTTGTTTCTCGTCATCTCGACGGCCGCCTGCGCGCCCGGGCTGATCACGCCCACGATCGGCACCTCGAACAGCTCGCGAGCGTGATTGAGCGCCGCCGCCGTGGCGGTGTTGCAGGCGATGACGACGAGCTTGACACCACGGCTTTCGAGGTACCGGATGATGTCGATCGCAAACCCGCGCACCTCGTCCTGGAAGCGCGGGCCGTATGGGAAGTGCAGCAGGTCGGCGACGTAGATGGTCGGCTCCATGGGCAGCCGCTCGCGCACCGCCCTCAGCACCGTGAGGCCGCCTACGCCGGAGTCGAAGATCCCGATCGGACGCGAATCGCCTGATCGAACGGCCACTATCCGTTAACGGGTCTGACCGACAGACGGTAACCAAGGCCCGGGACGGCCTCGAGGTGCACGCCGGTGTTCGTGTACTCGGACAGCTTGCGTCTCAGCCGCTGCACGTGAGGGTCCACGGAATGGTCGTCCAGGTCGTGGGGGTAGCCCCAGACCTTGTCGCGGAGCTGAGCACGCGTCAGCACACGCTCCGGGTTCGCGGCCAACACGGCGAGCAGGTTGAACTCCGTCATCGTCAGCGGGATCTCCTCCTCGCCAAGCTTCAATCGGCGGGCGGCGTTATCGATCTGCAGCGCGCCGACGGTCAGCAGCCCCTCTCGCCCACCACCCGACTCGGCCAGCGCCGCACGCCTGAGGTGGGCATTGATGCGGGCGGCGAGGATTCGTGAGTCGAACGGCTTGGTTATGTAATCGTCGGCGCCGACCTCGAGCCCGACAACCTCGTCCATCTTGGCCGAGCGCGCGGTGAGCATCACGACCGGGCCGGTGACGCCCTGCCGGCGCAGCTCGAGAATGACCTCGGTGCCGCTGATGTCAGGGAGCACCCAGTCCACCAGCACCAGGTCTGGCTGGCCGCTCGCCGCCAGCTCGATCGCTTGCGCGCCGTTGGCGGCTTCCAGCACCTCATGGCCCTGCAGCCGGACGACCTCGGCGACGAGGTTGCGGATCGGCGCGTCGTCCTCGACGACCAGCACGCGCCGCTTCCGTCGCGGCGCCGGCCCGGTCAGTTGTCCGTGGGAGGTGCGAATCCGACGCGTCTCGCCTCACGAGACGAACGCTTCGGCCTCCTCATCAGGAGCACTCGCTTCTCCCCCCCGTCGACCACTTCAGCCAGCTCCCACCCATCCGCACCCGCCTCTTTGAGAACGCTCACCAGGGTCGTTCCATCGACGACCTGGGCCAGGGTGAGGACGCGAGTCGAGTACTCCCATTCGCGGCTGGGCATACCGACCGACGGAATGGGGCTCGCGGTCGCGGCGGCGCCATCTGGAGACCCGGGCTCATCCGGCTCGTCGGGCTCGTCCGGGTCTTCTTCGAGCTGGGGCGGCACTCGTCAAATATTAGGGGCGAACAGTACCCCCGGCGGGGGTCGAACCCGCGCTGGACCGGGTTTAAGCCGGCTGCCTCTGCCATTGGGCTACGGGGGCGAGCTTATTTTCCCCCGTGGTCACTTCTCGTATTCGAAGAAGCCCTTGCCTGTCTTGCGGCCGAGGTTGCCCGCCTCGACCAGCTTGCGGAGAACCTCCGGCGCGTCGCCGCCCTCGCCCTGGCGATGGCGATCCTTCATCGCCCCATAGAAGATGTCGAGGCCGCTGAAGTCGAGCAGGTGGAACGGACCCATGGGCCAGTTGAGGCCCTTCTGCACCGCGATGTCGATGTCCTCGGCGCTAGCGTAGCCGCCTTCCAGCAGGTGCATCGCTTCTTCGGAGGCGGCGAAGAGGATGCGGTTGACGATGAAGCCCCAGATCTCCTTGTTCAGGACGACCGGCGTGCGATCGATGCTGCGCACGAAGTCGGTGGCCGCCTTCACCGTCGCATCCGAGGTCTTCGGTCCCCTCACGACCTCGCACAGCTGCATGACCGTCACCGGGTGGAAGAAGTGCATGTTGCAGCAGCGGGCCGCGTTGCCCGTGAGGTCGGCGAGGCGGCTGATGGCGATCGTGCTCGAGTTGCTGGCAAGGATCGCGTCCTTGTTGGCCGCCCTGCCGAGCGCCGTGAAAACGCCCTTCTTGGTATCGAAGTCCTCGACCACGGCCTCGATGACGAGGTCGGCATTGGCGGCTTTCTGCTCCAGGTCGTGGCTTTCGGTGATACGACCCAGGGCGTGGTCGGCCTTCTCTCGGGTCAGCCTGCCCTTCTCGACTGAGCGGTCCAGCAGCTTGCGGTTCTGGGCCCGCGCCCGCTCGAGCTGGCTCGCGACCGCGTCCACCAGGGTGACCTCGTAGCGATCCGACAGCGCGGTCTGAAGGGCGATCTGCGAGCCCATCGTGCCGGCGCCGACCACGGTGACGTTGGCGATCTCACTCATCATCTATCTGTGCACGTCAGCATGGCGCAGTTCGAGGCCGCGGCGCAGGCGGCGGTCGACTCCATCCCCGACGAGTTCAAGCCGTATCTCGAAAACACGGTGTTCATCATCGAGGAGAGCTCGACAGAAGGCCTCATGGGGCTGTATGAGGGCGCCACCGCGCTGGGCGCCGGCCAGGGCATGCCCGAGCGAGTCACGCTCTACAAGCGTGCGCACGAGCGCGCCGCCGATTCCATGGAGGAGCTGGTCGAGGAGGTGCGGCGGACGATCCTGCACGAGGTGGGCCACCACTTCGGCATGGGAGAGGACGACCTGCCGTTCTGATCCTCTACCGCAGGGACCAGAACGAGCGGTCCCACAGGATGAGCGGCTCGCCCCTACCCTTGAACGCGTTCTCGACCTCGCCGACGCAGATGTCGTGGTCGCCCGCCTCGTGCACCTGGGCGAGCCTGCATTCGAGCCATGCCGCGGAGTCATCGATGAGCGGGATGCCGTTGGCGCCCAGGTGGTGAGGTACGTCATGCCACGCCTCGGCCACCGCCGGCGCGCGGCCCGCGAAGCGCTCGGCGACGAACTCCTGGGCGCGCGTGAGCACGCTGACATTGAAGGCCTTGCTCTCCACGACCGCATTGCGGGTGAGCGTCACCCGCTCGAGCCCGACCAGCACCATCGGGGGCTCGGTCGAGATGGAGACCAGGCTGGTCGCGGTGAGCCCGCGAAAGCCGTCGCCGAGCCGGACGCTGACCACGACCACGCTGGCGGCAAGCCGGGCCATGACGTCGCGGAAGTCCTGCGGGTCCAATACGAGGCTGAAGCGTAGCGGCCCGTCCGGGGCACTGCGGCGCCGAAGGTAGAATCGGTTGTTGAAGGGCGCGGCGACGTAGCCAAGTGGCAAGGCAGAGGTCTGCAAAACCTCGATCCCCAGTTCGATTCTGGGCGTCGCCTCCAACTATTACGAACAGCTCGAATCGCGCCGGCGGCCGTTGCCGACGCATCCCGCCTCCTTGACGCCAAAAGATCGGAATCCATCGTGCGCAAGGGCACGTCTGGCGCCAAAAGTGCGGAATTCGATCCGTCGAACCAATGGCGGTCGACCACGAACCTGGTTACGGCCGGCGGTGGCGCCGCCGCTCGTACTCGGCGAGGTACCCCGGCGGGAGCAGCCAGGGCGGCTGCCGAAACGTGATCGTCGAAACCAAGATGCCGAAGCCGATCACGACGAGCACCCACGCGACCCACTCTGGGCCGCCGCCGCCCTGGATGGTATAGGCCACGAGCGCTAGCACCACAAGAATGCCCATCGATGGTAGGTACGCCAGGCGCTCGGCGTATATGTTTGCCTCCTGCCGTCGCCACCAGTCAGGGCCGAGGCGATAGAGCCACACGCTCCCAAGCGCCCAGAAGAGACAGACCACGAAAGCGGCTTCGTAGTTCATGGCAGCGCCCGCGCCACTATAGGTCATCCGAATTCGAGCCCAGACGCCCTCGCTACACTTGGATGCAGGGTGTGCTTGAACTCGACTTCGACTTTTAGAGCGAGGCGCTAGACGACCGTGGGCATCTCCCAGATCAAGATGCCGCAACTCGGGGAGTCGGTCACCGAGGGCACCGTCGACAAGTGGCTGAAGAACGAGGGCGACTTCGTCAAGCGCGACGAGCCGATCGTCGAGGTGGTCACGGACAAGGTCAACGCCGAGATCCCTTCGCCATTCGAGGGCAAGCTGGTCAAGATCACCGCCGCACAGGGTGAGACCGTTCAGGTCGGCGCGGTGATCGCGCAGATCGAGACCGCCGGGGCCGCGTCGGCCGCGGCCGAGGCTCCCGCCAAGAAGCCCCCGGCGGCCGCGACCACCCAGGCCCCAGCGGAGATCGAACCCGCGACGGCCACGGAAGCGACGGTCGCCGGAGGCGACGGCCGAGCCCGCCTCTCGCCCGCGGTCCGAAAGCTGGCCGCGGAGCACAACCTCGACCCGACCACGCTACGCGGCAGCGGCCTGGGTGGCCGCGTGACCCGAGATGACGTGCTGGCGGCGGTCGGTGGAGCGCCGGCGGCCGCACAGGCTCCGATCGCCCCCCGACCCACGGCTCCCGCGGCCGAGCCCGCGCGCGCTCCGCAGACGCCTCGCGACGGCACCCGCGAGGAGCTCGTGAAGCTCAGCGTCATGCGGAAATCGATCGCCGAGCACATGGTCCGCAGCCTGGCGACATCGCCCCACGCCTGGACCCTCCAGGAGATCGACGTCACAAGCCTGGTGCGATACCGCGAGTCGGAGAAGGAGGGCTTCAAGTCCCGCCACGGCGTCGCGTTGACCTACCTGCCTTTCGTCGTGCAGATCGTGTGCGACGCGCTCAAGCAATTTCCCTGGCTCAACTCCACCTGGAGCGACGAGGGGATCATCCTCAAGCGCTACATCAACATGGGCATCGCCGTATCGATTCCGGACGGTCTCATCGTCCCGGTGCTCAAGGACGCCGACCAGCGCGGCTTCACCGACCTGGTGAGGTCTCTCAACGACCTGGTCGAGCGCGCCCGCAACAAGCAGCTCAAGCCCGACGACGTGCAGGCAGGCACCTTCACGCTCAACAACACAGGCTCGACGGGCTCGATCGCGAGCCAGCCCATCATCAACCAGCCGCAAGCGGCGATTCTCACCACCGAGTCCATCGTTCGCCGGCCGGTGGTCGTCGGCGACGGAATCGCGATCCGCCAGATGATGAACATGTGCTTGAGCTTCGACCACCGAATCATCGACGGGATGATGGCCGGCCAGTTCCTCGGCCTGATCAAGAAGCGCTTGGAGGAGTGGACGGCGGCGAGCATCCGGCTGTGAGCGCGCCCTCTCCGCTCACGCCGCAGACGATCCCTTCGTGGATTCGCATCCGCGTCACCGAGGGCGAGAACTTCAAAGATCTCAAGCAGATAGTGCGCGGCAGCCGCCTGCATACGGTGTGCGAGGAAGCGCGCTGCCCCAACATCTTCGACTGCTGGAACCGCCGCACGGCGACGTTCATGATCCTCGGCGACGTCTGCACGCGGGCATGCCGGTTCTGCGCGGTCACGTCCGGCCGGCCCACGGAGCTGGACCTGGGCGAACCGCTTCGCGTGGCGGAATCTGTTGCCGAGCTCGGCCTTCGCCACGCGGTCATCACCTCGGTCGACCGCGACGACCTGCGCGACGGAGGCGCTGGGATTTTCGCGCGCACGATCCGCGCCATCCGGCGGCGCAGCCCCGACACCACCATCGAAGTGTTGACACCCGATTTCCAGGGCGACCTCGAAGCCGTTCGTACCGTGGTCGAGGCCGGGCCCGACATCTTCAACCACAACACCGAGACAGTGCCTCGCCTCTACGCGCGCATCAGACCGAAGGCGGTGTACGCGAACAGCCTTGCGCTGCTGCGACACGTCAAGACGCTCGCGCCGCACATGGTGAGCAAGTCGGGATTGATGGTTGGGCTCGGCGAAACCGAGGAAGAGCTGCTCGAGGTGTTTCGCAACATGCGCGCGCACAACATCGATGTGCTCACAGTCGGCCAGTACCTGCGGCCGAGCAAAAAACACGCCGAGGTCGTTCGCTATTACAGGCCCGAAGAGTTCGTCGAGCTGAAGCAGAAGGCGATGGCCATGGGCTTCGGCCATGTCGAAGCAGGGCCGCTGGTCCGTTCCTCATACCACGCGGATGAACAAGTCCCCGCACGTAACAGCCTCCTGGCTGGGTAGCGCTCCCTACCGGGCGGTCTGGGACCTCCAGGCCGAGCTCGTGAACGCGGTGCGTCACGGCACGGCCCCCGACACGCTGCTGCTGCTCGAGCATCCGCACGTGTTCACCATGGGCAAGGCCGCGAGTCCCGACCACCTGCTGTGGGACGCGGACGAGCGCGCGCGTCGCGACGTCGATGTCATCTGGTCCGACCGCGGCGGCGAGGCGACCTACCACGGGCCTGGGCAGCTGGTCGGCTACCCAATTCTCGACCTGGCCCATTTCGACATCACGATCCCCCAGTACCTGGAGATGCTCGGGCGGTCCCTAATCGACTACCTGTCCGAGCTTGGCGTGGCCTCGGAGCCCGGCGGACATGGCCTGACCGGCGTGTGGTCCAACGGCGAGAAGGTCGCCGCCATCGGCATCAAGCTGAACCGCTCGGTGGTCAGCCACGGCTTCGCGTTGAACCTCACCACCGACCTGTCCTACTTCGACGGCATCATCCCGTGCGGTCATGCGGACAAACGTCCGACCTCAGTCGCTGCATTGACCGGTCGGGTCCTCGACGTCGAGACCGCCTCGCGCGCATACCCAGGGCATTTCGAGCGCGTTTTTGGCACCTCGATCACATGGTCGGCGGCCGCATCGGTCATTTCTTCGACAACTTCGAGGGCGGCCGCGAGCCCACACATATAATCCGGTCACAGCCTCGAAGCGGGCCCAAAACCCAATGTTGTCTCTGGCAGCCCATCTAGCGAACTTCCTCCCCGGGTGGCTGCAAGAACCATCCTGGTTGAGGCCGCTCACGCACGCGATCCGCATTTTCATCTTTCAGCACCAGGCGGGCGGCCTGTTCGTAGTCATCTTTCTCGAGGAGCTCGGAGTGCCGCTCCCGGCGCCTGGCGACGTCGCCATCGCGTACGGCGGTTACCTCACGACGACCGGGGCGATCCCCTACCCACTCGCTTACCTGGCGGTGATCTGTGGCTGCGTGCTGGGGAGCGCGTGCAACTTCACGATTGCCAGAAAGTACGGCCGCCCATTCATCCGACGTTATGGGCGGTACATCGGCCTCACCGAGCACAAGCTCAATCGCGCTGAAAAGGCGTTCAAGCGGTGGGGGCCGTGGACCATCATCATCGGCCGCCACATCCCTGGCATGCGGATCGTGATTTCCGCTCTTTCGGGAATATTGAACGTCCCCTACAGGGTTTTCACACCGTGCGTATTGGTGTCCGCGACGATCTGGGCCGCGATTTTCCTCGAGTTGGGGCGGCGCCTGGGACCACGGATTCGGGACCTGTTCACGATCTTCCCGGCGTACTTGTTTCCGTGGTTCGCGCTGGGTTTGACCCTGCTCGTAATCGGGTATTTGGCATATGAACATGGCTTCCTACCGAAAGCCCGTCGAGGAGCAGTCGAGCCGCGCTGAGCTGGTGCGCCTGGACAGCGTCTCGATGGACGAAGACGACGAGATCCTTCCCGACTTCGAGGCCGAGGTCGACGGACGGCGTGTCTGGGTGACGGCCGTCCTCGAGCGCACCGCGGTCATCGAGCCGGCCCCGGGCGAGCCCAAAGAGCTCGTCAACCGACGGCGCCTGCTGGTCGATCCGAGCCAGCTTCGGGTTCGCCACCTGGCGAGCAAGGAAGCGGCCCGGCGGGGTCGGGAGGCGGCGCGTCAGCTGCGGCTCCAGGAGCACAGCCCGGCGGC
>Ga0070698_100009030_pt1 | contig 10719 bp, 7 predicted proteins | sample KBSK1502metaG_FD_65477 | JGI IMG/M metagenome (GOLD analysis project Ga0070698, IMG submission 65477) | Corn, switchgrass and miscanthus rhizosphere microbial communities from Kellogg Biological Station, Michigan, USA - KBS K1-50-2 metaG | ecosystem: Host-associated > Plants > Roots >... | reverse complement strand
TGCTTCGTTGCTGAGCACCCCGGTCGTATCGATGTCGTTCGTGACATTTGCGCGGAAGCGCGCGCCGTTGTCGGCGGCGGCGACGGACGCGATCGTATAGTCCGGTGCGGTCGCTCCCGGAATGTTGACCCCGTTGCGGCGCCACTGATATCGCAGCGGAGGCGTACCGGACGCGCGCACGCTGAAGGTCACGGGCGAGCCGGGCGCCACGGTCTGGCTCATCGGGTGCGACGTGATGGTGGGTCCAGCGGAGCCGTAACGGACCTGAATAACAGCTTGATCGTCGCGCGCCAGAATGTACAGACTTCCGTCGTCGGCCACTTTCAGATCAACCGGGGCCGCAATCCCTGTCGCGAAGGTCGTGACGGTGTTCCCCGCCAGATCGAGTTTCCTGACCCAACCTCCGCAATAGTCCGCGAAGAAGTAGTCGTTGACGTAATCGGAAGGAAACTGAGCCGTCAAGGGAGAGTAGAAGGCCCCGCCGGTGATCGCGCACGCGCCGGTCGAGTGGTTGTACGCCGATCTCGGACTCTTGAAGTTGGGATTGTTCGTCGGTCCCTCGGTAGCCGGCCAACCGTAGTTGGCGCCGGCGAGGCCGTCGTTGATTTCTTCCCAGGTGCTTTCGCCTACATCGTTGATGAACAGCTCGGTGCCGAACGGGTTGAACGCGAACGTAAACGGGTTGCGAAGCCCGAGCGCCCAGATTGCGCGATTCTTCCCGGTCGTCGAGCCAAAGAACGGATTATCGGCCGGCGCTGTGCCATCCGTGTTCAGGCGAAGCATTTTTCCGAGGACGGTATTCAATGACTGCGAGTTCGCGCTGTTGGCGTTCTCGCCGACAGCTGCATACAATTTCCCGTCTGGCCCGAAGGCCAGGGCTCCCCCGTTGTGGTTCGATGCACTGCTCAGGTTGTCGAGGTCGAAGATCGCGACCTCGCTGCCGGCCACGGCGACGTCGCCATTGGCAGTGAAACGACTGATGCGATTGTGAACAGTCGGCGTCTTCGCCGTGTAGTAGACGTAGACAAAATGGTTCGTGGCGAAACCGGGATCGAACGCGATGCCGAGCAAGCCCCGCTCGCCATTGCAATCAGCGTTCAACGTAATGAAGGCCGTGGACAGGAGAGCGCCGTTCTTGATCACTCGCAGGCTGCCGCACTGCTCGGCCACGAACAGACGACCGTCCGGCGCGATCTGCATCGCAGTCGGGCTGTTGAGGCCGCGCGTGATCAGGGTCTCGGTAAATCCAGAAGGTACGGCGGCGGCGGCGTGAGCCGGCGCGAACAGCAGGGCGAAAATTGCGAGAAGCCCGACACCATCGGATGCTCTGAGAAGACGCTGACTGATCAATGCAAACCGCTCCCGCTGTCGCTAAGCTCGTTTCGACAGCGAGCGCGGTGCTGCAACAAGAGTGCCCGGCCGCGTGAACGCGATGGCGGCTCTGCTGGAACGCGGCGTCCTGGTTGGCCCCGGTCATTGACCTGCCTTCATTGACACGCCCCGCTCAAAGAATCTAGAGTCAAATTAAATTGATCGCCGTTCACCGCACCTGTCCGGCGGATGTGTACGCCATCCATTCAGTCAGTGAAGAAGGTACGCGTGGCGCCACTTACGTTTCGGCGATGCCATTGAAGCCACTCACCACACGGAGGTCCTCGCGTGCTGTCTGCGGCTGAGAACGAAACGATCACTCGAGTCGGATCCGGCACCCCCATGGGAACGCTGATGCGGCGGTACTGGCAGCCGGTGCTCCTCTCATGGGAGCTGCCTGAGCCGGACTGTTCTCCTGTGCGAGTGCGGATCCTGGGTGAGGATCTCGTCGCGTTTCGCGATACCAGCGGACGCGTCGGCCTGATGGACGAGTTCTGTCCTCACCGCCAGGCGTCGCTGTGGCTCGGGCGCAACGAGGAGAACGGCTTGCGGTGCGTGTTCCACGGCTGGAAGTTCGACTTCAGGGGCGCGTGCGTGGAGATGCCCAACGAGCTGCCGGAGTACGACTTCAAACACAAAGTGCGAGTCACCGCGTATCCCACGAAGGAATTGGGCGGCGTGATCTGGGCGTACATGGGCCCGGACGAATACATGGCCCCCGCCCCCAACTTCGAATGGACGCGCCAGCCGGCCACGCACCTCCACGTGTCGAAGTCGGTGCAGGAGTGCAACTGGCTCCAAGCCCTCGAGGGAGGTCTCGACTCCATTCACTCCTCATTTCTCCATCGTCGGCTCAGCGGCAACAGGGCAGGTCTGGGCGGGCATCGAGCCGGGGCCGTCGCTGCCAAGCTGGACGTCAAGACGACGCCTTACGGTTATACCTACGCCTCGATCCGGGCGTTGAAGGACAATGAGGGCAACTACGTCCGGACCTACCATTACATCCTTCCTCATCATCAGATCAGGGCGATCCAGGAGCACACCGACGACGGTGGCACGAAGTCCAAGATCGCCGGGCACATGTGGGTGCCGATCGACGACGAGAACTGCATGGTGTGGAACTGGTATTACAGCCTGAGCCAGCCTTTGGACCAGAAAGATCGAGATGACTCCTTCTGGGGCAACGGACCCGCCTTCGTCGACTATCAAAACGGGTTTCGTCCCTACCCGCAATACAGCAAGGCCAACAACTGGGGCATCGACCGTCGCGTCCAGAAAACCGAGACCTTCACGGGCATCGAAGGCGTCAACCATCAGGACCGGGCGGTGCAGGAATCCATGGGGCCGATCGTCGATCGAAGCCGGGAACATCTGGGCCAGACTGACAAGGCGATTACTTCGACACGGCGACAGCTTCTGGAAGCGGTCAAGATGGTCGCGGAGGGTTTCAGCCCGAAGGGTGCCGACACTTCCTACTACGACATCCGTGCCGTCGAACGCGTGCTGCCTCCAGGCGTCAACTGGCTTCAGGCTCTGAAAGACGAAATGTACCCAACCGGGGCGCCGTTCTAACGGAGAGTTACAAATTCTAACGGAGAGTTACAAAGCTGACAGTTAACAGTTCACAGTTAACAGTCAAAGACCTGAACTGGCCACTCGCTTCACTGACATCCGACTGTCAACGGCGAACTGTCAACTGTCAACCGATAGCTAACCGATGCCCCCTCCCGACCGCTTCCTGCTCGCCGGCGTCATGGGCTGGCCCGTCATGCATTCCCGGTCGCCGATGCTGCACAACTACTGGTTCAGGCAGTACGATCTCGCCGGGAGCTATGTGCCGCTTGCTATCAGGCCCGAGGGCCTCGGCGCGGCGCTGCGCGCGCTTCATCCCCTGGGCTTCGCGGGCGTCAACCTGACGATCCCGCACAAGCAGCAGGCGTTGACGATCGTCGACGAAGTCGACACGGTGGCGAGACGCATCGGTGCGATCAGCTGCGTGGTGGTCAAACCCGATGCGTCGCTGGCCGGTACCAACAACGACTGTTGGGGCTTCATCCAGAATCTCAGACAGGAGCAACCCGACTGGCGGGCGGACCGGGGACCGATCGTCGTGATCGGCGCAGGCGGAGGCTCGCGCGCGGTCTGCTATGGCCTGGCGCAAGAAGGCGCCCGGGAGATCCGGCTCGTCAACCGCACGCTTGCCCGCGCCGAGGTCATCGCCGGCGAGTTCGGCGGGCCGATCACGGCTGTGCCCTGGGAGCAGCGGAATGACGCGCTGGAAGGCGCAGCGATGGTTGTCAATACCACCAGCCTGGGTATGGTCGGCCAGCCCGTACTTGACATCAGCCTGGACAAGCTGCCGGCGGGCGCAATCGCCGCGGACATCATCTACATCCCGCTCGAGACGCCGTTTCTCGCGGCAGCACGTCGGCGCGGAAACCGCACCGTCAACGGTCTCGGCATGCTGCTGAACCAGGGCCGGCCGGCCTGGAAAGCGTGGTTCGGCGTTGAGCCCGACGTCACGGCGGAGCTGAGGACGATGATCGAGGGGACGATAAAAACCTGAGACCTGAAATCTGAAACCTGAAGTTTGATCGGAGCCGAATTCAAACCTGAAACCTGCAGTCGGATCAGACTTCAGATTTCAGACTTCACATTTAGTTTGGCTCGAAAGTGGTCCCAGGTGCGTTTGAACAGGCTCGGAGTCCAGAGCTTCTCGCGGCACAGGGCCAGTTCCTGTTCGCTGAACGTATACGGTTGGCCGATCTGCGTCGCCATGTACTGCCTATATGCGTTTTCCTCGAGGTAGTTGGCGAGCGCGAATGCCTCGACCAGGTCGGCGCCGACCGTTGCCGCACCGTGCGATTTCATCAGCACGGCCGGCCGGTCGCCGAGCGTCGCCGCCAGGCGATCCGCCATTGCCCGCGTATTGATCGAGTTGGGCGAGTCGAGCACCGGCACTGGATAGAGGAGCGACCCCTGGGCATAGACAGGTTGATAGCCCTGGCCGACCATCGTCAGGAAAGTCGTCCACTTCGTATGCCCGTGCACAACCGCCTTGACGTCGGTCCGCACCCGGTAAATGCCGCAATGTAGGTGGCATTCGAGCGGCGGATTGCCCTTGCCCTCGATCAGCTGGCCCTCGATGTCGATCGCGCAGATGTCATCGGACGTGAGCTGACTTCGCGGAGACGACCCGATGTTGATCAGGATACGGTTGTCGCCGACGCGGACGCTGCAGTGGCCGTTGTAGTCGATGATGCCGGCGCGCTCGAGCATGAGGACGCAATCGACGAGTTGCTGCTTCGATTCGGCTTCTGACATCAATCTCTCGGAGAACACCTGAAATCTGAAGTCTGAAACCTGACAGTCTCAAGTCTGAAGTCTGATCAGAGTTCAGGTTTCAGATTTCAGATTTTGAGCGCTTCACCTACCACTTCACCTGGCTGCGCCAGAGATTCCAGGCGCGCATGCCGGCGGTCTGGTTGACCAGATCCGCAAGCCGCCCCTCCTCGACGTCGAGCGCGGCGATCGGCGCGCCGCCTCCGAGTGCCGCGGTCCAGTGCTGAATGCGAGCATTGACCTCGGCGTACACGGCGCGGAAGACCGCCGACTGCAGCGTCGGCCCGCATGCCACGCTCCCGTGCCCGCGCATGAGGACGATGTCCTTGCGGCCCATCACCTCGGCGAGCGCCACGCCCTTGAGCCCGTTGCTGATCAGCATGTCCGTGGCGCCGAACTTTTCGCGGATGTCGAAGACCGGTACGCCGGCCGCGATGAAGGCAGCGTTATGGAACATCGCCTTCATCGGCACGTCGACGAGCCCGAACGGAATGACCGACGGTGAATGGCTGTGCACGACCGACATGATGTCCGGCCTGGCCTTGTAGATCTCGCCGTGGATGAAGCGTTCGAGGAAGCTGTCGCGGCCGCTGGCGTTCAACGCTGTGCTGTCCAGGTCGTACTCGACGATGTCACCGGGTGTCACCAGTGCGGGAGCAATCGAGCGCGCCATCAGGTAGCGGTCGGGCGCGGACGGATGGCGCATCGAGACGTGACCGAAGGCGTCGACGACACTCTGGGCGGCAAGGATGCGGCTCGCGGCGGCCAGGTCTTCGACCAGACTGGCTGCGACCGGACCCCCCGATCTCTGTACGGTGCTATCCATATCAATCACCGGTTTGGGCATGAGGCCGTTGGGGACAACTTCGAGATAATACCCTCGTCAGGCCGCGGGAGAGGCTGCCCTCTTTGAACAGCCTCCCGGCTGGCCGGCCGCCAGGTGCACATGAGGGACCACGAATGATGACGGCGCTCCGGAGCCGGGCCGGGCAGCGGGTGGCACCGGTTCTGTGGTTGGCGATTGCGGCTGCATGCAGCGACCGTGCGGCCGGACAGGTCACCGTGCGCGTCGGCATCGCCAATGCGAGCAGTGACGTGGGGCTCTTCATTGCCCACAAGAGTGGCTACTTCAGGGCCGAGGGCCTCAACGTGAGCTTCGTGCCCTTCGACTCCGGCGCCCGCATGGTCGCGCCGCTCGGCGCGGGGCAGCTCGATGTCGGCGCGGGATCTCCTTCGGCGGGACTCTACAACGCGATTGTCCGGGGGATCCCCATCAAGATCGTGGCCGACAAAGGCTCGACCCCGAAAGGTTACGGCTATCAGCCGCTCCTGGTGCGCAAGGACCTGGTGGACAGCGGGCGCTACAAATCGCTCGAGGATCTGAAGGGCATGAAGATCGCCGGCAGCGCGCCCGGCAGCGCGTCGACCTCGACGCTCAACGAAGCGCTCAAGCGTGGCGGTCTCAAATACTCCGATGTCGAACGCGTGTTCCTGGCCTTTCCGCAACACGTCCTGGCTTTGCAGAACAAAGCCGTCGATGCCGCGCTGACGACGGAGCCCTCCGCGACCGAGGCGATTCAGCGCGGTGTCGCCGTGAAGGTGATGGGCGACGACGAGATCTATCCGGATCACCAGCTGGCGGTGATCCTTTATGGCGGGCAATTCATCAAGGAGCAGCCCGACGCCGGGCGCCGTTTCATGCGCGCCTACCTCCGCGCGGTTCGTGATTACAATGACTCCCTGGTCGGTGGGCGCATTGCCGGTCCCAACGCTGACGAGATCATCTCGATCCTGACTGAGTACACGCCCATCAAGGATCCCGCGCTCTACCGCGCCATCAGCGCCCAGGGCTGCAATCCCGACGGAGCCGTCAACGAGGCAAGCCTCGAGATCGACCTTCAGTTCTACAAGGACGAGGGCCACATCCAGGGCAACGTCACGGTCCAACAGGCGTTGGATCACAGCTTCGTGCAGGCGGCCCTGAAGGAGCTGGGCCCCTACAAACCGAAGATGCCGAGGTAGCACGGTGCGAAAGAGCAGTGGTGCTGCGCTATCATGACGCCTCCATCAGGGGCTCTCGAAGCGCCGCCTCACGCGACAGGAACCATTCGGGCCCGGGACGCCCGGGCGCTTGCAAGGATCTGATGACGAATAATCCGGAAAGCAAACCTCCGCACCGCCTTGAGGATCACCTCCTGGGCATGGACCCCATGCACTCGCACGAGGGGGAAGCGGACCACGATCACGATCACGACGATGTCGGCGAGTACGACCCGACAACGTCCAGTCTCTGGCTGCAGGACAACATTACGCTCCTCTCGGTCGGGATCGACATCGGCTCCGCCGGAACGCAGGTGATTTTCTCTCGCGTGCACTTGCGCCGGCTCTCGGAGGAGCTGACCAGCCGCTACTTCGTGGTCGGCCGCGAGACCGTTTACCAGTCGCCGGTCGCCCTGACGCCCTATCTCAGCGAGGAGCGCATCGACGATCGGACGATCGGACAAATCATCGACTCGGCCTATGAGGCCGCTGGTGTCCACCCGGACAGTGTCGACACCGGCGCGGTGATCCTCACCGGCGAGGCGCTGCGCCGCGAGAACGCCAAGGCGATCGCCGACGTGCTCGCGGAGGTGGGCGGCGAATTCGTCTGCGCGGCGGCCGGGCACCACATGGAGTCGATGCTCGCGGCCTACGGCTCGGGCGCGGCCAAGGTCTCGCACGATCGCGCGGCGGCGCTTCTCAACATCGACATCGGGGGCGGCACCACGAAGCTCGCCCTTGTCGAGGCCGGCAAGGTCGTGCACACGGCCGCGATCCATCTCGGCGGGCGTCTCGCGGTCATCGGCGCGGACGGCCGGCTCACGCGCCTCGATCCGGCGGGGAAGCGCCTTGCCGCGCTCGCGGGTTGCGACTGGAGCCTCGGGGATCGCGTGAGCGAGGACGATCTCCGGCGCGTCACGGCGTGGATGGCCGACGCGCTCATCGCGGCGCTGACAGAGGATCCGCCGCCCCCCGAGGTCGAGGGGTTGTGGCTGACGGAGCCGCTCGGCGTTGTCGGCGGCATCGCCGGGGCGATGTTCTCGGGCGGCGTGAGCGAATACGTCTACGGCCGCGAGGAATGCGATTTCGGCGATCTCGGCCGCCGCTTCGGGCACGCGATCCGCGAGCGCCTCGCCGCTGGGCGGCTCCCGTTTCCGATGCTGCCGGCCGGCGAGTGCATCCGGGCCACTGCGCTTGGCGCCTCGGAGTACAGCGTGCAGTTGTCGGGAAACACCGTCTACATTTCGAGCCCAGGGGAGCTCCTGCCGCGCAAGAACCTGCAGGTTCTCCAGCCCCCAGTCACGCTGGGCGATACGATCGACCCTTCGGCGGTCGCAACCACGATCGGCAACCACTTTCGCGATTTCGATATCGTCGAGGGCGAATCGGAAGTGGCGCTCGCGTTCCGCTGGCGTGGCGCGCCGGCCTACGCTCGCCTTGCCGGCTTGGCCGGTGGGATACTGGAGGCGCTGCCGCGGACGCTTGCGGGCGGGAAGCCGCTATTCATCGTCCTGGACGGCGATGTCGCCCACACGCTGGGCGCCCTGCTCAAGGACGAGTGGGGCGTCGCCTCCGAGGTGCTGGTGATCGACGGTATCTCGCTTTGGGACTTCGACTACATCGATCTTGGCCGGGTGCGGATGCCTTCCTTCACCGTCCCGGTCACGATCAAGTCGCTCGTCTTCAACGAGGATCCGCGCGTCCCGGACGCGCCCGACAGCCATCGGGAGCACGCGCACGAGCACGGCCACGCTCACGGTGAAGGCCACCATCACCACCACGGGGGACAGCATCATCACCACGACGACCACGCCAAGGACCGGTAGGGGAATCCCCGCACCGGGCGGCGTGACGTCGTCGGCGCTGAGCGCCTTCGACTGGAAATGGATCGTGATCGGCGCGTGCGTCGTCTTCACGGTCTACATCGCCGTCATCCCGCTCGCGTTCCTGCTCTGGCAGAGTTTCCGCACGCCGCAGACGGCGACGACGGATGCCGTCTTCACGTTGGGCAATTACGTCGAGGCCTATGGCAGCCGCGACACCTGGCGGCTCTTCTGGACCTCGATTCAATTCGCATTCGGCGCTTCGCTCTTTGCGTTCCTGCTTGGCACGGCCCTCGCGTGGATGAACGAGCGCACCAACACTCCGTTCAAGTCGATTTTCTTCGCGCTCTCCATCATCCCGCTGGTCATCCCCGGGATCCTGTTCACGGTCGCCTGGATTCTCCTCGCGAGCCCGAAGATCGGCATCGTCAACCTTGTGATGCAGGGGTGGCTCGGTTTGGATGAGCCGCCCTTCGACATCTACTCGTTGGGCGGGATGATCTGGGTCGACGGGCTGCACTACTCACCCATGGCGTTTCTCCTCATGACCGCCGCGTTTCGCGCCATGGATCCGTCGCTCGAGGAATCGGCCACGATGAGCGGCGCCAATATCTTCCAGGTGGCATGGCGTGTGACGCTCAAGCTGACCTGGCCTGCCATCCTCGCGACCATCCTCATCCTGTTCGTACGCGCCATCGAATCGTTCGAGGTGCCGGCGCTCCTGGGGCTCCCGGTGGGGATCCAGGTGTTCACTTCATCGATCTATCAGGCGGTGCATCGCTACCCCAGCCAGGTGGGCCTCGCCTCTGCGTATTCGGTGACGTTGCTCGCGATCACGACCGTGGGGGTTTATTTCGTCTCGAGGCTTTCCAGCCGGGGATCGAAGTACGCCACCATGACCGGCAAAGGCTTTCGTCCGCGGCCGATCGATCTCGGGCGCTGGCGCTGGTTCACGGCGGCCCTCTTCGTCGTGTACTTCCTGCTCATCGTCGTGTTGCCGTTCTCCGTGCTCCTGTGGTCGTCGTTCCAGCGTTTCTACTCGGTGCCCTCGATGCAGGCGCTCCAGAACCTGACGCTCGACCCTTACCGCTTCATCTTCGCCTACCCGAACCTTACGCGCACAATCTGGAACAGCGTCGTGCTCTCGTTCGGCACCGCCACGCTCGTGATGCTGGTGACGTCGGTCATCTGCTGGATCGTGGTGAAGACCAAGCTCCCTGGGCGCTGGCTTCTCGACAACATCGCGTCCCTTCCGATGGTGTTTCCGGGGCTCGTCCTGGGGCTCGCCATCATGGTCTTCTACCTGAATGTCGACGTCGGTGTGTACGGCACGATCTGGATCATGTTCATCGCCTACATCACGCGCTTCATGCCCTATGGGCTGCGCTACAGCACGACCTCGATGCTGCAGATCCACAAGGAGCTGGAGGAGTCGGCGGCGATGAGCGGTGCCACGTGGGCCACGACGTTCCGGCGGATCATCCTGCCGCTCCTGAAGCCGGGACTCCTGGCGGGCTGGATCTACGTGATGATCGTGTCGATCCGGGAGCTGTCGACGTCGATCCTGCTCTATAGTCCCGACACCCAGGTCGTCTCCATCGTCGTGTGGGAGCTGTGGGAAAATGGGCAATACGTGGAGCTCTCGGCGCTCGGCGTGCTCTTCATCATCACGCTCTTCGTGCTGGTCCTGATCGCGCAGACGCTCGGCAGGAAGTACGGCGTCAAGGAATAGGCGAAACAGGACGTGCTGAAAGTCGAGGGCCTTTTCACCGAATACCCCAACGACCTTGGCCAGATCGTCAAGGCCGCGCAGGATGTGAGCTTCACGGTGGCCGAGGGGCGTCTCTTCACGCTCCTCGGTCCCAGTGGCTGCGGCAAGACGACCACGCTTCGGTCCATCGCCGGCCTCGAGCGGCCGCGCCTTGGTGAGATTTCGGTGAACGATCGCGTCGTCTATTCCTCATCTCAGGGCATCTTCGTCAGCCCGAACCGGCGCGGCTTCGGCATGGTGTTTCAGTCCTACGCGATCTGGCCCCACATGAATGTGTTCGAGAACACCGCCTTTCCGCTCCAGGTCGGCGGCCGCCGGTACTCGCGTAAGGAAATCCGCGACAACGTGATGCGTGTCCTCACCGCCGTGCAG
>Ga0070698_100009028_pt1 | contig 10720 bp, 9 predicted proteins | sample KBSK1502metaG_FD_65477 | JGI IMG/M metagenome (GOLD analysis project Ga0070698, IMG submission 65477) | Corn, switchgrass and miscanthus rhizosphere microbial communities from Kellogg Biological Station, Michigan, USA - KBS K1-50-2 metaG | ecosystem: Host-associated > Plants > Roots >... | reverse complement strand
CCCTCGGCAAACTAAAAATCTATGAAGAAATACGACCTTATCTGTATTGGAGCGGGTCCCACCGGGCTGGCGTGCGCGATTGAAGGGGTGCGCGCCGGGTTAACGGCGTTGGTGATTGACAAAGGCGCGATTTGCAATTCGCTTTACCACTACCCGGTCAACATGGCGTTCTTCACGACGCCCGAATTGCTCGAAATCGGAGATTTGCCGCTGGTATGCGCCGCGGAAAAGCCCACGCGCATGGAGGCGCTTAAATATTATCGCAAGGCTGCGGAGCACTTCGGTTTGGAGCTGCGGCTTTATGAACAGGTAACCAAACTCGTGGGGAAAGATGGCAATTTTGTTGTGTCTACGAGAGCAGAAAACGGATCGGAAGTTGCGTATCACGGTGCGAAAATCGCGGTAGCGACCGGCTATTACGATTTGCCCAATGAGCTTGGCGTGCCGGGGGAACAGCTTCCACACGTTTCGCACTATTACACGGAACCGCACGCTTTTTGGAAGCAGGATGTGCTCGTGGTGGGAGGAAAGAATTCCGCAGCGGAGGCTGCGCTCGATTTATGGCGCAACGGCGCACGAGTAACGATGGTGCACCGCGACGGGCAACTGGGATCGACCATTAAATACTGGGTCCGGCCGGACATCGAGAATCGCGTTAAAGCTGGCCAGATTCCGATGCACTTTAACTCCGTTGTGAAAGAAATTAAGCCCGACGCGGTGATCATCGAAAATTCCCAGGGGAGGAAGACCCTTCCTGCAAAACAGGTTTTTCTTTTGACGGGATACCATCCGGACTTTGAATTCATCGAGAGTCTTGGAGTGCGGCTTGATCCGCTGACCAAAAAACCGCAAATGGACCCGGAGACTCACGAAAGCAATATTCCGGGTGTGTATCTGGCGGGCGTGGTGATTGGCGGCAGGCATACCAGCGAAATTTTCATTGAAAACGGCCGATTTCACGGGAAACAGATCGCTCTGGCGCTTACCGGGCGGCACGCGCACTCTGCTTAGCACACGGTTGTTTGCCCGCCTTCCTGCGGTTTGATAAACTCGTTGCATGGCATCCCCGATTCGTGAAGTGTTCGACGTCTTCAGGACCATGTTCAACGGTTTCAGCGTGACGTTCCGAACGATGTTTCGTAAAGGTGTGACGGAAAGTTATCCGGAAGAGCCGGTAAATTTCCAGCCGCGCTACCGCGGAATCCATGTCCTGCATCGCGACGAAAATGGACTGGAAAAATGTGTCGGGTGCTTTCTCTGCGCGGCGGCGTGCCCGGCGAATTGCATATACATCGAAGCCGCGGAAAATACCGACGCCAATCGCATCTCTGCCGGCGAACGCTATGCTTCCGTCTACAACATCGACTATTCGCGATGCATTTTTTGCGGTTACTGCGTGGAAGCTTGTCCGACGGACGCCATCACGCACGGCCATGGGTTCGAACTCGCTCCCTACGATATAAACTCCCTCGTGTACCGCAAAGAGCAGATGCTGGAAAAAGACATCCTGCCGCAAGCGCCCGCCGCCCGCTGAGTGCTGGTTAAATGCATGGCGCGCAAGCCATTTTTCACTGCTTCCAGCCGTATAACTATATAGTACACTAATTAGTCTTAGCCATATATAAAGTAGCCATGACAGAAGTCGGGGGTTACGCCGGCGGCTGTGCGGGGATGGCTATGCAAGGATCACAGGGTCGCGAGCAGCTTAAGGGGGCGCGGGCGTGGCTCGGCACCGCACCGCGAAGGCGTTCTGGCAAGGTGCAGGCCAATGTACTAGGTACGCTTGTTGTGATTGGTCCTTCCAGCGACAAAATCCGTCAAAAAATTATCGGACGCGGTTGCGCCGGCGGCGACAGCCTTTTGCGGTGCGGCATCCGCGGTTTCCACGATGGCCGACCCGCATTCGCGATGTTCCGGCAACCAGCGCGCCAACATCGAGAGCGCGCCACCACTTGATCAGTGCCGAATAGTTGAGTCGAAATATTTGCCGTCACGGATTCTCGATTCGGCTCCAATCCAGCGACCGACACTGCGATTCGAGCCCGACCGAAAACCCAGCCGACGCGGATCGCCAGGACGCTCAGGCAATGAGGTAAGCTCGCGTCAGGGTCATCATTCCCCAAAAGTTTCTGAGGTCTGAAGTCAAAGGAAGAATAGTCACAGAACACCGCCCATTCCGTTAGACACCCTTGGAGTTTGGTGAGTTCCCGGGTCGTTCCTACAGCACCAGCGCGTCGCCGACGCGTAGGGGTTTGCCTTGCTCGGTGGATGGGACGCGGGTGTTGGTGGACAGGCGATAGAAATGGTCGAACCGGGCGGCGGGCGATGTCGCCGGCAGGGAAGCGCGGCGCATTTCGCTGAACTTTTTCTGGAAGCCGGCTATTTCTTCACCGGTGCGCGGGTTGCGCGGCGGGACCGGACAGCGCGCGCAAGGATTGCTGCCCTCGAACGCGACTTCGCCGATTTTAAAACGTACCGGATAGTTTTCGCGCTCACCGAAAAGCTGGTCTTCCCAGAATGCGGGCACGCCATCGATTTCGAGCGTGGTGCGGAAGCGTTCGCGTGCTTCGTGCAATTCGATAGCGGGAAAAAGTTCGCAGACCTTCTGCAGCGAAGCCGTTGAGACAATGGTCGGTCCGGTGGCCAGGCCATCATCGGGAACGCCTTCCGGCACATGGCGCACCACGACCGTCTGATCAAAATATTCCGAGAACCACGCTGCCGCTGGTTCGTAGTCCGCTGGAAACGCGAAGCGTGCCGGCCTCAAACCGTTGGATTTTTTCCCATTATCAGAAACCGAAAGCGTAACCATCGAGACTAGCGGGTCATACTCGGCGCGAACCTGATGAATCGCGGTGGTGCGTTTGCCGTTGATCCACTGGCCGTCCACCGAATAGAGCGCCCACACACGATCCAATTCCAGACCGCCATTCAGCCCGATGCGCGCCTCAGGCACGCTGACAGGATCGAGACCTTTGATGGGGTGGAGGCGAATGTTCGCCAGCCACGCAGTACGCGGGTCACTACACATTAGTGGATTTTAACAGGGCACGGCGGGTTCCGAGGCGGTCAGTCTACAGTTTGACATCAACGGCTCTAAGAAAGTTTTAAGCGCGATGCAACTAAACCAGACCCGACCGCAACCTCTGCGGTATTTTAGCGATTGACAAGGTACCTGTACGGAATATAGAGAGGGGGGCCTAAGCCCAGCAATTCAGCGGGATGGAGGCCTCGATGCTCAGAAAGCTCTGGTTGCCAGCGGTGATGGCGATATGTCTGTTGTTTTCCGGCACGATCGCACGCGCTACGCAAATGGAAGTCTACGGCGCATGGCATTGCAGCAATGATTTCTGTACCTGGGCCACGGTACGAAACATGACCAACTTCGACACTGCGAATCATTGGATGATTGATCGTGGCGACGGCACCCCGAGTGTGAACCTGGTGGTGCTGAGCTTCGTGAATCCGCTGAAGCTGCTGAATCAAACCAACGATTCGCAAACTGTGAACGGCGCGCCAATCGGAATGAACGCCGCGGTCGTCAGCTACTTCACCAGCCATAACATTCGCGTGATGCTCTCGATTGGCGGCATCACCTACACCAGCGATTGGGACACCGCGCTGAGCACGAACGGAGGGCAACTGGGAACCAACGCCGCGAACCTGGCAAAGCAGCTCGGAGTTGGAATTGAAATCGATTACGAGAACAACACCAGCCCGAACCTCACCGCTCTGCAGTCGTTCATCAATGCGTACCGCGCGATTCTTCCTTACGACGCCACCGGAGCCAATCCCGCGGCGCGGTTGACGATTGATCTGGCCGCCGGAGATCAATATCTGGTGCCGCTGGCTGCAAAAGCGACGACCGACTGGCTGAATACCAGCGCGCCGGTGCTGGATTATGCGAACGCAATGGTCCCCAACAAGCAGCCGACCAGCGCATCTAGCGCGGAATCAAATTGGCAGCAGCATATCAGCGGCTATCCGCGAATCACGCCGCCAGTGCCGCCGTTGGCTCCAGCAAAAATGACGGGCAGCCTGTACATCGTCACCGGGAAAAATCCTGCTCCGGAGTGCACGACCTTCAGTAGTTCGCTCGAAAACTCGACCGGAACGTACGTAGAAACAGTCACTCCAGCGGGCGCGGGTAGCACGCCGGGAATGTTAGGATTGATGTTCTGGGCCGCGGAATGCCAGGGCGCACATTCCACTTGTACCACTCCGCCGAACACTTGCCAGGGCGGCGTAGGCGTGGGGTCGAAGACGTACAGTATTCCGTTCCCGATGCCGGCGCTGCGACAAAACTGAACGCAAGCACCAATTTTCAATCGAGCTATACCGAGCAGCACTTGACGGTGCGTTTGTGTAGCGGCATGTGTTGGATCTGTGGGACTAGCCGCGTCCAGTTGCAAACCACACATCGTACGGCGCGGCAAGCTGGGGCGCAGGCCACCGCAGCGGGCGCCCTACGTTAATTTGTTTTTATTTTAAGCTTGATCACAGATCGGTGCGAAGAGAAGGGGGCGCGGGCGAATGTCCGCGCCCCAGTGGGGACGCTAACGATTCGCGGCGGTCGCCGCTTTCGTTATTGGTTTGTAGCCGCACGTCGCGGCCTTACGCATTGCGTCCTGAGCTTCAGCGGCGGTCAGCAGGGTGGTGGTAGCGCAATTTCTTACCGTGCCGCCGCCGGCAAAGGCCAGAGCGATCGCTGCAGCGGACACGTTGTCCGGCATTTCGGTGATGAGCACAGCGTCATGCTCGCCAAACGCAAAATAGCCGTGCTCTATTCTGCCGCCCAGTTTTTCAATAGGGGCGCGCACAGCTTCAAAGCGATCCTGCGGATGCGCGATGAGCTGCGCCACTGCTTCGGGGGTATAGCTGATTTGGTGCAAAAAACGCGGCATTGTCTGAACTCCTTTCGAGCGAGGGTGGGCATTCCGGAGGATAACGAAGATGCTCCTGTGCTTTGGGAGAGTCAAGAGGGAAGTGAAAAATAATTGTTGAAAATATTGGAAATCAGCAATGTTTGCCGGGCGGCGAAATAACGTCTGCCGTCATTCTGAGGCGCGAAGCAAGAAGGAATCTCTCTGCTTCTTCGATTGCCGCACCAAGAGAGATTCCTCGCTTCGCTCGGAATGATGCGCCCCAGAAATTCTCGCGCCCCGCTCGGTTCTTGTCCCAGATCAATTCTCGGGGAGCGCATAACTCTCCCGGTCGGTTTAGTACGTGTCTTTGACCGGCGGCGGACTCGGCCGGCTGGCTGGCGGCACGATTCCGTTCAGTCGCAAGTAAATGATCATCTGACCGTAGTGATCGGCGTTGTGCCAGATGACCACGACCGCGAGGCCCATGCGCGTGTTCGGACCGGCATAGGGACCTTCGATCGGATCGAATTGATTCTTCGCGTTGATCGCAGTGAACGATTTGCGGACCGCCGCAAACGAGTTGCGAAGATAAATCAGCAGTTCGCGTTTTGTTTTGGCTGGGTCCGGACCGCCCTTGTCGCAGCCCTCGGGCGGCTTGTCATCATTGAGCTCCGAGGCAAATGCAAAATTCGCGCACGCGACATGTTTGACCTGTTCGGCAAAGGTGCGCATTTCGGCGGGTCCGAATTCGGGTTTCTCATTCTTGAATTTCCCTTCCGCCGGGCGGTAGGTGTACAACTCTTCCGGCATGGCCTCGGCGGCCGCGCGCACCTGGTATTCCTGAAAAGCCAAGCTGCGAAGAAAAGCGGAGGCCACGGTTTCTTTCTTGCTTAACTCAATGGCAGTAGGCTGCTGGGTTGCGGCCGGGAGTGCAAGCCCCATCGAGAGGAAGATAATTGTGAGCAGGGTTTGCGCGGGAAAGAGGCGAAAAAGGAAGTTCATCGGGTTGCTCCTGGAAGCGGAGTGTAGCACGCGAGAAATTGTGGATGCGACGGGCGTTGAAAACGAAGGGTTTAGTCCAAAAGAGAATCTGTTATAAAAAGCTATTTTACCAATTTGCATTGTTCATCTTTACCACATGTAAGTCCGCAACTTTTCTCGTAGCAACGATTCATGGATCGGCGGAAAATTCGACGACCGCGACGAACACGGCGTTCTGTTACGAGAGTGCATTGAACTTAGAAGAGAATCGAAATATCCGACAGTCCGTTCGCCGGCACATTGAACGGTGGGTGCCGCCGGAAACCTACGGATCTCTCCACGGAATTGGTACTTGCAAACCACGAAACAACCCGGCGCGCAAAGTGTTCGGGCGCTCGGGCCGTATCCTTCGCGTGGCGATTGCGAACATTGCTTCACGCTGGAAACACCGCGCGGCGAATTCATTCAATTGACGACAACGATTGCCGAACACGTGGCGCGCGCGATTGAGCGATCGCGCATCACGCCAAGAACGCAAACGCGCGGGCAGCTCTACGAAAGGGAAGCGCGCGAAGAGCGCGCCTGCTCGGACCGGGCTTACGACTTACTCGACGACGCAGTGCCCGCATTTCACAAACAGCCGTTCGTCTCAATCTCTTAGCGTCTTGGTAGCACAGCCACTCCTGGCTGTGCAGCGGTGTCCGCATCACAGAGACTCACTTGTGTTCCTGCAGTCAGAGATTTAGGACGAAGCTAGGCGCATTGCCTACCACCGGGGTTCATCCTGTGCCGGTTCGCTACTGCTGAGGAACAAAAATCCAAATACGCCGACGAGTGCAATGCCGAAGAACTGGTGCTCCCGGCTGTAATTCAATTTGTGTAGCAGCACCAGTGCCAGCGTAGCAATGATGAGAGCGATGCCGGAGGCAACACGCCTCCAGTGCAGATTTCCCATAAGCCCTTCATTTACAACGAAAATAATCAACCGCAACCGTGATTGCAGTCCGTGATGCCTGCGATTTTATTGGCTGTAAACGGTGAAGTCCAGAGCCACATCACGAGAATACGCTAAAGGATTCACATCGTGCATGCGGCGATAAAACGATTTGAGATTTGGCTGAAAGGGCTGCGGCGATCAGCGGCGCTGCGGGCGGAGTCCTCACAGGGCTTGCAGCCGTTGGCATCGATTCGCAGCATTTTAATTTACAAGCCGGTATCGACTCGACCATGCGCATCGGCCTGGCCGCCGCCGTGATTGTCGGTAAAAGAGGCCGGTAGACCGCGAGCCCTGTGAACAGAGGAATAAATTTCCCAGGTTGATTGAATTCTTGGTGTTGACGTAAAGCAGGGGTTGAGCGGATCCGCGATGAATGCACCGCCCCGATACATGAAACTGGAATTGCGTTTGGTCATGCCCTGAATCAGCATGTTGGTTCGCGGGTTCCAGGGCTGGTTAAGCGCAACATAACCGTTCACAACAATAGTAATGCAATTACTATTTGTGGCGATGACTTGCGTGAAGTCGGCCAGCGAATTGAAAGTCCAGCAAACGGGTCCGCCGGCGGCTACCTCGCCAGCGTCACCACCGACGTCGTCCAACTCAGCATCACTGCCCGCATGTTGCTCTAGTCATCGAGCAGTTCGTTATCCGCGACGTGCCGGCGAATCACCCGCCGCAGCGCAGCGATCTGCCGTGCATCGGAAAATTCTGACTTGGAGATCAGCTTGGCGATGCTGCGTCCACTGTAAAACGTAAACTGTTCCGGCGTCTCAACGGTTCGTGAGAACGACTCCCATTTCATCTCTTGGTAGTCAACCACTCCTTGCACCGGAGCGGCGGCGCTCTTGAATTCTTCAACGAGGTGGTCTTTTCTCTTCGACTCGTCTTCTTCCTGACGCTCGCGCAGCAGCACCTCGTCCATCGGACTTTGCGTGTATAGGGACGTCGGGCCACGTCGTCCGTAGGTGTAGTTCAGGATCCAAATAAAAAGTCTGACGAAGATTTCCATTGGAGCCGCGCCCCGAGCATATCATCGCATCGGCCGGCAAGTCTCCGATCTGTGGCTTCAATACCGTCCCTCAGAAAAGGCAAGAGGATAATGATACGATTTGAAATTGCATCGCACAGGCCCGCGCAGGAGGCTTTCTGCGCGTCACAACAATGGCGTTTTTCTTCACTGCACTTGCGCTTCTGCTGCATCTGATTCCCGGCGTTGTGGATCCCAACCGGGGTAGAGCTCGCGCAACGACGACATTGTATTCAACTCGCGCGGCGTTCCGCTGGCCGGAGCCACCATTCGAGTGTGCACCATGCCCGCTTCGGGCCAGCCTTGCGCGGCCGCTCGCGCAAATTTATTCCGACTCCACGCTGCCGCAAGCCCTCGCCAACCCCCACCACCAACGACCTGGGCAACTATTTTTTCTACGCCGCTCCCGGCAAGCACATGATTGAAGTCAGCGGCGCCCCAGCGTTTGACCGATGGCACGACAGCGGTAAACGTGACGATTGCTGCGGCCGCAAATGACTCCGGCACGATCACGCAAGACTATGCCGCAGGCGCAACACTCACACGAAGCGTGCAAACCGCCGCAGCCGGGTGCACCACGTCACTTGCCGGCGCCAACGCCGTATTGCAGTACAAAATACAATAACAAGGTTTTCGTAGCGCCGGGCCCCGCCCGGCTCTTTCTTTCCGCATTTGTACTGGCCGCCTTCCGACGCGAGCGCTTCTGCAGATATCGAAGGTAAGAGTTCGTCGCCGGCCCAAGGCCCTAACGGTTTCCCACAACCTTGTAAACTCTTTGCCCGGGCCGCTCGAATTCGAGCACCAGGCCCGGATAGTTGGTCGGAACAACAAATCCGGAAACAGTGGATTGCACATCGAGAACGTGCGAAACATGCAGTTCATTCAGTCTGACAAGTATTTCCGCCGGGGTCGCAGCATCGGGAAACACCTGTTCGCCCCACTGCCCGAACGGTTTTACGTAATCTTTGTCCGAATAGTAAGCGGGAACCGAGCGATCGAGAATTAGCAACTTGGTGAACTGAGGGTCGTGATTCAAATAATCAAAACTCTGCACGAACGGAATATGAGTCACTCTTCGCTGTTCTGCGCGGCTCGCTGAAAAGACTGCCGGCAGTCCCGCGAGCTGCGGCTTTACGATCATGAATAGCCCGTAACCCAGCGAGATCGCGACCACCGTGGCGCAAAGCATCCTTCCGCGATTTCCGGTAACGGACAGAACATAGCGCCAGCCAAGCACCGCGAAAGCCGCGCTGAGCGCGTAAAAATGAAACAGGTACCGCGATTCCTGCATGGTCAGAAACCACAGCAGCAGCAGCAAGAACGCAACCAGCGCCAGCCGCCGCGCGAATTTTTCGCGCCAGGATGCCAATACTCCAAACGGCGCGAACGCCAGCGGCGCCAGACCGATCCCGCCTGCGCCGCTGAAATCCGCGGTGTGATACGTCAGATTGAACGGCAGGGCGAATAAATGAAGAATTCCGCGCCCGTGCCCTTTACCGCGCTCGATGTTGTATTGGTAAAAAGCGCGGCTGGCTTCCGCAGGGAAATACTTTACGTGCAGAAGTTGTGTCACCCAAGCGGGCGGCGGATAAAGCGGGCTGCCAAGAAAAATCCAATTCTTCAGATAGATTGGTGAAGCCACAATGCAAGCGACCGCTACCGTCAGCGCGGCGGTCGGAATCATTTGCCGCAGAGTTTTTCCGTTTTCGCCGCGCCAGGCCGCGCAAAAGACCAATGCAGGCAAAGCGAGCAGCGCCGGATATTTTGTAGCCATGGCCAGGCCGAAAAAAATTCCAAACGCCACAAAATGTTTTCTTTCTGTGGCATCAAGCCCCACGCGTATGGCCACAAGGATGAACGCTGCATAGATCCCGTCAACGAACGCTCCGACGCTGCCTTCATATACCGCGGGCATCGTAACAATCAGCGCAGCCACCCAGCACGCGCCGTTGATGTCTAGCCCGCATCGCCGGGCAACCGCCGCAGCGATCGCCAGAAGAAACGCCAGCGTCCACGTTGCGCTGAGGCCCGGCGCACGGTCGCCGCCAAACGCGTACAGGCTCGCGAATACCATCTCTACCGTGGACGGGTAGGAAGTATTCATGTTGTCTGGAATCGGGCGAACGATTCCATCGCGCAACCACACCTTCGGGCCCACCAGATGGTAGCCGACGGTATCGATGTTCCAGTCTCCCACCGGTTCGAGAAGCCCGCTCAGCGCTGTGATTGTAAGTACAAATGCAACGATCCCTGCGGGGATAATTCCGGGCCTGACGCGAAGGCCAAACGGATGAAGTCTGCTGCGGATCGCCAATGCGACGCCGGCTACCAGCACGACTGCGATGGTCCATCGCATGAACGACAGGTAGCCGACAACAAAAAGAATCAGCCCAAGAATTCCGAATCCGCCGATGAGCGCGCAAAGAGATCGCGTCAGTCGCGAAAACGAATCGGGAAGCAGAAGCAAAAGCAAAGTTCCGAAACCAAAAGCGGAAATAATCACTACCAGATTGGCTGCGATGGCTTTCAGCACCGGAAGCCACATCGCCTAGTGGCTCACCGAGCGGAGAAAGTGTTTGAAGACGTTCGACCCCAAAACACGCGCGACAAAGAACGCGACAATCGTGAACAGGACCCACGCTTCCGCCAACACTGACAGGTATCTCTTGAATTGCGATGGCGGCTCGGAGTCTGAAGCTTTTTGCTGACCGAATTTTGCCATGGTCTCAATATGCTGCGCAGGTTTTTCTCTGCGACATTCTTCGAGTTGGCATTGTAGCGTATACCGATTCGCCGGGTCAGCTTTCGTCGTCGTGCAAAGATCGTGAAGCCAGCGGCGCAGAAGTA
>Ga0070698_100009027_pt1 | contig 10721 bp, 7 predicted proteins | sample KBSK1502metaG_FD_65477 | JGI IMG/M metagenome (GOLD analysis project Ga0070698, IMG submission 65477) | Corn, switchgrass and miscanthus rhizosphere microbial communities from Kellogg Biological Station, Michigan, USA - KBS K1-50-2 metaG | ecosystem: Host-associated > Plants > Roots >... | reverse complement strand
GTATATGCTTCAAAAATAAAAAGACGAATAAGTGTTGCTGCTACTATTGCAAACACTGCTGCATCGATCCATTCCCTGGCGGCTGATTTTCTATGCTTCCTGGCAACCTCTGCACCAATGAATTTTGTATCCTTACTATTAGCGATATAAGGAAAGTACAACGGCGCAAGTAATGAAGCTCCCGCATGATGAAGGAAAGAATATTTTCCAAAGATCTTTGCAAACTCAATAAAGATCCCCAGACTGATGAACCAACCGCCAACAGGGATCAGTTGCCAGAAGACCCAATGTTTGGGCCGGTGTGCAAGTTCCTGCATAACCCATGTATTATAAAATGGAACAAATGCTTTCCACGCCGGTGCCCCGGCTTTTTGAAATAATTTATAAAATCCAAAAGCAGGAAGAAACACAATAAGGGTACCGATAAGGTAGATAATGAATAGGTGCTGTAAAGGCATTCAGTGATTTTTTAATGCGGACAAAGATAATGGTTACCGTTTACTTCATTCAGGAGCGGTATTGATAAGCGGTTATCGGCGTTTATAAGCCACACAAAGGAAATGTTAATGATGAAAAAGGTCTATTTAGGCACAACATAAGCCTTGACATCTTCTGTTGTGATCGTTTTGCCTGAAAGAATAATAAGTCGTTCTACTACATTTCGCAACTCACGGATATTACCTGTCCAGTTATAATCCTGCAATAATTTTATTGCATCGTCATCAATATTTTTTTTAGAAACACCATACTCAGTGCATATGTCAGAAAGAAATCTTTCTACCAATAAAGGAATATCATCTTTTCTTTCATTAAGCGATGGTACATGAATAAGAATAACGCTTAACCGGTGATAAAGATCTATACGAAAACGTTTTTCTTCTACTTCTTTCAACAGATCTTTATTTGTTGCTGCAACAACTCTTACATCAACATTAATGTCTTTATCAGCGCCTACACGGGTTATTTTTCCTTCCTGTAATGCACGCAAAACTTTTGCCTGCGCATTCAAACTCATATCTCCTATCTCATCAAGAAATAAAGTACCGCCATTTGCCTGTTCAAATTTTCCAATACGTTGTTTGATAGCCGAAGTAAAAGAACCTTTTTCATGACCAAATAATTCACTTTCGATCAGTTCGCTGGGAATAGCAGCACAGTTCACTTCTACTAATTGTCCGCTGGCACGACTGCTTTTTTCATGCACCCATCTTGCCACTAACTCTTTTCCCACTCCATTGTCGCCGGTAATAAGTATCCGGGCTTCTGTAGGTGCTACTTTTTCAATCGTCTCTTTTATCTTTTTTATTGGATTTGATTCGCCGATCATTTCCTGTACACGATTCACTTTACGCTTCAGCACTTTTGTTTCAGTTACCAAAGAACTTCTATCCATCGCATTGCGAATGGTGATCAGCATCCTGTTCAGATCGGGTGGTTTTGATATATAATCAAAAGCGCCTTTTTTAACTGCATCCACAGCAGTTTCAATATTACCATGACCAGAGATCATGATAACAGGAACATCTGCATTTGCTTCAGTAGCTTTTTGTAAGAATTCAATACCATCAAGCTTTGGCATTTTAATATCACAAAGCACAACGTCGTATGATTTTTCTTTGAACTTTTTTAAACCTTCTTCGCCATCGCCTGCTTCTTCGGTTTTATATCCTTCGGCAGAAAGAATTTCAGTCAACGCTTTGCGGATCGCCTTTTCATCATCAATAATTAAAATATCAGCCATAGTGTAAGATTATCAATTGGCGTGAAAATAGTTCAAATCAGTAACATCTTAAAAAATCATTAACACGAAATAAATATGGAAAAGAATACCTGATGTTTCTCACACAAAACCCACAACCATGCCAACATACTTTCATTTACTTACAGCTATTTTATTTGCAATTAGTTCCTGTACAGAGGCTGAAAATGACATCAAAACAAAACCAAACAAAGAAATAGCAGGGATCGTGTCAGAAAGCATAAGGGGAATTTCTTTACCACAAGGGTTCAATTATGTGGATGATGGCGATTCAGTTTTTTCAAACTGGCTGCTTGATCTAAAACTCAGGAAAAGTAAAACTGTTTATCTCTACGATGGAAAACTAAAATCAAACCAGCATGTGCAGTATGCTGTATTGAATATTGATATCGGGAAAAAAGATCTCATTCAATGTGCAGACGCAGCAATGAAGTTGAGAGCCGATTATCTTTTCGAAAAACATTTGTATGATGAAATAAAATTTACTGCAACTTCCGGAGATGAGCTTTCATTTAATAATTGGTTAAAAGGCATGAGATGGAAAGAACAGGGAGCCAAACTTGCCTCCTACAACATCAATAAAGAGATAAACAATATACAGCAAGAATACAATTCATTTATGGAACTGGTTTTTTCTTATTGCGGCACTTATTCTTTATCAAAGCAATTAAAAACGGTAAATGAAATAAAAACACTTCAGCCGGGTGATGTCTTTGTAAATGGAGGTTTTCCGGGTCATGCAGTTACTGTAATGGCTGTTGCAAAAAATGAAAAGGACGAAAAAATATTTTTACTATCCCAGGGGTATATGCCGGCACAGGATATTCATGTTTTAAACAATTATGCTGATAATGATCTGAGCCCATGGTATGCCATTTCAGATATTTATCCTTTATATACGCCTCAGTGGCAATTTGAACGTGGAAGTCTAAAACGCTGGTAAAAGCAGATTAAAATCCTCTTATAATTCCTTTAGGGGGTGGGGTTTATAAATAGAGGCCGGGTAGAAACCCAGCCTCGTTGTAAAATCCAATATCCTATGAAAAACCGAGGCGAAGATGCATATAAAAAACCGAAACGTTGCATAACAACCGAAATATTTTTGAAATAAAATGAAAGGATAGAAAATAAAAAATCCTGCGTTTTCAATTAAGAAAATGCAGGATAAACGTTGATAAAAAAATTATTTCTTCATATACATCACATCCTTTACCAACTTCACTGTACGTGGAACATCTGGTAAAGCTAATGCAACAAGATTAGGTGCATAATGTAAAGGAGCATCTGCAGCAGTTATGCGACGAATAGGTGCATCCAAATAATCGAAGCCTTCTTTTTGAATAGTATACGTTATTTCAGAAGAAATAGAAGCAAATGGCCATTGTTCTTCCACGATCACTAATCGATTTGTTTTTTTAACAGATTCAAGTATTGTCATCCAATCCAGCGGACGAATAGTGCGAAGATCGATCACTTCAGCACTAATACCTTCTTTCTCCAATTCATCCGCAGCGCCAAGTGCCACTTTCATCATTTTATTAAATGAAACAATTGTTACATCACGTCCGGATCTTTTAATATCGGCTTTACCTAATTCAATATAATATTCTTCTTCGGGTACTTCACTTTTGTCGCCATACATTACTTCACTCTCCATAAATATTACCGGGTCTTCTTCATATCGGATCGACTGTTTCAACAAACCCTTTGCATCGTAACCATTACTTGGCGATACAACTTTAAGTCCCGGGATATTTGCATATAAAGCTTCAAATGAGGTTGAGTGCTGAGCCCCTAATTGACCAGCTGATCCATTTCCGCCCCTGAAAACTATAGGACAATTAACCTGGCCTCCACTCATTGCCAACATTTTAGAAGCAGTATTTAGAATTTGATCCAAGGCCAAGGCCGCAAAGTTCCAGGTCATATATTCAACAATTGGCCTTAAACCATTTTGCGCAGCTCCCACGCCTACTCCTGTGAAGCCTAATTCTGAAATAGGAGTATCAATAACCCGCTTGGGCCCGAATTCGGCGAGCATACCCTGGCTTACTTTATAGGCGCCATTATACTCGGCCACTTCTTCCCCCATCAGGAAAACTCTCTCATCACGTCTCATTTCCTCGGTCATTGCCTCACGAAGTGCTTCACGAAATGCGATTGATCTTGCCATTTTTAAAAAAAATTTTGTCCCGATAATATCGGGAGGCAAAAATAAGTGAGCCTGTTAATATAACCTAAAGGGAATGTACAGCGTTAATAAAGGCTTCCAGTTTGTTGGGATCAAGCCGTCCTTCTGTTCTTACACCGCTGCAAACATCAACACCAAAAGGTTGCACGGTTTCAATTGCCTGGCGAACATTGCCTGCATGTAATCCGCCTGCAAGAAATACCGGCACATCAACCGCTTTTACAATTTCCCTGCTCAGATCCCAATTATGAACATTGCCTGTGCCACCCAATGTTTTTAAACTGGCTTTCGGATTACCACTATCAAGCAGTAATGCATCTACCTCTGATGAAATGCGGATCGCTTCGTCTATACTTTTTTCATCGACAACATGAATGACCTGTACAATTTTTAAATGCGATAATGCAGTTCTTATATCACTATAAGTTCCGGTAATTAATTCATCCACTATCTGAACAGTATTTGTATCCACTCTTTTTACATGATAAATTATCTCTTCAGATGATTGTTCGCTTGTTAATAGAAATGAAGCGATCGGCGGATGAATTGTTCTTACAATTTCTGCGATCAGCCAATCAGGGATTGGACCCGGACCACTTGGCATTTTTCCAACCAACCCGAGTGCATCAGCGCCATAACTGATAGCCATTTTTGCTTCAGGCAAAGATGAAATACAACAAATTTTGACTCGTGTACGCATAGCTTTTATAAAAATAAGTAAAAACCATTAGCCAAAACGAAAGTTAATTTCTATTGACAACAGCAACTCTGCTTTCTACTTTTGTTAAGCATTAATTTTTAAAATCTAAATCCATCTTTATGAAAAAACTGTTACTCTTTTCTGCGCTGGTTATATCATTTAACCTGTTTGCGCAGGAGGGCCCTTTAAGCCCAGGCACATTTACTACGGTAGCTATTCCCGGATCAAGTGCCACATGGTCAAATACCTCAAACGCAGCAATAAGCGATGATGCTTATGCAGGCACCGGCAATATTCCCGGTGGCATTGGTAGTTACACTGATTATCTTGTTGCAACTAATTTTGGTTTTAATATCCCAGGTGGTGCCACGATCACCGGTATTGAAGTAAGAATAGAAAGAGCTGATCCAAATGCAGCAACATCTGATTATAGCATCAGGATCGTAAAAGGCGGCGTTATCAGCACTACTGAAATGTCTGCAGGTACAGCTTATCCTGGCACCGATTCGTATAATATCTTAGGTGATCCTTTTACATCATGGGGAGAATCATGGACTGATGTTGATATCAATGCAGCCGATTTTGGTGTTGCGATCGCAGCACAACGTAACGCAGCAGGTACAACAGCCGCTGTTGTTGATGATATTACTATTACAGTATATTATTCAGCTGTATTGCCTGTAAAAGTGGTAAGCTTTTCAGCATACAAAAAAGATAATGCTGTTGAAGTAAAATGGGTAGTGGAAGAAGAATCTAACCTCAGTCATTATGAATTGGGAAGATCTTCTAATGGAACTGATTTTACAACAATCAGCACTGTAACAAGTCGCAATCAAAACAGTCAATCATTTTATACAGTTACAGATATGAACCCGTTGAATGGTGTTTCTTATTATAGATTGAAGTCTATAGAAACCAGTGGTAAACCAGGTTATTCAAAAATTATTTCGCTCAGTTTTAATAAAGCCCAGGCTATCTCTCTTTACCCAACTAAATTAAAAGGCGGCGCAACACTTCATGTTACAAATGCGGCAAATGAAAATCTTACAGTTTATTTCTATTCTGTAAACGGCAGGTTGTTAGGAACAGCAAAAACCAGGTCAACTGAAATCCAAACTTCAAGCTTATTAAACACTGCTGGTATGATCTTTTATAAAATAGTAAAAGAAAATGGAACAACAGCAGGTTCAGGAACATTGATTGCTGATTAATGATATTATTGTTTTAATAGGTTAATATTCTTTTAGTACTAAAAATGGGGTTTCAGAAATTGATACCCCATTTTTGTTCTTATTTATATGACAGGATCGATCGACCTTATTAGTGAGATCTCGGTAAGTAACCATCGTAATCTTACGGGATAATTTACTATTGTATGAACTTATAATGTCATCTATTTTTACTCTTCCGAACTACGAAAAAAACCAATAAAAAAAATCCTCTATGAAAGCATTTTTACTTTTCTGCATTTCTTTTTTTACCTTTTTAAACATAAATGCACAATCAAAAGGCCCGATCGTCGGAGGAAGTTTTTCCAACGAAACATTTCCAGGTTCCAACAAGTTTTGGTTCAACGTTGAAAATGTTCAGGGCAGCGATGATGTTTATACTGATTTCGGTGACCTCAATACTGGTGCAAACAGTTACACTGATTATATTCATGTAAACAAATTTGGAATTGACGTACCCTTAAGTGCGATCATTACGGGTATCGAAGTAAACATAGAACGTTCTGATCCGGATCAGAACACTGCAGATTACAGTGTCAGAATTTTAAAATATGATATTATAACCGGTGATGAAAAATCAACCGGTGATCCTTATACAGCTTCAGATACCCATAAAGCATTTGGCAGTTCAGGAGATCTTTGGGGTGAAATATGGACACCTGATATGATCAATGACAATGGTTTTGGGATTGTTATTGCCGCTCAACGGATCAATGGCACAACCGGAACAACAAGTGGAAGAATTGACAATATCACTGTTACTATCTATTATACTGACGGCTCTACCCTCCCCGTTTCTCTTTTAAATTTTTCTGCAAAGAAAAACAATAGCTCAATTGATATTAACTGGACCACAGATGATGAATCAGGCATGAGTCATTATGAATTGCAGCGTTCTTCTGATGGACGAAGCTTTTCTAATATACAATCTGTACAAAGCAGGAATAGCGTAAGCAGAGCTAATTATTCAGCAAATGATAACAAACCGCTGAATGGCATTGCTTATTATCGTTTGAAAATGGTTGAAGTTGATGGCAGCGCAACCTATTCTAAAATTGTTTCTGTTCAGTTTGCTACAGGTAACTTAATTACTATTTATCCTACTTTATGGAAAAAAGGAACAATGTTGAACATCAGCAATCCTAATAATGTAAAACTGACTGCTTATTTCTTTAATTCAGCGGGACAGCATTTGGGGATCTCAACAACGATCAATTCATCCTTACCAACAAGTATACTGAACAACCAGAAAGGAATTATATATTTTAAGATCATTAATGCCGAAGGACAATCTCTTGGCACGGGAAATCTTTTAGTAAATTAAATAAAACAGGTTCTTAAAGCTTTTTCATCAGCAACCAATCTTTTTGCAGATCATCGCCAAGAAGAAAATCTTGTTCAGCAAATTTTTCAAACCCCCACTTTGTGTAAAACGCAATAGCCCGGGGGTTTTTCTCCCATACGCCCAGCCAAATGATCTCTTTTTTTAATTCTTTAGCAATGAAAACACATTGTCGCATTAGTTGCTGGCCAACACCTGTGCCGAGGTAAGAGTTCACTGAATATATTCTTGCGATCTCAATTGAATCTTTGTCTTCAAATTCGGGGAATTTTTTCCCTTCCCTCATCCGCACATAACCTACCGGCACATCGTCGTCAAATGCAAGCAAAAAAGTATTACCTGGTTTCATTACCTCTGTTATCAATTTTTCACGGGTAAATTGTTCATTCATGAACTTGTCCATGTTTTCTTTTGTATTTACATACCCAAAGGTTTCGTGAAATGTTCTGCGACTAAGATCTGCTATTAATTCTGCATCACCGGCAGTGGCAAAACGAATAAGAAATTCCTGCATGGATGCAAACTAAAGAAACAAAAGAAAAGAAATCAAAAAAAACTGTCCCGACAAGTCGGGACAATCTTTCATCATGGAGTATATATGAAGAACTACTGGGCCAGCATAATTAATTTTCTTCCGGCCCAGAGTGATTGCGCAAGTAAGAACAGCGTTTCATAGATGATTCTTTAGTGATGGATAAAAACAATAATAATGCCGTTTGAAAATAATGTTGAAAACTAAAATGAAGTTTCACCTCGTAAGCAAGTTATTTATGATCAGTGCGAGCAGACTCTTTTGCGAAATACTTCCAGGTAATAAAATATGGATGGAGGATCTATTGTGAAGAAAGATTGATAATTAATTAAGACAGTAAATAAAACAGGCTTTCGTAAAATTACTTTTTATTATTTTTAAATAAAAAAACGAGAATGCTTTTAAAAGCTGGAATTAATTTATAGTTTAGCGTTTCATTATTCTTTCCCAGATCCACCTCCTTAGAACTTCCGTACCTATCCACTTCTATTGACTTACCATTTCAGCAGTTAAGTTGATCTGTTTTAAATGAAATAGCTTTTGGCTAAGACTAGGTCTTAACCATTGTTATGATTTGAGATCCCTCCTGATAATTCTTTAGTGTATTGATTTTTATTATGCCGGTGAAAATGGTTAGTGAGACCTATCCCCTATTTTTTTGAAAAACCCAGGTTTTCAATTCCGTAAATTATTTTATCTAAAATAACCCTTTATGAACAGTATTCTTTACCCAGAAAGCTTTCCATACCCGAACCGGTACGGAATTACAAACATTATTCTTCCTTCGCGGAAAAATAATCTACAGAATTTCCATCTGAAAATAGTATCTCTTTTTCTTGCGGCATTATTATATGTCATTTCCGGTTTTAGCCAGGGTCCATGCCCAGGTAGTAATTGTGTGTCCGGTGATATCCGGATCACAAAAGTGGAGTTATTACAAGCTGATGGATCGCAATTGCCAAATACATGTACTGCAGGAAATGATTTGCAAGTCAAATTGAGAGTAACATTCGATGTAACTTCTAGTACACGTTATGGTTTTTTAGTTAACGCAGGCATTTATATCAATAATAGTTTATCAGGCACGATTGCTACCTGTGATCCTTCAACTTTTTCGCAAGGACTACATACTATGGATGTATCACAGTATGTCAATGGCAACCCGATACTTTGGCCTTGCGGTTCTACAATACAATTAAAAGATGTGTATACAGCATGGGATCAGCAGGCTCCGAGTATAAGTCATCCTGGTATCTGTACTTATTTAAATCCTTCAACTGGTGCAGTTAGCGATTGCTCAACGATAGCCCCAAAGTGTAAATTTTATGGAGAAAATGAACCGATCTTAATTGTAGCTCCATTAATAGCAAGCTTTACCTCACAGGAAGGTGGTTGTACAAATCTTAAAAGAACCTGGACATTTACAAGCACCACTACAGGGGGTATTACTCCTTATACATATACATGGAATTTTGGAGATGGCTCTCCTGCTCTTGTAACAACACAAAACCCGGTAACGCATGATTATGCTTATTCTGTTTCCGGCAATGTGAATGTAACGCTGAGTGTAGAAGATGCATCTACACCGGCTCACCAGGTAAGTGCAACGCAGCCACAAACAATTTCAGTAACCAGTTGTTGTATTGCTTCAACAATCCCAACCGGGGCTTCAGCAGTATCGCCTTCTATTTGCTCAGGAGGCAATACCAACATTAGCGTAACAGGAGGTTCATTAGGAACAGGTGCTTCATGGAAATGGTATATTGGAGGTTGCGGCAATGGTGTTTCAATTGGAACTGGTGCAACGATCAATGTAAACCCAACTCAAACTACCACCTATTACGTACGAGCTGAAGGCGATTGCGGAACTACTTTATGTGCTTCAGTGACAGTAACAGTAAAAACACCTTCTTCAAATCCCACAGGGGCTTCAGCTGTATCTCCAATTATATGTCCGGGTAATAATACTGATATCAGTGTAACGGGTGGTTCATTAGGAACAAATGCTTCGTGGAAATGGTATGCAGGAGGATGTGCAAGCGGTACTTCTATTGGAACTGGTGCTACGATCAATGTTAATCCAACACAGACCACGACATATTATGTGAGAGCAGAGGGAGACTGTAACAATACAGCATGTGCGCAGGTAACAGTGACTGTAAAAGTAGCTTCAACAAATCCTACAGGTGCTTCAGCAGTATCATCCCCTATTTGTCTGGGTGGTAATACAAATATTAGTGTTGTAGGCGGATCATTGGGTACTGGCGCATCATGGAAATGGTATGCGGGTGGTTGTGCAAGCGGTGCTTCTATTGGAACAGGTGTAACGATCAATGTAAACCCAACACAAACTACAACATATTATGTAAGAGCAGAAGGTGATTGTAACAATACAAATTGTGCTTCTGTGCAGGTTGTTGTTAATCCAACTTCAGTTGGAGGCACACTTGCAGAAAGCAAAACAATTTGTGCTGGTTCTAACAGTGGTCTTCTAAGCCTCACCGGTAGTGTGGGTACTATTCAAGGATGGGAATCTTCTACTACAAGTGCTGTTGCAGGTTTCTCAGCAATTGCCGCTACAGCGGGATTAACAAGTTATACATCCGGTGCACTTACTCAAGACGCATGGTTCCGGGTTGTTGTAAAAAGTGGTGTATGTTCTGAAACTACATCTAATGCAATAAAAATTACAGTGCAACAACCGATCAGCAACAATACGATTGCTGCATCGCAAACAATATGTACAGGAAATACTCCTGCAGGATTAACAGGTTCAACTCCTAATGGCGGAGATGGTTCATATTTTTATCAATGGCAAATAAAAACAACGGGAGGTTTTTCAAATATCCCTGGTGCTGCCAGTAAAGATTATGCACCCGGTGCATTATCTCAAACAACACAGTTCAAAAGAATTGTAACAGCAGGTTCTGCTTGTTCAAACAATACAAGTGCTATAGTGACTATTTCA
>Ga0070698_100009026_pt1 | contig 10721 bp, 10 predicted proteins | sample KBSK1502metaG_FD_65477 | JGI IMG/M metagenome (GOLD analysis project Ga0070698, IMG submission 65477) | Corn, switchgrass and miscanthus rhizosphere microbial communities from Kellogg Biological Station, Michigan, USA - KBS K1-50-2 metaG | ecosystem: Host-associated > Plants > Roots >... | reverse complement strand
AGCGCGGCGGTCTCGAGGTAGTCCGAGGCGGCGTGACGCCCTTCACGTGAGACCTCCAGCAGGCGCTCTAGCGTCGGCCGCGCCTCGGCAAGCTCCGGCTCGGGCGGGCCGCCGCGGCCCATCGCGACGACGACGAGATCGCGGTCGCGAGCGAGCAGCCGCGCCAGGTGTCCCGTGACTGCCGTCTTGCCGACCCGCTTGCCCGTCCCGATCACCGCCAGCGACGGCAGCGGGTACGACGCGAACTCGGGCGGGTCAAAGCGGAAGTCCGGGCCGACGTAGGGCAGCCCGAGCGCGAGAACCCGGCTCGCGACCCGGAAGCGCTCGCGCGGGCCGAGCACCGGCTCGTCCGAGAGGTCGACGACGATCTCCGGCTCGAGCTCCGCGATCGCCGCCTCCAGCTCCGCCGCGACCGGAACCCCGTAGTCCTCGCCGCCGACGAGCTTCTCGCTCCCGCCCGCGAGCCATGCGCCCACGAACTCGTACGGCAGACCGGCGAGCGCGTCCCGCACCACGGGCGCGTAATGCTCGCCGTCGATGACAGCTATCGCTTTCATGTTCAAGTTCGAGAGGTCACCTCGTCCTCGATGCGCGTCGTGTATTTCTCGAACGCGAGCGTCTCCGTCGAGAACTGGATGATCCGCTCCTCGCCGTGGAACGGGTACTTGCGCCACACGTCGACATGGCGCTCCGCGATCTCGATCACGTTGTAACAGGGCCGCGTCTTGCCGCGCAGCCGCCGTGACGAGACGGTGCCGGCGTTGACGATGAAGAGGTTCTCCAGGCGCCACGCGTACGGGACGTGCTTGTGCCCCGAAAGGACGAGGTCGACGCCCGCCCGCTGCAGGCACTCGATGCAGTCGCCTGCGTCGTAGACGACGTTGCGCTCCCGCCCCGTCCCTGGGACCGGCAGGAGGTGGTGGTGAAGCACGAAGATCCGCAGCTCGTCCGGCCCGGACTCCGCAAACTGCTCCTCGATCCAGCGATAGCGGCCGCGCCCGATCTGCCCGTGGTCGAGGTCGGGCTCGGTCGAGTCGACCGCGACGACCGTCACGCCGTTGCGGCGGAGCACCGAGTTGCGGTCGCCGAACATGTCCTCGAAGTGGACGTACCCGACGTTGCGCGAGTCGTGGTTCCCGGGGATCACGACGACGGACGCGCATTGGATCCGGTTCATGTACTCGCGGGCCATCGCGTACTCGTGCTTGAACCCGAACGTCGTCAGGTCGCCCGAGCAGATGACGATGTCCGGCTGGAGGTCGTTGATCTCGATGATCGCCCGCTCGATCAGGTTCGGGACGAAGTCGGGCCCTCCGCAATGGATGTCGGAGATGTGCGCGATCGTGAACGGCTTGCCGTTCTGGCCCTGCGGCATGCTCGAAGTGTAGAGCCGAGCGGCCGTATGCCACTCCGCGGCACCAATCGGGCAAATGCCTGGAAGGACACGGTTTACAGTGGTACGGTCGCCTCGGGAGACACGGCCGGGAGGAGCGATGGAGTACCGGGTCCTGGGGTCGCTCGAGGTGCTCGACGACCGGGGGCGGCGACTTGCCCTCGGAGGGGCGAGGCAACAGACTGTGCTCGCCTCCCTCCTGATCCGGGCCGGGCGAACCGTCCCCCTCGACCGGCTAGTGGACGAGCTCTGGGAGGAGCCTCCCGAGACCGCTGCCAAGACGATCCAGGTCTACGTTTCGCGGCTTCGGCGCCAGCTCGATGCGCGGGCCATCGAGAGCAGGGCGGGGGGTTACGCGCTCGTACTCGACGGAGACCAGCTCGACCTGGCCCGCTTCGAGCACATCGCCGACCAGGGACGGGCCGCCCTTGCCGCAGGAGACTGCGAAAGTGCGGCGCGGCTTCTCCGCGACGCCCTCGCTCTCTGGCGCGGACCGGCCCTGTCCGGCCTGGCCTCGGAAGCGCTCCGCCGTGAGGCCGAGCGACTCGAGGAGCTGCGCCTGCAGGCCGTCGAAGACCGGCTCGAGGCCGACCTCGGCCGGGGTTGCGAGCGCGAGGTCGTCGCCGAGCTGCAACCTCTCGTCGCCGAGCATCCGTTCCGGGAGCGCTTACGAGCGCAGCTCATGCTTGCGCTGTACCGGACAGGGCGCCAGACCGACGCGCTCGAGGTCTACCGCGAGACTCGCAAGCTTCTCGCCGAGGAGCTCGGGCTCGAGCCAAGCGCAGGGCTTCGCGACCTCGAGCGGCGGATGCTCGCGCACGATCCCGAGCTCGAGCCGCTCGTCGACAAGCCGGTGACGACCGCCGCGCCAATCGTCGCGCTGCCGACCCAGGGGCCCATTCGTGGCCGACGACCGGCGACCGTCGTGTTCGCAGACGTGGTCGACTCGACGACCCTCGGCGAGCTCCTCGACCCCGAATCGGTGCACAGGATCCTGGAGCGCTACTCGGAGATCGCGAGGGAGATCCTCGAGCGTCACGGGGGGGAGGTCGAGAAGTTCATCGGCGACGCGGTGGTCGCGTTCTTCGGGCTGACCGAGCTCCACGAAGACGACGCGCTGCGAGCGGTGCGTGCGGCGGTCGAGCTTCGGGACGCGGTCACGGACCTTCGCGACGAGCTGGTGCGGTCGAGCGGGATCCAGCTCGCCGTGCGGATCGGCGTCAACTCCGGGGACATCTTCGTCGGCGGCGGTTCGGGACGCGAAACCTTCGCGACCGGCGACTCCGTGAACGTCGCGGCACGGCTGGAGCAGGGAGCGGAAGCGTGGGAGATCCTGCTCGGCGACCGAACCTACCGGCTCGTCGAGACCGATGTTCGCGCGGAAGCGTTGAGCCCGCTGGAGGTCAAGGGCCGTCAGGCGCCGGTGCACGCATGGAGGCTGCTCGAGCTGGCCGAGGCGGACCCGGTTGTGGCGCGTTCGACGACGCCGTTCGTCGGCCGGGAGCGCGAGCGCGAAGGGCTTCGAAAGGCGTTCGCCCGGTCGCGCGACGAGCGGAGCTGCAGGCTCTGCACGATCATCGGGCCGGCGGGAATCGGGAAGACGCGCATCGCCCGCGAGCTCGTGGCGGAGGCCCGCGAAGCGGCCACCGTTGCCATCGGCCGCTGCCCCTCCTACGGGGAAGGAATCACCTACCACCCGTTGATCGAGATCGTTCGGCAGCTCGCCGGAGACGACCCGGCCGACGGCATCGCGAGGCTGATGGGCCCCGGAGAGGAGCCCGAGCTCGTTAGAAGGCGAATGCGAGGCCTGATGGGACTGTCGGACGAGACAGCGCCGGCCGTGGAGACCTTCTGGGCGGTGCGAAAGCTGTTCGAGGCCCTCGCCGCAAGGCATCCACTCATCGTCGCCTTCGAGGACATCCACTGGGCCGAACCCCTCCTGCTCGACCTGATCGAGTACCTCGTGGGGTTCTCCTCCGGCACGCCCCTCTTCGTGGTCTGTCTTGCGCGGCCGGAGCTCCTCGAGCTGCGGCCGTCCTGGGCGGCCGAGGACGGGAAGAGATCGGTGATTGCCCTGGAGGCACTGTCCGAGATCGACGCGCGGGCGCTCGTCGAGTCGCTCACGTCGGGCGAGCTGGGCCCGCTCGCGACCGCCAGGATCGTCCGGACGGCCGAAGGCAACCCGCTGTTCCTCGAGCAGCTCGTCGCCACCGGTGAGGAACGTGGCGACACGGCGACCTTGCCGCCAAGCATCCAGGCTGTGCTCGCCGCCCGCATCGCGGGCCTCGACCCTGCGGAGCGCACGGTGCTCGAGCGGGCGTCGGTCGAAGGCCGGAACTTCAGGTGGAGCTCGGTCGCTGAGCTGCTCTCCGAGGGCGAGCGCCATGCCCTGGGGGAGCGCCTGATGGCACTCGTCCGGAGACAGCTCATTCAGCCCAACCCGTCCGCGTCATCAGTGGAGGACGCGTTCCGGTTCACGCACAGGCTGATCCAGGAGGCGGCGTATGACGGCGTGCCCAAGGAGGTACTCGCCGACCTGCACGAGCGGCTGGCCAGGCGGCTTGGCTCGAGCACCGAGAGCGAGGACGAGATCGTCGGTTTCCATCTCGAGCAGTCATATCGCTGTCGCGCCGAGCTCGGCCTTGTTGGTCAGCCGGAGCGGCAGCTGGCCGCCGAAGCGACCGCGCGGCTCGAGGCGGCCGGGCACAAGGCCTTCGTGCTCGGGGACCCGGCGGCCTGCGGCAACCTCCTCGAGCGGGCAGCGTCGCTCCTTCCGCCGGACGACCCCACCCGCCTGGCGTTGCTGCCAACGCTCGGAGCGGCATTCTTCGAAGCGGGCCGGCTGGCCGACGCCGACCGCGTCCTCACCGAGGCAATCGAGCGGTCCGCGGGCAACGAGCTGCTGCGGGCGCGCGCGTACGTCGAGCACGGCTTCGTCCGGCTCCAGGCAGAAGGGGGCGGCTCGATTGCCGAGGCGGAGGGCGTCATCGAGGCCGCGCTGCTGGTCTTCGAGCGGCACGACGATGAGCTCGGCCAGTGCCGGGCCTGGTGTCTGAGAGCCCTGAACGACTGGATCCGGGGTCAAGTGGCAAAGGCCGACGAGGCGTGGCGGCGCGGCGCTGAGTTCGCCCGCCACGCGGGTGACGAGCGCGAGCTGTTCGAGATCCTCGCCTGGCGGGCCTCCGCTGCACCCCTCGGCCCGACGCCCGCCCGCGAAGCCATCAAGCGCTGCAAAAAGATTCGCGAGCACGTTCAGAGCAGCCCGCTCGCCGTCGCGCAGATGCTGCCTCCGTTCGCGGCGGTCCATGCGATGCTGGGCGACTTCGAATCCGCTCGCTCCCTCGTACGCGAGGCGAACGAGATCCTCGGCGAGCTCGGGCGGATGTACACCGTGGGCCTCGTCCATCCCGAAGCATCCGTGGAGATGCTGGCAGGCCGGCCGGAGGCGGCCGAAGAACGGCTCCGAAGGGCATACGACCGTCTCGACGAGATGGGCGAGAAGGCGCTGCTGGCGACGACGGCCGCCATGCTCGCGGAGGCGCTCTACGTGCAGGACCGGCTCGAAGAAGCGGAGATGTTCTGCCGGGCGAGCCGGGATGCCGCGGTGGTCGAGGACCTTTCGGCGCAGGTCGAATGGCGAGGCGTCCAGGCAAAGATCTTTGCCCGGAGCGGTCGACACGAGCAGGCCGAAGCGGTCGCGCGGGAGGCGGTCGAGCTCGTAGCGCAGACAGACCTCCTCCGCCATCGTGGAGATGCGCTCCTCGACCTGGGCGAAGTCCTCCGGCTGGCCGGACAGCCGGCCGAGGCGGATGCAGCAGTTCGCGCCGGACTCGAGCTGTATGAGCAAAAGGGGGACCGCGTTTCGGCCGCTCGAGCCCGCTCGAAGCTCGGAGCGACGAGCACAACATGACATCGACCTGGAGGTGGTGAGATGCACGGACAGTTCGACTCGCCGATCACGCTGCCGAGTAATGGAAGCCCGCCGTTTCGGATTTCTGGCCCCTTGGAGGAGGTGGATTCCGGGGTCGATGAGGTGCGGATCATCTTCCTGATCGTCCAGGGCCAGGGCGGGAAGGTTGTCACCGTTCAGGGCGAGGGAACGTGGAAGAGGAGCTCTTCCGGCAACAAATGGATCGGAGAGGCCGTCCCGCCGGTCACGCCATACGGCGGAGCGCAGCCGAAGTTCGACGCGGGGCCGGCACGCGGCATAGCGCTGGCGATCGCGATCAGCAAAGGGCAGGTGGTAAACGGCGATTTCGTCCCTCCGAGCATCGAGACGCTCACCTGGTGCGCGGACTTCAAATTCGAAACCTGAGAACAGAGCCGCGCGCCCGGAGATCATGTTCGATCTCCGCGGCGCGCGGCCGTGCCCCCTAACCGCCTACCCTTCATAGGCAGGAGCGTGGTGGCCCCTGTGGAGGCGCAGGCGTTCCACGCAGGCGGCCAGTGCCGGGCCCAACCTCGCCCAGTTGGGGAACCCGGCCTCGTCCGGCGTGAGGCGACGACAGCGTCGCATCTCAGACGCCAGCCGGTCTGCGTGTTCGCGGGCGAACTGGAGACGGCTGTTGGTGTCGTAGTAGAGCATCATTTCCTCCTTTTGGTCTCCGCCTTGCGACGAGCGGGCCACTGGTGACGCGGTCCGGCTCGTCGCAAAGCGATTGCGCTTATGAGGTTCCGAGCTGTCCGCGGTGACGGACGCCGAAGACGGCGGTCCCGAGCAGCGCCGCGAACCCGAGCAGCGCCCCGAGGCCGATCCCGACGGTTCGCCACTGGACGCCGTTGGAGTCGGTCGACGTTGCCGGACCGACTTCGTCTCCGCCCCTGAGCGGGTTGCCGATCCCGAAGCGCTGCTGGTTGCCGCGCTCGAGCGTGAGCGACCCGTGGCCCGTGATGCCGTACTTCTGGTTGAGTCCTTCGCTGCGGAGCATCAGGGCCCTGTACTCCGCCGCCGACATCGCGGCGGGCTTCCCGCTGAGGCTGACGACGCCGTACTTATCGTTGAGCCCTTGGCTCCGGAGCATCAACGCCTGGTACTCGGCCTGAGACATTCCGACCGGCTTGGCGCCTGCTGCCGGGGCTGCCACGGCGAATGCGGCGATGGCGACGAAGGCGGCTCCGATGATGGTGAGCTTCTTCATGATCTCCTCCCTTGTCCGCCCGCTTGACATGACTGCCCATATGACGGCCGGCGGGTAGCAGCCCGGTTGCAAGGAGCTTGCAACCGGGCCCGGGACCCGGGCGGAGTCACGTCCGCGGCCGTTGCTACCCTTGCTTGCGGGTGGTGGAAAACCCGGATTTCCAGGCGTATTGCGGGCAGGGAACGCCGCGGTTCGCCAACGACGCCGAGCGCGAGTGCGCAAAGGTGCTGGACTTCTACCGCGTCCCCTGGGATTACGAGCCGCGCACGTTCGTGCTCGAGAAGGGCGAGGACGGTCGCGTCGTCGAGGCCTTCACCCCCGACTTCTACCTCCCCGAGCAGGATCTGTTCCTCGAGATCACCGTCATGAACCAGCGTCTCGTGACGCGCAAGAACCGGAAGCTGCGCAAGCTCCGGGACCGCTACCCCGGAGTGCAGATCAAGCTGTTCTACAAGCGCGACATCGAGCGGCTGGCCCAGCGATACCGATTCGACCTAGCCTCCTCATAGACAGAGAGGACCCCCGAGTCGGCGAGACGTTTCTCTCCGCGGAGGAGCTGCAGGCGCGCGTCCGCGAGCTCGGTGCCCAGATAGCCCAGGACTACGCCGACCGCGACCTGCTGCTCGTCGCGCTCTTGAAGGCGAGCTTCGTCTTCCTCGCCGACCTCTCGCGGGCGATCCCCATCTCGCACCAGATCGACTTCGTCGAGCTCGCCGGATACGGGAGCTCGGGAACCGGCGGGCACTCGCGGGTACGGCTGCTGCAGGACACGGCGATCCCGCTCGCGGGCCTGGACGTGCTGCTCGTCGAGGACGTCGTCGACACCGGCCTGACGCTGAACTACCTCTGCAAGCTGCTGACGCTGCGCAAGCCGGCGAGCCTGCGCGTCGCGACCCTCCTGGACCGGCCGTACCGCCGGCTCGTCGACGACCTGCCGGTCGACTACGTCGGCTTCACCGTCCCGGACGAGTTCTTCGTCGGCTACGGCTTCGATATCGACGAACGCTGGCGCAACCTGCCCGACCTGCGGCTGGCGACCTTGGCGCGGTAGCGATCAAGCAAGCGTATCGACCGGTCATTTCGGACGGACGCACGTGCAAAGCCCGCGCGTCCTGAGGTCGGCATCGCAAGCGACGCCTTAGAGGTAGCCCATGGGGTCGACCGGCGTGCCGTTGATCCGAACCTCGAAGTGCAGGTGCGGGCCGAAGCAGTGCCCGGTGCACCCGACGTAGCCGATCACCTGGCCCTGGCTGACGGTCTGACCGTTCGAGACGGCGATGCGCGACTGGTGTGCGTACGCCGTCGAGAGCCCGCGGCCGTGGTCGATCGCGACCAGGTTCCCGTAGCCGTCCATCCATCCCGAATAGACGACCCGGCCCGATGCGGACGCGTGGATCGGCGTGCCGTACGGGACGCCGATGTCGATCCCGGTGTGCATGCGCCCCCAGCGCATCCCGAAGGGGCTTGTCACCGGGCCGTCGACCGGCCAGATCAGCCCCGCCGCCGACGGCGTGTAATCGGGCGGCGAGTAGGAGCCGCTCGAGCCCTGTATCCGCGCGGCGAGGGCGGCGCTCGCGGCCGAGAGCCCTGACACCTCGCGCAGGAACTCGCGCTTGCTCTCGCCGACCTGGATCAGGCTCTCGTGACGGCTCCTCCGCGCCGCGGCCAGCTGGTGCTTCTGCAGCAAGAGCGTCCGCTCGACGCTGCGGACCTGCTCGGTCTCGACCTCGATCGTGTGCGTCTCCGCCGCGACGACCGCCCGGAATCGCTGCGTCCGCAGCCGCTGCTCGTTGGCGAGCTCCTTCGCAGGCTTGATCTGCCCCGCGATCCGCGCGTCCTGGACGCGTAGCGTGTCGGCGTAGTCCGCGCGTGAGATGAGGTCCGAGAAGCTCTTCGACGAGAGCAGCACCTCGAGCGTGCTCGGCTCGCCCGCTTCGTAGCGATCGATGAGACGCTGGTCCAGCCGCTCGACGGTAATCCCGTACTGGTGCTTGAGGGAGAGGAAGCGCTCGGTCTCGACCTTGTAGAGCTCGGTCAGGCGTTCGAGCTTCTCCTGGTGGAGCGCGAGTGCGTGCTCGATCGTGGCGAGACGTGTCGAGACGTCGCCGACGCGCTTCGAGAGCGCGCGCAGGCGGCCGTTGACGGAATCGATCTCGGCCGAGAGCTCCCGCTGTCGGCGCTGCGCCCAGGCCAGCTTGGCCTGAACCTTCTGCAGGCGCGCGTCGATCGCCTGCTTGCGGCTGTAGTCGTCCCCGCTCGCGGGAGCCGCCAGCACGCCGAGGAGGACGACCGCAAAGAGGACCAGCAGCCTGCGAGAGGTCATCAGGCGAGAGTTTCGCCGGGTGGACGGCTAGCCCTGCGGCGTTGCCGGCGGGCTCGGCTCCGGGCCGGGCTCCGGGATGCGCACGGGGCCCGGCGGCTCGGACGGCTCGGGCGTCGGCTCCGGCATCGGCATTGGGGCCGGAGGCGGGGTGGGCTCCGGATACGGCTCGGGCGACGGCGGCTCGGGGGTCTCGACCTGCGTGGGCTGCACCTGCAGCCGCGCGCGCTGAAGCCGCTCGACCGCGCCTGAAGCTGTCTGCTCCATCGCTTCCTCCTTTGCGGCGATCAGCCCGTCCAGCTCTGCCATCCTGGCACGGGCTGATTCGCTTGCCTCGGTGTCGTCAGCGTACACCGCTTCGCCAAAAACCCTTGCACATTGGGCCCTTTGCGCAAGGAGATCGAGCAGCTCCCGCCGGAGCTTGAACAGCTCCAGGCGGGCGCTCGAATGGACGGCGAACGCCTCGAACGCGAAGCCCGCCCGCGCCCGGACGGCTCCGAGCGCGCCCCTGGAGACTCGCACCGCGGTCGCGTCCGGGAGACGGCGTGCGAGGCTCGAGAAGAGTGCGAAGAAGATCCCGGCGACCGCCAGCAGGGCGCCTCCGACGATGACGTGCCCGGTCAGGAGCATGACGATTGCCAGCACCAGGGAGGCAGCGCCGAGGACCAGCACCGCCGCGGGCGGCGTGACGCCGAGGAACCGCGGCGCCGCGGCGGTGGTCTCCACCGGGACGGGGCCGGTCTCCTCGAGTGGAACCTCCTGGACGACGGTTCCGCCCTCCTCGACGCGCACGCCGCACTCCGGGCAGAAACGCGCCTTCTTCGTCAGGCGCGAGGCGCAGTTCGGGCACTTACGAGCGTCCGGCGGCACCGACCCGCTTCTCCTCGGGGGCTTTCTGCTCGCGCTCGAGGGCCCGCAGAGCCTCCGCGGCGCGGCGCCGCAGCGGCGCGACGAGCGCCCGGTAGTCCTCGTCCGAGACCTTGCCCGTACGGTGGTCGAACTCGAGCTCCTTCAGCGCGGCCAGCGCGCGGTCTCGCTCCTCGGCGAGGGCGATCCTGACCTCTTCCTCCGGCCGCGGCGCCTGAAGCCGGTCGTCGGCCGGAGCCGGCTCGCGCAGGAACGGCCCGGCGACGAGCAGCACGCAGACGACGGCCAGCACGACCCCGAGCGCGAGCCACATGGCGGCTACACCTTAGTGCTTCGCGCGTTTACGGACGACGATCTTCACGGTCCGAGACTGAATCGTGGCCAGCGTGTCGCTGATGCAGCCGCCCGGCGCAGGCGAGCCGGTGCAGTCGTCCCAGGTCGCGGTCGTCATCGCGAACTGCGTCGTCTTCGTGATCCGTCGTCTGAACGAGTACCGCCCTTGTGCGTGGGTCCTGACCGACCCGGAGTAGCGAAGCCTGCCGCCGCGAGACATGTAGAGATCGAGGTAGACCCCGGCAGTGTCGTAGGCCGGCGCAATGAGCCTCCCGTCGAGAAGCGCGCGCTTGTGCCTCCGGTCGTAGTGTCCGTACAGCGTCAACTGGCTCGGCAGCGGAAGGGTCGAGCGGATCTCGAACGTTCCGCCGTCGTTGGGGACGCCGCCCGCGTAGGGCGTGACGAAGAGACGCCACGTGTAAACGCCGGTTGCCGCAGGATTCGTGAGGAACTTGAGGTCCAGTGCGAGCAGGCGAATCTGCATCGACCCCGTGGACGAGGAGGGCAGACAGGCCTGCGCCTTGTAGGCGCCGAGCTCGGTGTCGGCACCGGTCGTCTGGTCGACGAAGACCGGCGTCGCCGGGAATCTGATCGAATCGTCGGAGCCGAGGATCCACACGGCCTGGTGCAGTCCGGGGACACAGCTGTTGGTGGTGTACGCGGCCGGGTC
>Ga0070698_100009024_pt1 | contig 10722 bp, 16 predicted proteins | sample KBSK1502metaG_FD_65477 | JGI IMG/M metagenome (GOLD analysis project Ga0070698, IMG submission 65477) | Corn, switchgrass and miscanthus rhizosphere microbial communities from Kellogg Biological Station, Michigan, USA - KBS K1-50-2 metaG | ecosystem: Host-associated > Plants > Roots >... | reverse complement strand
TTGCTGATGTTTGCTATATCAGTATAAATCCGAATTTTGTACAATAACAACGGCTTAAATGAACAATACTGAAAATACTGAACAACAAATAGCCCGGTTTCTTTTGCCTTTTAATGATGATATAAGGTCGCTTGTCCAGCAATTACGCATCTACTTGAAAAAAGAGACAAAACCAATAATTGAAATGGTCTTCGACTCGTACAACTCTGTAAATATCGGTTATGGGTTCACAACAAAAGCATGGGATTGTTATTGTGGCATTGTAGTATATAGTAAACATATTAACCTTAGTTTTCCTTCCGGTGCATTTCTTACCGACCCACAAAAACTGTTACAAGGGTCTGGTTCAAAAATAAGACATATTAAAATCAGTAGACTAGGAGATGTTAAGCAAGCAGCCTTTAAAGAGCTTTTATTGGAAGCGAGGAATAATGCATTGAAATTGGCTAAAGAAGGGCACACGAAACAAGACGAAGTCAAAACGGTCATCAAACTAAACCCGGGTAAAAAACGAAGACCTAAGTAAATATTTACGCCGTTGGGTTTCAGGTTTAAGAATAATTCAGAAAAAAGGAAATCGCACCAACAACACAAACATGATACTGTCTCCCAGACAAACTGAAAATGCAAGGGAATAAACTTTCGTATATTTAAGAGTTAGGCGCTTTAATTTTTTTTTATGGCATTGATATTTTTAGGTTCAACCGAATGTGCTATATGCGGCAAAGTACTTCAGGAAGGTAATGAGGTCACAAGTTTACCTCCAATAGCAGACAGTCAGAATCCATTGTATAAATATTTTGATGCGGGATTACATTCACAATGTTTTGAGAATTGGAATAAAAAGGAAGAAGTATTGAGAATTATCAAAGAGGAGAAGCAAAAGTTTATAAACTCGGACTATTTCAAAGAAATGGTTTCCAAATTCGGAAAACCTAAATGGTTAGATGAAATGGATAGGGTTTACCGCTAGTTATTTTTTACGCCGTTACGGAGTTGTTGGTGTTCAGGTTTAAGAATAATTCAGAAAAATGGAAATTGAACCAACAACACGAATAAAGTAGCTTTAAGTTGCGGCAATACACAAGTTGGCTGTAATGCTCTTATAACACTCCTGCTTTTAAACAACCTCAAATGCCCAGAGATAAAAGACAAAAACGAGACTTGCATGCCCTTGATGGGGATGGGATGCTGTTGTGCAATCCCCGCGATAAGGAAGCGGCTCATCGGGCTCAGACTGAAAGAATAGCTACCGATAATTGGGGGGCAGTAACGTGCAGTAAATGCATATTATTAATCTATAAACACAACAAGGCTCTGAAGGGGCGGAAAGAAGCCAACTGAAGTTTACACCGTTGTTGTTTTCAGGTTTAAGAATAATTCAGAAAAATGAAAATGCACCAACAACACAAACATGATAATGTATGCAATTTGAGTTGTCGCTGGTGTGTGCTGCAACACGACTATCCCAGATTGAAATTGGATTTGCGATTATCATTCAGGATGATCAATAGTCCAGCCCATCATCATATCAACCAACGAATAAACATATTCTTTTGCAAGTGCAAAAAAAGTAAGAACAGTCACAGGAATTAAAATGAGCAGGAAGTTGTTATCAGTAAACAACTGAACAAAATATCTGCATAAAGAAAATATTATTAAAGACAGCAAAAGAAATATTAAAAATCTGAAGACTCCTCTGATTTTTTTCATCATCAAAAATACAAAATAACAGTCCCCCCAAGTTGTTGTTGGTCTGAGGCGCAGGTTTAGCAGCCAAGCCTATAACAACCGGCAATCGATACTAGAATGGTCCAGTTTAATTTCTCGCCCTGTTTAATGTATAACTAAACCTGACATTACCGATCAAGAAATTTTTATTCCTATCCAAATAAAAAGAACATTGTCGTCGCCTTTTAACAGGAATAAAGAAGTTTTCGCATCAAGCTCCACTTGAAAAACGATGGCATGGGGATCGGTTGGCGTTCCTTGCAGAATAAACCAGTTGCCTTTGCCACTCCATTTTCCCATTCCTTTAGTTTCATAAGTAGTCGGTTTTCCTGTCGCGGAATCCTGGTAAAGTATAATGTTCATTTTTCTTTTTATACATTCGGGACTTGCGTCCAAATTCAACTCGGCGATAAGCTCCTGGCAGGCCGTTCTGCCGGCAAAGACACCATACACATGCGGGCCGTTTGCTATCCCTCCACCCGGATAAACCTGTGAAGGCTGATTAGAAGTTGAAATGATCTGGGCACCCGTATTCAAAACTGAAAAGCTTGTGATAAAAAGAGAAATAATGTTTTTCATATAACTTATTTAAATACTGACGTGATCTTAATTTGAGACACGATTCAACGTATAACTATGGAATTCATTTCCTATCATTAGTTTTTCATTTTCATCTACTATATGAAGAAGGTTGTCGCTTAGTTTTAATAAACGCAGGTCCATGCCGGGTTTGTCAGGATTTAATTGATAGAATATGGCACTAGGATTTGTTTTTGTTCCCCTCACAATTGCCCATCTTCCCTCAGCTTCGTTTTTAATACCCGGCTCTGAATATATATTAGTTTCCTTGACGCTATATCTGTTGATGCCTTTAAGTTTATAACGTGTCGGTTCCTTTGTATTCGCATCCATATAAAGAGTAAGTTCCCATTCAACCATAATACATTTACATTCTTCCAATGGACAATCAGGCTCGGGGTTTATTTTATGTAATGGTCTTATAGCATTACCGCAAGGCGTTGTCCCTGCAAAAACCACAGATGATTCTTTGGATGAATTTGATCGATCGGGCAAACTATCGCAACCGATCATTGTAATTAAACAGGCGAGTGTTATGAAGTTCATAGAAAACAATTGTTCTTCAAAACTAACGAGGAATAAAAAAGAATGCGAAAATTTACATATATCACGTCGTTCCCTTGACGAAATGTATACGGGTATACCAGGAACATCGGCAAAAAATTTTACGTTGTTGATGTTCAGGTTTAAGAATAATTCAGAAAAAAGGAAATTGCACCAACAACACAAACTGATAATGTTTGCAAAAGTGTTATTGCTAATGTGTAATATATCTGTATAAACCCGAATTTTGGATAGCAATAAGCTCTAATGAATCTGAATCAAATAACTGTTCCTGTTCTTGACGTTGAAAAGTCAATAGGCTTTTATGAAATGCTTGGATTAAAGTTGATTGTAAAAGCACTTCCGCATTATGCAAGGTTTGAATGTCCCGAAGGCCACTCAACTTTTTCATTACATCAGGTAGAAATTCTTCCTGGTGGAGAAGGCGTATGGATTTACTTTGAAGTAGAAAATTTAGACGAGTATATTACTGCAATTTTAGAGAAAGGAATTAAGATTGATGAATTGCCAAATGATAAGCCATGGTTATGGAGAGAATCAAGACTGAAAGACCCTGACAATAATCAAATCATTATTTACTTCGCCGGTAAAAACAGAATCAATCCACCCTGGCGCCTATAATTTGATTATTCAATTGTTGATGTTCAGGTTTAAGAATAATTCAATTATGTAACAACTTTTTACGACCTGCCAGAACCAAAATAAGACCGGCCACTACAGCAATGCCACCAGCAGCATACAGTTGCCAGCTATCGCTTCTTTCAACTTGCCTGGTAATTTCTACAGGTCCTACATCCAGCACTTTTTCTTTTTTAGTAGTTCTGATGCCCTGGAATATAAAAACTCCTATTCCAAGCAGGATCAGGATGATGCCAATGACTTTCATGATCTCTGGTTTATAAGTGACGTTACAAAAACCGAGCCCGTCAGGGTCTTTTATGCAACTTTCAAGTTGATAAATATCAGGTTTGCATTTGATAAATTTCAATTACAATCAATTCCTATTGCCTGCATCTTTGTAGATGTAATGCTGAGATCTATGAATAAGTCCATATATAAAATAGGGTTTTGGTCAGGACTTATTGCTTTTGGTGCAACATCGGCATACGTTATCGTTCAATTATTGCAGGTTGCAGGTGTGCTTCATTATCCTTTGGATGAAATTCTGATTTACGGCACTTCTCTTTGCATTGTTATCCCTTTTATTCTTGAAATTCTTGCGCTTCATTATATAACACCAGAGGAAAAAAAATTTTGGAGCCATGCAGCTCTGATCTTTTGCATCATCTATTCAGTGTTTGTTTCTGCAAATTATGTTGTTCAATTGGCAACGGTAATTCCTATGAAACTTAAAGGTACTTCTGACGAAATTCGTATTCTTGAACAAACTCCCCATTCGCTGTTTTGGAACTTTGATGCATTAGGATATATTTTTATGGGATTAGCAACCTTAATGGCTATCCCGGTATTTGAAAAACATGGGTTTCAAAGATGGGTTAGGATCTCTTTTTTAGCCAATGCGCTTGTCACTCCTTTAATTTCATTCGTATACTTCTATCCGACGTATTCTGAGAAACTTCTTATGGTGGGCTTCCCCTGGGGAATTACAGCGCCATTGGCCATGTTGTTACTTGCAATGATGTTTAAAAAGAATTACAGAAATTATTCTGGAAACTCGTTAAGCCAGTGAAAAGCAAAAGAGAATTATCATTTCTTCCTTCAATCTTGGTGTTCTCCACGAAAACTTTTAATTTTCCTATAAATCATTATATGCCAAAATATGTAATAGAAAGAAGTATTCCGGGAGTCGGAAAACTCTCTCATGAAAAATTGCAGGAAATTTCAAATCATTCATCCAAAGTGCTATCCGAAATGGGGAACAAAGGCATTCAATGGCAGCATAGTTATGTAACAGATGATAAGATCTACTGTGTTTATATTGCCGACAATGAAGAGCTGCTCATAGAGCATGGAAAAAAAGGTGAATTCCCTGTCACAAAGATCTCGAAAGTTGCAGAAATTATTGATCTCACTACAGGCGGAAAGTGATCCCGGCTTACAGAAAATTGCACCAACAGCATCGTAAATGAAGTAGCTTTCAGTTGCGGTAATACACGAGTTGTTCGTCATAAACAACCTTCAAATGAAACGAGCATTACTTTTCACACTTTTTGCTATCATTGGACTAGCAACATTGGGACAAAAACCCAAAAGGATTATAAAGAAACTTGGTGACGATCCAATTTTCTTTATTGACAGTATCAACGTCGATCATTCTGAAATAATGAAATATGATCCGACGGAGATTGCTCAAGTAACGGTTTATAAAGACAAAGAAGCAACAGATCTATTTGGAGATGATGGTAAAGACGGAGTAGTATATATAACTACAAAGAAATACGCCAAAAGGAAGTATTGGACTTATTTTCAATCCAAGTCTGACGATTTCAAAAAGCTTGTTCCCTCCCCTGAAAGCGATACTTCGATACAATATGTCTTAAACGATAGAATGTTAAAAGATAATTTCGAAGGAGATTTATACCTAATAAACGACAGTATTTTCAAGGATATTAAGTTGCTTACAAAAGAAATACTTCAAAGAGATTATAAAATATTCGATAAAGAGATTGGATTCCAGATTAAATCCGACATTCCTGAGAATCTGTATCGAGGGAAAAAGAAATTCTAAGCCGGTTACATCGTTGTTGGTGTTCAGGTTTAAGAATAATTCAATTAAGGAAGGTGCGCCAACAACACAACAAAAACCTGCTAATTATTAGGTGCGGGCAGCATATTTCTTATCGCCCTGATCTTCCATGTTTCTTTATCAGCAACAACAATAAAAGTGCTCCACATTTTCCGAATAGTACTATCTGCATTTTGTATTTCGTACCGGCAATCCACAATGGCGGATGAAGCAGTGAGGGTTTGTATTTTTTCAATATAGAGTGATCTTGTTCCAGGGCTATTGACAGAGCTTTTCATCATACCTTCTATAGCGGCATTTATTCCAACCCGCCACTCACCAGTAGAAACCAACTGATCCACATCCAGGGTTAAAATAGCTTTTAATAATACCGTATCTCTTTTTTCCCTTGCCTGGGAATATTGATCAATTAAAGTAGTGATCGCTTTTTGCTGTTTGTCGTTTACTGTTGTTGTTTGCTGGCCATATAAAAACATAAAGCCGGTAAGATGCAATAAAAAGAATAAGACAGTTTTTTTCATGATAGTAATTTACTGGTTTTCTTTCCAAACAAATATCCGACAATTAAATTTCTTTGCTCTTTACGTTGTTGCTGTTCAGGTTTAAGGATAATTCAATTATAGAAAATTGCACCAACAACACAAACATGATAATGTTTGCAAATTACGTTGCTAGTGATGTATACTGTATCAGTATAAATCCGAATTTTGTACACAATCAACGGCGTAAAAAGCGAAAGATCTATGGATAACATTGAATTGAAATTCGAAAAGATCAACTATGTCTTTCCTTTGATTTTTGTTGAAGGAACAAATGACAAGCCATTTTTATTTGGGACAGAGAGCAATCCACAGGAAATTACTATTAAAGATTTTTTCATTTCTAAATTTACAGTGACACAAATACTTTATAAGCATATTATGGGTTATAACCCTGCTAACAACAAAGGAAACAACATACCGGTAGAATGCATATCGTATGACGATATAATAATGGAAAACGGTTTTTTAGCAAAAATAAATTCAAGTAATGAAAGGGAAAAAATAAACAGGCAGTTCGAAAATATTTTTTCCTCACAATTTCGATTGCCTTCTGAAACGGAATGGGAATATGCTGCAAAAGGTGGAATACACTGGATGGACAATTTTATTTACAGCGGAAGCAACAATATTGATGAAGTTGCATGGTATAAAGATAATAGTCTTGATGAAAGCGAGCCTGTAGGTCAGAAAAAACCAAATCAATTGGATATCTATGATATGAGTGGCAACATTTGGGAATGGTGTCAGGACTATTTTCATAGGGATACAGATAAAATACCCAAAGACGGAAGCCCCTGTCTTGAAAAAAGTTCTGATCGTGTTCTTCGGGGCGGATGTTTTCACAATTGGGCTATGCATTGTACAACAACAAAGCGTTATGAAATTATGTCAGAATACAAAGATCCATGTATTGGCTTTCGCTTAGTAATGTCTTTCTAAATCAAAAAAAGCAGGGGCAACGGAGATAAGAATTAATTACTCTTTATAACCGCTAAAGACACAGGTGAGTTCCCCCATTCATCCAAATAATAAACTGCATTTTCCATTTTTATGTTGGATGAGTTTTTTAGTTTAATAACCACGCATTGTCTTTTGCTTTCATCGCTTCTATGCATTACTTAAAGAATTATTTGAAAATATCCCGTTCTGAAATTATTATTTGTTTCTTTTTCCATACAGCAAGTCTGCTATCACATTTGTATTTTCCTTGTTAAGATCTTTCGCAACTCTAAAATACTTTTGATCCTTAAATGCAGATGATGCCTGTAACAGCAGCGGATAGATCTCATTCTTATTATATTTACTGATCTGCTGATATTCCCATTTCTTTTCTCCCAGTGCATAAGGCAATAACCAGTCAAATGCAGTGAGCAGATCAGCTGACCGCGATGTTTTATAAATCCATAGATTCACCCCGGTTTTTTCTGCAAGGGTTGCAACAGTAAACCATCCTCGCAGATTCATTGTGCTATAGCCGAGTGCATTGGTTCTTTCGAGTTCCAATGGCTGTTTTCCTTCTTTGGTCAATTGGCTGTCGAGTCTTTTTTTACTTTCGTCTGCCAGTTGTTTTGCTTTCCCGACATCACCGGTGAATAAAGAAAAATCTATGACTTGCGCATAGTACCAGGTGCCGTGATTGTTTTTGGCTGCATGTTCATCTTTTCCATTTTTACTGGTTAGCATCCAATTCAAAAACTGCATATACCATTTTTGTAATGATGAATGATCAGTTTCTGTCCATGCTTTTGATCCCTGCAGCAGACTTGCTGCATCGGCGATGCCTATCAATGCAACAGTTTCAATGAGCCCGATACCTCTGCCGGTATTAACACCTGGAATCGCCTGTCCATATTCAAGATGAGGATTCATCTTTGTGCTTTCATTCAAAAACCATGTTCTCAATAACTCAGCTGATTTGCCGGCATATTTTTCATTGCCTGTTATATACCATGCCAGCGATAATGTGCGGGTAGCATTTTCGAGATTACCCAAATAGGTCCGGTCAGTGATCTTATAAATTTCAGGATTACGAACTCCATCTTTACGCATATAAGGCAAGCCATTAGGTTTTGTACTGTCATACCAGAAATAAGGCGCCTGGCTCATATAATCATGTTTGTTACCGCTCACCGGTATAAACTGTTTATCCATTACTGATACAGGTTTCATTTGTAAAAATCTATCAGCCTGTTTTTGTAAACTATCTACCAGTCTTGATACATCTTCATCTTTTTGTTCCCATTTCTTCTTTACATCTGCAAGACGTTTTGCATCCATGATAAGAACGTTGGGTAACTGCGCTATTACATCATTTATTAGTATAACTGTCAATGAAATCAACAATACTGATCTTATATTCATGAATATTTTTTTGAGAATGATTGATGCTATTTCAAATGATACGCCACCACGGTCTTTGCATTGAATGTCGGTACATACAAGATCCTTTTCTGCTGATCATAACCGATATCAGCAGTATTCTTTTTTTGTTGTTGAGTTTCCAGTAATGTTTCTACCCGGCCATCGGCATGCACATACCAGATATAACCAACCCATGCTGTAAGAATGAAATCACCATTACCAATTGGCTCAATGCCATCAATTTGCTGCAACACCTCAGCTATTTTAGTAATTTGTTTTTGTGAGTTTGCTTTTACAAATGATTTACCCCAACCGATGTAGAGATCATCACCAATTGCTTTTAATCCATTCACTCCAACTACGCTATCGAAATATAATTCTGCAATGTCATTTTTCAGTCGCCATATTTTGTTCCCTCTTGAATCAGAAACAAACACAATTCCTTTTTCAGTTACAGCAATATCATTCAAACCTTTTGCACTGTCGATCTTTATCTTCTTTTCTATTTTTCCATTTTGAATATCTATTACGATCACTTCCAGCATATCGGCAACATACAATCTATTGCCAAAGATTCCCATTCCTTTTGGTGCATTCAATCCTGTGATCCATGAACTATCAAGAATTTTTCCATCAGGATTGAGTTTTCCCACACCTCCTTTACCATCGGCATTCCAGCCGGCTCCGTCAATCAAAGAAACATAGAGAATATTTTTTACAGGCAATACAGATTCAGGAACGGCGATCACAGAATCTGTTTCCCATAGTTTTTCCAACTTATGTTCCTGTGCATTTAAATTAATTACAGCAAGAACAAGGAATGAAAGAATGAGTTTCATAGAAATAATTTTGATAGCAAATAACAAAGAAATATACTTATAACAAACCAGGCCACCCTCAGGTTGCCTGTTTATTCAATCATTTTAGCATTGCTTCTCTTAGAATCCTAATTACAGATCAAGCTGTCAATTGTCCCATAAACTCCCGTTGATAAATAAGCGGACTTTTACTGGTGATCATTTTAAAATACTTATGAAAGCTTGTGAAATTATTGAAGCCGCTCTCATAGCAAAGCTGTTTAATGCTAAGATTGTTTTCAATCAGTAGTTTGCAGGCATATCCTACCCGAAGCTCGATCAGGAATTGTGAATATGTTTTTCTTGTTCTTGATTTAAAATACCGGCAAAAAGAATTGGGACTTATATTGGCTACCCCCGCTATCTCTTCCAGTTGAATAGGACGTTTGAAATTCTTCAGGCTATATTCATATATGGCATTGATACGATCTTTTTCATCATTTATCATGTCATATTTAAAGCCAATCGATGATAAAGTTTCCAGTTGCTCGCAACTTCCAATCATATTCAATGCTTCAATAAGCAAGATGATCCGCTGGTTATCGGTGGCTTGTAATAACGAATCAAGTAGTTCTGCAACTTTTTCTCTTGTCGTACCTGTTATTTGCAATCCTCTTTTTGCTTTATCCAAAATGGTTTTTATATGTATGTTTTCCGGTAATTCCAGGAACTGGCTACCCCAGAAATCCTGGCAAAAATGAGCCACTCTTACATCGGCGGTTACTGGTGCATCTTCTTCAAAATAGATATCATCAAATCGCCAATAGTGCGGCAGGTTGGACCCTACCAATACCACATCGCCAGCTTTAAATTTTTTAATACTATCGCCGATGAACTGTGTGCCCTCACCCTTTTTAAAATGGATCAGTTCTATTTCGGCGTGGTAATGCCAGCGATTATTAATGTAGGGAACAAGATCTTGTCTCACACTAAAAGAATGCTGGGGGCCTTTGGACACTTTTAAAAGTTGGGGTCTCATACAAGCAAGTTTTCGTTATTAAGCAATCTTTACCTGAAAAGTGAATAAAACAGGATTCTAATGCCAAATTAGCTTATGAATTATCGTTCAAAAAAAAATCATCCGCAAACGTTTCCGTAGGGCAAAGTTTTTATAAGTGTTTAATTTTTAAATAGTTATACTAAAAAAATGGTTTTTTAAGAATAATTACAGACAAAAGGCTCATCCAAAATCTACGCAATCGTTCCCGGAAAAAGAATTAAGTGCAAACGTTGATTGACTGCTGTGGAGATTGGTTGATCCGGTAAGCTTTTAATGTAGCAGGGTACTTCTTATGTTATCCATGCTAATATTGTTGAATGATAGGACAATTATATAAAGCATGCTTATTGTCTTAATAAGTTTATTTGTTATACAGTAACT
>Ga0070698_100009023_pt1 | contig 10722 bp, 13 predicted proteins | sample KBSK1502metaG_FD_65477 | JGI IMG/M metagenome (GOLD analysis project Ga0070698, IMG submission 65477) | Corn, switchgrass and miscanthus rhizosphere microbial communities from Kellogg Biological Station, Michigan, USA - KBS K1-50-2 metaG | ecosystem: Host-associated > Plants > Roots >... | reverse complement strand
TTGGAAAAAGTTTCCCTGCTCGCTGTTGTGCCCCACCGCGTGCCAGAGTCCCTCGAAAACTTCGTGACATTCCCACCAGTAGGCGAAGTTAAAAAGATCGATTCCATACAAGTAATCCTCTGACCGTTGCCATTCTTCAGGTGGTGAGGCGAAGGGCTTCGGCTTCGGTTGACCGTAGGAATGGCCGAGGGGATCGCGCCGCGGGTGCGGATTTTTCCCCGGAAGGAATCGATAGGATGGAAACGGCCTCGTTGAGTAACGAGGCCAAGTCGGATTAGGCGGGTGAGGCTCAATCACGGACGCGCTCGTCGGACACCCGCGACCTGGAAGATTTCGCGATCCTCTAGTCGCACCGCGGTCAGTTCTTTCCCCCATACGCATCCACTGTCGATGGCTAACAGGTTGGACTCGATGTGCAATCCCAACGCAGCCCAGTGGCCGCAGATGACCGTTGCATCGGCATTTTTACGGTTCGGAATGCGGAACCAGGGAAGATATCCTGCAGGAGCCTGTTCCGGCGGGCCGGAGAATCCCGACAAGTCGCCCGCTGGGGTGCAGGTCCGCAGTCTCGTCAACACTCGGGTAATACTCGCGAGACGTTCGTCGCCAGCCAAGGCGGGGTCCCATCGAGGGGAGAGTCCGCGGAAAAGCGCTTTGAGGACGATTCGATAATTCGGGCTTGACAATACCGCTTCGACTTCTCTCGCAAGGTTCACCGCTTCATCGATGGTCCATTGAGGCAGGAGACCTGCGTGCACCATGAAGAACGATCTCTCGCGGTAATGCAGGGGCTGGCGGCGAAGCCAGTCCATTAATTCTGCTCGATCCTCTGCCGCCAGCACATCCTGAATCGTGTCTTTCGGCCGGAGTGCGACGATGTTTTCTGCGACAGCGAGTAGAAACAGATCGTGGTTTCCCAGCACGATCTGTGCAGCAGAGCCAAGCCGTTTGATGTATCGGAGGACTTCGAGCGAGTCCGACCCTCGATTCACCAGGTCGCCGACGAACCACAATCGGTCAGCCGCGGGATCAAAGTTGATGCGATCGACGAGTTGATTCAGTTGCATGGAGCAACCTTGGACATCGCCGATGGCATACGTGGTCATGGATAGGGTGGCAGGTTAGCTGAATCGAAATCGTGCAAGAGAGTGTCTCACGGAAATCGTGCTTCGATCACACTTCTGAGTCCGCCGCGCGCTGCGAATGTCCCCGTGACTTTCGCCCATACCGGGCGGCAGGCTTTGACAATGTCCTGTAAGATGCGATTGACGGAATTCTCGTAAAAAATGCCCAAATCACGGTAGGCATGAATGTACATTTTGAGTGATTTGAGTTCCAGGCATTCTTTGTCCGGCATGTAGTGTAGCGTGATCGTGCCGAAGTCCGGAAGGCCGGTCTTCGGGCAGATCGCGGTATATTCAGGGATCTCGATCGAGATTTCGTAGCCCTTGTATTGGTTCGGGAATGTTTCGATGTCCGGCAGTGGCGCGGTAATACCGCTCTTTGCATGCCGCTCGTTGTAGCCCAGCCGTGTCGCCGACTGAATATTTTTCCCCTTATGCCTCACGCCTCACCCCTCACGTCTTCAACGCGCCTCACGTCTTTCTAGACCTGTTTCATCCACTCCACTTGGCCGATTTTTTCCAGTTGAATGTAGAGGGTCACCCAAGGGCAAGCCATCTCGGGGTACACCTCACACAAGCCCCCTTTTCGCACGCCTCCGCAGGGGCCATGGCTCATGAACTTCGGGCACTCGGCTTTGAGCGAATTATCGGGAATTGGGGGACGCTTATGGATCCCACCGGCGTGCTGAGCGCCTTCGTCTTCCCCAGGGATGATCACGCGTGTTGACATAGGCATATAGTCTAGACAGGTTTTGTGGAATCGGCAATCTCTCTTTCCATTGCCATGAAGTCGGTCGCACGTTCGGCAGCTGAGAAAACACCGTGAAACGCAAGTTTTTAGGGCGAATGGCCTACGGGCTTGGGGTGTGCTAGGGCTTCTTTCTGGCAGGGTGGGCCTTCTGAGAAGTTGCATTGAATATCAGGAAGTTATAGTATTTCCCGGTGATCGGTGATTCGCTGGTGTGTCGACGTTTCTCATTGACAGTCTTTTTTGGTCTTTGCTACCATACACATTCGCGTGTGCACGTCTTTGAGCGGGTCGCCCAGGTTGTTCAACCTCGAATTCCTACGGGCTTGTTGCATATAACTGAGTCTTTCCGATAGGCAATGGATTTCCATTGCCACGATAGAGGGAGGTGTTTCGATGAGTCTTGATTATGTAAAGTTTTCTGGTGGATTTGAGAAGTTCATGCCCAAAGAATATCGGGACATGGTCGAGCATGGCCCGTTTGGAAAGAAAATATCGGTCTCCCAAATGGGGAGCTTCAAGGAAATTCTCGAAGAACATCCCATGTGTGCCGGTTGCGCGATGACTCTGTTCATCCGCCTGGCGATCATTGCCTTCCCCAACCCAGAAGATACGATCACTGTTGGAACAGCAGGTTGTGGACGGTTAGCGATTTCACAGGCTGCGATCCCGTTTGTGTACGGCAACTACGGCGATCAGAACGGTGTCGCGAGCGGACTGTCCCGCGGGCTACGGCTGCGGTTCGGTGACAAGCCGAAGGATGTGGTGGTCATGGCGGGAGATGGCGGAACAGCGGATATCGGCTTCCAGCAAGTGCTCCACTCCTGGTTCCGAAAAGAACGGTTCACCACGATCATGTTGGACAATGAAGTGTACGGCAATACAGGTGGGCAGGAGAGCGGGATGACCAACCGTGGTGCCGTCTTAAAGATGGCCCCGTTGGGGAAGAAGTTCGAAAAGATGGACATGTTGCAAATGGCGAAGGTGGCTGGGTGTGCGTACGTGGCAACGGTAGTTCCTAATAATCCCCGCCGTGTTGAAAGCGTCATCAAGAAGGCCGTGCTGATTGCCCGCGAAGTGGGCTCGACCTACATTCAAGCCTACACCTCCTGCAACATCGAGTACGCGATTCCGACCGACAAGGTGATGGAAGACGCAAAGACCGTTGAGAATGATCGGTATCAGTTCACAGAATATGTAAGTGACGAGGCCAAGCAGTATCTTACTGAGCGGTATGGCTACAAAGACTATCTTCCGAAGCCGGCCGCTTCTGCCGCCGCAATTCCAAACAAGGCCTAAGCGACCCGTAGGGAGGCTCGGACATGGCAAAGCGTTTCAACATTCGGATGGCGGGGGTTGGTGGGCAAGGTGTCGTGACGGGGTCCCACATTCTGAGCACCGCAGTGATCCATGCCGGCGGTGAAAGCACAATCGTCCCATTTTATGGATCGGAAAAGCGGATGGCACCGGTCGAGAGCTATGTCCGTGTGTCAGATGAACCGATCTACGAGATCGGGGAAATCACCTTCCCGCACATCATTATTATCTTCCATCCACAGGTCATTACCCACGGTAAGTCGTATACGATGCCGTTCTATTTCGGATTGAAGGAAGACGGGATTGCGCTGATCAACAACGATGGGCCCATGTCCCTTCACAGGGATCAGCAGCGTGAGTTGGAAGAGCGCCGTGCGAAGCTCTATTACTTCCCCGCGACCAAACTGTCCCTCGAAGTTGCAGGGATGGACCTCGCGACGAACATGGCACTGATGGGCTGCATCGGAGCCATCACGGGGCTGACTTCGGTTGAAGCGCTGGAGCAGTCGGTGAAGGATCGGTTCCTTGGCAAAGGATTTGTCGTATCCGGCGGGACCGCGGCCTTGGACAGCGTCGTCGAGCGGAAGTTCAAGAAGAAGCAGGAGTTGATTGATAAAAATGTGGCGGTGATTCAGGCCGGCTGGAACTACGCAGTCGATCACGGTTGGGCTGCGGCATCGGTCAAACGGTCGGACGCCCGTGCGGCCGTAAGCGCCTAACCAGGATTTAGCACGAAGGAGTCACCATGTATCTGGTCGCCAATATCGATGTTGAGATATGTGCTGCGAAGAGTTGCAAGCTCTGCACGCAATATTGTCCTGAAGCGAACACCATTCAGTATAGCGAAGACATGGGGAGAGACAAGGGTTTCAAGTACGGCTCCGCATACGTGGCGGTGGATCGGTGCAAGGGCTGCGCGCAGTGTGTGTGGGTGTGTGACAATATGGCGAAAAACAATGCCATCAAGATGATCATGATTGATCAATTGCCGCTGGCCGCTGTAACCGACAACATCAGGTACGAAGAGAAAACCACCGTCGCGGTCTTGTCCGATCCAATGATTGTGGTGGGTAATTAGGGGGAGGTACGGTAGTGGCAACGACGTTAGATACAAGAGAACGCATCATTGTCCCGGGTCCGGCCGGATTCCATCCGCCGTCGGCGGCTCAGCTGGGAGTCGCGCTGCCTGATCCAGGGCAGGGGCTCTACTATGGATTGCTGGAGCTCAATGAAGACAAGGTCATCGAAGAGATGGCGCGTAAAATGCTGACAAGCCCCAACGCCACGATCTTCCCGGGACCGCTGGTCCTCTGGGCCTGGAACGATCACGCCATTGAAAAAGCCAAGGCAGTGCTGGAGATCGCCGCCCAGATTCCGGACGTCATGATCATCCCCATGCCGGACTATCGTCCGAAGTATCCGAAGATCGACCCGGAAGAGGTCATCAATCCGAACCATCCGAATCTCACGATTTGGGGCAACAAGATTGAGGCCTGCATCTTCATCGGGGTGCATTGTCATTACGCCAACTTGACCTTGAAAATGATTCGTGCTGGGACGAACTGTCTGACGATGGCGATCTGTGCGGAGCAGGGGCATGAAGATGCGATGCTGACGATTCGGGATTCGGACACGATTAAGTTGAGAAAGACCGCGCAGGTCTTCAAGCGGGTGCGTGAAGAAATGGGCATTAAGTTGCCGGAGAACGGCGAGAACGTACGATTTACCGGCACGCAATCGAGAGTTCACGGCGGGAAAACTCACACCAATCCCCTCACCTTTGCGCCAGCGGCGGCGGGTCTTGCCGGCGCAGCTGCCTTTGGCCATTCCGCCGAGCAGATGAAGCGTGAAGGCTAAGAGTTAGGTCGAACTGCACGGGCGATATAGCCAAGAGGTGTCATGATGAGCGAAGCACTCGAAGCAGAGCAAAAGACAAACCCGCAAGGCGATCCCATCACGAGTGTCGCTGCGCCTAAACCGACCGAAACAACCGCGACGAGGAAGGACCCCCATGCCGAAGCGAAACGGCAGAAGATAGTTTCACCGGAATACTTGTTCCTCGAGGCCCCGCGGACGAAGGAATTCATTACGGGCAGCGAATCGGCAAAAGAGGCCGTTCGGCGCTCCAACGTGGACCTGGCCATTGCCTATCCGATCACCCCGCAGAGCGAAACGATGCAGCTCATCGGCGTACTCTACGGCGAAGGGTACGTGAAAGAGTATTACCGCGGTGAAGAAGAAGTCGGTGTCATGGCGGCGATGGCAGGCGGATCCCGATCCGGTGTCCGCTGCTTTACGGCGACCGCCGGTCCCGGTACGCTGAGAGGTCTGGAAGGCATCTCGTCATGGCCGGGGCATCGGCTACCCATTGTGGCCATGTTCACCTGCCGCGTGGTCAACGCCCCGTTAGCCATTCAGCCGGACAACGTCGAAGTCGCCTATCTTATCAATAACGGGATGATCGTCCTCCACGCCGAGAATCAGCAGGACATGTATGATTTCATCATGGCAGGATTTGTGATCAGTGAGAAAAACGATGTGACGCTCCCGGTCGGTGTCTGCTGCGACGGGTTCTTTGTGACCCATGCCCGTGGGTATGTCCGGATGCAGGACCGTAGCATGAAGCTTCCCCCTCGTGAAGCCTGGCGCGGTGCGGTGCCGGTACTCGATGCGGAAAATCCTCCCGCCCGCCTGTCCCGAGACGCCCCTGTTCAAAAGTCCAACTTCATGGCCTATAACATCCATGCCGTGTGGCAGCAGGAAGTGTGGGCCGCAGTCGAGCGTTCTCGCAAGTACATTAATCAGTATATAGGCGGCTTGCTCACAGCTGAGAATGTGGACGATGCTGAGGCGGTCATTATTGCCTCGGGTAGTGCTGCGGCTCAGTCACGGGAAGCCGTTCGCATCTGCGCGGAAAAGGGCATCAAGATCGGCTTGATCAAGGTCCGGTCAATCCGTCCGTTCCCGACGCAGGAGCTGCGCAAGCTCTGTGCCAAGGCGAAGCTCATCGTCGTTCCGGAGTTCAATTACGTCGGATGGCTGGCCAAAGAAGTGGCCACGGCGATCTACGGGTACTCTAGCGCCAAGATCATCGGTGGGCCGCGGGTGTATGGCGGTCAGTCGATGCCGGTTGAGTTGATCGTGGACGAAGTCGAGTCCGGTCTGACCGGGAAGAAGTCGACCAACGTAGCGATGTCCTCAATCATGGGTGGAGCCGTCAATCAGGATGACGTGGCGCATTTTATGCGCAGTATCTAGAACGGTCGGAGAAGCAGAAACACCACGGGCCCATCCGGTCATCCGGATGGGCCCGTGGTGTTTCTCGGTCTGTCTCGTTCATCTGGTCTGTTTGGTTGAACAAGACAGACTAGATAGACCAGATGAACCAATCAACCGTTTCGCTACCCCTGCAATTCGTCTTGCACCATGTCCTCACTCTCCGGCATGCCATAGGCCACGTATTTGGCGTAGGAGAGGTAGATCATCGCGCTGTCCCTCATTGCCTTGGAGCCTTGTGACAAGCGGAAAACTCTGTCGGAGTCGTGGGATGGGGTCGCACCCATCGTTTCCACATGGCTTTGGAGGAGTTGGGTGAATCGTTCCATTGAGTGTTCGACATCTTTGTAGGCCAATAGAATTGCGTCTGTCATGGTTGTCCTCCTAATCAGGATCAGCATACACTATGCCCATGCAACCCTTCAACGAGAAGAAACCGTCCAGTCTGTCATCGCAAATCATGAGAGTGCTGGCAAAGGTGTCGCCTGATGGGCATCTTCATGGTGACGTCTTGGCGCAGGCGGTCGTGAACCTTTCACGTCTGTTTACTACAGCACGGGCAACATTGCCCCTGCGTTACCTGGATGACCCTGCCCACGCTTCTGCCTATCTGTCGTATTTCCTCCCTGTGAACCTCTCCAAAATCCAAGTCCTGCTGGGTGAGCTGCCAGAGGACAGTGGCATGGAAGCGTCAGATCATCCAATGACCGTACTTGACCTCGGCTGTGGCCCAGGGACTGGGGCTTTAGCCCTGTTAGATTGGCTGTGGCATCGCAGCCCCGAGCGGGCAGAATTTGTGTCGATCCTGGCTGCCGATGCTTCCCATGCATCATTGCGGGACGCGGAAAGGCTCTGGGAGGCCTATTGCAATGAGGTTGGAATATCCAGCAAACGTCTCCGGTGTGTCGAGGGCAACCTGGAACATCCGCTCAAAGGCGATCTTGGTAAACAGATTGTGCGAGGCGGGCCGTATGACCTCATCATAATAGCGAATTGCCTGAATGAATTGTTTTCTGCATCGATCGATCCCCCGGCAGAGCGTGCTGTGGTTGTCGCGCAGCTCCTGCCGTTTCTCGCACCGCACGGCACCATCATGATTGTCGAGCCGGCCCTGCGGCAGACAGCTCGAGCGCTGCATCATGTGCGTAATCACCTGCTCAAGCAGGGCCTTTGTACGGTCTATAGTCCCTGCCTGCACGAAGGCGCCTGTCCTGCCTTAGACCATCCAGACGATTGGTGTCATGAGGAGCGACCGTGGCAGACGCCTCCTGCAATTGCAGCAATCGATCGGGACGTGGGGTTCATTAAAGACGCGTTGAAGTTTTCCTATCTGCTGTTGCGCACAGACGCTCGCACCATTGTGACGCGCAGCCCGCAGACTTTCCGGGTCGTGAGCGAACTACGGGAGTTGAAGGGGGAGAAGCGAGCCTGGTTGTGCAATGAAACAGGGCGACCTGAAGTCGGTAGGCTGGATCGGAAAGCCTCGCTTCACAATGCCGCGGTCGATGCCTGGCATCGGGGCGCAATCGTTCAGATTGAGCGGATTGTACGCAAGGAACGAGAAGGAAAAGTTTCACCAGTTGGAAGAATTGAGAGCGATGCGGCAGTGCAGATCGTTCGTCCCGCCTGAAATTAGCCAATCAGGTCAGAGGAAGCGTGCGCCCTCTCGCTTCAGCGCCTCTCGCGGCACCACTTCCGCGGCGCTCTGAAGCAGAAGGGAGAGGCGGGCTGGTCGTCCTCCTGCTCGCGGAACGCACGCCCTCGGAAGGGCCTCGTTCGACGCGCGCAATAGAGGATCAACCAGGCCACCTCCTGGAAAAGCACACGAGCAAGCTTGGAGGGATCATTGTCCGTTGGACGCGCGCACGTAGAGATAAGCCCCGCCGCTCCGGGGCAAGTCGCTCGATGCCGCACCCTTCCTTAATAGAGTGTGGAAACGGGACCGGTCGCTCATAGACCGGTCCCGTTTCTCGGACTAGAGCACAAATAACGCGATAGCACGCTCATACCGTACGGCGGAGAGCGTTGACATGTGATCGAGCTCGCGGGAGAATTAGCTCTCAGTTTGTAGTCTGTGCTGACAAATTGTGCCGGTCAATGTACTCAGTAGTTAGACGACGAAGACGTTGAGAAAATGGACGAGGATGACGAAGTGACCATACCTCCCGAGATCCTCGAAGATCTCAGGGCAGCGGGCTGAAGTCCGGCTCGAGTGGCCTGGACTCAGTTCTGGCGCAAGAGGCAGAGACCAGTGCCACCAGGGCTCGGGAGGCGTTCCAATCCCGGAAGCGCCGTTCGGAGTGGGGCGCGACGGCCTCCGCTATCCTTTGTGCCTCAGCTGCCTGCGAATGTCGTGTCTCCGAGTATCTTGCCCACTGGGAGTTTGCCTCCGGGCCACTTCCCACTGAGTTGGCTGCCATCAGACAGAAGCACGATGCCCTCGAACAGTGGCGCTTGCTCCTGTGAAACTGTGCTCCAGGCTATGATCTTGGCAGTTGTCAAGAAGTACCAGCGCCTTGGTTGTCTCCTGCGGCTACGCGACCTTGTCGCCCACAGGAACGCTAGGCTGTGCCCCGTAGGCACAGTGCCCGATCAGATAGCTGACTGCGTCAGGCAGGGCGTGGTTCCCATTCGGCAGGGCATCCACAGCGAGTGGCCAAGCGCCGTTCTAGTCCATGAAGTGGCGGACTGGGCCACTCAGACTGCCAAGCGCTGGCTGAAGGTGGCTGATGAATTGGTTCCGCTCGTCTGCTGACGGGCGCGACCTTGTCTAACTTCGGCATAGGCTAAAAAGGTCTCCACCTCGTTCGCCTACATGCGCCTCTTCGTCGCGTCAAGACACATTCCTTCTTTGGGAAGGCGACCGGTCTGTGAGCGACTCGTCGCCGTTTCCATTTTTTAGAGCAGCGGCACGTAGCAGGGCGATCGCTTCTGCGTCGCGAAACGCGTAGGCGAGGGTACCGCACTTGCCGAACAGATGCGGTCCGCCGAAGGTGGACGGCGAGGCCTGGAAAGGAACGAGTTCCACAGCCGAGCAGATGAGAGGCTTAGTGCGGTCGAGCCGAAGCGTCTGAGCAGAGCAGAAGCGGTCAGCTGCTAGAAGGATTATTAGATGAGGAGCTGATGGCTGAGGTTGGTTAGAGGAGGTGAGGACTAATCAGCTTCCGGCTCGGAGCTGCCGTGCTGATGCGACACCCGGTCTTCATCGAACATTTCGGCCATTTCTTCGGCGATCATGTCACCATCGTCTTGAATGGCAATGAGCGGGATTTCTTTTCTTGGCTTAGCCGCGGGCTCTGGAGCGGGAGCTTCGGGGGCCTTGCCGGGATTCTTTGGTGTCTCACTCATAGACAGAGTATACACTAGGGCGAGGGCGAAAAGGGGAGCTATTCAAAGGCTTCTAGGGAAGAACGCTCCGGGTATGTTTTCTGGCACGAGGTACAGGTCAGGAAATAGATGGATTCTCGGACGGACATGGTGACACGGAAATTGAGGCTCACCCCTTTGTGGTTGCAAGTCGGACAGGACATTTCCTTGAGTCGATAGGGAATATCCGGTTGGGTGCGCAGGTAGAACTCCATATCCGTGTAGATTGGGAAGGTGTAGTAGCATTTCCTACAGATGCCTCGCCATTCACCATCTGCCTGCATAGAGCGTTCATCGATCCCAAAGCTTGATCCCTTACAGATGGCGCATTCAACGGTTTCAAGTCTGGTTTCAACTTCCTGAATGGTCAGGCTGGGCATCGGGGCGGCTCCTTATGCAGAAGTTCGCGGCTTCGTGCAGCCAGTATAGCGTTCATGTATTAGCGACTGCAACGCGGGTCAGAGCCAGGTTTTTTCTTGACCTGACGAGCGGGCCACCTATACTAAGACCATCATGCACCTTATCACCGAGACACTGTTGGTCGGAAATATCAACGACGCGAGGGAGCCGCCAGTAAAGATCGGCGCGTTACTCCTTGTTGCTGCTGAGTACACATTGGAGCCACCCAGCTGGCTGTTGTATGGCAGGATCCCATTTTCGGAATATGCCGAAGCCGAGCCGCACTTGTTGGACCGAGCCGTGAGCTGGGTCGAACAGCATCTTTCAGACCATCGGGTTATGGTCTGTTGCCGCGCCGGCATGGGCCGATCCGTATCGGTCGTGATGGCCTATCTCTGTTGTGTCCAAGGGATGACGTATGCTGAGGTCCTGAAATTGGTCATGAGGCGACGCCCCGGTGCCATGCCCCTTCCAAAGCTCGAAGAAGCCATC
>Ga0070698_100009022_pt1 | contig 10723 bp, 9 predicted proteins | sample KBSK1502metaG_FD_65477 | JGI IMG/M metagenome (GOLD analysis project Ga0070698, IMG submission 65477) | Corn, switchgrass and miscanthus rhizosphere microbial communities from Kellogg Biological Station, Michigan, USA - KBS K1-50-2 metaG | ecosystem: Host-associated > Plants > Roots >... | reverse complement strand
GGGTTTAGTCCAGGAGGCGGGGCGACATGAGACGGATCTGGATTCGGAGGCTTCTACCAGCCTCAGTCGTCGCGATCGTCCTCGCGTTCTCCTACTTCGCGCCCGCCCTCGGAGCAATTGCTCCCGGACCGAATCAGCACGCATTTGGTGCGAACTGCGGCCGCTTCGGCTATGGGTATCACGGCGGTAAGCACCACTTCCCTTGTCCTAACAGACCGTTCCCAGGCCATGTCCCCCAGTCGGGAAGCAGCCAAGCGGCCAGTCCTGCCATTGCGTTCGGGTCGAGCACCGTTCTGACAATCGCTCCAACCAGGGCGGTGGCACCGAAAGCCGTGAGTCACCGGCGAGGGCAATTCCGGCGCGAGGGCTTCGAGAGCTGAGTTAGCTCGGGCCCGGTCCCACAGAGCTTACCGGCTCGCGGAATCCAGGGAGGGAATTTCGTGAGTTTCGTTATCGCACTAACAAGTTTCGGTAAAGGACGATCGAGCCGTCGTCCGCGACGAGTTGGAAGCCTGGCTGGCTGGCCAGGAACCGGTATGGCGTCCAGTCGACCTCACGCGCCAGGAGGACATATTTAATGTTGCGGCTGGCGAGCTCCGAAGCCCAATCTCCAGTCGCCCCGGCGGCAACAAGGCGCGAAATCGCGACCTGCTCTGGATCATTCGGAGGCGAGATGCCTGGCACCTCCGGATCCTGGCTGATAATGATCGGCACGTTAAAGAAGAATGGGGCGGGCGACGCCACCACGTTGTTGGTGTTCCGCACGAAGTCGAGGCCGAGGTAGAGATGCCAGGGCAAGAAGAGAGTGCGGCCCGGATGTGGATCGGCGGCCAGCAAGCGGTCCGCCTGGTACCAGCCGCTCGGGTAGGCGGATGGCTGAACCTCGCCGTGCATCCCGAACAGCAGACCGTTGCCGTAGTAGAGAGGAAGCGCCAGCAGCAGCCCGGCCGCCAGCGCCTCGGCCAGGTCGATCCGTGGCGGCTTGACGTGCTGCCGAAGCCAGGTCAGCACGACGACGGCACCCAGCGGGATGAGCTGGGAGTAGACGAGCGCGATCAAGGCCGCCCACTTCCCGGCATCGCGCATGCCGCGATACGGAGGGAAGATCGTGTCCAGCAGGCGCACGATTGGCTCCGTCACCGGATTGGCGACGCCCATCTCGAGGATGAGTGCGACGACGCCGGCGCTCATCAGGGCGAACAACCATGGGCGGTTCGCCTCGAACTGAACTTCCGGTCGGCGCTGAATGACCGCCCTCGCCGCAAGCGCGCCGAGCAAGAGCAGGAGAACCAGGACCAGCGGCCACAGCGGCACGAACGCCTTCATCGAGGTGAATCGCCCAGTGTCCTCGGCCCAGAACCCGTACAGTCCAAGGATGTTCGGAATCAGGCCGAGATCGGGATCCGCCGAGGCGCCGTAGACGGCAAGATCCGCCCCGCCGATCCTGCTGATCGTCTGTCCTTCGGAGCTCGAACCGTTCAGCAACGGAATCAGCCAGTACGAGCTCGCCACGACGGTGGTGCCAAGCGCCAACACGAGGCTCCGACACAAGTCCGAGAGATATCGCCGATCGCCTCGACGGGGTATGCCGAAGGCAACCGTGGCCGCGACCAGCAAGAGCCCCACTGGGATGACCAGGTGCAGATCGAGTATCCCGAGCGTGGTCAGTTCGGCAGCCAGGATGAGCGCGTGTCGCCAGCCGGGCTCCCGCATCAGGCCAAGAAGCCGAGCGGCGATCCATGGCAGCAGCGCGTACCCCGCAATCAGCGCCAGTTGTCCGTAGTGGATCCGTCCGTAGACGAATGGGTTGACCACGTAAATCACGCTGGCCATCGCTCGTGGGATGAAACCGCCGAGTGGCACGGCCCGAAAAGCCCCAACGCCCGCAGCAAACAGGGCAACCAGGATCACCAGCTTGGTGGTGATCTCGGCCGAGATGACCACGCTCACCGCGACCAGCACGGCATCGAAGAGGGTGCCGCTCGACAGATCCGTCGGAACACTGAAATGGCGCGGCCCGGGCCAGTCGGTCCCAAAGAGATATCCCGGGAGCAGCCAGGGGCCGGCGATCAGGGCGGCCAGAAAGATGGCCCAGAGGTTATTTCCGCGTTCTTGGAGCCTTACGTTGGCACAGCCTAAGCCTTTGTCGGCATTACGAGAGGAGCGCCTCATCGGGCACAACGTGCTCGTGGCCGGCGGCACGATCCTCGCAGGGGGTCTGGGGTTCGCCTTCCAGGTCGTGGTGAGCCACCGCCTACGACCGTCCGACTACGCGGCCGTCTTTGCAGCCATGACACTGCTGACCCTGATCGTGCTGCCGGGGTCGGCGCTCACTCTGCTGATGGCGCGCGAGACGAGCCGCGATCGTGCGGCCGGCCACAGCGCCGCCAGTGTGGCATTGCTCTGCTCGGGCAACCGGACCCTTCTGGTGGCCGGCGTCATGCTCGCCTTCCTCTTCGCCGTCGGATCTCCATGGATTGGCGCCTTCTTCAGCGTCCCGGCCGAGTTCGTGGTGGCCGTGGCAGCCGGCATGCCGGTGGCACTGGCCATGCCACTGCTGATGGGTGAACTCCAGGGCCAGCAGCGGTTCTTCGCGTTCGCGTCGGTCAACGTCGGCCAGGCCGTTCTGAAGCTGGTCGCCGCGATCGCACTCGGCTTCGCGCTTGGTCCTGTCGGCGTCGTTCTCGGGCTCGCCGCGTCGGCCACCGTCTCGTATGGCATCGTCTTCTGGCTCGTCCGGCGCAGGCTGGCCATTCGCTTGAATTGGCCGTGGCTTCGTCCGGCTCTCCGCTACCTCGGGCTGGTTCTTCCCAGCACGCTCGCGTTGGCAGTCCTGCTCAGTGCCGACGTCCTCCTCGTCAAGCACTTCTTCAGCAGCCGGGTGGCGGGTGAATACTCGGCGGTGGCCGCGCTCGGCCGAGCGATCTTCTGGGGCGCAGCCGGTGTGGCGGCAGTGCTCTTTCCAAAGGTCATCTTCCATGAGAGCCAGGGACGCAGCGGCTCGCGGATCGTCGGCGTCTCCCTTGCCCTCGTTGCCGTCAGCGGTATCGCGGGCCTTGCCGTTCTGGGGTTGGTCGCACGGCCAGTCCTGACGGCGTTTGCGGGCTCGGCATATGCGGCGGGCGCCAACATCCTGCCCATGTATGCGATCGCCATGACGCTGCTTGGCGGCGTATCTGTGTTGATCGCCACGCACCAATCCCGCGCTCGGGCGGCGTTTCTCTCAGTTCTGCTCCCGATCACCATCGCTGAGCCGCTCCTGATCGTCGCCTTCCACCACAGCCTGATGCAGGTCGTGTGGATGCTCACCTTGTCGATGGTGGCGCTCGTCACGGGATTGGCGATCCTCCTGGCGCGTCAGGCCGCCCAACGGGCTTTCGACAGTCCCCTGCCAATCGTAGCCATTGCAGAGGCGAAGGCATGAGCGTCCGCCTACTCGAGGAGTTGCCCGAGCGGCTGGTCGTGCCGCGCGCCGACCAGGTCGCTTCCCCCGGTATCAAGCTTTCGGTCATCGTGCCGGCCTATCGCGAAGCCCGTCACATCCAGGAGAACCTCGGCAAGTTGCTACACGAGCTCGATCGCCTCGGCCGCACTTATGAGGTGATCGTTGTCTCGGATGGCAATACCGACGAAACGGCCCGCGAGGCCGAGCTCGTTGTCTCACCGCACATCAAGGTCATCGAGTACAACCGAAATATGGGGAAGGGGTACGCACTGCGCTGCGGCGTCGCCCACTCCAGTGGCGAGCTCGTGACCTTCATCGACGCCGACATGGAGCTCGACCCGCGATATATCAAGGGCTTCATTGCTGTGATGGAGAGCTTCGACTGCGATGCGGTCGTGGGATCCAAGCGTCATCCAATGTCGAACGTCCGGTACCCGCCGTTCCGCCGCTTCCAGAGCCTCATTTATCAACTGCTGATTCGGACGCTTTTCCGGATCAATGTTCGCGACACCCAGACCGGGCTCAAATTGTTCCGGCGCGAGGTGCTTGAAGAAGTCGTGCCCTTGCTTGCTATTAAGCGCTTCGCCTTCGATCTCGAGCTGCTCGTGGTTGCCCGTCAACTGGGTTATAGAAAGGTTATCGAAGCGCCGATTGATCTCGACTACAAGTTCCAGAGCACAGCCGATCTGAAGGCCGCGTGGCGCGTCCTCTGGGATACCGCTGCAATCTTCTACCGCCTTTACCTGTTGCGTTATTACTCGCATCAAGGCGCTCGAATTGAGCGTGAGGGAACCCTGAGAGCGTCCGGCACAATCGAGTAGGCCAATGCGGATACTGATCCTTAATTGGCGTTGTCCAAGGAATCCGCGCGCAGGTGGTGCCGAATTCCTTACGTATCAGGTGGCGAAGCGCCTTGTAGCTAGTGGTCACGAGGTCGAGTGGTTCAGCGCGGCTTTTCCAGGCTGTAAAGCCCGGGAGGACTTGGAAGGAGTGCTTGTGGTGCGAGCCGGACGACAGTGGACGGTCCACCTCCATGCCTTCCGCCGCTACTTCCGGCGAATGCACAGCCGGTTCGACTTAGTCATCGACGAAGTAAACACAGTCCCGTTTTTTACGCCTCTCTGGGCCGGTATACCCGTGTACATGCTCATTTATCAGCTGGCGCGCGAAGTATGGTGGTACGAGAGTCCGTTTCCGATTAACTTTCTCGGGTTCGTGCTGGAGCCGATTTACCTCCGCCTCTACCGCCGAGTACCCGTCTTGACGGAATCGCGGTCAACCCGCGATGACTTGCAAAAGCTCGGATTCAAGGGCCCAATTAAGGTAGTGCCTGTGGGCGTTGAGCATGCAGGTCAGAGTCCGACGCCCAAGGCTTCGCTGCCGACCTTCCTCTATGTGGGACGACTGGCCCCTTCGAAGCGGGTCAAGGATATCCTTCGCGCCTTTGCAATTTTCCGGAGCAGGGGCGGGCACGGACAACTCTGGATAGTCGGCTCTGGATCGGATTCATACACTCGGTCGTTGCAGTCTCTAAGTAATCGTCTCCGGATCGGACGCCATGTGCGTTTCTGGGGTCATTTGTCCACGATCGAGAAGAATCGTCGAATGGCCGAAGCGCATGTGCTGCTGATGGCGTCGGTTCGGGAAGGATGGGGGCTAGTAGTTAGCGAAGCTAACCAATTCGGTACGCCAGCAATTGTGTACGACGTTCCTGGGCTTCGGGACTCCGTCCGAAACGGTGTGACAGGCCTTATCGTCGAAGCAACGCCGAATCACTTGGCCGAGTCAATGCTTAGTCTCATGAATGACCCCTATCTCTATCAATGCCTCGCCCATGGCGCGCAAGTTTGGAGTCGGGAGCTAACATTTGACGCTGCAGCGGCCCAGGTGGTGCAAGCGCTAACGGCCGCACTAGCCGCTTGATGCCGAAGCCATCTGCCGCCAGCTACCTAGTGTCAGTTATTGTGCCGACTCGCAATTCTGCCCGAACATTGGAGGCCTGCCTTGGCAGCATCAGGAGGCAAACTCATGGACAAATCGAGCTTATCGTTGTCGATAACCGATCGACCGATTCAACGGTTGACATTGCTAACCGCTTGGCCGATTCTCTATTGGAAGGAGGGAACGAGCGCAGCGCTCAACGTAATTTAGGAGCACGCATGTCGCAGGGCCAGTATCTGCTCTTCGTTGATTCCGATATGACACTCCCGCCCAGCGTTGTTTGCGAGTGTCTTGCAATGGTTCATGCCACCGATGCCCCTGGTGTCGTTATCCCGGAGGTGTCCATAGGAATAGGATTCTGGGCTCGTTGCAAGGCGCTAGAGCGAAGCTGTTATGCGGGCGACGCCGTTATTGAAGCGGCTCGTTTTTTCCCGAAGTCCAACTTCGAAGCGGTCGGCGGGTTCGACGAGGCGCTAGTTGGTCCCGAGGATTGGGATCTGAGCCTACGAGTCGGCCGTGCCTTCAAGATGCCGCGCGTCGCGGCGACTATTGTGCACGATGAGGGTAACTTGTCATTAGTCAAGACCTTGGCAAAGAAACGCTACTATGCCAGCTCGTTCCTCCGTTATTGGAGAAAGCATCGAACGATGGCACTGTGGCAAGCGAACTTGATCGTGAGGCCGGCGTTCCTGCGCAATTGGCGCCAATTAGCGCGACATCCATGGCTGACCGCCGGCTTGTTTTTAATGAAGACGCTCGAGTCGATTGCCGCGGTTTCCGGCATTCTTCTGGGTCCAAGATCCGCTCCAAGGCGAGCTAAATACGGCTAGTTGATGACTTTGTTAGACACGAGGAACGCGATTCACCTTGCCAAGGGCGACCGGCGGTTTGCCGCATTGGCCCACTTACGAGAAGGTGCCTCGTCTACCCGGGTGTGGTTAGCGTCGGTTGGAATCCTCTCTCTTCTTATTCTGTCAGTTGCCGGCCGACCGTCTCTAAGTGAACGAGTCGCAGCTGTGGCCTTATTGGCCCTGGCTGTCGCGACCGTGGCCGGCTGGCTTGAGCTTGTGAGCACTCGTCGCTCGGAGATGCCATCGCTGTTGTCTCAGCGGACAGAGGCGTCGGACAAGATTGCAGTCAGGTCACTGCTGATCGGTTTGGCGGCGGCACTTGTTACGCAGACCTGGTTTCACGCTGGCACTGTCATTGCCAGCGGGGATATTGCCCCGCCGGCGGGCGCGGTATGGTTATCGCGACTCTTTCAATCGCTCTCTTGGTCAGGTTCCGACTTCGGCACGACGTCACAGTTACCATTACAGCTACCCTGGGCGGCCGTTTTGTGGACCGTTCATGTTTTAGGGGGATCTGGTGAACTGGCGCAGCGGATCTGGTACACGGTCCTAGTTGCGTGCGCCGCAGGCGCGATGTTCGGTGTCCTATCGGTGCTTCGGTTTTCGGCCGTAGCCGCCTTAGTGGGGGCCGTCGTTTTCGTTTTTAACGCATATGTGGTGAGCGTGGTAAATATCTACCCCAATTATCTGGCCGCCATGGCGCTGATCCCGATCCTTTCGTTTCTTGTCCTGGCCTCGGCGACCGGGAGGTTGTCGCCCGTAAGCGCCAGTATCGCAATCGGACTGGCTGCGCCGGTGGTGGGGTACATCTACCAAAACCCGCCGCTCGCAGGGTTGGTCTTATTTATCACGGTGTGCAGCCCGCTGATCGCACTAGTAACCTTCGGTCGGGCGGAGGCTTGGCGTGCCGCTCGCGTTCTGGCCGTGGGATTCCTGCTTATGGCCGGACTATCCGCGTACTGGTTGGTGCCGGCCATCTTGCAAGCGGAGAATGCGAATACCTCGCTAGCCTCCCTCTCAACTTGGGTTTGGACCGAAAGCAGAGCGACGGTGGCGAACGCGTTCTGGCTCAACACGTTCTGGGGCTGGCGGTTCCCCGAGTACTTCCCGTACGCGGCTGGATATGAAGGCTTTCCATTCTCTGCGCTGAGATTTGCGCTGCCCGTGTTCGCCTTTGCATCACTTCTTGTAGTTGGTGCGTCAAGCCGCCGAAATAGTGGGTACCGGCTGGGCCTCACCGTTCTTTTGAGTACGGCAGCAATATTTACCCTTCTCTTGAGTACAGGCACCAGCCCGCCCGGTAGCGTTATTTTCAGTCCCTTGTACGCATTGCCGCTTGGTTGGCTATTGCGTGAGCCAGGTCGGTTCCTTCTCCTCGTTGGTTTTTCATATGCCATCATGGCGTCGGCGCTCGCCGAGTGGTCAGTCAGTGCAATTGTTTCGCGACTGAGAATAGGCTGGCCGCCGGGACTGAGATTCGTCCCGCCAATTGCAATGGCCGTAGCTGTGATTGCGGCCGGATTCCCATTAGTTACTGGTGCCGTCGTTCCAGACTCGCGGCCGGTTCTGCCATCTGCTCATGTTCGGGTACCCGCCTACTGGAACGAGATGGCGAATTACGTCGACGGACGACCTGAATCGGGCGGAATTATTGTGTTGCCGCCAGACGATTTCTATCAGATGCCGTATACGTGGGGGTATTACGGCACAGACACATTCGTCTCGGATTTGTTTAATCGTGCCGTTGTCCTTCCAAACCGCCAAGGATATAGCCAGACGTCGGAGCAGTTGGTTAGAGCCGTCAATTTGGCCGCCTCGAGCATTATCAATAAGGATGAACAACTGGCCATTCCGCTCTTGCAGATCCTTGGCACACGCTTTGTGTTGGTTCGTGAAGACATCGATACCTCGTTCCCTGGCCGCAACATAATGCAACCATCTGCATTTTCGAGGTCGCTCCAGTCGCTTTCTCATTTCGCGTTGATCCATCGGTCAGGACCTCTTAACCTCTACCTCCTCCGCGACGGAATGGCTCCAGCAATCCAGGAGATGCCGACGTTCGCAACGGTTGACGCCACCCTTCCAGATCTGAGGTTGTTGTCGGTCCTTCCCAGCCATACTGCCTTGATAACTGCATCCCCCAGTCCGGGACACGCACTCGTCGAGGAAGCGCCGCCCATTGAGGATTGGTTACAGACGGATGCCGAACTAACCTGGATGGTTGGTAGGCCAAGTGGCTGGTCTTACCGAGTGGCCAGTTTCAACGGTGCTTCGAGGGACGTTGTTCAATTGCGGGGCCAAGCTGCATCGAGCGGAGTGCTCGCTGACTCGGTGGACCCGCCGGAGGCCTCCGGCATGGGTCAGAGCGTCCGGTTATCAGTGCAGGGCAGGAGAATCATCGACAACGGTAACTTCTTGAACGGCTTGTGGGGCAGCGTCGAGGACTGTAACAACGTCACCGGTCCGTCTGCGGTCAATGGGCTCTCGGCGACAATCGTGCCGAGCGCAGCAGCACTGAGCCATGCCGCTACCATGCGCCTGTCCGCAGCGCTTGATAGCGCTTGTGAGCATCAGTGGCTGGACTGGAATAAAGGGCCTGTTCTCGTCTCATTGATCGCCCGCAACAGGCAAGGGGCTCCGCCGCGACTGTGTCTCTGGGAGCTAGGGGCCGGTAGGTGCGCTCAGCTTCCTTCGATACCAGCGGGCAACGGCTGGGTCTCCTATCGAGCCACAGTGTCACCAGATGCGGGTACGACCGGCCTTGGCATCTTTTTGTACGCCGATGCTTCTGAAGCTGGAGTGCCAACTGTCGATGAGTACGCCAATATAGATGTCATTGAACTACCGTCGCTTCCAACTGTGGCGATTGTTGGCGCACCTTTAAAGGAATCTAAGCCCACCAGCCAAGTGGCTGTTCTTCACGCGTCATACTCCTCCGACTGGATTGGACCGATAAATTCGCGGCATGTACTCGTGGATGGCCTGTTGAACGGCTGGCTCATTTCTTCTTCGTCGGGTCCGGTCCAGGTGAGCTATGGTCCGGCGCCGTTAGTGGCTGCATCGCGGTGGATCTCTGTAGGGACTGCTGTTTGTGTTGCTGCCGGGTCGATCGCTCTAGCGATAATTCGACGACTCACACGACGCCGCGTTAAAAATGCGCCGAGGTTTGGTCGCAGCTTGACGTCTTGACCGTCAACTGCGGTCTGAATCCTCAGGTTTTCTGCCTAAGTCTAAGGTGGGTTTCTTTAGGTCCCCGATTTGAACAATTCCAACATCTCAGGTAGCCAAACGCTCGGCTAAGTAGTTGGTTGAATCAACGGGGCGTATGGCATAGCCAAAACTTGCGAGCACCCTGCGGCATGACTCCACGGCCTGAGGTGTTAACGCTTCGAAAACCACTTGGGGAGACCACCTCGCAATGGTCTGCGACATCCCAGCTATTACGTTGGCTTCAAACCCTTCAACATCAATCTTGACTACCGAAACCGTGTCAAGCCCCAACTCCTGGCAAACCGTATCAAGCTTCCTCAAGTTAACGGATATTGGGCGTCCCTGGGTTGGCGCAAATGACACATCGCGTGTATGTTCTCCTAGCGTCCGGTCAAGATCGTAAATGATCCCTTGGCCATCCCGGTCGGACAGCGCATAAGGCAGGCATATTACATTGTCGAGGCGGTTCCGGCATACGTTGTCACGAAGGAATTCAAAGCGGATCGGGTGAGGTTCAATTGCCACCACGCCGCCCCGACCCGCCAATTTCCGAGCGGCAGGGAGGGAGAAGAAACCGACGTGTGAACCCACATCCACGAAGATTCCCTCATTAAGCCTATTGACAATGTCCCTGACGCCCGGATCGTGCCGTGGATCACAGAAAAGAAAGTATGGTCCGTCCCCGGGACACCGGTAGATGAACCCCTCGCTGCCACACCTGTATTCGCGAACTAGCCACCCGGGGCCGGGCAAATGGAGACCCAGTTTCCTTAAGAATCGAGCCAAGGGAAACAGCGGATAGAGGACCAGTACGTAAGCAATGGCAAGCTTGTCACGAGGATGTTCTCCTCGTCGGACCGCCGCAAGCGCAAGGCGTAACTTGGCAATGCCGGAGGGGCTCTTGTCTGGCCGCATTTAATAGGGGAGGCTAAATTCTAAACTCGCTTAGTTCGTTAGCGATCACCAAGTACCTGCTTGGCGCGCCGCCACCGAAGGAGCGTCTCGCGCACAGCCGCGAGTGTAGGCACTTCAACGGCGAAAGCACGAACCTGTGGTCAGGATGATCCGCGCACATCATTCAAGGAGTCAATTGTGGCTGAGACTAATGTCGTCGAACCAGAAGGTGCCGGCGGCTGATTCGTCAGCGTAGACGACGAGAGAGACCACATTGGCGGGGGGCGTGTAGGTGGTGGCCACGCCAATCCAGCTGCCGCTGCCGGCAAAGGGCAGGCCGAGGTCGGAGACGGCAGCGCCGGTGGCATCATGGCCCTCCAAC
>Ga0070698_100009021_pt1 | contig 10723 bp, 6 predicted proteins | sample KBSK1502metaG_FD_65477 | JGI IMG/M metagenome (GOLD analysis project Ga0070698, IMG submission 65477) | Corn, switchgrass and miscanthus rhizosphere microbial communities from Kellogg Biological Station, Michigan, USA - KBS K1-50-2 metaG | ecosystem: Host-associated > Plants > Roots >... | reverse complement strand
CCGTGTAGCGGCCAACTCCCGGCAAGGCCAGCAAATGATCCAGTTCTACCGGCACCATTCCAGCCTCCTCAACGGCGGCGGCAAGGGCTTTGAGCTGCCGTGCGCGCTGGGTGCCGAACCCAAGCGGGCGCAATCGCGCCTCCAACTGTGTTTCAGTTTCCGCCTGTAAGGAGGCCGGACTTGGGTAGGTGTGCAAAAAGCTCGGCACAAATTCAGCAACTGATTCGGCGCGGGTTTGACGGAGCAAGATCTCTGTGACTAGCAGCCGATACGGGTCGCGCCAACTCCTCCAATCGAACGTGCGACCGCGCTCGGCTCCCCAAGCACTCAGCGCTGCCGCGATGGCCCGAGGGCTGGGAGCAGCACGCTTTGGTTTCCTAGGTGGCAATATCGAAGGGGAGGTCGCTTATATCAGCTAATCGCCGTCCGCCGACCATCCGCTCCAGGGCCGCCTTCTGATCCTTCAGGCCCGCATTGTCGGCAACCACCTGATTGACTGCCTCGGTGAGCTCGTTGAGCGCGATGTGGTACACCCGGTCGACATCGCCTGTGCCATCTGCGAGCGAGGCCAACCTCGAAGGCAATGGTTCCGCAGTCACAACCGCGATCACGGGAACCCTTCCCTTGCGATTTCGGATCAAATTGAGAGCTTCGGTACGAGCGTTCTGAGCCCGATCACTACGAAGAGTCCACTTGCACGAGACGGACGCATGAAGGATTGGCAACGCCGGCTTGTTCGAGCTTCGCAAGAACGTTGAAAGCGCCAGTTCGTCGGCGTCGGCGATCACGCCATCGCCGAGGTCACTGTCACTGAGAGGTGCACGGCTAACGACCACGTCCGGACCGATGATGTAATCACCACCGATCATCAGCCGTAACTCTGGATACTCCTGAACCAGCCGCTGAATCTCACGGAGGTGAGCGTATTGGGCGTACTTGTCGATTGAACCGCCCGATACGTACGTCCATCCCTTAACGGAGGAAGGTATGGAATCAAGGGTCTTCTGGACATACGTCTTCGTGTATTCGGCGAAAAGGCGACCTTGGGTCCCGCCCGCAACCCCGGGCGTTTCAAGTTTCAGACCAAGGTTTGAGCACACACGGTTCGCCAGCAGCTCAGCTATTCGCCGGCTAGTCGCGCTTGCCCTGTCCGCGTTGGTGACGGCCCCTTCCCGGAGCGCCAAGACCCTCGACTCAACCAGCTGCCTATGGAAATCGAGGCGGGCGGTCGCAATAACTCCACGAGCCACGCCGACACGTTAAAGGAACCTGGCTGGCCTTGGAGAATGCCTAAGTTAGGCTACATTGCGGCGCGGGCGAACCGTGTCGATCCTCTCAGCGAGGGCTGTCGAGATTGACCGGCCGACGGCGGCGGCTACAGGCGGCGGGAAAGCATTGCCAACTTGCCGGTAGGCAGCCGTCTTGCGCCCAGCGAACTGCCAACTATCGGGGAAGCCTTGCAAACGCGCGACCATGCGTACTGTCAGCTTCGGTATCTGGTCAACCGGGTCCTCATGGCTTGGCGGCTGGTCAGCAATGCCAAGGCCGTCGACACCCAAACGGAGCCACTCGCTGCGGGCACGGGTAGGGCCAAGATCGGGCCCCCCATGCTTGTGGGAGCCACCCACGATGGTTGGCGCGATGCCCGAGGCACGAGCCGCCCAGCCAGGAACACCTGGCCAGCCGCGTGAGGCCATAAGATCACGCAACTTCTCCCCCACGGTCTCCCGCGCACCAGTCGGCTCGGGCCATTCAAAGGGTGAGCGTGGTTCGCCAGGCATACGCTTGAATCCAACGAGCAGGAAGCGCGGTCGCAGTTGGGGCACGCCGTACTCGGAAGCGTTTAGCAAACGCCAATCCACCCAGTAGCCAAGGCGAGCCAGTCGAGCGAGCAGATCGTTCCGATATCCGGCAAATTTCGCGGTGGCTAAGCCCCGAACATTTTCCAGCATGACCGCTTTCGGCCGGGCCTCCCGGATCAAACGGAGCGCTTCCGGGAACATGTCACGTTCGTCCTTGGCGCCAAGCTGCTTGCTAGCGATGCTGAACGGCGGGCACGGGACGCCGCCGGCCAGAAGATCAACACCGCGAAAATCGCGCCCGCGCACGTTACGAACATCGTCTTCGATGACATGCCAGGTGGGCCGATTGAGACGTAACGTCGCGCAGGCGGTTGGCTCGATCTCGACCGCACCTACGTGCGAAAAGCCAGCCAGCTCCAATCCCAGGGATTGACCGCCACCGCCAGCACAGATCTCCAGGACTGATAGTGAGTTTGCCAACCTTCCTCCCTGGTCGGTACGGTCGTGCTCGGCGCCCATGGGCTGGACTGATGCTAACATGCCACCAACCGTTTACGGTAAACGATGACGGTTGGTGTTTATGGCCAGGGAAACCCCCTCCGAACCTGAACTCCCTCTGGATTTGCCGGCCACCGCAGCCGCAAGTTCATCGCGGCGCCCGCGAGGCGGCGAACGCTGGGACGATGTACACCAGCGAGTTACCTTCTACTGCCCAAAGGACGTCCTCCGAGCACTCGGAATCGAGGCTGCGCGGTCGCGACGCAGTAAGACGCAAGTGATTGTCGACGCACTGGCCGAACATCTGCGTAGTCCGTAAGCGATCAGACCGACTGCAAATTAGAGACGAAACTGCCTTCACCAAAAAAACCCAGGCTAGGGTCGACAAGGCTCCCCACGACTAGGGCCCTATCCAGAAATCGGTTGAACTCCTCGCAAGCAGTTTCCGGCACCAGGCCGCAGTTGTGGCAGGCAGCTAGGTTGCAGGAATCGGGGCCCTGGCCGCCTCGCTCGCCAGCTTCCATGCAAACGGGGTCGGCTGAACACCAGGCGCCATCATTGATAGCGCGCTCAAGCGTCGCGCCAAAGTGGTCCGGTTTGCCCATTCTGACGAGGCCGCCCATCGTTCCCTCGGAGTCGCCGGCGGCTGTATAGATGAGGACCGCAGCCATCGGGGCCAGAGGATTGACGGATGCGTAGATACGTTCCCTCAATGCTGCTGAGCTGTAACCACATTCGAATGTGAGCCGGTTCATTAGTAAGTGGGCAAGGGTGTGAATCAGAATAAAGCGTGGGCTGATAGGCCTATCGCGTAGCCGCCGGATCTCCTGGATCTGCTGGTAGCGAGATATGAGAGGTGCGACGCGACGCTGGACATCCGTACGGCTCTCCCAGTCATGGAGCCGATCCTCACGGAGCTCGAGGAAGATGCCTTCCCCAAACACGGTGTAGGCCGGCAACCAGCTCTCCTTATACGGAGGCGGCGTCCTCCAGAGAAGGGCCTTGCGATGCGCAAGACTGTCATCCCCCTCTGGAAAGACCCTGTTGAATCCGAATAGCGCACGCGTTTCGCGAAGCTTGTCAACGAGCATGACCCGGCTCAGAGTGCTCCGGACAGAGTCGCTGTAGGAGTCAATCGACACTTCTCTGATGGCGAGCTGATCATCATCGCGAGTGTTACGCAGCACTGCAAATTCCGGTCGCCTGAAGGCAGTCTCCTGGTCGTCGTCTTCAACGCCGCTGGCTCCATCCGAAGAAACCGGGAAGCCACCCGTAACCAGATTTAGGGCTGCCTGAAGTTGGTGGTCGCTGTACTCCTGAAGCAATTCTCGTTGCAGCCCGCGGAGCATCTCAGGTGTAAGGCTTGCCGGGACGTCGCGGAGCAGGGAAATCACCGTTGAAAGAGGTGGCTGCTCTAGGAGACCTACCAAAGCTGACGGAGCGTCCGCGGAGCTGCGGGGCAGGTAGACCGAACTCCGAATGAGCGCAAAGTAGACGTTTGACGCGGAGCGGAGGGAGCCCCGGAGTGGCCGGCCGCATGCGCCCGGAGCGTCGAATCCATGCCACGGCGTGCGGCCAGAGCATAGATACGGCACTCCTGAGTCGTCGAGATTGTCGCTCAGAAAAGACCGGCTGCCATCTGGCTGAGCCTCAGTGATTCCGGCGAGGTTCCGGGGCTTGACATTGCCGCAGTCGCACTTGACGAGCTGGCCGGAAAGAGTTGCGCTCCCCGTGGCTATCAGGCGCAGCGGAGCGTCGCAAGCCGGGGTTGCTGACCGGTGTACCCACTCCCTCCATGGGAAGTCTTGAACATGGCCGAAATCGCACATGGCCACAAACGGAACCTGGGCCAGCCGGCTCCAACGGTCCTTGCCGGCGCACTCTGGGCATCGAACTCGGCCGCGAACCGTTAGGGGCAGCTCAACGAGCAGATGGCAGCGATAGCAAAAGTGCCACCTTGGGAACCTCAGGTACGGGACCGTTAGTCCTGTGTTGGTAACAGGGTCCCCAGGCCACCGCGCGCGGTAATCCGGTGGCAACCTGAGGTGTGTTACGCCAAGCGCCTGCTGAAGACGCCACTCATCGAGCTTGAACTCCTCCTTGTCGACTCTCTGGGAATCAGTGTCACCGTCGCTTGCCTCGAACCAGTGATCGAGGCCAGCGGCAATAAGGGATGTTCCGTCTGGCGCTACCGTCATCGCACCAACACCAAACGGAGTGACTAGTTGGGCCCGGCGGATGGGCGCCCTAGACAACGGGACTCTCCATTAGGTAGAGATTGGTTATCTCGGCTTCGCACTCGGCGTCTACATTCCGCATGGACTGTGGGGTGGCCCAGGACAGTCTCGACCTGCGAGCCGACGCGTAGGAGCCTGCTTCGCGAAGGAGCGGGATATCGTCCTCTTGCGGCCGCCCCTGCCATCTGGTCCGTTGCCATCGCCGCCACTCGCCAAGGCGCTTGCTCAGCATGCGCTCGTAGTTGTCTGCCTCTTCGGGGTCCACGGCGTTCACCCGATGGAGCAAGAGAGAGCCAACCTCTGCCACAAGGGCTTCTGGAACCGGATAGGGTCTCTCGGCAGCAGCCTCGTTACCTAGCTGGCGAACGTACGTGGCGATAACCGCATGCAGTGCACGGTCGAGGACTGCTGGGGCAAATGGGGTCACGCTCGTTGGTTCCACCGAGGCATAAAGGCGCTCGTGATAGCTCCTGAACTTCTCAAAGTGAGACCGGTCGCGGGGCTTAGACGCGCTGTAAATCGTCGTCACAAGCCCTGGTCGCTCCCACCATCGGCGACCGACCCGGCCCGTGACCTGTATGTATTGGGCAGTAGTCTTCGGCTGGCCGACGACCGAAAGAAGTGACAGGCGATCGATGTCGATACCGACCTCGATTATGTTTGACGCCAGGCACGCGTCGATTGCATAGCTCTGGCTGGTAGTGGACACCTCGAGCGCGGCGATTGCCTCAGGAACCTCACCGCTCCGGAGGCGCCCTGTGAGCTCGAGTATTCGCCGGAGCTGCCGGACCTTCGCAAAAGGTATGCCATACCGCCGTCGAAGGACGGTTAGGTAATCACGAATGTCGGACTGGAATAGGGACAGAGAGTTGCCCAACTCGCGAAGGCTGTTGAAAAACATCAGGAGAGTCCACCAGGGATCGGCCTCGTCACGCGAAAATTCCGTAGCCGCCTGCATAAGAGCTGCGAACGTTCTGACTTGTGCTGTCTGCAGCGAACCTAGACCAGGAGCGTGGATACCGACGAACAATGTGCCGGGCGCGAGCACGCCGTCCTTATCCGTCGCGTAGTGAGCGAAATACGAATCAGCAGCGTCTATGCCCCGAGGTGGAAATAGCTCTACGTCGTCGCGGCCGTATAACCCTAGAGCCTGTTCTCTGAAACGGCGAATGGTTGCTGTCGAGGCCACCAGCTTCGGCCCTATGATCACGTTTCCTGAGCGCACTGAGCAGAGCTCTTGAATGACGCCTTCGTAGAGCCCGACCATGGAGCCAAGCGGGCCCGAAATCAGGTGGAGCTCGTCCTGGATGATTAGCCCAGGAGGAGACGCGTCGCGTTTTCCTGACGGCCCAATTCCGAACAGTGCTCTTGCCGCCGGCCGCCATGCAAGCATCGCAAACTTGTCGACTGTACCTATGACAATTGTTGGGCGGACTTCGTATATGTCTTCGTCAATGACATAGACCGGCAGATGAGCGGCGAAGTCACAGGTGTGATCCGGGCAGCTCAGAACAACTGATCCCGCTTCTTCGGCATATCCAATGACGCGCGGCGCGTGTTTACGAGAGTCGGCGGCTGAACGTTTAGCGCGTAGGGGTCCCATTTGAGCCGAGCACCAGGGGCACTTCACGAGGAGAAACTTGTTTTCTGCGTCTCGCTCACCTTTTTGAAGCTGGCGCAGCGTGGCTCGTGCTTCGTCCCGTCGATTCGGAGTGGTCGAGCCGCCTAACCAAATGCCGATAGAGAATTCCTGTTCGCCAAGATCAAAGGATTTCTCTCTTCGTCCCTGCAGCCGGATGTGCTCCATTGCACAGACCAAGGCGCAGGCACGCGTGAACTGCTGAGCCGTGAGGAGTCTCAGCGTGTAGCGCATCAGCACCTCTACGCCGACGTTCGCGGGATTCGATAACCTGCGATGGAACATGGCAAACGCGGCCAGTGCGAGATACGCTTCAGTCTTGCCGCCTCCGGTTGGGAACCAGATGAGGTCAATGACGTTTCGATCCGGGCTGTTGGGATTGCTAATTGACCCCAAAGTAGCCATAAGGAATGCAACCTGGAAGGGGCGCCAGTACCCCTTCCCAGGTTCCGGATGGAGAGGATCAGGGATGGTTGCGGCTTCCTCAAACACCACCCGATCGGCCTTTGCGTCAAACGTCGCCTGTCTTGGCTCGCGCCTGGTCCTCAACTGTTGATCCAGAACGGCTCGGTTGGCGAGCTGAAACGCTAAACGGACCTTCTGATCGTTCCGCACGAGGGCGAGGCCTGCGGTCATGCGGTCTGCTGATGATGTGCACTCAACTAGGTGTGTTTCGGCTGTCGCTTTCAACTTCTCCGGCAGCCCACGAATTCGCTCTCGCTGCCTAGCAATCCACTTGCGATAACCGCTAATCAGCTCTTCGACACGTGAAAGTCCGTCGTCCCCCTCAATCAGACCAGCCAGCTTGGACATGGGGATTTCCAGCAGGCTTCCGTCGTCATCGCGAAGCACCTCTGGAGTGATACTTGGGATTTGAAATGATGGCAGGCTTTTTGCGCTGACTGCAGCGGCCACAGATGACCCGCGTTCCGCTTCCCAATCAGCCGCGCACCCGTGGCCGACCGCAAAAGTCTGAACATCGCGGAAGAGCAGTTCGAGCGATCGCTCCTCGCTGTCGAGCCTCTCGAACGGACGACTCGGGTACGGAAGGATATGCGCCCGTGAATCGGGCGCCGAGATGGATACTTGGAATGCCGCCTGAAATACGCAGTGCTCATCAAACGGACCCTTCACCCTTGACCTGTTAATCAGGCACACCGTGAGCAGTCGCGATCCATTCGCGGCTGGTCTCGCGAAGACCTCGCAGCGCAGGTCGAGGCCTTCAACTCCGACCATCGTTACCTTGTGCGGCGTTAGAAGCCGTGCGCGCGACACGTTTAGTTCGGCTGATGTCATCGACGCGTGGAACTCGATCGAAGACCGAAGCCACCATGTCGCCTGGCGTGTACCTATTGGCACGCTCCTCCGCAGATAGCGCCCCGCCGAGCCCTTGATCACGAGTTCTGCACCAGCCGGCAACTCCGCTGAGAACGTCACTGCCATGGAACTCGGCCGGTAGGCGTTTGCCGATCCAAGGTCAAAGTCATCAGCCTCGGGTTCTGCGATGCGGTCCGAACGCTCAAGAATCTGTTCGATCTCTTCGGAGGCGGCCGGTGTTACGACCTCGTCGGCTTGGTCATCTGCTGGCTGGGCAGCTTCAATCTGGTCATCACCGCTATGGGTGCTTGGGGCCGGCACAGCAAGGTCTGAGACATCGACATCAGCCGGTGTATCCGGTGGGTAGAGCACCGCAATTCCGTAGCGCTTGACCGGGCGGTCGAACTGAAGTATCTCTTCACCCGAAGCAGCCTGGTAAAACGGTCCAGCGGCGGATTCTTGGTCGCCAAAACGAAGGTCGCCGGCACAGTCGATAGGTTTTCCACGCGGGTCAGGCCCAACGAGCTCACGACGCAGCGCGTCGACTACCTGGCCTCGTCCTGCAATGAAATCAGGCACGTTGCTTTGCTATGCCACGGCTCTGCTGCGGTTCCGTTTCAGTCAGGATCTCGACGACCTCGGCGCGGACCCTCCTGTCAACCAGGATGACTAATCTGTCGAGGGCTCTAGTGATCGCCGTGTAGAAGATGGCTTCCGCTCGGGGTCCCCGAATTGTTTCAACGTCGGTGAGGATGATCGCCGGTGACTCTAGGCCCTTGAAGCTGTGGACCGTGCATGACCTTATGTTGCCCGGCCCAGCCACATCCACTGGTCTTATCCGGTCTCTCCAGATGCCTTGAGGCAGCCTGTCTACGCATGCATCGTTGGACCTAGGTGACAGAACGACGATGTCAGATCCTCTGAAGCCTTCTTTGTACAGAGTCTCAAGAGCGTCTGTAAGGAGCGGGACTTCGTGCTCCATGTCAGCGAAATATCTGACATCGGGTTCAACTCCGTTGTCCTCTCGTAGCACCCGTGAATATGCAGGACGTAAACCGGCCAGCAGACCAACCAGCGACGATATTCGCGGCACATTCCTGCAGTTGACCCGAAGGAGGTAGCAGGGAGCCTTGCTATCTCGCTTTGCGACGAACTCGTCTAGAGAAGAGTCCGCAGCATCGTAGAGCGCTTGTTTCTCGAAATCGCCAAAGAAGCGCCACCCGCCTGCGGAAAGGCCTCCAGTCAAGCTGAGATCCATAAGGTCCAGGTAGCTGCCCCGAAGCATGTCTTGAGCTTCGTCCACGATCAGCTCATCGAACAGGTCTGATGTTGGTCTGCTCAACATGGCGTGGAGTGCCAATTCAGGAAGAGCGGTCTGCCAGAAATCGGATTCCGGACGTTTTGGCAAATCAGCACCAGCGAGGTCAAGTAAGTAGCTGTGCAGAGTCCCCACTTGAAGCGAGGGACCAAGTGGTGCAGTCTCATGCTTCAGCCACTTCGCAAGAAGCCGGTTATAACAGAGGAAGAGTGTCCGCCGTCCATGCAGGGTGGCGCGCCTGGCCGCCTCCAGCGCCAGAACCGTCTTGCCGGTTCCAGCAGGACCAGCGAAGACGACCCTAGGGGTTGTCTCCATTGCGTCGAGCGCAGCGTATTGCTCCTCCGTAAAGCGTTTGAGCTCTGACTCTCGACGATCGGCGCGCGCCCGCGGGCTCTCATAGAACTCGAAGTTGGGTCGAAGCGCATCGGCGATCACGCGGCACTGCTCAAGCGTCGGACCCTTGTAGTCGGGATTAAACCAACGGGCGGTTGGCGTGGCTTCAAGATGCATCCGGGCTTGAGAGATGACGTGAGCGAGGATGTTCGTCAGTGCTCCAGAGCGGAAGGCCCGATTGTCGACCACTTGCCAGGGATGCCACTCGTCCGACAGGGTTTTGAAAGAGGCGTATGGGAAAATCACCGCTGACCACCAGAGGACAGAACCCAAATCTGGATGTCGCCGTGTGAGCGTCGTGCGGATACTGTGCATTGCTTGGGACGCTTGCTTGAATGGACCTCTTGGATCTGGGACGCCTCCGATGCCGTAGTACCAGAGTCCATCCTTGCGTTTGATCTCTGGATGGGCTTTGACTTCGAGACAAAGAACCCCTAGGGCGGGGACGATGACCACAAAATCGGCCTCGCCTTCTACCTGGCGCACATGGTGCGCGATGTTCAGCGAGTGAATCACAATCCAGTCTTTGCCGAAAGGTTCATCACGCAACCGTTTGTAGACTTCACGTTCGCCCTGGCTGGCGGTGTGGGGATCCAGGACGGGCGGGATCATCCTTGCCACAGGTCTGGCTCCACAGCAAATGGCTTACCGAGCCGGCCGATCGGCACAAGGATTGCCTCCGGTGATTTCTGCTCCACCCTGAATGCGGTCATCGTGCCACCGTGCTCGAGTTGAAAGTCCATCCGGCCGCCAGCTTGCAGGGGTTCAAGATCGGCTCGAATAACTTGACGTAGGAGTAACTGCCTGATGAAAAAGCCAGCACTCCTATGAGCGCTGTCGAGGCGTCCCATTGCTTCCCAATATTCGCGTTCCACGCGTTCGAGTCCCACCAGGCGTAAAACGGCCGAGAAATCCGCGAAGTCATCGGTTCGCAGGCTGTGCCGACCCATCCAGTGCCTGACATTCGAAGTTGACGCCCGGGCCGCCCCAAGCTTTCTTAGCTCGCTCACGGTTCGTCCGATGCCAGCAGATTCGACGTGAGTCCTCAGCCGTTGCTTCCAATCGGCCTGCTTCTTGCGCAGGCTCTGCGCGGCGTCGCCAAGTAATTTGTCAGCAACGGCTGATACATAGTCCCCACCACCTTCTCGACGCACCAGCACGTGCATTCCCTCTGAAATGGTCTCAGTGCCGTGCTTCCGTATCCGCTGAGTGGGCGGCGCGACCGGGTCGACTACATAGACGAAGGCATCGTCGGATGCCTCTACGTATGTCGCGAAACCGCCCGCAAGCAGGAGCATGTACGCGGGCGCCTGCTCTTCATCGGAATCAGGTTCATCGCGGCCAACCCGTTCGGCCAGATCGCGCCAGAAGATGCGGGGGACAACGTCATCGGATTCCACGACTTCGACCGGGGTGGCGGGACCATCGTGCTGATCGGTGGTTTCTGGTGACCTGGACAGGAACCCACGCCCCAGCCGCGAACGGCGGAAGAGTTGCGCAGAAGACGGCTGGTCCCGGA
>Ga0070698_100009020_pt1 | contig 10723 bp, 7 predicted proteins | sample KBSK1502metaG_FD_65477 | JGI IMG/M metagenome (GOLD analysis project Ga0070698, IMG submission 65477) | Corn, switchgrass and miscanthus rhizosphere microbial communities from Kellogg Biological Station, Michigan, USA - KBS K1-50-2 metaG | ecosystem: Host-associated > Plants > Roots >... | reverse complement strand
GAGGCCGGCGTGGAGGCGGTGCGGCCCTCCGCGGAAGCGAAGGAGATCGCGCTGACGGTGGAGGTGCCGCCGGACGCGCCCACCATCACCGGCGATCCCGACCGCCTGCAGCAGGTGGTGTGGAACCTGGTCTCGAACGCGGCGAAGTTCACCCCGCAGGGCGGCCGTATCGAGGTGCGCCTGCGCCGCGAGTCCTCGTGCCTGACCCTGAGCGTGGCCGACAACGGCAAGGGCATCGAGCCGGAGTTCCTGCCGCACGTGTTCGAGCGCTTCCGTCAGGCGGACAGCACGAGCACGCGCGCGCACGGGGGCCTCGGCCTCGGGCTGGCCATCGTGCGCCATCTGGTGGAGCTGCACGGAGGGACGGTGCAGGCGGAGAGCGGCGGCGCGGGGCAGGGCTCCACCTTCACCGTGCGCCTGCCCCTGGCCGCGCCCGTGGACGGGCCGCCGCCGCCCAGCGCGGCGCCGGCCGCTAGCGACACCCCGGCGGCCGAGGTCCGCCTGGACGGGGTCAAGGTCATGGTGGTGGAGGACGAGACGGACGTGCGCGACTTCCTGCGCGTCTCGCTGGTGCAGTACGGTGCGGACGTGAGCACGTTCGCGACCAGCGCGGAGGCGCTGCAGGCGGTGGAGGAGGAGCGTCCCGACGTGCTGGTGAGCGACATCGGCATGCCGGATGAGGACGGCTACGCGTTCATCCGCCGCGTGCGGGCGCTGGGACCGGAGCGCGGCGGGCAGGTGCCGGCGGCCGCGCTCACCGCGTACGCGAAGGGCGAGGACGGGCACCGCGTGCTTTCCGCGGGGTTCCAGGTCCACCTGCCCAAGCCCGTGCAGCCGTCCGAGCTCGCCACCGTGGTGGCCACGCTCGCGGGCCGCGCGCGCTGAGCGCGCGCATCGCGGGGGAGGCAGGACGCGCGGCATCCTGCGCCCGAGCCGCGGCTTGACAGCCGCCGAGCCTCCTCCGCATAATTCGAGCCGGGTGGACCCCATGGAAAAAGCGGACCCGGCCAGTAGCGAAGACGTCAAGAGGATGGTTCAGGACCTCGGCTCCACGATCCAGCGCACCCTGGCAGAGTCCCCGCAGATCACCCACTGCCTCAACCGCATCAAGGCCGAAGGCTACGAGGTCTCGCTCGTGCTCGAGGCCACCATCGGGTTCAGCAAGAGCGGCAGCCGCGAGGCGGCCGAGGTCTCCACCTTCGACTTCAAGGTGGAGAAGAGCGAACCGGCGCCGATCAAGATGACGCCGCTGGACAAGAAGTTCCTCCGCTCGCTCAAGATCTCCGTCGAAGACGAAGAGTAGACGCCCGACGGGCGTCGCTGCAATCAGGCCAGGGGTGGCCGCTCGGGTTGTCCTTCGCGCGTCCGTACTCAGCGGATCATTTTAACGCCGCTGCTCCGGACAACCGCTCTCGGCAACCCCCAAGCTGGTCGTGCGACGCACCATCCGCGACGTCATCCGCATCACGCGGAGATCGTGCGCTCGCTCCGTCGAAGCGACATCCGCGATGGACCTCAGCGGTGCCTCTTGGTGGGGCTGGGACGGATGGCCGTCCCGGCCAGGAGCGCATCCCGGATCGCGGCGCCTTCGATCGGCACCTCGGTGCCGCGGATCTCGAGGATCGCGCCCGTCTCGAGCAGCTCCGACTCCAGGCAGCTCGCCAGTACCGCCGCGGCCGTCTCCGTGCGGAAGTGGGCGAGGAACTCGTAGATCCGCGGCATGTCGGTGAGCGCGGGCTCCACGGCGCGCACGTAGACGATGCCGCCTTCGCGGACCTGACGGCGACCGCCGGGAACGAGCGTGTGGGTGCTCATCAACCGGAGCGGCAGGTGGGCGTCGGTGCTGCGCACGCGGAACGAGACCATGCCGGACGCGCTCGCCGGCGAGGTGGCGGCGCTGCTCGCCCCCAAGTCGGCCATGCGCCGGTACGCGCGGTCGAGGGCGCCTTCGAAGTACGCCCGGTGCAGCCCCGTCGCCCAGTAGGCGATGCCGTTGAGGCTGCTCTGGGTCGTCTCGCGGTCGGTCTGGAGCACCTTGTCGCCATTGGCGGAGACGAACTCCACCCAGGCCACCCACGTTCCCGCGGGCTGACGCTCGGCATACACGAGCACGCGGCGGTACGCCGTGCCCTGTCCGTCCCTCAGCTCCAGGACACGCTCGTGCACGAGCTCCGTCATCGGCGCCCCCGTCCGCGCGAGCTCACGGCGAAAAGCTCGGTGTCCGTCCGGATCGGGTCGTCCATCATTTTCCTCCTTGACATTGAAGACATACGAGACGTGTGCCCACTTGCTTATGCGCTCAAGCATTGCTTGGGCGCTCATGCATCTTACCGTCCTTGCATCTCCAATGGGGGCAAGGGTCAGGCGGGACGGGGCCGACGCCATTTGTGAAAGGTGGTCAGGGCCGGGGCGGGCGGGCGGGGCGACGGCGGGAGGGAGGGGGCGGCGGCGAATCCCTGAAGGTTTTACATCGCCCGCCCGGCGGTGGCACGATGGCTGCGTACCGTGAGCAGCGATTCGCGCCGCCAGCTCGTGACCCGTCGCTGCCGCGTCTGCGAGTGGCAGGGCGAGCGCATCGAGCCCGCGGACGGCGACACCGGGTGCCCGTGGTGCCACGCGCCCACGCGAACCGTGCGGACGGTGCCCCTGCTCGAACGGCGGCGGCCGATGGGCCTGAGGGCGCACGCGGCCGCGCTGGGACGGCGGGGCGGGCTCAAGGGCGGACCGGCGCGCGCGGCCGCGCTGACCGGCTCGCGGCGGCGCGAGATCGCGCAGATGGCGGCCCGCGCGCGATGGAGCCGTCGGCTCAAGCGCGAGACGGACGGCGATTAGGCGACCAGGGCGGCGCGCCCCGCGCTACGTGCGCGGGTTGAAGGCCGAACGGCCCGGGAAGCGCGCCATCGGCCCCAGCTCCTCCTCGATGCGCAGGAGCTGGTTGTACTTCGCCACGCGGTCGGTGCGGGAGGCGGAGCCGGTCTTGATCTGCCCGCAGTTGGTGGCCACGGCCAGGTCGGCGATGGTCACGTCCTCCGTCTCCCCGCTGCGGTGGCTCATCATGCAGGTGTAGCCGGCGCGCACGGCCATGGCCACGCAGTCGAGCGTCTCCGTGAGCGTGCCGATCTGGTTGACCTTGACCAGCACCGCGTTCGCGATGCCTTCCTCGATGCCCTTGGCCAGGATCTCGGGGTTGGTGACGAACAGGTCGTCGCCCACGAGCTGGACCTTCGAGCCCAGCGCTTCCGTGAGCGCCTTCCAGCCCGCCCAGTCCTTCTCGCCCAGGCCGTCCTCGAGCGACACGACGGGGTAGTCCTTCACCCACTTCTCGTACATCGCGATCATCTGCTCCGAGGTCCTGCTCGCACCGCCCGACTTCTTGAAGACGTACTTCTTCCCCTCGTAGAGCTCGCTGGCGGCGACGTCGAGGGCGAGCGAGATCTGGGCCCCGGGCTTGTAGCCGGCGGCCTTGACCGCCTCCAGGATCGTCTCCAGCGCCTCCTCGCTCGACTTGAGGTCGGGAGCGAAGCCGCCCTCGTCGCCCACCGAGGTGGCCAGCCCCTTCTTCTTGAGGATGCCCTTCAGGGTGTGGAACACCTCCACGCCCATGCGCAGCGCCTCCGCGAAGCTGTCCGCGCCGTGCGGCACGATCATGAATTCCTGGGGATCGAGCGTGTTGTCCGCGTGGGCGCCGCCGTTGACGATGTTCATGAAGGGCACGGGCAGGGTGCGCGCGTTGGCGCCGCCCACGTAGCGGTACAGCGATTGGCCCGTCGAATCCGCGGCCGCCTTGGCCACGGCCATGGAGATGGCCAGGATGGCGTTGGCGCCCAGGCGCGACTTGTTGGGCGAGCCGTCGAGGTCGATCATCAGCGAGTCCACGAGGGCCTGATCGAGCGCGTCCTCGCCCACCACCTCTCCCGCCAGCGCGTCGTTGACGGCCTTGACCGCCTTGAGCACGCCCTTGCCGTGGTAGCGCTTCTTGTCGCCGTCGCGCAGCTCCACCGCTTCGCGCTCGCCGGTGCTGGCGCCGGAGGGCACGGCCGCGCGCCCGCGCGCGCCGTCCTCCAGCTCCACCTCCGCTTCCACGGTGGGGTTGCCGCGGCTGTCCAGGACCTCGCGCGCGAAGACGGACTCGATGGCGCTCATGTTCCTTCCTTATCTCAGGGGGGCACTCACACGTCGTTCGCGATGGGTGTTCGCGGCCCCCCTGAAACCCCCTCGCGCGTCGCCGCGCTGCGCGCGTCGCCGCGCTCTGTCGGTCGATGATGGCTTAGCCGGCGAACTGAGGATCCACGAAGCATTCCTCGCCGGGCGTGACCACCACCACGCCGCCATCGGAGACGGTGTGGCGGCGACGGTCCTCGGCCAGATCGTAGCCGATGACCGCGCCCGCCGGCACCTCCACGTCGCGGTCGATGATGGTGCGGCGGACCTTGCAGTGGCGGTGGATGGTGGCGTTGTACATCAGGATGGAGTCCTCGATCTCGCAGTACGAGTGCACGCGCACGCCGGGAGAGAGGATGCTGTGGCGGATCTCGCTCCCGGAGATGATGCAGCCCATCGAGATCAAGGAGTCGGTGGCCAGGCCGCGGCGGCCCTCCTCGTTGAACACGAACTTGGCGGGCGGGAACTGCGGCTGGTAGGTGCGCAGCACCCATTCCGGGTCGTAGAGGTTGAAGATGGGATCGATGGCGATGAGGTCCATCGAGGCCTCGTAGTAGGCGTCGAGCGTCCCCACGTCGCGCCAGTACTTCGAGGTCTTCTTGTTCTCGTCCCAGAACAGGTAGGCGTACACGCGCTCGCCGCTCGAGACCAGGTGCGGGATGATGTCGCGGCCGAAGTCGTGGGTGGTGCTCGCCTCCGCGTCCCGGGCCAGCTCGCGCGCGAGGACGTCGAAGTCGAAGATGTAGATGCCCATCGAGCCCAGGCAGTTCTCCGGGTTCCACGGCGTGGGCGCGGCAGAAGCGGGCTTCTCCTGGAAGCCCGTCACCCGGCTGTCCTCGTCCACCTGCAGGACGCCGAAGCGGCGGGCCTCGGTCAGCGGCACCTCGATGGCGCCCACCGTCAGCACGGCCCCGCGCGCGATGTGGACGTCCAGCATCTTGCCGTAGTCCATCTTGTAGATGTGGTCGCCGGACAGGATGATGACCCAGCGCGGCTGCTCCTGCGAGATCGAGTAGAGGTTCTGGTAGACGGCGTCCGCGGTACCAAGGTACCAGTTCTCGCCCACGCGCTTCTGCGGGGGCAGGACCTCGACGAACTCGCCGAGCTCGGTGTTCACGATGTTCCAGCCCATGCGGACGTGCCGGTTGAGGCTCTGGGCCTTGTACTGGGTGGCGATGAAGATCTTGCGCAGGCCGGAGTTCACGCAGTTGGAGAGGGTGAAGTCGATGATGCGGTACGGCCCCCCGAAGCCCACCGCGGGCTTGGCGCGGTCCTTGGTGAGCGGGTGCAGCCGCTCGCCCGCGCCGCCCGCCAGCAGCACGGCGGCCACGTCGCGCAGGAGCAGGACGTTCATGGCGCGTCCATCCGGGGGGAGGCGGAGTGCATGGTCGTTTCCACGGGTGCGCGTCAGGCCTGGCGGTGAGGGTGCGGGCGCGCCGTGGCGCGCACCAATTTTTATAGCACAGCGAGACGGCAAGGATCGCCCGGGAGCCTACCCTTGACACGGTCCACCCCCGCTGGTAGCGTGGATCCTGCCCGCATGTTCCTCATTGGCGGAGGGCAACGCTCTCGACCGCTGTCGCGTGGGGCTGCCGTCCTGGCCATCCTGATGGCCGCTCGCGCCGCCCGCGCGGAAAGGCCTGCCGGCGGCCTGCTCGGCTACGTCGAGGACGACCAGGGGTCGCCGCTGGCGGGCGCGGTCGTCTCCGTCTTCGGCCGCGGCGTCGGGGGCGCCGGCCTGGTCACGCTCTCCGACAGCGCCGGCCGCTTCTTCGTCCCCTCGCTTCCGGCCGGGCAGTACACGCTGCGCGCCCTGCGCGACGGCCACACACCCGCGCCCGCGCGGCGGATCCTCATCCTTCCCAACCAGGACGCCACCTTCACCATCAACCTGAAGCCGGTCGCGGAGGCCGCCGCGCGCGAGAGTGAGGCCAACGCGGCCAAGGACGACACGGGCGCCATCCGCGAGCTGCAGTGGCTCATCCGGCACAAGCGGCGCTCGGCGCTGGAGGACCACACGGACGGGCCGCCCGCCTCCGCTGCCAACAAGGAGACGCCGCCCAGCCAGGGCCTGCTGGCGTCGCTGCTGCCGGACCTCGCCGGGACCGTGCAGCTCGTGACCAGTTCCATGGGCCAGGACGTGACCGACGAGACCGAGCCGAGCAGCTGGAGCGTGGTGCGCCTCAACGGCCGCATCTCGCACTCCGGGCACTGGAGCCTCAACGGCCTGGTGGCGGAGCGCGAGACCGCGACCTGGCGCGTGGCGGGCGACTTCGTGTTCGAGCCGGGCGGCGGCCATCAGGTGCAGGTGGCCACGGGATACGGGACGCGCGCGCTGCGGCCGCTCGCGGTGGGCGCGGACCAGGTGCGGCTGGACCGCGGGGTGGGCGCCGTCTCCTTCCAGGACCGCTGGCAGGCCACCGAGCGGCTGGCCGGCACGCTGGGTGGACGCTACTCGTACTCGGGCTTCCTGGAGCGGTCGAACCATTTCGACCCCACCCTCGCCCTCGAGTACCGCCACGACGAGAAGACGCGCGTGCGCGGGTCCGTGCGCATGCAGACCGTCGTCCCGGGCGGCGACGTGCTCACCGTGTCCACCGTGTCCTCCGCTCCCGCCGTCGCCTTCGCCGTGCTCGACGGCGGGCTGCGCCCGGAGCGAGTCAGCCATTACGAGATGGGCGTGGACCAGGATCTCGGCGGCGGGCTGAGCGTCGAGGCGCACACGTTCTACGAAGCCGTGCGCGACCAGCTCGTGAACCAGTTCGACACCACGCACGCCCCGCATTCGCTCCGCGTCTCGAATGGGACGTGGCTCGCGTCCCGCGGGATGGGCGTGAAGGTCTCGCGGCGCTTCGGCGACGTGGTGCACGGCTCGATGACCTACACCTACGGCCACGGCTGGCGCCACGATCTCGGCCCGCAGGCCACTCCCTTCGCGCTGCGCGACGGCGACTTCCACGACCTGGCCGCGCGTGTGGAGACGATCATCGCGGGCACCGATACGCGCGTGGTGGCCTTCTGCCGGCTCAATCGGCTCTCCGGCGACCTGGAGCACGCCGCGGGCGCGGTGACCAACACGCGCTTCGACGTGCAGCTCAGCCAGGGACTGCCCTTCCTCGGCGCGCTGACGCGCGCCGACTGGGACGTGCTCGTGGCGGTGCGCAACCTCTTCTACGAGGCCTCCGAAGGGGGCGCGCTCGACGAGATGGCCGTCTCGCATCCGCCCAAGCGCGTCCTCGGCGGGATCTCGGTCCGCTTCTAACCGCGGCGGTGCCGCGCCAACCCCGCATCCATCATTCTGGATCGCCGATCCGCACGCATGGATCCAGGGGCGTCTACTCCGTATTCAACGTACTGAAAACACTCGGCTTGTCGCGGCGGGGAACGGGCATGTCGTTTGCTAACCGGTGGGACACGACCCCCATGCTCTCCGGCTGGCCACGATGAGGCGCCCGCGCCTCAAGAACGTCACCGTCGTCGCCGTTGCCCTGGTCCTGGCCGCGCTGGGCTCGTACAACATCTTCCTGAAGGCGACCTGGACGCTGATGGACGACGGTGTCCTCTGGACGCAGGGGCCCGAAGGCGTCTACGCCGCGCGGGTGGCCGAAGGCGGTCCGGCGGCGCAGGCGGGGGTGCGCGCGGGCGACGTCGTCCTCGGCCTCGACGGCGAAGAGGTGAGCACTTCGCAGCAGATCGAGGACCACCTCGCGCGGCGTCAGGCCGGAGCGCATCTGGTCTACGAGCTGCTCCGCGCCGACGAGCGGCGGCCGCTGGAAGTGATCGTCAAGCCGCTCTCGAAGGGCAACGTCAGCCTCTTCTACTACCTCTCGCTGGTCGGCTTCTTCTGCCTGCTGGTGGGCACCATCGTCATGCTGCGGCGGCCGCCGGACCGCGCCGCGCTGCACTTCTACGCGATCTGCCTGCTCTTCTTCCTGATGTACTCGACCTCGTACACGGGCAAGCTCAACCTGGCCGACTGGACCCTGCTGTGGACGGACACGCTCTCGATCCTGTTCCTGCCCGTCGTGTTCCTGCACTTCTGCCTCTCGTTCCCGGAGCGGCGCTGGCCGGCCTCGCGCGGCTGGGTGATCCCCGCCGCCTACATGCCTGCGCTGGCGCTCGCCCGCGCGGCCGTGGCCAGCCAGGTCCTGTTCGTGACCGGGCCGCGCGCGCACCGCCAGGCGCTCTGGCAGATCACCGCCGCCATCGACGCCTGGAAACCGCTGTACTTCGGCGCGCTCTTCGCCGCCTCCTTCGGCATCCTGCTCGGCTCGTACCGCCGCACGCGCAGCCTGACCGCGCGCAAGCAGATGAAGTGGCTGGTGTGGGGCACGGGCGCGGGCGTGCTGCCCTTCTTCCTCTTCTACGCCCTGCCCTTCGCGCTCGGCCGCGAGCCGCGCAAGGCCATGGAGCTGGCCGGATTCTTCCCCCTGGCCCTCATCCCGCTCTCGCTGGCGTACGCCGTGGTCAAGCACCGTCTGATGGACGTCGAGCTGATCTTCCGGCGCACGCTCGTCTACATCCTGGCCCTGGCCGCCATCATCGGGATGTGCCTGCTGGCCGTGAACCTGTTCCAGGTGCTGCTGGCCTCCGACCAGGAGCCGCACGTCACCGTCATCGCCATCCTCTCCACGCTGGTGGTGGCCCTGCTGTTCAGCCCGGTCAAAAACCGCATCCAGGAGGGCATCGACCGCCTCTTCTTCCGCGAGCGCTACAACTCGCGGCGGGCGCTGCTGCGGCTCTCGCAGGACCTCAACGCGGACCTGGACCTGGGACGCATGGCGGAGCGGTTGCTGGAGGGCGTGCACGCCGCGCTGGGCGTGAGCGCGCTCGCGCTCTTCCTGCCCGACGAGGACGGCGCCTTCGCGATGTTCAAGGACCGCGGGTGCGCGCCAGGGACGCGCGGGGTGAGGCTGCCCGCCGAGGGGCCGCTGCTCGCGGCGCTCGCGGGCGGCGAGCCCGTGCCCGCCGAGGCACACGCCGAGCTGTACCCGGAGGCGGGCCCGCTCGACCTGTCGCACTACTTCCCCTGCCGCGTGAAGGGCGAGCTGATCGCCGTGCTCGGCGTGGGCCGCAAGGAGGACTTCGAGCCGCTCAACAGCGAGGAGGTCGACGTCCTGCAGGCCCTGGCCGGCCAGGCCGCCACCGCGGTCATGAACGGCCGGCTCTACCACAGCCTGCGCGAGAAGGCGGACGAGCTGCAGGAGCTGACCGAGTACAACGAGAACATCCTGGAGAGCATCGACTCCGGCATCCTGGTGCTGCACCTGGACGGCCGCGTCGGCCGCTGGAACCGGGCCATGGAGGCGCTCTACGGCCGGCGCCGCAGCGACGTCCTGGGCCGGACGCTGGACGAGATCTTCCCGGAGACCTTCCTGGAGGCGCTGCGCGGCAGCCTGGTGCTCGGCCGCAACGAGGAGATCGCCAACATCTACAAGCTCCACCTGCCCTGCCACGACGGGCGCGCGCTGCGCGTGAACGTCTCCGTCGCCCCGTTCAAGGTGGGCTCCGGCGAGCGCTGCGGGACCATCATCATCGTGGACGACGTCACCGTGCGCATGCGCCTGGAGGAGCAGCTCCAGCACTCGGAGAAGATGGCCTCCATCGGCGTGCTGGCCGCGGGCGTGGCCCACGAGGTCAACACGCCGCTGACCGGGATCTCGTCCTACACCCAGATGCTGCGCCAGCAGATCCCCGGCGACGACGCGCGCTCCGCGCTCCTGGAGAAGATCGAGAAGCAGACCTTCCGCGCGGCCAAGATCATCAACAACCTGCTCAACTTCTCCCGCTCGTCCAAGGCCGAGTTCGAGAGCCTGGACATCAACAAGGTGCTCCTCGACGTGCTCTCGCTGCTCGAGCACCAGCTCGAGCGCGGGCGCATCAAGGTGCGCAGGGAGTTGGCCGACCTCCCCGCGGTGCGCGGCAACGAGAACCGCCTGCAGCAGGTCTTCTTCAACCTGATCCTCAACGCGCGCGACGCCATGCCCAAGGGCGGCTGGTTGACGCTGGCCACGCGGGCGGAAGAGGATGCGGTGGTGGTGGAGATCCGCGACACCGGCCACGGCATCAAGGCCGAGCACATCCGGCGCATCTACGATCCCTTCTTCACCACGAAGGGTATCGGGCGCGGCACGGGCCTGGGCCTCTCCGTCTCCTTCGGGATCCTGCAGGAGCATGGCGGGGCCATCTTCGTGGACAGCGTGCCCGGCCAGGGCACGACGTTCCAAGTGGCGCTCCCCTCCATGGCCGCCGCGGAGGCCGCCCGCCGATGACCACCGGCCAATCCGTCCTCGTCGTCGACGACGAGGAGGTGATGCGCGACGTCCTCCACAGCCTGCTCAGCGAGGCCGGCCACCGGGTGACGCTCGCCCAGGACGGCATCGAGGGCCTGGCCCTCGCCCGCAAGCACTCCTTCGACGCCGCCATCGTGGACGTGATGCTGCCGGAGATGGGCGGCCTCGAGGTGCTCGAGGAGCTGAAGAAGGTCGACCCCGAGCTCGTGGTCCTGATGATCACCGCCTTCGCCTCCGTGGAGACGGCCATCCAGGCCATGAAGAAGGGC
>Ga0070698_100009019_pt1 | contig 10724 bp, 8 predicted proteins | sample KBSK1502metaG_FD_65477 | JGI IMG/M metagenome (GOLD analysis project Ga0070698, IMG submission 65477) | Corn, switchgrass and miscanthus rhizosphere microbial communities from Kellogg Biological Station, Michigan, USA - KBS K1-50-2 metaG | ecosystem: Host-associated > Plants > Roots >... | reverse complement strand
TATCGACGGCACTTGTGCGATGTCGGCACCCGCCATCTTGGGCAGTTCTCGATCGATGCTCTCGCGCGCGGGCGGTGAAAGCGCCAGACGATCGAGACGAGGTTTCACGCGTACCTCGAAGGTCCGCGCGAGCATGACGCCAAAGACTGCAATCGCGAGCAGGCCAGCCACCCGCGCGACGGCGTTGTTGATACCAGACGCCACGCCCGCATGGCGGGCCTCCACCGCGCCCATCACCGTGGTCGTCAGCGGCGCGACCGTGACCGCCATCCCGAACGCGAGCACGACCACCGCGGGAAAGAAGGTCGTCCAATACGAGCCGCCAACCCCCGGCCGCGCGTACAACGCGAGACCGAGTGCGGAAATGGCGGGCCCGAGCGTGAGCGGAAGCCGGCTGCCGATCCGGGCGACCAGGCCGCCCGACCATCGGGAGAGCGTGAACATGATCAGAGGAAACGGCAGGAGCGCCGCTCCGGCGGCTGTGGCCGTGTAGTGCTGGACCTGAATCAGATTCAGCGGCACGAGAAACAGGACAACGCTCAGCGCGGCATACAGGAACAGCGTGAGGATGTTTGCGAGCGAAAACGGTCGCGAGCGGAAGAGAGCAAGCGGCAACATCGGGTTCCGGACACGCCGCTCCACAACGAAGAGCAATACGAGCGAGCAGGCTCCGATCGCCAACGCGCCCAGCACCACGGGATGGCTGAGTCCGAGCGGCGGCCACTCGAGCAATCCGAACACCAGGCCACCCAAGCCGAGGACGGCGAGCGCCGCGCCGCTCCAGTCGATCTGAGTCGTCCGGGACGGGTCACGGCTCTCGTTCATGAATCGCAGCGACAGCACGAGCACGATGACGGCGAGGGGCACGTTCAGAAAGAACACGGCGCGCCAGCTGACGTGTTCGATGAGCCAGCCGCCGGTCACGGGCCCGATCGCGGTCGTGATCGCACTGAATCCGGACCAGGTCCCAATCGCCCGGCCACGCTCGGCGTCGTCGAACGTGGCGCTGATGATCGCGAGGCTCCCCGGAACGAGGAACGCGGCACCAATGCCCTGCAGCGCGCGGCCGACGATCAGAGTCGCGGGCGACGTCGCGATCCCGCAGAAAACCGAGGCAACGGTGAAAGAGACAACGCCGAAGAGAAAGACGCGTTTGCGGCCGAATTGATCGCCCATCGATCCCCCGACCAGAATCAAGGCGCCCAGGAACAACGCGTAGGCCTCAATCACCCACTGCACGTCGGTAATGGTGGCCTGCAGATCAGCCTGGAGTGCCGGAAGCGCGACGTTGACGACCGTCGCATCGATGAACGTCATGCTCGACGCAAGGATGGTCGCGATCAGGGTCCAGCGGCTCGGTGACGGCATGCGCCATTATGGACGCGGGCGAACCCGTCACGGGCCTCCGTGCGAGACCAGATCGTCGTCTTCGAGCGGCGACAGGAGCGAACCCGCCTCGTTGGCCTGGCTGACTTGGACAGCCTACTCGTTTCACGGCATCTGCTGACATTCAGGCGTGAGCTCGACCTGCATCAGTCGCCGCGTGAACGCGCCGCGATCGATCGTCTATCGCGCGTTTCTCGATGCGCGCGCGGTCGCGACATGGATGGTCCCGGCCGGCATGACCGGCCACGTGCATGCGTTCGACGCCCGCGGAGGTGGCTCGTTCCGGATCTCGCTCACGTACGAGGAGCCGACCGGAACCGGCAAGACGACCGCCCACACCGACACGTACCATGGCCGCTTCGTCAAGCTGCTGACGAATGAGCAGATTGTCGAAGTAGTGGAATTATCGAAGGCGCACCGGCTAGAAGCCAGACCGCGATGAGCGCGTCGAAGATCATGCATCCGAACGACGACGTGGGCATGAAAGGCCAGATCGGGTTGCCCCAGAGGTGGTGCACGAGGTCCCAGCAGGAGTGCATGAGCCAAGCGAGGCCGATGAACCGGTACGACCGAAGACCGAGATACACGACCGGGGTCGTGATCGCGGGATAGAGCAGCTCCCAGGGGCCGAACCCGCCGCTCAGGTACACGCCACTCGCGCCGGCCACGAAGAGCGCGTTCAAGGTCCGACGGGTTGGCTCCTTCACCAGCGACATCGCGAGCACGAAGATGACGGCTCCGAGCGCTGGGCCGACGTAATCCATGACCAGAAGCGGCGGCGAGCTGTGCATGACGTCTGCCTTCTGGTTTGATGCTACGAAATATGGCAGACTCCGGGCCAGTGGCTGAAAAGACCATGTTCGCAGGATTTAGGCCAATCCGGTCCGGCGCTAGCCCGCGCCGCCACCTGGTCGCCGTTGTGGCATTCGACGGCGTCGTGCTCGGTGACTTGTCGACGCCATGCGAGATTTTCGGACGGGTTCGCGGCCGCGACGGACACGCGATGTACGACGTTCGGATCTGCAGTAGCGCACCGGAGGTGAAGTCGGAGCACGTGACCTTGAGGGTGCCCTGGCGGCTCTCGTCGTTGAGCCGGGCCGACACCGTGATCGTGCCGGGCATTGCCGACATCGACCAATCATTGCCCCAGGCGCTTCTGCGCGCGATTCGCCGCGCTGTGGATCGCGGCGCCCGTGTGGCCTCCATCTGCAGTGGCGCGTTCGTTCTGGCCGCAACCGGGGCGCTTGATGGCTTGCGAGCCACGACCCACTGGCTCGGCGCGGCGGAGTTGGCGCGCCGTCACCCTGGAATCGACGTCGATGCCGACGTGCTCTATGTTGACAACGGCAATGTGCTGACGTCTGCCGGCGCCGCGGCGGGTCTCGATCTATGCCTCCACCTCGTCCGACGCGACCTCGGGGCCGAGGCGGCCGCTCGAGTGGCGCGAGCCGCGGTGATGCCGCTCGAGCGTGCTGGCGGGCAGGCGCAGTTCATCGCTTACGAATCACCCGCCGGCGACCGCACGTCAATTGGCCAGCTCCTCATGTGGATTGAACAGAATCTCTGTAAAGATCTCTCGCTGCCTGTCATCGCTCGCCGTGCGGCCATGAGCACCAGAACGTTGAGCCGGCGCTTCCGTGCGCAGGTTGGCGCGACTCCAGCGAGCTGGATCGCGAGGGCGCGCGTCCGCCGGGCACAACGGCTGCTCGAAACGACGGAGCTGGCAGTGGAACGTGTCGCCGCAGATACGGGCTTCGGGTCCGCGGCGGTACTGCGCGAGCATTTTGGCGGGATTGTCGGAACCACCCCGATCGCCTATCGGCGAGCGTTCTGTCGATTGAAAGGATCCACGTGAGATGAGGCACGTGCCGCGGTCCTATCCAGTCGTCAGCGCCGCGCGCTGACCACAGCCTGTGTCAGCGGGTGGCGAGATACTTCCGTGCCGCATCAAGGGCCGGCCGGTCGCTGCCGGCATCGGGAGCGAGGGCGAGAAGCCGGCGGTAGTGGGCGGTCGCCGCGCGGCGATTGCCGGACTCGGCCGCGGCTCTGGCCACGCCGGCCAGCGAGCGGAATCGCCCCGGGACCACCTCGAGGGATCGCTCGAATTGTCTCAGCGCCTCGGCCGGCCGCCCGGCCTCGAGCAGCAGCTCACCGAACAGCTCGCGCATCGGCGACAGGCGGTTCTCCATCGCAATGTGCTTCTCGGAGCGGTCCTCTCGATCGGCGGCAGCGGTCATGAACGTGACGGCGCCGGCCGCGTCCTTCTCCGCCAGCGCGATCCACGCCGACGCCGCCGCCTCCTGGATGCCGACTTGCTCAGCCCAGTACGGATCGCCCGCCGAAGCCAACCCCTGACGGATCTGCGCAAGGCGGGATAGCTCCTGTTGTGCCGCCGCCGCGTTGCCCAGCCGCGCCGCGCCCAGCGCGCGGCCGAAATAGATGATGGCGTCCGCCTGCGGGAACGGGGTCTTCATTGGCGGGAGCGCGGCGGCTTCCGCCCACGCGTGACGCTCCAGCGCATAGCGGACGGGAATCGCCGCGAAGCCGGTATGCGCGGTGATCGATCCGCCGGCAATTGAAGCGCCGGGGGAGTTGCGCTCGTCGACGATCGCCCTGGCGCGTCCATCCTGCGCGATCTGGAGATAGGAATTCACCAGGAAGTCGAGCGCGTGATAGCGACCCGGGATGCTCGCCGGGTTGGCCTTCGCCGTTGCGCTGGTGCTGGCGGCGTAGTCGCGGTTCGCCTGGTCGGCAGCCAGGTTCGTTTGAATCGCTTCGGGCCACATGCCAAGCGTAGAAAAGATGTGCGACGGCATGTGCAGCGCATGCGGCGCGGACGGCGCGAGCGTCGCATAACGGCGCGCGGCCGGCAGTCCCTTGCTGGCGATCGGCGCGTAATCGTAGGCGTGAATGGTGTAATGAACCACGCCGGGGTGAGCGGGCTGCGATTTCTGCACCTGCGCCAGGATCGCGGCCGCCTTGAGCTGACTGGCGTAGCTCTTGTCCATCAGGTCGACAGCTTCGAGCAACGCCAGCGCGTAGAACACTGACGCTTCGCTGTCGGCCGGGTAACGGGCGTGGAGACGGGCCATCGCCGCTTCGTATCGCCGCGTGCGCGTCTGCTGATCGACGCTGTCATGCGATTCGAAGAACCGTGCGAGCGCCTCGATCCAGTCGCGCTCGCGCTCGGTCCGCGCGCCGGCCTCCCGTGCGTGTTGAATGGCGGCCCACCCCTGTTGAAGAAGCTGCGGAGGAAACGGCGCGGTGAGCGGGTTCGGCCGCTGGCTGATCGCGATGCCCCAGTAGCCCATCGCGCACGAGGGCTCCCGTTCGACGACGGCGCGAAACGCTTTCTCGGTCTCGGGGTAGAAGAAGGAGTGCAGCATCGCGACGGCCTGGTCGAACTGCCGCTGCGCCTCCTGGCCGCACGAGGTCTCGAAATGCACCGTGCCGAACGTGCCGGCGCGTCCGTGGTCGCCGTGGTCGGTCTGCGCGGATGCCAGGCCCCGGCCGGCGCTCGGCATCGACCACGCGAGCACGCCGAGCAGCGCGATGGTGAGCTGACGTCTGCGTCGGTGCCGGAAAACCACGGTGTTGCTCCCTTAAATCCTGATGGGCGGGCCCCGTCCTTTGGACCCGCTGTCTCCGATCAAATCACAAACCGGGTCGCCGCCCTAATCACGCCCCGCGCGATCGCCGCGCAACCGGCTGCGGCCATTGTGTCATCCAAACACATATCGCCTCATGCGCCTCATCGGGCGCCGCCCCATGTTCCGCGAGGCTGACCCTCAGGATCCCCGATTCCCCGAGGCTGAGCGTTGTCGGGTTCCTGCGCCGTTCTCCCCAGGACGACGTCGAAGTGAGCCGTCAGCTCGCCAATTTTCGAGCCGGGGAGCGGCCTGAAGTCCACCAGGAGTGTTTGAAGAGAACGCCGGTTCATCTCCTGGACCAGGGTGTCACGGGCATTGGCGGGATCCCCTGCGACGAGCAACTGCGTCGTGAAGATCCGGCGGCCGTTCCGGCTGATCGCGACGTGAATGTGCGGAGCGCGGAAGATCTCGATCAGGGTGTATTCGACCGGTTTGATGGTGCGAAAGTAGTACTGACCCTTGACGTCGCTCAGAAAACGGCCGTATCCCTGAAAGTTCCTGTCGTTTCCCGTTTCCTGGCGGCCGCTCGTGTTGATGTATGAGCCGGTGTTGTCAGCTTGCCAGATCTCCACGAAGGCGTTCCGGACTGGCTGGCCGGCGGCTGTCAAGACGCGGCCGGACAGATGCGTGATCACGCCGACTGCAGGGGTAATCGCGTCGTTGACAATCAGGAGATCGTTATCCGCGTCGAGCGGCAACTTGTTCGGGTAGAACGGCCCTTCACCGGTCGGCGCGGTCTCGGCTAACTGTTGCGCGAATGCCCCGCGCGTCGTCACCGCCGCCATGCCCAGTGCGAGCCCACGCAGGAACCGACGCCGATCATCCAACGAACCGGTCCTCCGCATGACGCTCCTCCTGATTGATTCATAATCCATCCAAGCTATTACTCAGTCAAACGGTCCAAGACCAGTGACGCGTGGCACAGGGAACCATTTGGTGACGATTCGCGAAATCGTTGAGGGCGACCGAGCCGCCTGGGCTCGTCTGCGGGAAGGGCTGTGGCCAGGATCACTCGCAGATCACGACGCCGAAACGCGGACGTACTTCGAGAAGCGACCCGAGGCCCCGATCATTTTTGTGGCAGAGACCGACGGGCGGCTCGTCGGGTTCCTGGAATTGGACTTCCGCAAGTATGCGCCGGGTTGCACGTCGTCACCGGTGCCGTTCATTGAGGGTTGGTACGTGGAGCCCGGGCTGCAGGGACGAGGCATCGGGCGAGCGCTTGTCGGCGCTGCCGAGGCATATGCACGCGGCGCAGGGCACCGTGAGATGGCCAGTGACGTGGAGCTGGAGAACACCGCTGGCATCGCCGCACATCTGGCCTTGGGATACGAGCAGATCGAACGGGTCGCCTGCTTCCGTCGATCGTTGGGCGATGGCTAATATCGGCCATAGGGAGCCCGGCGAAAGCCCAAAAAGGGGTGCGACCGCTTTTCTGATGATCTCATCGAGCCAAAGGGGTCGTACCCCTTTTTCGAACGTCAACGCAAGCCCCGTTCGGGATTAGTTGTAAACTACCTGCCATGAAACACAAATTCCTCGCTCTGTTCGCGTTCCTTGCGTTGACCGTCTCCACCGCACTTCCGGCGCGGGCCGACTTGGCCGCTCCGAATGCACTCGGCGTGTCCATGGGCCACGTTCACCTCGTGGTGAAGGACGTGGAAGCCGAGAAGAAATTCCTGGTCCTGTTGGGGGGCGTTCCGGTCTCCAACGGCACACTGCAGATGATTCAGTTCCCGGGAGTGTTCATCAACCTTCGCGAGGGCATGCCTTCTGGCGGCACCATCGGCTCCCGGGTGAACCACTTCGGTCTCTCTGTGCGGAACATGGATGAGACACTGGCCAGGATCAAACCGCTGAATTTGAAGGTGACTCAGAACAACCCGCAGCAGGCCTTCATCCTCGGGCCCGAAGACGTTCGCATAGAGCTGCACGAATTCAAGAACATTTCCGCGCCCGTGATCATGGAACACGTGCACCTGTTCGTACCGGCGCCGCTGGAAGCCCAGGCCTGGTATGTCAAGATGTTCGGCGCCACACCCGGCAAGCGCGGACAGTTCGAGACCGCCACGATCCCCGGCGCCGAGATTGCGATTACCAAGGACGACACCACCCAGACCACCAAGGGCCGCTCGCTCGATCACATCGGCTTTGAGGTGAAGAACCTGAATGAGACGGTGAAAAGACTCGAGGCGGCCGGCATCAAGATGGACCGCGCCCCCGCGTTGGGCAGCAACGGCACGACCAAGATCGCATTCCTGTTCGATCCCTGGGGCACCTATATCGAATTGACCGAAGGTCTGGCGCCGAAGAGATCATCGAACTGACCGACGGTTTGGCGCCGACGAAGTAGGCGGCGGGGCACTGTCAAGTTGGCGGGCGCGTGGCTCCCTCGAGGTTGGGCGCCCGCGCTCGTTCCGCATGCGTACGTCACCGCATGCGAACGGCGACACCGGGTCTCCGAACAATGGGGCTATTTCGGCGTGAGCTTTAACAGCCGGCTGGTCGGCGGGGTGTTCGGGCTCATCGAGCCGGTGCCGCTGTCGGTCAGAACATAAACCGCACCGTCGGGCCCGACCCGGACATCCCGGATCCGCGCACCCAGATCGGTCAGCAACGGCTCTTCCGCCACGACCTTGTCGTTCGCGAGCGTCAGCCGGTCGAGCATCATCCCGCGCAGCCCGCCAACAAAGACGCTGTTCTTCCATTGCGGAAAGAGGTTGCCGGTGTAGAAAGCAAGGCCGGAGGGCGCGATCACCGGATCCCAGTAATATACCGGCTCCTCCATGCCCTCCTTGTGCGTGATGCCTTCGCCAATCGCGTTGCCCGGATAGTCGATGCCGTGCACGATCACCGGCCAGCCGTAATTCTTGCCTTTCTCGATGACGTTGAGCTCGTCGCCGCCGCGCGGACCGTGGTCGATTTGCCAGAGACGACCGGTTCCCGGATCGAACATCAGGCCTTCCGGGCTGCGCACGCCGTACGCCCAGATCTCGGGCAGCACGCCCGGCCTGCCGATGAACGGATTGTCTGGCGCCGGCGCGCCATCGGGCGTGATGTGAATAACTTTGCCGAGGTGGTTATCCAGCCTCTGCGCGACATCCCAAGGCGGTGAATCGGAGCGGTCGCCGGTGGTCATGAACAGATTGCCGTCACGCCCGATCGCGATGCGGCCGCCCGTCTTGCCGCCAAGCCGTTTCGACGGCATGGCCGGCTGAGCGCGGAAGATGACGGTCACGTCGGTCAATGCGGCCTTCGCTTCGTCAAGGCGCGCCCGCGCGACATTGGTATTGCTGTCGGTGCCGTCGACGAAATCAAAAAAGCTGAAGAAAATTCGGTGGTTGCTGGCAAAGCCGGGGTCGAGCGCCACGTCGAGCACGCCGATGTCCTTTGCAGCGGCAGAAGCCACCACGGACACGCCGGCCAGCGGATCGGACAGGGCACCGTTGGTGTCCAGAATGCGCATCGTGCCGGGCAGCCGCTCGGTGACGAGGATTTTTCCGTCCGGCAGGAACGCCAGGCTCCATGGCGCGTGCAGATTGTCGATGAGCGTCGTCACCTTGAAGGGTGCCGTCGCGTGATAGGGGGCGCGGGTCTGCTCGGGGAACGCGGGCGCGTTGTCCTTTTTTTCCGTCGGGCGCGTCTCGACAGGCCGGCCTTCCACCATGGCCGGCCGCGGCAGGCCCGCGCCGCTCCCATTCGGCGCCGTGACAGAGGGCGGCGTCTGGCCCGCAAGCGTTGCGGGAACAAGCGCCAGGCAGGCCAATAAACCCAGTTGCCGTTTCATGATGAAGGCCCCTTTGCTTGCATTATAGGGTTTCTTGCCGACGGCAACGATTGACACCTCGCTTGGCGAGGTGTACAAGCGCGCGTTGAGGTGAACATGGTGCTCAGGTTCGTCCTTCGCTTCGCCCTTGTGTTCTTTTGTCTCTCGGTGGCGGTCGCACGGTCGCAGGACACCACGGCTACGATTCTGGGCACACTGACCGACTCTTCGGGGAGCATTCTTCCCGGCGTGACCATCAGCGTCAAGCGCGTGGACACGTCGCAGACGCGGACGGTGATCTCGGATGAGGCCGGCCGCTACCGCGTTGCGCTGCTGCCACCTGGCCGCTACGAGGTCTCCGCGCAGCTTGCCGGCTTCCAGACCGTGACGCGATCCGGCATGACCCTCACCGTCGGTCAGGAAGCGCTCGTCAACATTTCGATGCCGCTCGGCAACGTGGCCGAGTCGATCACGGTCGAAGGCGCGACGCCGCTCGTCGAGACGACGACCGCGACCATTTCGCACGTCGTGAGCGGGCAGCAGCTTGGGGCGCTGCCGTTGAACGGCCGCGATTTTTCCCAGCTTGCGCTTCTGCAACCTGGCGTCATCATGAGCCGAAGCAGCGTCCAGGGGTCGAACGTGGGTCAGGGCGTCAAGATTTCGGTGGCCGGATCGCGGCCGAGCCAGAACCTGTTCACGCTGGACGGCACGGCGTACAACGACGCCCTCAACAACACGCCGGCGAGTGCGAACGGGGTCATGACCGGCGTCGAGACGATCAAAGAGTTTCGCGTCGTGACCAACGCGATGAGCGCGGAATATGGGCGGGCAGGTGGCGGCGTGTTCAATGTCATCACCAAATCGGGGACCAACCAGTTCACGGGGTCGGCCTTTGAATTCTTCAGAGATGACAGTCTCGACGCGAAGAACTACTTCGACGTCGAGAAGCCCGACTTCCGGCGCAACCAGTTCGGCGGCTCGTTTGGCGGACCGCTGGTGAGAAACAGGACGTTCGTGTTCGTCAGTTACGAGGGTCTGCGCGAACACAAGGGCATTACGCAGCTGGGGACGGTGCTCGACGACAACGCGCGGCGCGGCATCCTGCCGGGTCGCGCGCCTATCGTGATCCCGGCCACGATACGGCCGTACATTTCGCTCTATCCCGTGGCCAACGGACAGATCTTTCGCGATGCCAGCGGCAACCCGACCGGGCTGGCCGAATACAGCAGCGTGCTGAACCGCGGGTCGAACCAGGATTTCGCGATGGTTCGCCTCGACCACACGTTCACCAGCAGCAGCTCGGTCTTCGGCCGGTACCTGTTCGACAACTCCGAGCGGGACGAGCCGGTCAACTTCGCAGAGTGGTCCAACCTGACGTCGAATACCAAGCACGTCCTCACCGTCGAGCAGCGCCAGATTTTTTCGGCGACGGCCGTCAATGAGCTGCGCGCGGGGTTCAACCGATCGAGCCCGCGCGAGGACGTCAACCCCGTGGATCCCCGCACGGACCTGGCGTTCGTGCCGGGCCAGATGTTCGGCGAGCTGGCCGTCACCGGCTTGACCGAAATCGGCACGGACCGGACGAACCCGAAGAGGTTCGCCCAGGATCTGTACCAGTTCACCGACCAGCTCTTCATCGTGAAGGGCCGCCATGCGATGAAGACCGGCATCGACTGGCAGAACTTCCGGTACGACGGCGACTCGCAGAGCCGTACCCGCGGGCGCCTGCGGTTCCGCAGCGTGTCGGACTTTCTGACCGGCGTCACGCAGCAGTTCGAGATCGCCAAGCCCGGCTCGGATTTCGAACGGCACTATCGGCAGAACCTGATCGGGATGTGGCTGCAGGATGACGTCAAACTCTCAGACGCGCTGACCGTGAACGCGGGTGTTCGGTACGAATTCGTCACGACACCCCACGAACG
>Ga0070698_100009017_pt1 | contig 10725 bp, 8 predicted proteins | sample KBSK1502metaG_FD_65477 | JGI IMG/M metagenome (GOLD analysis project Ga0070698, IMG submission 65477) | Corn, switchgrass and miscanthus rhizosphere microbial communities from Kellogg Biological Station, Michigan, USA - KBS K1-50-2 metaG | ecosystem: Host-associated > Plants > Roots >... | reverse complement strand
CGCGTTCAAGTTCGGAGTACATGACGCCGGACGAGAGGCTGCCCAGCCCGTAAAAGCAGAACGCGGGATACGGTGAAGATGGCTGCACTAGATCGGCAAAACCGCTGGTGCGATGCGAATGGCATGCGGCTACGATGTGGAAACCGTCTCGGGCGAGGGAATTCATGACTTCGACGGCGACGGGATCGGGGCGATTGGTGCCTTCGGCGCCGGCATGCAGGAAAGCGACACAGCATGTGACGCCTTGCGAGCTGAGAGCAGCCAGTGCCGCTCTGCCGCGTTCCATCGTCGCGGGTTCAAGTCCCCGCTGATTTTTTGTGGCGCACTCTCTAATCTCAAGCGCGGAGCACCAAATGCCGACTCGGGCGGCTGCGCCGATGTTGAGAACGTAGACTTCGGGCGGGTCTGTGAGACTGCTGTCGACTCCCAGCGAAATGATGCCTGCGGTATCAAGGGCCGCTCGCGTCGTGGAAACACCGGGAGAGCCGAAGTCATAAGAATGATTGTTCGCAAGACTGACCACCCTGCATTTGAGTGCGCGCAGATAATCGAGCGATTCCGGCGGAGCGCTGAAGTTGTCGCCGAGAGCTGCCTTCATTCGAGGAGGGAGCGAGCCAACGTTCACGGGGCACTCGAGATTGACGAGTGCAAAATCCAGGTCTTCGAATGCGGTGGAGAGCGGTGCGGCCATTCCGGCCCAGGTCTGCGGGCCTGTGGGGTGAAGGCCCGAAGCCGGCAGGAAGTCTCCTGCGATGCCGAAACGGGCGACGACGGAACTTGACGGATCTTTCCAGAGCAGCATGAGTTGCGGTCCCAGTAATTAGTTGGAGGTAAGAGAGGCGAGAGAGGGCGAGGACGAAGCTTCTCGACCGGAGTGTCCCCCGCGTTTTGGAAATGCCGGGGTGTCTGGAAGCGGCGGTTTGAAGGCTGTTGCAACCAGCACCTGGCCTGGCATATCCGGTTCGTGACGGTCAAAGTAAAGCACCATGGAATACAGCAGAGGGAATGCAGGAAGCCAGCGGCGCGGGTTGCGAAGGAAGCGTTCGCGTATGCGCGCGCTGCGCTGCGAATTGAGAAAATGCGTCACCGGCTCCGTGCCTGGCCGAAGACCGGACTGTTGGAACATGGTTGCGAGATGTTGCTCCGCGAAGTATTCGGTAACGAAATATTTTTTGCTGTGCCAGGATCGAAAGTCGCTGCTGGAGTTTTGGGGAAGCAGGCTGTCGACAGAGATTGCCAGGCGCCCACCGGGCTTGAGAACGCGGCAGCACTCATTCAACGCCCGCTGCGCATCGCGAAAGTGTTCGAAGCAGCTCACACTCACGACACAGTCGAAGGAGCTGTCGTCAAATGGAAGTTCTTCCGCAAATCCTTGTTCAAACGCAATGCCGTGGCCGTGGAGTTGTCGAGCCAGGCTGAGCGCGGCTGGATCAGGTTCGAGTCCGACAGTCCGACCCGCATACTGCGCGAAACGGCTTGTCCAATAGCCATCGCCGCTGCCGATGTCAAGCAGGCTCTCCTGCCTGGTAGGCGCGATTCGGCGGAGAAGTTCGTCGAATTCGCGACGGCGGTTGAGGGAACAAACGCTTTTAATGATGCTCATGAGACGAGTCATTGACATGTACAACTCCAGTAGGAATGACACCCGGGCGCCGGTACAGCGCGTGACCGGGAAGACGGGCTAATCAGATGAAGTGCGGTCTGATGAGCGAGGATGCCTCGACATCAACATAAGATCGGCACCCCAGCGAAATGCGCCAAGCCGCGCTGCAAGCAGGAGCAAACCAGCAACCGTCGCAAGCGAAACGATCAGCGAAAGTTGCCAGCTTGCGTCCATGCAAATCCAGCCGACGATCAGCAGGGCTCCAGTAACCGCATATGCACCGAATGCCACTTGCATCGACGACCAGCCGCGTTCGAGCAACAGGTCGTAAAAGTGCTGGCGGTCGCCAGAGAGAGGCGAAACGCGACGACGGACGCGACGCAGGACCGCCAGGAAAAAATCGAGAAGCGGGAGTGCGGCGAAAACGAGCGGCAGGAGCCAGCGCGTTCCAATGTGGTAGTGCACTCGATAGAAGTCAAGCGCGAGAAATGCGACGACGAAGCCCAGGGTGGTGCTGCCGGAATCTCCCATGAAGATCCGTGCCGGCGGAAAGTTGAACGCGAGAAATCCGAGGCAAGACCCAAGAAGAATCCACGCCACCAGGCCTCCGATGGCCAAAGTAGGATTCGAATAGAGCGCCGCGTAGCCGAGCGCAATAAAGCCGGCAACTCCTCCAGCGAGACCATCCGCGCCGTCGAGAAAATTGAAAGCGTTGACGAAGACGGCGACGAAAAGACAGGTCAATACGATGTCAAACAGGGGAATGCCGACGAGTTTCAGGCCCCAGGGGGTTTGGCTCACGAGGACTCCCGCGAATAATTGCGCGATCAGGCGAATGATGGGGGAAAGATTCATCAGATCGTCAAGCAGACCGATATACCAGATCACCATAAGAGCGAGACAAATCCCGGTGAAGTTCGGAGCTCCGCGAAATGGCGATAGCATTAACGACGCGAGTATGGCGATCCCGATGGCGATCCCACCGAGGCGGGGAATTGGAACGGCGTGGATTTTTAAGTGCCCGGGAAGATCATGGATATCCAAATTCACGGCCGTATGGCGGATTAAGGGTAAGAGTCCGGCGCAGATCAGGAATGCGACCACACCCGCTAGGTAGCCGTGCGTATTGATGATTGTGAGCATGTGGTTCCTTAGTCCGTTGGAGCGATCTGATCTACTGCGGGAGTCGCGGGCGCTGCTTGCTGCTGCGAGCGGAGCGGCAGCGAGGTGAGGTCGTTGGTGATGCTTTGCAGCAGCAGATCGTAGGATTCCGACAAGGAATTCCATCCGCAGGATTGTTCGGCGTAGTGCCTGCCGGCGCGGCCCATCGACTGAGCTGCCGGGCCGCCGGCCAGGTCCGCAATGGAGGCCGCGAGACGGTTGATCCCGGAATCGACCGGTTCTTCGACGATGCCGCACTGAGCTTCGGCGATCACCCGGGCGGTTTCTCCCGTAGCCAGCGCGAAGATGGGACGGCCACAAGCCATATACATAAAAATTTTGGAGGATAGCAGCCAACGCGAGAACGGCCCGGGTTTCACAAGAGCGAGACCAAAATCAGAGCTGGCAATCAGCGCGGGCATTTCCCTGCGCGAGGGTGCTCGCAGAAAGAGAGCATTGTTTAGGCCGCGCTTTGTGACCGCGGTTTGCAATTCGTGGAGTGCGGAGCCACCCGCGGCAAACACGATGCGAATGTCCGAATGCGGACGGAGTTTTTCAAGAAGAGTGAGGGCATGATCGATGCCGTGATAGACGCTGAGCGTTCCCAGGTAGATGCCGACCTTGAAACCTGATTGTTTCAGGTTCTCGATGTAGTCGCTCTTTGCTTCCGGCGTGAACAGGTCAGTGTCTACGCCATTCGGTATGACCGAGCACTTTGCTGGAGCAATCCCGCGCTCGATGAGATCCTTCCTCATTCCGTGCGAAACGACAACGATGTGCCTGGCTTGGCGGTACAGAAAACGTTCGAGAGCGAAGGCGGATTTCTGGATGCGAGGATTCTGAAGATAGCCAAGGGCGATCGCGGCTTCGGGCCAGAGATCCCGCGCTTCAAGGACAAAAGGTACCTTGAAGCGCTTTGCAGCGAGCCACGCGGACAGACCGATCGTCAACGGAGGCGAGGTGCAAACGATCACGTCCGGCTTGGCCGCAAAAATCGCGCGCAGGGCAGCGGCAAAGAGAAAAGAAAAGTAATTTGCCAGACGCGGAAGCGTTTTTTTGCTGTGCGAGGGAAACATCGCAACGCGCAGGACCTCAATGCCGTCTAGCTTCTCTTGCCACGCCAGCTTCCATGCTTTTTTGCGATAAGCGGGGTCAAGCTTTCCACTGGGATAATTGGGTAGCCCGGTGAGAACGCTTACGCGATGACCTCTGGCGATCAGCCGGCGGCCGATTTCCAGGATTCTGATGCCGCCGATTTCGGTTTCCGGCGGAAAATATTGCGATAGGAAGAGAATGCGCATTTCAACTACCAGGCAATTCCGGCGTAGCCGTTGCCAGAGTGCTTGATCTGGCGCAATCCCACCAGGTCGATGACTTTCTTTTCATGTGTGCCGACAAGAAGTTTTTCAATTTCGGGATCTCCTGCGCACACCACAATGACTTCGGCTTCGGCGACGGCATCGGGGAGACTCGGCCGCAAGTGCGATAGCAGGTGGGGAAGGGTCATATCGAGAAATTGTTTGTTGCGGCCGATGAGATATTCCGGCTGTACGATGCGATCGAAGATACTGATTTCAAGGCCTTTCCCGATGAGGTGTTCGGCCAAAAGCACGCCGGGGCTGTTGCGCACGTCGTCTGTACCTTCCTTGAAGCCCAGCCCAACCAGACAAATTTTGCGCTTGCCGGTTTCAAGTACCATTCGTGCCGCGCGCATCAAATGCACATCGTTGCTGAACATCAAGCTGTTGAGCAGCGGCGTACTCACGTCCAGACTCTTCGCCAGGTAGGTGAGCGCGCTGACATCCTTTGGCAGGCAAGATCCGCCGAACGAGAACCCGGGCATCAGGTAACGCGGCGAAGTGTTCAGCTGCGTATCCTTCACGAAGATCTCCATGACCCGCTGGCCGTCGACTGACAGGTCTTTGCAAATTGCTCCGATTTCGTTTGCAAATACGACTTTGGCGGCGTGGAAAGCGTTGCTCGCATACTTGAGCATTTCTGCTTCTTCGAATTTCATCTCGAAGATGGGTGCGTCGATATGCATGGTGGCCCACAAGTCGCGAAGAGGATTCGGCTGGCCGAATCCGTTGCCGCCGATAATTACGTAGGGAGGTTCGTGAAAATCGCGCACGGAACTGCCCTCGCGAAGGAATTCCGGGTTGAAATAGAGTGCAAAATCCTTACCGGGTTCAAGCCCGGAACTCTCGGCCAGCACCGGCAAAGCGATCGATCGAGTGGTGCCCGGGAGCACGGTACTGCGAACGACGACGGTATGGAAGCGCCGATGCTTCTTCCACGAACGGCCGATTTCCGCAAGGACCGACCGCAGCGCATCGAGTTCGACGTCACCGTTCCGCCGAGGAGGTGTTCCCACGGTCACGAACGAAATGTCCGACCGGCTGACGGCATCATCGACGGATTGCGTGACGCACAATTTCCCCTTGCGGACGCTCGAGGAGACGAGCTCGCGCAGTCCGGGCTCCGCAACCGTGGGTTCGCCACGCCTGAGCAACTCGATTTTGTCAGGGTTCACATCCACGCCGATGACGTGATGTCCCTTGGACGCGAAGCATGCCGCCGTGATGCTTCCGACGTAACCCATGCCAAAAACCGCCAGATTTGCCATTGCAGAGAGATCCTCCATTGAGTGGTTTGAATTGAGTGGATCGTTTAAACGTTCGGGTCGAACCCGATGACCCGGGTTGCTGATGGAATCGCTAGGCCCGGGACTTGCAGAAGCCGATCAGGCCGCGGCCGGTTGAATGATCAGCGGGATCTTTCCGCCGGCGCGGACGATAGGCGCGTCGACGAGAGTCGAAGTCACGGTAAAACTTGGACCTAGGATCTTTTGCAGATTGTTTTGGATTCCCATCAGGTCGTCGTAGGCGCTCGGCTGGCTGGCAACCCCTCGGATCAGCAAATGCCCGGGCCGTTCGTGAACCAGCTGGCAGAAGCGAAGGGCGGTAGCGCCTTTCAGCGACTGATTGAGAGCACGCGGCGAGAAGAGCCTGCCATCGGGGCAACGGAGCGTGTCGCTATCCCGCGTAATTGTGGGCCGCACCACAGGAAAGTGCCGTCCGCAACTGCAGGATTGCTGCGATTCCCAGCAACCGCGATCGCCGATGCGATAGCGAATCAAGGGCATGGCGTCATTGATAAAACCAGTCCACACGAGGAACCCTTCTTCGCCCTGTTTCACGGGTTGATCTTTTTCATCCAGGATCTCGAGATAGGAGTAATCCGGAACCGCGTGCATCTGTCCTTTCTCACATTGCGTGAGCAAGCCCGCATATTCCGTGTTTCCGTAGAGATCAAATGCGGTCGCACCGAACGCCCGTTCGATGTTCTCCCTAAGGAACGGGTAGAGAGGTTCGCCGTCGGTGAAAACCGCGCGCATCGGAATGGGAACTCCGGTGCGCAGCACGAAATCGGCGAGGATGGCAAGCACGGAGGGAAATCCTTCCAATACCTTTCCCTCATTGCGACGCAGGAAGCCGATGTAATGCGGAGCATTCGTTTCAGAAAGATGAAAGATGCTCATGAGTGTCTGGCGCTCGAGATAGTTATGGGTCCAAAAGGGAGGCTCTTCGCGTTCGGGAGGAATAACTCGGCTGCCGAAGAGCGTGATGCGCGGAGTGCGCGTTTGCACCCCAGCCCAGTTCCATTGGCGCATCCGAAATGCCCAGTGCCGGCGAGCGACGCGCTCGCTGTACGCCACTTTCAGGCTCGCGCCGGTGGTGCCCGTGGTTCCAACGCGAATGCACTCCTGCGGAGGAAGTGAACGAGAGATCAGCCGCTCGCTATTCTGTCGGACGACTTCTCGGGTAAGAACCGGGTAATTGCGCAATTCGCTGGGAGAGGTGAACGCGATGTGTGGATAGCCGGAATAGTAGGGCACTGTTCGGCGCGCATGGTCGACGATTCCTTGAATTGCGTTCAGCTGAAAGCGGGAGATTTCCTCGCTGGACCATTTTTCATGGCGCCGCAACTCCCTGAGGTAGGAATACATTCCCGGAGCGTATCGATTGCGCGTCAGAAACCAGCCACGGGCGCTGGTTAGGAAGTTCTGCACCGTATACGGCATTCGGTCGTAGGCGCGCTGCAACGCCAGACCTTTTGCTCGAAGTTGCGCTTCGATCATGACTCCTCCTGATAGTGATGGAACTAGACGGGATTTGTGAGCGGGCCTGTTTTGCCGAGACCGAAATCCTCGTGAAAGCCCCGGTTAGAGCTGGCGAAAACTGATCAGCTGGATTTCTCTGCGGCGAGCAAGTTCGCGCATGTTCTTGTCGGTGAGGATTCCAATTTCGACTTCGCGCTGCTCGGCGATGGAGTCGGTTAGAGAGAAACCGGTTTCCAGAAATCCCGGATGACACCACATTTCGTAGGAACCGCCTGGCAGATGCTCCAGGGTGTTCTGCCATGCAGTGGGAAGCGCGGACAGCTTCCCGCTATACGAAGGATGAAAGGTCACCCCCGCATCGGGGAGCTGGAGGTCGCGAAAAACCACGGATTGCAGGAATTCCAGGTAGGACTTGGCCGCGAGCCGGCGGTAGAGCGGACCGATATGCGGACCGCCCCAGCGTCCGCTTGCCGGCCAGTATTGTTTGCGCGGGGCCCGCGCCCGGCGAATTCCTTCTGAGACAATGGCGTTGTGAAAAGCGCGCGCAGCGGAAGGGTACATGTGAATGCGATGATGCGAGTCGGCATGCGTCGGCACAAGTCCGTACGATTTCATCAGCCGGATTTGCGCGCGAAACTCTGCTTCGATTTCCTGCGCGGAGACTTGCAGACGAAGCAGCCTTTTGGCCTGCGTTCCGCAGGAATAAAACTGGCCATCGTCATCCACCAACGTCCGGACTTGGTCCCGGGGAAGAACGGGCGCCCCTTGCGTCAGATTCAAATGGATGCCGATGCCGAGCTCGGGAACTTCACAGACGCGTGAAACGGCATATTCGGTCGCCGGCTGATTCACCATCAAAGAGGTGCTGGTCAAGATGCCTTTTTGGTGTGTCAACAGGATTCCGTCGGTGATTCCCCGGCTCAGTCCATAGTCATCCGCGTTGATGATCAGACGTTTTTCCATTTACGATTTCTCCGGACTCAGGATGCTTCGCTCAAGACGCGTTTATAAAACGCAAGCAACTTTTTGGATTCGCGGCGGTTGTTGTAGCGATCAACGACGACACTTCGCCCTGCCTCTCCCATTCGCGCCATCTCGTCGGGATTTTTTAGCAGGTGTTCCAAACCGTCCGCCAATGCTTGTGCGCTGCCAGGTTTCACAAGAAGCCCGTATTTCCGCCCCTGGAAAAAGGGCCGGATCGGGGGCAGGTCACTGCAAACGACGGGCATGCCGCAAGCCCAGGATTCAAAAACCTTGACCGGTATGTTGTTGCGGAATTTCGGAATCTCGAGCAAGGGGCAAACGGAAATGCGCCCCAGGCTGAGCATCGCCGCCATTTGAGAATGATCGACCCGGCCTTTCAGTACCACGTTGTCAGCAAGGCCCAAGTTCTGAATATGGTCCCGAAGCTTGACACGATCCACTCTGCTGTCGGCGTATCCGAAAAGAAGCAATCGCGGGTTCAAGCCGCGGCACCGCAACTCACGAATGGCAGAAAGCAAAACAAGGGTGCCGGCACGCTCGGACAATCCACCGCGATAGACCAAATCAAATCTCTTGTTGGTCGTTTCCGGCAAAGGGAAGTAGTCCAAATTGGGCAGATTGTAGAAAACCATCTTGTGGCTTTTTCCAACTCGGGCTGTCGCTCGCAACGTGCCGGAGTCCGCAGCGATGTAACCATCGAAAACATGAGCGGCCATGCGCTCAATCGCTGCCACGGCTCTCGAGGCAAAGCCACGAATCCAAGGTGGAAGATAAGCCTTCGTGAGCATCATTGATGGATGATCTTCCTGAGTGTCGTACACCACTTTTTTCCCGGCGAAAAATTTCAAAAATAGCCCGGCCGGAATCATTTCCGGGTTGTGTATGTGGTAAAGCTGCGCAGGATAGCGGGTGGCGCGGAAGGCCATCGCGACTGCAAACAAGATTCGAGTTGCTCGCGTCCGTCTTCTGGGGATCGAGACGAAATCGACAGCTTCCTTCTTGTCGTCGCGCCCGTGAACCCCGATGAGCGTGAACTTGCAGCCGTATCTGGCCAGCGGAAGCATCTGCATAACGTAAGTCCGCGCATCGAGACGATCCTGGACCGGCGTCAGATGGCAGACGGAGAGATTCAACAACGGTTCTTCGCCTGTTGCTTGAACGCTTTCCGGGCGATCGTCAACAGAGGCTTTGTAAGCGGGTAGAGTTGTCGTTGTCATTTTGGGAGCTGTTTTGCGAGAGTCCTTTTTCTGCCGCCCCGGACCTTGCGCGATCCGTATGGATTAGCGGAGGGCCGCTGCCACTTCCTGCTCTCCTGCATATCGAGACGGAGCTGCGCGAAGCGATTCTCTTGCCGTTTCTTCCGCCGTGAACTGGCGGATAACAAAGGGCAGGCTGAGAAGAAAAAAGAACAACCGGTCATTGTTCATTTCGCCGGAGATGGATACGTCCAGGCATCCGAGCACCAAGAGGGAAAGCACCGTACGCTCCAACGCGAGATAAGGAGGGTTGTATTCGCGAAGAAGCCGAAACAATTCCCGGAACGAGCAGAATGCGAGTATGAGAAACGAAACCACGGCGAATGCCCCGAGTTCCGCACCCAGCTCCAGCAGCAGATTGTGCGGAAAGTTATAGGTAAGCGGGTTCGGAGTGACATAGCGGTATCCCTGAACGCCTACTCCGAAAAGCGGGTGTTCAAGAAATGTCTGCAGGCCGAACTGCATAAGGTCGGTGCGGGTGCCGAAGGCGTCATGTGGGCGGGTGAGTGATGCCAGATATTGCAGAGAAGCGGCAGGAATATTGACGAAAGGTAGCGCCGCGACTCCGCATCCGGCGATAATTCCGAAATCCACAATCAGCCGTTTACAGAACAAAATACTCAATCCGAGACACACCGCCGTGGCAACGTTCGCGAGACGCCCGCCAGAACCGACGAGAGCGACGGCGAGCACGCCGATCAGGGGATAAAAAAGAATGCGGCGCGCGAGCGAGAGCTTGGGAAACCAGAGGGTCCAGATTACGATGAGCGCCAAGCCCGCGGAAAATCCGAGCGCGGTCGTTTCGCCGCTTGGAGCGACCAATCGACCTTCTCCGCCGAGCATAAAGAAAGAGTTGAGGGACATCAGAATTGCCCCGATGATCAGAGTCACCAGAAATCTTTCGAGCTTTACGCGAGAGTTGACAAGAACGAACGGAGCGATCGCGCCGAGCAAGGTCAGAAATACAAAGCGAAGCGTCTTGTCGAGCCCGGCGGTGAGGCTAGGAGTGTAGGACAAGCTCAGAAACATCAAGAAAAGAATGGGAAGGTACCAGAGAAACGGTCGTGGCAACTTCAGTTCCTGGCCGGTGAAGGCCAAACGAATAGCCATCGCGAGAATCATCAAGACGGCCACAGAAACGGTGAGATCGACAGGACTTGATTCGAGACGCGCATCACCTTTGAAAAATCCGATCACGTAAAAGATGGCCACCGCAATCTCCGCGTGGCGCAGCAGCAGGCAGGCCGTCGCCAGAATCACCACGGCGGCCAGCAGCAAGTAACCCAGCTGGGTTCCGGCAAGAACGCGATGAATTCTCGGCTCCAGGCGCGCAACATAAGGCACCAGAATGGTCAAAGCGAAGCTGGCCATCACGCAAAAGCCAAAGACGAAGAGCTTCACAACCCGACGACCCCAGTACGACGCAGAAGGAGACTGATTTTCTTCCAGGAGGTCGGCCTCGGAGACGCGTTGGGTTGTGAAAAGGGATCGCATGGGGACTCGTCACACTCCGCCACTGAGGCAATGACGCAGGGTGCGGGTAGCCTCAAGCAACCGCGCACGCGAGAAGAGAAGAAGCAGAGCGGCATAGGCGAGAA
>Ga0070698_100009016_pt1 | contig 10725 bp, 8 predicted proteins | sample KBSK1502metaG_FD_65477 | JGI IMG/M metagenome (GOLD analysis project Ga0070698, IMG submission 65477) | Corn, switchgrass and miscanthus rhizosphere microbial communities from Kellogg Biological Station, Michigan, USA - KBS K1-50-2 metaG | ecosystem: Host-associated > Plants > Roots >... | reverse complement strand
GTACCGACTCAAAGTCGTCGGCGGCGTGGCACTGGTAGCAGATCCTCGGCAGCGGGAACTGTATTGCGCCGCACTTGCGGCACCGACCTCCGGCCAGCGACAGCTTGTACCGACGGTTGCGCCAGGCGAACGGCGCCGACGGACGATCGGGGTCGGGACGGCGCGGTCGCTCCGCCGCGATCCGCTCCCGCCAGAGCAGGTACTGCGGGTAGCCTATCGCTACGCCGCTATCGATCTGTGCGCGCAGTGGCTCGCCGCGGCTCTCGGCGATCGTGTCGGCGGCTCGCAGAACCAGCGCATCAGCGCCGTCAGCGAGCGAGATCAGCAGCAGCGTCTCACCGGCCCTGGCCGAGTCGAGCAGGTCGGCCAGAGCAAGGCCGGCCTGCGCGGCTCCGGCGTTGCCGACGAGGCCGGCGAGGTCGCCCCCTTCGAGCCTCGCCCCGGTTGCCTTCTGCACGGTGCTCGCCACGCTGCGCACCGCACGGGCATTGATCCCGGCGACGGCGAACCGGCAGACGCCGAGTTCGACGCCAGCCTCTGACAGCCTGGCCAGCAGCAGGCCGGCGAGCTCGGCGTAGCGCTGTTCGCCGAAACGTTCCTCCCAGGCCGCACCGTCCGGCGCCCCCGGCGCGCGCCACCGGTCGATGAACTCGGCCGTGACCGATGCCGTACACGTGATGTGGGCGAGCGGATCCCGCTCGCCGAACAGGAAGGCGGCCGCCGCATCGGCTCCCTCACGCTCGTCGGCGCCGCCGGCCGGACCGCCGCGCCGGTCGGCCAGCACGGCAAGCCCCCCGTCTCGCGCCGCGACGAGCAGGGCGGCGATCCCGGAGCGCAAGGTGGCGCCCAGATCAGCGGCGATTATGCCGGGCTGGAGGTCAAGGGCCGCATGCACCGCCGTCGCGTTGGTCTTGTCGGCGTATACCGGGTCGGTGGTGGCAAACCAGACACTGCCGACCGTCGGCTCCCGCCCGTGCACCACCGGCAGTGCCGCAGCCACCCCGAGCGTTGTGCTGTCCTCGTCGTAGCCGGCCACGCAGCGTACCCCCCGCGCGCTGGACCCGACCGCGGCCGCGATCTCGCCGCGCTGGAGGCGATACGCGGGCAGGTAGGCGTTGTATCCGACGATGCCCGCCGCCGGGCGCCGTTCTGTCTGGGTCGTCGACGGTTGCATCGCTCACCGCACCGCCGAGACGCCCAGCAAAGCCTTGCCTATCTGCAGGACCTGCATCTGTGATGTTCCCTCCGGGATAGTGGCCTCACGCGCGTCACGGAACAGCCGCTCCGCGACATTGCCTTCCATCAGCCCCGCGGCGCCGAAAACCTGCACCGCTTTCGTCGCCACCTGATTGGCTATTTCGGAGCAGAAGTACTTCGACATGGAGCACTCCACGCGAGCATCGGCGCCCCTGTCGAGCAGGCGCGCAGCCGACTGGTATACCTGACGCGCCGCGTTGGTCTGCACCGCGATATCGGCGATCAGCTGCTGCACCAACTGGAAGCTCGCGAGCGGCTTTCCGAACTGGGTACGCGACACCGAGTGGGCGCTGGCCGCCTCGAGGGCAGCCTGCGCGATGCCGGTACACCCGGCGCTCACGTTGAGCCGTCCGCTGTTAACGGCGCGCATGGCCAGCGATAGCCCGCGGCCCACGTCGCCAAGCACGTTGCCCGCCGGGACCACCACCCCGTCGAGCACGACGTCGCAGCAGCTCGCCGCGCGGACGGATAGTTGCGGTCGCGCCAGCACACGGTATCCGCCCGCCCCCTGCTCTACGAGAAAGGCCGTGACGCCGCGGGCTCCGAGACCGGGATCCACGGTGGCGAGGACGACTCCGAAGTCGCCGTAGCTGGCGTTCGTGATGTAGGCCTTACGGCCGGTCAGCCGGTAGGAGCCGGTAGGCAACCGCTCGGCGAGCGTGGTCAGCGACGCCGCGTCGGAGCCGGCCTCCGGCTCGGTGATGGCGAACCATCCCATCCGCTGGCCGGCGAGCAGCGGACGCAGGAACCGCTGCTTCTGCTCGCTGCTCCCGGCCGTCGAGAGAAGCTCGGCGACCAGGGTAAGGATGTTGGCGCTCGTGCGGATGCTGGCCCAGCAGCGGCCTGCCTCTTCCATCAGCAGCGCCGTCTGGAGATGCGACAGTCCCATGCCGCCATCGCAGACCGGGATCGCGCCGCGCACGAAACCGATGTCCAGCAGGCCCGGGATGATCTCCACCGGGAGGGTCCTGTCCCGCTCGGCCGCCGGGAGCAGCGGCGAGATCTCGTCCAGGTACTGGCGGGCTCGCCGGGCCAAGTCGGCGCAGTCCTTGTCGAGCTGGGCCCAGTATGCCGGATCGGCCTGCGGGTCAGTCGCTCCGTTGATCAACCGAACCGTCCCCCTGAGATGTGCATGACCTCGCCAGTGATAAATCCGGCCTGGGGCGATGCCAGGTAGAGAACCGCTGCGGCGACGTCGCTGGGCTGGCCGATGCGCCTGATGCTGTTGTCGCGGATGGCGCGCTCGGCGATCTGGTCAAAGGTCGCCAGTTCACGGAGCGAGGGCGTGTCGATGAGCCCCGGAGCTATCGCGTTGGCCGTGACTCCGTGGCGGCCGAGCTCCTTAGCTACGGACTTGGTGAGCCCGACGACGCCGGCCTTAGCCGCCGAGTAGTTCGCCTGGCCGGGGTTGCCCTGCCAGGCGCGTGACGCGACGGTGATGATGCGGCCATAGCCTTGGGCCACCATCAGCCGCGCCGATTCGCGGATGCACAGGAACGTCCCGGTCAGGCAGACGCCGATGACATCGTTCCAGTCAGCGTCCGCCATGTCCGGCAACCGCCGGTCGCGGGGGAAACCGTGGCTGGTGAGCAAAATGTCCAGCCGCCCGTAGCGGCTTCCGATATCGGCGACGAGGTCGCGTACCGCAGCGGAGTCGGTCACGTCGAGCGCGGCGTAGTGAAAGCTCTTCGCGTCGGGGAGCTCCCCGGTGAGCCTGCTCTCGGCCCGTTCCAGCGAGGCGGCGTTGACGTCAGTTATGACGACCTGAGCGCCCGCCACGGCCAGCCACAATGCCGCCTCACTGCCGAGACCGCCAGCGCCGCCGGTGATCAAAGCGACCTGGCCGTCAAGGCTATCCAGCCTGTCAGGCATCTGGTTCCTCTCGGGTAAGTGGGCGGGCCCTCCTTCCCGTGCAGAGCGGGAAGGAGGGCCCGGGTCATAGGGCGCGCGCGATTATTTCCTTCATGATTTCGTTCGCGCCGCCGTAGATTTTCTGCACTCGGGAGTCGGCGTACATGCGGGCGATCGGGTATTCCTCCATGTAGCCGTATCCGCCGAACAGTTGGACGCATTCATCGAGGACCTTGCATTGCACGTCGGTCAGCCACCACTTGGCCATGGCGGCGGTCTTGTTGTCGAGCTGCCCGTGCGCGTGTGCCACGATGCAGTGATCGACGAACAGCCGCGCTGCCCTGGCCAGCGTGGCGCACTCGGCCAACACGAACCGGGTGTTCTGCTGGTCGTAGAGCGGCTTGCCGAAGACCTTGCGCTCTTTCGTATACGCCAGCGTCAACTGCACTGCCTTCTCTGTCTGGACCACGGCATTGACCGCCAGGATCAGCCGCTCCTGCGGCATCTGATTCATCAGCGCCGGGAAGCCGGCGCCCTCGTCGCCGACGCGGTTCGCGACCGGCACCCGGCATCCGTCGAAGAACAACTCTGACGTATCGGCGGCGTGCTGGCCGATCTTGCGCAGCGGCGCGCCGCGGTGAAAGCCCCCGGCGTTGTCCGCCTCGACCGCGATCAGCGTTATCGCCCTCGGGTCCGCGGCGGGGTCCTGCGGGTTCTCCAGCTTGACCGCGACAATGATCAGGTCCGCGGTCTGACCGTTGGTAATGAAGGTCTTCGCGGCATCGATGACGTACTCGTCACCGTCGCGGCGCGCGCGGCCCGCCATCGCGCGTACGTCGCTCCCGGCGCCCGGTTCGGTTATGGCGATCGCGCCGATCAGGGTGCCCTCGACCATCGAGGGCAGCCAGCGCTCGCATTGCTCCTGGCTGCCGTACCTGAGGATGTAGTCGGTGACCACTCCGCTGTGGACGTTGTTGCCCCAGCCCTTCTCCAGGACGCGCGACTGCTCCTCGGTAATGGCCACCTGGTGCAGGATGTTGCCGCCGGGGCCGCCGTACTCCTCCGGGACAGTCGGGCAGAGCAGGCCGACCCTGCCCGCCTTCACCCAGAATTCCCGGTCGACGAACCTCTGCTCGGACCACTTGGCCATCTGCGGCGCGGCCTCGCGCTCGAAGAACTCCCGCGCTACATCGCGCAGCGCCTGCAGTTCGTCGGTCATCCACTCCGAGACGTAGTCACTCGCCATGCGGTGGCCTCCGTGCACCGTGCCGTTCAGCGCCCCGGATGCCGACCTGGAGGCCTTCCCGGACATACTCGATGTCGTCGCTGAATCCGGCTAGCTGCCGGACGATGATCGACTGCCGCGGCACCCCCTGCTCCCTTCCCGTCGCTGACACCTGGCTCTATGATAACTACTATAGTAGTTATCATACATTCCTTGGGCCTGAACCGGAAGCGGAGGATCGTGGTGGCAGCGGATGGGGTGCTGGGCGGCATCAAGGTCGTCGACCTGTCTGAGCAGGTACCCGGGCCTTATGCCACCCGCCTGCTGGCTGGTCTCGGCGCGGATGTCATCAAGGTGGAGCGGCCAGATGCCGGTGACCGGCTGCTCCTTCGCCCGGTCATGTTCGCCGCCGAGAATCGTGGCAAGCGGGATCTGTCGATCGACCTGAAGTCGGCTGACGGCCGTGATGCGCTGCTCCGCGTGATCGCCGCGGCCGACGTGCTGGTGGAGGCGTACCGGCCCGGTGTCATGGATCGCCTGGGCCTCGGCTTCGATGCGCTCCTCGAGGTGAACCCCCAGATCATCTGCCTGTCAATCTCGGGGTACGGCGCCACGGGCCCCTACCGGGACCTCCCCGGGCACGACTTCCAGTACCTGTCTTTCGCCGGGGCCATCCCGCCCCCGAAGTCATACTTCGCCGCCGATTACGTGCCGACGACGCTGCCGGTGGCCGACATGGGCGCGTCGCTGTATGCGGTGTTGGCGGTGGTCCTGGCGTTGCACGAGAAGCTGGCCTGGCCGGCCAGCTTCGCCGGGCGTCACCTCGACGTTGCGATGTCGGACTGCACCCTGGCGCTGATGGAGCCGCGCATCGCTGAGGCGCTGAGCGAGCAGACCAGCGCCGATGCTCTCGTTCGTCCCGGTTATGGTGTCTACCTGACTGCGGACGAGCGGTATGTGAGCATAGGCGCCCTCGAGGATCACTTCTGGGAGCGGCTCGTGCGGGCGCTGCAGCTGGAGGAGCTGTCCGGCAGGCAGTTCGCCAGCTACCAGCAGCGTCGGCGCCACATCGGTCAGATAGAGCGCTCGCTGCGCGAGCGCATCGCCAGCTATGACCGCGCGGCGCTGATCGAGCTGCTCATCGGCCATGACGTCCCGGTGGCCCCGGTGAACGACCTGCATGAGCCGGTGCGCGACCCGCACTTCCTGGAGAGGGGCATGATCTACGAAGTGCCCGGCGAGAGCCAGCCGCGCGTAGCAGAATGGCCGACCGCGTTCGACGCCTTTGCCTCGCGCGCGCGGCTGACCCCGGCCCCGCGGATCGGCCAGCACAGTCGCGAAGTCCTTGCCGAGCACGGCTTGGACGCCGCCCATATCGATGCGCTCATCGAAGCCGGAGTGGTCCGGCAGGAAGCAGCCTCACGCCAGGGCACGGCGTCCGACGGCGGCCGGCGGCCTGCGGGGCCGGTGCCGGCGAAGCCCGAGGCCAGCTCGTGAGCGGTCGGGTGCAGGTCGAGATCGCGGAGCGGGTGGCCACGGTCACGCTCGACCGGCCGCCGGTGAACGCGCTATCGTCCGGCTTCTACCGGGAGCTCAGCGCCGCCATCGAGCGGGTTGGCGCCGACCTTCAGGTCTCGGTCATGGTGCTGATGTCGGCGAGCACCAGGGCGTTCTGTGCCGGCGCTGACGTGACCGAGCTGGCCGCGCTGTCGGGGGCGGATGCCGAGGATGCCGATGCCCGGCGCCAGGAGCTTGCCCGGCGGGTCTTCGGGCAACTGCTGGACCTGCCCCAGCCGTGCATCGCTGTCGTGGACGGTCCGGCAATCGGGGCCGGCGCGGTCATAGCGTCGTGCGCTGATATGCGGATGGGCTCGCCGCGGGCCAGCTTCGTGCTGCCTGAGGTGTCGGTCGGGCGCTGCGGTGGCGGTCGGCATATGATGCGGCACCTGCCGCAGGGGGTCGTCCGGCGGATGTTCTTCACCGCGCAGCCGCTGACGAGCGAGGAGGCGTTGCGTTTCGGCTTTCTGGACTCCGTGCACGACAGCGCGGAGCTTGCCGGTGCGGCGATGACCAGGGCGCGGGACATTGCCGCGAACAGCCCGCTGGCGCTGCGGCTGGGGAAGGCGGCGCTCAACGAGAGTGAGTCGCTGCCGGTGCAGGAGGGCTACGCCGTGGAGCAGCAGTACACGCTTCGGCTGGCGCGCACCGGCGATGCCCGTGAGGCACTCGCGGCCAGGCGTGAGAAGCGCGCGCCGCGTTTCACCGGCCGGTAAGCTGAGCCGCCCGCCGGCGGCCCAGCAACCCGCGGGTGAGCTCAGCCGCCGTGAGCCGCCCGTTCCAGCTCGCGCAGCCGCGCCGCCGGGAGCTGGCCCAGGTAAGCGGGATGGTCGATGGCGCAATAGCTCCTGAGATAGTCCGTGAAGCCGTCGGCGTTCACCGCTGACTGGTAGGCCGCGAGGTGGTCCAGGTCCGCCACGTAGCAGCCGACGCTGCCGAGTGGGTGGGCGCCGAACGGCGCTTCCACCACCTCGTCGACCAGGTAGCCGGGGATCGACACGCCCAGCCGGGCCGCCACGGCGGTCGGGACGACGTGATCGACCTGGGCGATGACGTGCTCCGCCGAGCGGGCCATGAGCAGGTCAGCCCAGCGGCTGCCGAAGTGCACCAGGTTGCCGTCCGGATCGCCCAGCGGGGCGTGCAGCAGCGCGACGTCCACCTGCAGAGGACCCACGCCGAGGAGGTCGCCGGACCGGATGAGCAGCGGGTTGCCATCGACGAGGTCGTTCGTCCCGAGGTTGTGCAGGACCTGGATCGGGACGTTGTTGCTGGCAGCGATGTAGCCGCCGAGCAGTAGTGCCTCGTCGCAGTCCTCGAAGACGACGGTGCCCGCTGCCGCCGCCCGCCGCGTGGCAGGCGCCAGCCCGAGGCTGGCGAACGATATGTGCGGGATCCGCACCGTGGCGACCCGGCCCGCGCCGAGCAGGACGTCGGCATCCCATGACGCAGCGGGCGCCGAGCACAGGAACAAGCCGGTCACCCCGGAGCGCAGCAGCGCCCGCACCAGGGTACTCGGCCGGTTCTCCAGGAGAAAGCCCCCGAGGGCGACGCTGTGCACCTCTTGTAGCCGCCGCTCCACGTCGGGCAGGCTGGTGATCGTCATCGCACTGCGCCGTCCCGTCATTTTGTATGCACTTTAATCTACAGTTGTAGAACGTACAACGATACCGGCTTTCCTGGGCCCGGCAGGTTTTGCTTCTCGCGTGGCTTCGCTAGGCTGTAGGTAACTACTGTAGTAGTGACTAGACTAGCATGGAGGGCATGTTGTCAGACGGGACGTCGCTCGAGCCGCGCTCCGGCCCGCTGGCCGACATCCGGGTAGTCGACATGACGATCTGGATGGCCGGTGCGATCAGCGGCATGCTGCTGGCCGACCTTGGTGCCGATGTCGTCAAAGTAGAAGGCATGAACGGCGATCCCACCCGCTCGCACACGGCCCCGACCGCCGGCGCCACGACCGGCGTCCCGGTCGGCTCGAGCATCTCCTACTCCAGCTGCAACCGCAACAAGCGCTCCATCGTCCTCGATCTGGGCTCCGTAGCCGACCGTGAGGTCTTCGACCAGCTCGTTGCCGCGGCGGACGTCTTTGTCAGCAACATGAGCCCGGCAACGATCCGCAAGCTGCGCATCGACGAAGCCAGCCTGCACGCGCGCAATCCCTCGCTTATCTATGCGTACGGCTCGGGTCTCGGCCCCAAGGGACCTCGCGCCAACGATCTCGCGCAGGACATGACCGGCATGGGGTACGCCGGGATGCTGTTTACTCTGTCCCCGGACCCAGGGGAGCCGTTTGCGCCACCCGGTGCCATGAACGATGTCATAACTGGCACCTATCTGTTCGGTGGCATCCTCGCCGCGCTCATGCGCCGGGCCAAGACGGGGCGGGGCGAGACCGTGACCGGTTCGCTGCTGCAGAGCGCGTTGTGGACGCAGACCCTGCTCGTCGGTTCGGTCGCCAACACCGCTGGCTCCTCGACCAACGGCCGGCCACGGACGGAGCCGCGTAATGCCCTGGTCAACCAGTACCAGGCCGGTGACGGCAAGTGGATTGCGATCGCGGCCATCAACGCCCGCGCGTGGGATGCCTTCGTCACCGGGGCGCAGATAGAGTACCTGCTCAAGGATCCGCGCTTCGCCAGCTACGCTGACATGCTGGCGCACGCCAGCGACATGCGGGCTGCCCTCGACAAGCACTTCGCGACGCAGTCCGCCGGGTACTGGCTGACCCGGCTGCGTGAGCACGGAGTCTGGTGCGGTCCCGTTCACCATCTCGAGGACGTCATCGACGATGAGCACATTGCCGCCAACGGCTACCTGACGACGCTGAACGACGGCCTGCGCACGGTGTCCCTGCCGTTCACCCTGTCCGACTATGAGCTGCCGCTGGCCGCTGGACCGGTTCTCGACGGCGACCGGGAGTCGATCCTGCGTGACTGGGGCGTCCGGGCCCGCTGATGCCTCAAAATCGACCCAGCAGCTCTCTGGCCTGCACCGCGGGCACGCGCTCGGTGAGCAGCCGCCGGCACTGCACGAACGCCTTGGGCCAGTTCAGGCAGACTGCGGCGCACAACCGGCCCGTCGTGTCCGCATGGAGCACCGCGACCTTGGGCCGCTCTGCGTCGGGCGCACCGATGAGCCATTCCGCTACCGCGCGAGCGCGTTGCCCAGCCAGTTGGAGCTTCCAGTCGTACTGGTCCGACCAGACGTAGTCCGAGGGCCGGTAGGTCTCCCGCTCACCGGGACGAGCGATGTTGCGCGCCGCGCATCGTGCCTGGTCTGCCGCGTTGGTCCAGTGCTCGGAGCGGACTTGGGCACCCAGTTCCGGGTGCGGCCAGCGGGCCACATCGCCCACCGCGAAGACACGCGTGGCGCCCGCCGCGGCGAGGTGCGCATCACAGATGACGCCATCCTCGACTGCCAGTCCCGAGCCCTGCAGCCAGTGATCGTTCGGGATCGCGCCGATACCGACGACCACCGTCCCGGCCCGGAGCACCGAGCCGTCGGTCAGCGTGATGGCGAGATCGCCAGCCCGTCCGCTGACCGCCTGCACCCCCACCCCAAAGCGGGTGCGTACCCCGTTTCGACGGTGCACGTCAGCCAGGAGCGCGCCCACCACGGGACCTGCCGCACGTTCCATCGGGACGGGTACCGGGTCGACCAGGATCACTTCGCAGCCGGCCGATCGCGCTGCCGCGGCGGTCTCGGCACCGATGAAACCGCCCCCGATCATCACGACTGTGGCGCCCTCGGTGAAGCGCTCCTTCAGAGCGAGGCAGTCCGCGAGCGTCCGCAGCAGGTAAATGCCGGATTCCGCCTGCCACGGGGACGGCCGCGGCGAAGCCCCTGTCGCGATTACAAGGTCGTCATAGGGCAGCAACTCGCCACCGGCCAGCTGTACCAGCCGGGCCTCCGTGTCCAGCGCCCGGGCCTGCACTCCCAGGCGCAACTCGATCCCGGCGTCCCCTGCGGCCTGCATGGTGAGCAGACCCGCGCGCTCCGCCGGCCATGCGCCACTCAGCACTTGTTTGGACAGCGGCGGGCGATCGTAGGGCAATTCAGATTCCTGGCCTACCAAGGTGATGCGGCCTGGGTACCCCTCGGCGCGCAGCGCCCGGGCGGCGCGCACGCCCCCCACAGATGAGCCCACTATGACGACCCTGTGCTGCACGATAGCTCCTTCGCAGGTTCTTCTTTTCGGTTGTTGCCGCCATCGCGCCGCGGGCCAGCGAGCCTCAGGCTCGCGTGGTGCTCCCTTAGACGCCTTGCGCGTCGGCAGCGACCGCCCAGCGCGAACCTCATCTTGTGAGATGAACGGGGCAACTGGCAGCGGGGCCTTGACGAACCCGAACCCACAGCCTAACCTCAGTATACAAAAATGCGTGCACTCATGGAGCAGCCGCCAGTTGTGAGCGTCTGGGGATCGTCGGCTCGTGATGCCGACCGAGCCGATGACGCCACGATGGGGTGGGTTGAACGGCTACCCACGACCTAATCATTCGGCGGTACAAGCGTCCCGCTTGGGCGTTAGTTCGGCGATAACAAGCCGCCATTAGCGACCATCCGTCGCCCAGCACGAAAGGACAGAACGCTGTGCCCACCAACACTCGCGCCGCAGTATGTTGGGAAGTCGGCCGCACCTGGGAGATCGTCGATTGTACGCTTGCCGACCCCCGGCCGGGTGAGGTCCTCGTGAAGCTGGAATACGCCGGGCTTTGCCACAGTGACGATCACAACGTCACCGGTGACTTCCCGGCCGCTCTCCCCGTAGTGGGCGGGCACGAGGGGGCCGGGATCGTCGTGGCGATCGGCGAGGGCGTCGACCGGGTGGCCGTGGG
>Ga0070698_100009015_pt1 | contig 10726 bp, 24 predicted proteins | sample KBSK1502metaG_FD_65477 | JGI IMG/M metagenome (GOLD analysis project Ga0070698, IMG submission 65477) | Corn, switchgrass and miscanthus rhizosphere microbial communities from Kellogg Biological Station, Michigan, USA - KBS K1-50-2 metaG | ecosystem: Host-associated > Plants > Roots >... | reverse complement strand
GACCGCGGACGATGGCGCGTGGGATCTGCCATCCGGTGACCGCGCGTCTTTCCTCGGCTACGTTGACCTCGGAACGGCTGTCGATCTCGGTTCTACCCAGTGGGTTGAAACCCATGGTATCAACAAGCAAGTGACACTGGCGGGGACCAGTCTGTTCGGGTACCTCGTCAACCTGACGACGCTCACGCCGGCCGCTGTCGCTCACATCGTCACCCTGCACGCGGTTGGCATGTAATGCGGTCGCATCTCAACCGCGTACTCTTCAAAAAGCGTGGGCCATTCGCGCTTGATGGGACGCCTGTCACGGCCAATAGTGCGGGAGCGACAAGCGTTACGTTGACGGGCGTATCCACGACATACGCCAACGATGTTGTCATCGTCGCCGTGATCGGGAACGGGTTTCCGTTTACGGCTCCTACAGCACCGGGTTTGACCTTTGCAAGACATCCACTGCTGACGGCGCCCAACAACGGCACGACGGGATCTGATCTTTTTTATGCGATTGCCCGGAGCCCTTTGAGCAATGTAAGCATAACCGTTCCACAAAACTCGTCCGCCTTTATTACCGCGGTTGGATTTGCCATCAGCGGCGCAAAAATAACCGCCCCGTTCGATGTCAACTCGACGAACCCGACAACTCAGTCTGCCCCGACGACGGGTACAATCACAACCAATGCCCCGGAAACCATCGCATTCGGTGTTGGCTCAACCAATGTGGATCGATCTTCTGGAACCTCCTACTCACGGCTTCCAACGGTGGGTGCAACCGCGAATACAAACTTCCTGTATCTGGGCTACCGATTTGTAACGAATCCGCTCGCGGCTGATTTGTGGCTGAACGGTGCGGCGGTTGCTTCTATTTCAACCGCAGTTGTGAAGGCCCCATAACTTGACCGCAGCAGCATCACATAACGGCGGCCGGACACAGGTCAATTTCAACCAGATCCAGTTCGGGGGCGACTATCCTTTTCTTAACGTGGTGAAGGCTTGCTCGAACTGGAAGTACACTTCGGCTCCGAACGCAAATGCTGGGATCGACCCGGCCTTGCTGGATGCGAACGGCTATCCAACCAGCATCCAAACCGGCGGCTATTACGGGACCACCTATATCCCGCATCAGCTTTCAAGGCCCGGAAATTACGTCATCATCTGGACGGATACGGGCGGCTCATCTCAAGTCCGCAATATGGGCACGCTGATAAGCGGCAGCTATTCGACCACGGGCACGAGCGGGCGGGCTGTCTTCACGCCGGTATCAACCTCTTTGACGCCTGGCGTGGTCTCGATGTCGAGCGGCTACGTGAACAGCCTCGCGGTGGTGCATGTCGATGACGAGGCCGCATGGCTGGCCGGCGATGTATTTGGTGTCAAATTCAAGGAGCGTCTGATAGAGGGGAATTTCGGGGTCCTTCGTTTTTTGAACTGGTCGCAGGGCAACCTTTCCCAGGTAACCACATGGGCGACACGCAAGCCGACGACGTATTTTTCTTGGGGCGCTATGGAGTTTCGCGCCTCTGTCTATGCCGGGCAAACGAGCAATGTCGGAAATGCTTACTCGCTGACGATCCCGGGCGGTATCGTGCACACCGCAGACAACACGACATGGACAGCCGGGCAGACTCCGAAAGACAAGGATACGCTCACAATCCTGTTTAACGCCGCCGCAACAAAGAGCGGGACATGCTCCCTCGATGTCGGGTCTGGTGCCATCAACATCCTCAATCAATATTCGGATGCGTTGAGCGTCGGCACCAACTCCTACCCGGAAGGCACCCTCGCAAGCAACGGAATTGCCACGCTGGTTTACGACGCGGTTCTGGCTGCATGGATCAAGCGCGGCGCTGATACCGCTGATGGATTCTGCGGGATCAACAACGGCTGTCCGATCGAGATCATGTTGCAACTGTGCGCAGAGGTCGGGGCGCACATTTATGTAACGTCGCCGCATATGGCTTGTACGCCCATGACGGACTACCACACCCAACTCGCGACCTACCTTAGAGACAGCGCGCCGTCTTGGATGATCCCACGCTTTGAAGGCCCGAACGAACTTTGGAACACCCTTTTCATCCCCACCAACTACGCCGAGAACGTAGCCACGGCCTACGGGTGGGGTGCGGATTATCACAACTGGTACGGTCGCGTCATGTCCACGATCGGGCAGGACATCAGCGCCGTCTACAGCAACAATCGCGCAAGGTATCAGGTTATTTGCGGGGTGAAGACCGGGTTGGGTGACACGTCTGGAAATCGCGCCACGCATGCGCCCCGATTGAATTCGACACTGTATCTGTTGCAGACCCCCCAATCCGGCTACACCGCATCGGCCGCGAAAGATTGGGCGACGCACATCTGCTGTGCTCAATACTTCGCACCATCGGACTACGGCCAGGCAGCCGAGACGACCTATGCGGCAGCTTACGCGGGATCTGCATTTACCGGCTCTATATCAGGAACGACGCTGACAACCTCGGGGGAGGTTGGCACGGTTGCAGTCGGACAGACGATTAACGCAATTGGCTCTCAAGGGTCTGCTGTGACGCACGGCACGGTCATCACGGCTGGCAGTAGCCACACTTGGACCGTGAACAACTCACAGACGGTGGCGAGCACGCTTATGGTTGGCGGCGCCGATCTGACCGCGCCTCAGAGTTATGTTGAGAGCTGTGATAGCGGCGTTGGAAACTTTACGCTTGGGCCACTGGCGACGATTTACAGCAACTGGAAGGCATGGGCCGCCACCTTCGGAATTTCGAGCATGTGCGGCTACGAGGGCGGCTTGTCGATGGACTATATTTCGAACGGCAACTCAAACGCCGACCGCCTTCGTGCCTCGATCAAATATCTTCCTGACGTCTACTACTTCGAAAAACGAAACATGGACAGTTTCCTTGCCGCGGGCGGGGAGTTTCCGTCGTGCTATCGACTGTCGGGTAACATCTATATCAGCGGCTACAGCACGGATGCGTGGTCCATGCTGGAGGATGTCTATCAATCCCCGAACCCGCCTCGGTTTGAGGCCGCCAGATTGTTCAACGCAAGCAAGAGCCGCTTGAGGGCCAGGAACTAGGGGAGCCTTACGGAGAGTTTGTCCCGCCAGAACGCAATGGAATGTCGGGCCTCGCCAATCCATTTGTCGCGGGCCTTGCTGACACTTCGGTTGGCGACCGGAGTTTTGGCAAACTCTTCGATCCGTTTTTCCTTCATTGCGAAGGTTTTTTCCGTATCGTTCGGAGAGCCACATAGGCGGATACTTAAACGGTCCAGTTGCCTGTAAACCGCGTATTCAATTCTGCTCTGTCCGAAAAATCCCATTGAAATCTCCAAAGTAAAATTATCCCGCCACGCTACCCCACGTTGCCCCCTCCATCAACCAGGCAGATTGGTTAACGGTCCGGAGCCTAGGTGCAGAAGGACGAAGCCGCACCACACCAAAAACAGGGTGATTAGCGAGCCTCCGATTATATAGTCGTCCATGCGATCTCTGCTCACGTTCGTGGGCGCTTTCCGCGCGTTATGCCATCCCAAACACCAGATAGAAACGCCAGCCCATAGTACGGGAGGCTCCAGACAAACCAAAGGGTCATTCTTGCCGGCATTGTGCGCCAGACCCTGAAGTAATCGCTCCAACTTTTTATCGGGTTTTCTTCTGCCATGTCAGTTTCTGCTCATATTCGCGAGAGTGCTCGCTGTAGCTCTCGATGAAACGCCTTCAGGCCGTCGTTTTGCCGGATGAACAGCAGCCGCTCAATCAGGGCCATAGGCCAATCCTCCGGGGTGTTTGGATTGAGGTTCATGCAGCCAGCGATATAGACCCTGTGCAAGTCCTCGGGCTGATCGAAGAGATAATCATCCCCGCTGGTGCCGTCCCGGTATTGCATTCTCATTTGCTACCTCGGATGTCGGTCATATGCGCGGTGGCAAATATAGGTTGCCATCTGGGTCGGCGGGGACAATGAATGGCTTTGGCGGGCGCAGGCTTTCGAGCCTCACAAGCTGGTCAACGATTGGCTTGGCACGAGCCTGATATTCCATCTGCAAGGCGCGGAGTTGTTCCAATAACATCACCCGCTGCTCTTCTAGTGCGTCATTCATTGTGTGTTTCCCTCTCCATTCGTGTCCGGCAGGTTGCAGCACGGATAGTCGGTCGCCCATGGCATCCTCTCGCGGCATGCCACCTGGGTTGCCTCGGCGAAGTCGTTTTCCCCATAGTCGCAATCACCGCATCGGGTGCATTTTAAAACCGGAACCGAGCACTGGCCTTGGCAGAGTTCTTCGCCATCATAAAATTCACAACCGCAGTTGCATCCGCCGCTGCTTTGCATGTCGCAGCCAAGTTCGCGACAGGTGGCGGTCGCAGCAATGCGCTCAAGGCGCCTGACTTCGGCTCGGGCGGCTTCAAGATGTTCGGCTAGTTCTGGCATAGTTTCGCTCTCTACTGATGACCGGACTAGTAGCCGTCTGTCTTGGCGTGCTGCTTGCAGAACAGCCCACCGATCCCATGGCCGTCTCTTCGCTTGCAGCGCATCAGGTGCAGGGTTCTTCCAGCGTACCCGGCGCATTGGCCGGGCGTCCACGGTTTCGACTCGTGGTCCTCTATGAAGCACTCATACTGTCGAGTTTTGATCTTCTCGGCGGTCTCTATCATGATCGGATTCCTTGCCAGTCCGAGAGGTCAACCCTCTCCATTTCCCATGCAGCCGCATGTGGGGCATATCTGGCCGTCCTGTAGCTTGCCGTGGTCGCAGGCTGCCTCGACATAGGGGCACCCATACATCGGCCCCTCGGGCGCTCCAGTACAGTCCCAACCGCCGCATGGACAGTTCTGTGCGCGGAGCCGTTCGATTTCGTCTGCAGCATCATGGCATAACGTAACAGGGTCATAATGCGATTGGCGATTATTCCACACCCGGAAGTCGCGTAAGCGGTTTACGATATCGGTCAATTTCGATCTCCCTCACCCTTTCGGACAGCCAGTTAGCTCAGGCCAACCCCTTGGTGATAGTCTCTCCGTCGCCGCCGACTATCTCGACCTCAACAACGCCGTCGAACAGTTCAAAACTGGTAAGATAGTGCGTGGCCTTGATGTGCTCGCGCATTGCATCCCTGCCTAGGTTGGTGTGACCGCAGAGTGGGCATTTGAAGGTGGTTCTTGGGGTTCGAGTAGCCACCTGGAGCAAGGCACCGATCAGTTCTTCGATCAGCTCATCTTTGGAAAATGAACCAAGTTTTCGCTTCAGCGCATCCATGTCCATACGAGTTCCTTTTCAGTGTTTCGGACAGCCGGCCACTCCGGGCTATTTGCGCTCTTCCGGCTTTGAACTCCCGCACTCGCTGCAAACCGGGCTGGACGCTGAGAGCCACTTCGGATCGCTCGGAACCCAAACGTGCCGACAGTTGGCGCGGATAGTCGCAATGTGATGTCGCTTGAGTGAGATTTCGTCCTCTATCTCCCGGATCATTTCAAACGCCTTCATTCAGCAGCCTCCAGCTCAGCGACCTGTTTGTCAAACTCCGGCCATGGTCCCCAGCCGTAGCGATGCTTGGGCTCCGTAGAGGCTTTATCGGTCCTCGGGCGTCCCTTCCGGTCCCAAGAACCGCCGCCGGTCTTGCCGAGGTAGCGATAGTCAGCGGCCTCCAGGCTTATGCCGCCGATCCTCTTGCCGGTCTCAGGGTCTCGGCGCTCGTATTCGCTGTCTAGAATGTAGGTAACGCCTCGCCGGAACCCCTTGCTCTCGCCGGCCTTTCGGGACGCCGCGTAAAGCATGGAGCAGGCATTATCCTCGCCGGTCGTGCAAAGACGGGTAACTTCGCAGGTAAGGCCATCATCGAGCCGCCGAGCCACGGGGCGCCCGGTAACGGCGACGCCGCACACCCGGCCATCCTCATCGTGGACCGCTTGCCACCAAAGCGCGCCCACAGGCACGTCGTGGTGCCTGTGGTGCTCTCCGATGAAGGCAAAGGCGTCCTTCTGAGTTATCGGCCGCAGTTCGGGCATGCGTTCTCTTTTCCACAGTTTCGGAGTGTTTGAATGATCGCTACTGCTGGTCTGGCCAGATCAGGGCTTCGATCTGCTTGATGCCCCCATCTAGGATTGCTGCGCGCTCCCGGAGAGCGGCGGCTAGGCACGGGTATTGACCGATCCGGTCAGCCACATGGCGCATGAGCTGTCGGTTGTCTTCGATAGCGTTCCCTCCAAGCATCGCTGACCGGAGGCTCATCAACTGATCGCGGGTCAGATCCACATAAGCCTCCTCGATCTCGACAGTCTTGGTTCGCGTCTTCATCGTTCTCTCCATGCCGCCCAATGCGGCTTTCAATGTTTTCGGTAGCGGACGGATTTGGCCGAAACCCTAGTGTCTAGAATGACTTAGAATTTCAGCCCAATTTCCTAGGCTGTCCGGACCTGCCGCCCCATCATCCACTCCACCGTCTGCGTCTCGTGCTTGGCCCATGAGCGGTCACCGGTCTCGTCATTGAGCCATTTTGATTGCTCAGCGAGGTTCCGTTTCACGAGCAGATCACGGTGAACATTCGGCGAACTAGGCTGTGTCAATGGCGTGTCAATCTTCTCGCCTGTTCCCGAGTCGTTCATGCTCGAACTTACGTGATCCTGCACACTCATTTCGATTTTCCCTTGTTTTATCAATGTTGGCATAATTCGCGTATTCCCCTATATGGGTCTCACTTTACCGCCTTAACCGATTGATCCTGCTTGTCTTCCGTTTTGGCTGTGTCAGCATCCGTGTCAAAAAGCTTGTCGGTGACAGTCTCGTCGCCATCGGCGTGCAAGTACGTATTGAACAGGTGCTGAGCAGACTTCCAGCCGCCCGCCTTAGCTATCCTTTTGACCCCGACGCCTTTGTCGTGGAGCGCCGTCGCGAAGCCGTGGCGGCAACTGTGGAACGTGAGCGGCTCAATGCCGGCCGCTTCTGTGGTGCGCGCCCAGGCGTCTCTGGCTGTGGTGTAGGCGATGGCGAATGGCTGTTTGTCTCGGGGGAGATTCGCGAGGGCGACGAATAGCTCCATAGGTAAGTGTGCTTCCCGCTCATCTCCGAGTTTAGTTTGACGGATGAGCGCGGTCCGTCTTGTAAAGTCAATGTCGTCCCATCGGACAGAAAGAGCTTCAGTAATCCTGGCTCCGGTCGCGAACAGGAACAGGGCCAGAACTCCCAGATCAGATCTGTCAGCGTGGCTTCTAAAGGCATTGATCCACTCCAGGGTGACGGGCTTCTTGATCTTGGTATCGACCTTGAACCGCTTCATGCGCAGCGGCGAGCAATGGCCGAGTTCAGCGCAATGATTGATGACCGCTAAAGTTGGGACAATGCACTGCCGGTTGCGAGTTGAGTTCTTCGCAGAAGGATAAATATCGATAGCCGCTTGGCGTATAGAGCCAGCACTCATATCCGCAATTTTTGCATCTCGCCAATGTTTCGTTAGAGCCGGGAGGTACTTTGGCGATTTGCCAGCGGCAAGATACAGTGCGGCTGCCTTTGGCCATGTCAGAGCCTTTTCTTTTCCATCGAGACCACGTTTCCAGAACTTGTCTTCGACCGCGGACGCAATTCTTTGCGCGGTTTCTTTGTCAGATGTGCCAGTAGATCCACGGAATCTATTTCCGGAAAGCGTTCCCCGATACTGCCAGACAAGGCTTCCCGGACGGCGATAGATTTTGAGGGGCATGGCTTAGCGGCTTCCATGATGGCGGCGACATCCTCGCCGAGCAGAACCATACGATTACCTAAAATCCGGCACGCGCCAAGACGCCTGGCGAGGTCACGCACCCTTCTTTCCGACCATCCCATGTGATCGGCGAGCGCTTCCGGCGTCGTGGTCTCGGGCAGGGTCATTTGCTAAGTCCGGTCTTTCGTCATGTCCGAAACATTAGAAGTGGCCGCGATGGCTCTGGCGTGGCTGATCCATTCCTCGTGCCACGGGTGTGGGGGATGATCGTCGTCTACCTGAATTTCGGAGCTGCTAAGCTGGACCGCGCCATTATCGAATGCTTCGATAAACGAACGCAGAGTGCCAGCAATGGCGGCGATCATGTCGGCGGCTTCGCCGCACACTTCCCGTTCAATCATGGAAACGGGGCGCGATTGGCCATCGTCCAGTTTACGCAATCGCTGGATGATCTCTCCCACAAGAAGGCTCATTGCTGAGCCCCTTGTATCCGGAGGCGGGCGCCCTCGGCATATGCCCTGAGTGCCGCAGCGTAGCTGATGCGGTTCTCGGTATAGATCCGGACCAGAGCCTGCTTGTCGCCGGTGGCGCCAGCAGCGCGGATGTTCTGAAGGGCTTGGATTTTGGTGATCTTGGTCATTTGCTTGCTCCGTTTCAATGATTAGAAGATATCATCTATTCTGGATTGGTCAATAGAAGATATCATGTATTTTCCCTCTTGTAACAATACGTGATATCATCTATATATGCCGGCATGGGACGCAGAACGATCAACGAAGAGCAGACCCCAGCCCGCTTTCCAGGCGGGACACTGGACCGTATTGACCGGGTCCTAGACCCCGAAACCAATGAAAAGAGGTCCGATTTCATTCGGGAAGCCGTCGAGAAGGAGCTGAACCGGCGGGAGAAGAAGCGCTAGAGTTTCGGACACCAGAAGAAAAAGAAAGTGCGCGCTGGGTAGCTTTGTGACGCTGCAATAGATCGTCGCGCTGTCCATCCAACTCGCCAGCCCTTCCGACCAGATCGGGTGCTGCAAACCTCAGCAGCAGCGATAGAGCGCCCATGATCTCGATCTGGTTCTGCAATATGCAGTTCGCCTGCTCGTCGGTCATGTCTCGCTCTTATGGTTTCCGGAAGACTGCGCCGCATCCCAATCGATCTTGCCGTACTTCGCCTCCATGTAATTGAGGCGGAAGCGAAGTGTTCTGATCTCTTGGGCGGCTTCCCTGCAATCAGGAAGAACGTCCTGGATCTCCGCCTTGCCCATGTGCGCTTCGAGCCGCTCGACAATATCAATCATTTTTGCCCTCACAGACTGCCGGAGTGTCTGAGCCGGACTCCTGGGGTGTCTGGTCATCCAGCTCTTGCGTCTTGTCGAAATACTTCCCGCATTCGTCAGATGGGCAGTAGGTGTAGGCACCGTAGCCACCGCCAGCCAACCCAAAGCCAACTTCAAGTTCTGTTCCGCAATGTGGGCACTTATCCATCTATTCCCCCTGTGGCCGGAGTTGCGAAGTGTCCGAAACTGTCATTCTGCGGCCTGTGCGATTTGAGGGCGGAACGTCGCCGCGATGTAGCGAGACAGCGGCATCGGGATCTTCGCAATCATGGCACTGGCCATCTTGCGACCTTCTGATTTGCTGCTAGTCATACGGCTTATCTTCCCCTCGCCAGCGAACCACTCTCGGCCTGAGCCGGTTTGTTTAACGCCAGTGGACCAATATTTTGCTGGGTCGTTTGGCCCCCGCAAATGATGGCAACCACCGCCAATAAGCATCCGCTTCTGTGCGCCAGCGGTTTTTGGCATCAGTGCCGGCACATCCCCCCACAAGTAAAACGACCCGTAGTTCCAGCGGGCTCGACCTACCCACTTCTGAGCACCACGCACGTTCTCAACGATCAACGGGATATGACGACCGGCCGCTTGGCACGCCTCCCGTTGGATGCGAAAGCAAGCTTCGAACAGCGAGTTATCTGGCGGTGGGAGAGCCTTCGCTCTCTTCCAGGGCATCGCCCTATAGCTGTAGGCCTGGCAGGGCGGGGAGGCGACGATCAGCGTGGCGTCCTTGAATTGCGAGCCGTGCAGCGTCAGTACATCCTGAACAACAAGATGCCCTGGGTACTTGTGTTCGCCGTACTCATGCCGCTCGATGTCAAATCCGATCACGTCATATCCCTCTTCAAGTAAGCCATCTGTCCAGCCGCCAAGTCCGCAGAACAGATCGATCGCCAACGGTTTCATTTGCACTTTCGATCTGGGCGCGTGTCTGGACGGACAGGAGAGGAGAACAACTCACTGATGTCCTTAATCGTGCCTTCTGGAGGCGCGGCATCAGCGGCTAGAATCTCTTGGACGAACTCGGGGTTGTAGTCAGTCGATGAGTCCGCAACTGCAACGATTGCGCGATAAATAAGCCCGACAACAACGTCGTGATGAACGGATGTATTGCCAACCACGGCATCACCGCATGCGGCCCACATCCCCCGTGTCGGTTCGCGCGGTATTAGAACGTAGCCTTCTGGCAGGTCCGGAGTTTGGGCATGACCGGCAGTTGCAAGAATGGCATCAACCAAGGCTGACAGCCTCTCCGGGCGAAGCATCTGGCCTTCCCACGAACCATCAAGGCACCCGGGAATGCTGGTCGCCAGCAATATATGCAGGGCGTCGCGCGCACTTGTGGTCTCGGGAGATGACGGCATCATGGTAAAACCCCCTTCACGATCGGCACGAGAAAAATGGTCACGAACACGAACACTGCGGAGCACAGAACGAACTTCTTTAGACATCGGGTGTCCTGTGCATCGCTCATAGCATCCCCTGCCAGATATCGTAGAACACACCAATTATCGGCAGGCCGAGAATGATGGCGTCGATGAACAGGTAGCGCATCTCACTCACCCAAATTCGACCCATCGGTGGAATCCGTCCACCACGGGAAGTCGCGCGTCACCCGCCATGTCCACAGGCCGAGAACGGCGATTGCGGCGTAGAGGAAGAGGGCGGCGTTCATTCCACTAATCCTTGCATGATGGCCCGAGG
>Ga0070698_100009014_pt1 | contig 10727 bp, 10 predicted proteins | sample KBSK1502metaG_FD_65477 | JGI IMG/M metagenome (GOLD analysis project Ga0070698, IMG submission 65477) | Corn, switchgrass and miscanthus rhizosphere microbial communities from Kellogg Biological Station, Michigan, USA - KBS K1-50-2 metaG | ecosystem: Host-associated > Plants > Roots >... | reverse complement strand
GCCTCAGTCGCTGGCGAGTTCGTCGGTGGCGTCTTGTCCGGCGTTGGTGGTGCGGCGCAGGAAGTCGGCGATGAGCTGGAGTTGGTTGTCGGTGTAGGTGGCGCAGAGCTGGTCCATGGCGCGGTTCATTCCGGCGTAGAGGTGGAACAGCTCGGGGTTGCGGTCGCGGAGGGCTCGGATGTGCACGGCGCGGCGGTCGGTTGGGTCGCGTTCGCGGGTGATCCAGCCGGCGTGTTGGAGCCGGTCGAGGATGCCGGTGATGGTGGCGGGGTGGAGGCCGGTGCGGCGGGCCAGGGTGGTGGGGCTGATGGGGCCGTGGCGGGCGATCAGGTCCAGGCAGTCCAGGTCGGTGTCGTGGAGGTCCAGGTGGGCGCTGACGTGGTGGTTGAGGACGGAGAGTTGGTTGCTCAGTTCGCGGAGTGATTCTTTGATGGTGGTGGTGAGTCGGCGTCGGTGCTGGGTGGTGTGCGCGTCCGTTGTTGGTGTCGGGTTCATATGTTATGGTCTCCGTATCTTCTGGTCTGCGGAGGACAGGATACCCGGGGGAAGCGCCCCCGTACAGGAGGTCCTTGGCCCGCCCCGCCTGCACCTACGCCGAGTGGGTCGCCGACCACGCCGGCGCTTTCAGGAATTGACAGGAAGGGCAGGACGGGCAGGGACCAACAGATGAAGCTCACGATCTTCGCGGCGACCGGCGGTATCGGCCGGCAGCTCCTCGAGCGACCCGAGACGATCAAGCAGTCGATCGGCATCGCCAACTGACGCACTCAGGAGCTACTGGAGTTCCGCCACGTTCACCGGCTACTCTCCTGGCGGCCGCCGCGATCGGGCTCATCCGGGTCGATGGTCACCGGTCGCTCCATCGATGAGCTCGCGCAGGATGTCGGCGTGGCCGGCGTGCCGGGCGGTCTCCTCGATCATGTGGATCAGCACCCAGCGCATCGAGACCGTCTCGCCGGACCAGCTGGTGCCGGTCTGGTCGAGATCGACCTCGTCGATCACCTGGTCGGCAGCGGCGCGGGCCCGGCCATAGAACGCCAGGATGTCCCCGGTCGTCTCCTCCGAGTTCACGCGCATATCGGCCTCAGGGTCATCCTCGTCGAAGGGCAGCGCTTCGCTCGGCCGGCCGAAGGTCTCGCAGAACCAGCCGTACTCGACGGTCGCCAGATGCTTCACCATGCCCAGCAGATTCGTGCCCGAAGGGGTCATCGGTCGTCGCAGCTCGGCGTCGTCGAGGCCTTCCACCTTCCACAGCACCGCGTCACGGTGCCGGTCGAGGCTCACGTGCAGGCTCTGCTTCTCGTCGCCGGTCAACGGCACCCGTTGAGCCATGATCGTGCCTCCATCGAATCGGGAGCGGGCAGCGGCCCGGTATCCGCTGGACACGGACCGAAGCCTACCAACCTTCGGTTGGCACTCTGAGAAGCGGTCAGTCGCGACACGGAGGTTGTGGGAATGCGGATGACGGACTTCCGCCTGGACGAGCATGTCGCCATCGTCACCGGAGCCGGCCGCGGGATCGGCGCCGCGATCGCCACGGCCTATGCGCGGGCTGGCGCCGACGTCGCCCTGGTCGCGCGGACCCGCCACGAACTCGACGCGGTCGCCGAGCAGGTCCGGGCCATCGGCCGAAGGGCGCTCACGATTCCCTGCGACGTCCGCGACCTGGAGCGGGCGCCGATCGTCGTCGAGCGAGCCGTCGCCGAGCTGGGCCGGCTCGACGTCGTCGTCAACAACGCCGGCGGCGCGGAACCCAGGGCCTTCCTCGACACCACCGTCGCCGAGCTCGAGGAGGCGTTCCACCTCAATGTCACCACGGCCTTCGAGCTGGTCAAGCGGGCGACGCCGCATCTGCTCGACAGCGGCCACGGCAGCGTGCTGAACATCAGCTCGGCCATGGACCGGATGGTGGGGCGCGGGCTGGTGGTCTACGGAACCGTCAAGGCCGCCCTGTCGCACATGACCCGCCTGCTGGCGGCGGATCTGGCACCCCGGGTGCGGGTCAACGCGATCGCTCCAGGCGTGGTCGAGACCGACGGGCTGAAGGCGGCGCTGACCGATGAGATCCGTGCCCAGGTGACCGCCGCCACGCCGCTGCACCGGCTGGCCAGCGTTGACGACGTTGCCGCCGCCGCGGTGTGGTTGGCGTCCCCGGCCGCGAGCTTTGTCACCGGCAAGGTGATCGAACTGGACGGAGGAGGCGAGGCGCCGGCCTTCCCGAACGAGATCCCCGATCTGTAGCGGCCCTCCAGCACCTCCGCCTCGAGGGCGTCAGCGCCTGGGTGGGCTTGGCGGTCGAGGACCCGCGGTCGCGGGTAGCATCGCGTGCAGCCAGTCATGCTCACGAGGAGGGCCCGATGCTGTTTGGGGACGAGCACGTGCGCCGCTACCGCGAGACCGGTGGCGAGGAGGGCTATCACTGGAACGGCGTCACCACGCTGATCCTGACGACCACCGGCCGTCGCAGCGGCCGGCAGCGCTCCAAGGCGCTCATCTTCGGCGAGGACGGCGGCCGCTACCTGGTGGTGGCCTCCAAGGGAGGCTCGCCGGCCCATCCCGACTGGTACCTCAATCTGCGCGACGATCCGGAGGTCGAGGTGCAGGTCAGGGACGTCCGGTTCCGGGCAAGGGCCCGCACGGCCGAGGGGGCGGAGCGGGAACGGCTGTGGGAGCTGATGGCCAGGATCTGGCCCGCCTACAACGACTACCAGCGCAAGACGGACAGGCAGATCCCCGTGGTGGTGCTCGAGGCCGCTACGAATGGACCGCTTGGAGGGCCTGGCGGGTCCCGCGAGTGATCGCGTGGTCAGGGCCGTAGGCTGCCTCCGCGATCTCGAGCGCGCGCTGCAGGGCCGCGCGCGCGCCATCCAGCTGGCTGAGGTCCGCCAGGACCGGCCCGAGGACTGTGAGCGTGGCGGCCACCTCCGGGTGGCTGGCCCCGTAGGTCGCCTCGTTGACGGTCAGGGCCTGCTCGAGCGCGGCCTGCGCGCCATCGAGGTCGCCAAGGTGCCGCAGCACGCTGGCCAGGTGGGTGAGGGTCCAGGCGGATTCGGGGTGGTCGCGCCCGTAGACGGCCTCGTTGATGGCAAGGCCGCGTTGCAGGGCCGCGTGCGCCGCCTCGAAGTCGCCCAGGTCCATCAGGACCCGCCCGAGGTGGGTGAGGTTCCAGGCGACCTGGGGATGGTCGGGCCCGTAGGCGGTCTCGTGGATCTCCAGGGCGCGGCGCAGGGCGGCGTACGCCTCCTCGAGCTTGCCCAGCCGCCGCAGCACCGTGGCATAGCAGACGAGGGACCAGGCGGTCTCCGGGTGGTGGGGCCCGAAGGTCGCCTCGTGGACGGTGAGGGAGCGTTGCAGCGCCGCGCTGGCGGCGGGGTAGTCGCCCAGGCGCCGCAGGATGCGGCCCAGGTGGCCGACGGTCCAGCCGACGCCGGGATGCATCGCCCCGTAGTGCGCCTCGTTGATGTCGAGCGCGCGCCGGATGGCCTGGTGCGCGCCGGCGTAGTCGCCGAGCCGGCGCACCGCCCGGCCGATGTGCGTCAGCGTCCAGGCCACCTTGGGATGCCCGGGCCCGTAGGTCGCCTCGTGGACGGCCAGGGCACGCCGCAGCGTGATGAGCGCCGCCTCGGTGTTGCCGAGCTGCCGCTGGACCCGGCCGAGGTGGGTGAGGGTCCAGGCGACCTGGGGGTGCTCAGGCCCGTGGGCGGCCTCGTCGATCGACAGCGCTCGCCGCAGCGCCGCGTACGCTCCGTACATGTCGCCAAGCCGGCGGAGCACCCGGCCGAGCTGCGCGAGGATCGGGGCGACATTCGGATGATCGGGCCCGTACGCACCCTCGGCGATGGCCAGGGCACGCTCCAGGGTCGCCTTCGACATGGTCAGCTCGGCCTGGACCGACAGGTACACCCCGGCGTTGTGCAGCAGCCAGGCGGTCGGCTGGGCGGCGACGCCGAGCTGCTCGGCGTGCTCGGTCACGATCAGCACGTGCGGCAGCAGCTCGAGGCAGCGCGGCCAGGTCGAAGGTTCCTCGGGTTCGGCGGGCCAGACCTCCCGGAGGAGCTGGACCGCGCGCGTCGCCCACGCCGCCTCGGCCTCGGCGGGCAGATCGCCGCGGGCCACCGCCTGCACCAGCCGGTGCACGCGCAGGCCGTGCTCGTCCCGCTCGACCAGTGAAAAGCCGTGCAGCGCGCCCACGGTGTCGGTGTAGACGGCCTCGTCGGAGGCAGCCTCGGCCAGCTCCGGCGGCAGCAGGCCCGGCCTGGCCGTGACCAGCCAGTGCGGGATCACCTCCGGCGCGAGGAAGGCGCAGAGCGACAGCAGTTGCATCGCGGCCGGCGACTGCTCCGTTATCCGCTCGAAGGCCAGCCGGAAGGTAGCTGGCACGGTCGAGCCGTAGGCGAGCGGCTCCCCCTTGCCGAGCAGGCTCTGCCGGCGGCGGCGGAACAGCGCAAGGTACTCGCCCAGTCCGAGGCCTGCCTGCTCCATGTATGCGGCGGCCTGCTCGAGGGCGAGCGGCAGGAAGCCCAGCTCCTCGGCCAGCTGGCCCGCGTTCGCGTCGCCGTCGTTCTCGGTGCGGCGCAGCAGGAACGAGACGGCCTCGCCCTGGTCGAGGACCGCCACCTTGACGCGCGAGGCCACCCCGCCCCAGGTGGTGATGCGGCTGGTGATCAGCACGTGACCTTGCCCCGTCGATGGCAGGTGGGCGGCGACGTCCTGAGGGTGCGAGGCGTTGTCGAACAGCAGCAGCCAGCGATCGCGGTTGGCCAGCTCGGCCAGCACCTCGCTGGCGACCTGCTCCTGCTCGGCCCGCTCGGGCAGGTCCAGGCCGAGGTGGCCGCCCAGCTCGACCAGCGCGCCGGGGATGGTGACCGGCAGCTCGGCGGGGATCCACCAGATGACGTCGTAGTCGGCAGCATGGCGGTGGGCGTACTCCAGAGCGAGCTGGGTCTTGCCGACCCCGCGCAGGCCGTACAGGGCAACGCCTCGAGGCAGGCCGGGCCGTGGAGCCGCGGCCTGGTCCCCGATGAGGCTCTGCGCGATCAGCGCCAGCAGCTCGTCGCGGCCGGTGAAGCGAGAGTTGCGGGGCGGCAGGTTGGAGACCCGCCGCGATGGGTTGCCCGGCCCCGCCCCGGAGCCGCTCGGCCCGGAGCCGCTCGGCCCGGAGCCGGACCCTGGCGGCGTGGCCTCGGCGGGGACCGCCTCCGGCACGTGGACCCACGCGTGGGCCTTGACGTCCTTGGCGGTCACCAGCACCTGCCGGTAGCTGGTGACCCGGATCCTGCCCCACCCGTGCCGGACCACGCTCTGGTAAATAGGGTCGGACACCATCAGCGCCAGGTCGGTCGTCGAGTCCGCCAGGCAGCGCCGCAGTGTCCCGGAGTCGAGCAGGCGGAAGGCGTAGTTGAGGTCGTTGCCGACATAGGTCTGCTTGTGCCTGACCACCTCGCCGGCATGGACCACCGCCCGCAGCCGCATGCGCGCTGCCGGGCCGGCGGTGTCGTTGTAGCGCTGCAGGGCGAAGGTGAGCTCGCCGATCAGCGGGTCGATGAGGCGGACCTTGGAGACCTCCGGGCTGATCAGCACCAGGATGCCGTCGCCCAGGTCGGACTGCTCCCACTGACCGCGTTCGATGCCGGCCAGCTTCAGCCCGTCGGCCAGCACGGCGAACAACGCCTCGCGCATGCCTATCCGGCCGGGGTCATCCCGCTCCTGACGCCCGAAGCCCTCGATGTCGACGGCGAGGATATTGCGATGGACTGGCTGGTCGGGCATATCAAGGACCCCCAGGCCTGAGATGATCCTCTTGCCCGGTACCGCCTTCAAGGACGGGTCATCCGTTCAGGTGCCGTCAAGCGCCGGCGTCCGTGGCGGCCTGCTCGCGGGCGGCGCGGACCCGGCCGCCGCTGAGGGTCGGCCAGGCCGCCACAGCCAGGATGGCGACCGCGACGAAGCCGCACCAGAAAGGCGCGGTGAGCCCGAAGCGCCCGGCGAGCAGGCCGCCCAGCAGGGCGCCCAGCGAGCTGCCGCCGTAGGAGAAGACCGCGTAGGCGCTGTTGACGCGGCCGAGCAGCCGGCCGGGGATCAGCTCCTGCCGAAGCGAGACGCTGACGACGCTCCAGATCATCGCGTGAAAGCCGAACAACGCCAGGATGGCACCCGCGACCAGGGGGCTGCGGGTGAGCGCGAGCACCAGATGCATCGACGCCTCGATCAGCAGGCCGATCCGCATGGTGGTCGCCGGGCCGAGCCAGCCGACCACGCGTCCGGCGACCAGGCTGGCGGAGATGCCGCCGATGGCCAGGCAGGCCAGCAGGACCCCGTAGCCGACCGGGCCGAGCCCGAGCCGCTCCTGGGCGTACAGCACCATGATCGCGGTCGCCGCGAACAGGGTCAGGTTCATCAGGCCGATGGCCAGGCCGAGGAGGCGGAGCAGCTGGTGGCCGGCCAGCCAGCGCACCCCTTCGGCGATGTCGGCGCGGAGCGAGGCGCGCTCCACTCCCGCCTGCCGCTGCACCCGGAACCGGCCTGGAACCGCCGCGATGAGGACCGCCGCGACCACGAACGAGCCGGCGTCGAGCAGGAACGGCACGGCCGCGGCGGTGGCGAACAGCAGGCCGCCCAGCGGCGGGGCGGCCAGGTCGTTGGTGACGATCTGGGCGCCGAGCAGGCGCCCGTTCGCCTTGGTCAAGCTGGCCTTGGGCACCATCGCGGGCAGGATGGAGATCGATGCGGTGTCGAACAAGGTCTCGGCCGTGCCGAGCAGGAAGAGGGTCGTGCACAGCAGCGGGATGGATGCTGCGTCCAGCAGCACGGCGACTCCGAGCAGACCGATGACCACGGCCCGGAACAGGTCGGCCGACACCATGACCCGGCGCCGGTCCAGGCGGTCGACCAGCGCGCCGCTCAGCAGGGAGAACAGGAGCCATGGCAGGCGCTGCGCGAAGGTGAGCGCCGCGACCAGCAGCGGGTCGCGCGTCAGGGAGGCTGCCAGCAGGGGCCCGGCGACCAGCGTGACGCCGTCGCCCAGATTGGAGACGGTGCTTGCCGTCCAGAGCTTGGCGAAGTCCGGTCCGAGGCGGGTACGCACGACGGTGGATGGTACCGGCGGGGTATGCAGACGGTCGTCCCCGAGGCCCCTACCGCAGCCCTACAGCCTTGAAGAACGTATAGCAGAACGTCCCGTCGTCCTCCGCCGTTCGATACAGATCCCTGATCCCGGCCGCCCAGCTCGCCGCATCCATGAGCCCCTGGCCGACCGCCTGCTCGCCGACTCCTTCGACCATGGCTGTGAAGGTCTTGCGCGTGAAGCCATCGACCAATGCCCGCCTGCTGGCGTCGGCGTAGACCATGCGGGGAGACACCTTGACATCGCGATAGCCGGCCCGCGCCAGCAGCGGATACAACCGGCGCCCGATCAGGGAATCGCCACCGGCCTGCTGCTGGAGATCGACCAGACACCGGATGGCCCGGCGGGCATGGTGGCTGTCGGGGTGGAAGTAGGCCGAGCCATGATCGCCCTCGATGACGGTGATCGAACCGCCAGGTTTGAGGACTCGCATCAGTGCCTCCAGCGCTCCGGCGGGGTTCGGCAGATGCTCGAGCACGAAACAGACGAAGACGTGATCGAAGTGGGCCGATAGGAAGGGCAGGTCGAAGATGTCGGCGCGTTGAAGGCCGACGTTGGTGAAGCCCGCCTCCTGCACCCGTCGCTGCGCCGCAGCCAGCGATTCCTCGGAGATGTCGATGGAGGTGAAGGCCGCCTGCGGGCTGTTGCGGGCCAGGATGACCGTCTGCGCACCCACCCCGCAGCCCGCCTCCAGCACCAGGCTGCCAGGGGGATAGACGGTATCGGCGTGCAGTAGCTCGGTCAGCGTGGTGGCTTGATCGGTGAGCCGGGTGTTCTCTTTGGCCGAATATCCGTGGACGTAGTCCAGATTCATCGAATGTTCTCCCAGATTCTGCCCACGCCAGTTCATCGAGTGTGGCTGAACAGCTTGTGCCTGGACAACGCAATTGCGGCTGGCACAGGATGAGCTGCTGGCTGACCCGGACGGCGGAGGAGGGTCGATCGGACGGTGCGTGCTGCTACCCGAGTTGACGGCGGGCTCCCGGTATCGGGGCCGGCACATCCGCTGCGGCGGCTCAGCGCGGACGAGATCCGCCTGGCGAGGACGGTGCTGGAGAGGCACGGGCTGGTGGGCGAGCACACCCGCTTCACCTACCTCGGGCTCGAGGAGCCGCCGAAGGAAGCGGTGCTGGGCTTCCGGCCAGGGACCGCGATCGACCGGCGGGTGCGCGCGATCCTGCTCGACGCGGCCACCGGCGCGGCGACCGACGTGGTGGCGTCGCTCAGCCGCGGAGCCGTCGACTCGCTCGTCGAGCTGGACACGGCGCGGGACGGGCAGCCACCGATCATACTGGGGGACCTGGAGGCGGTCGACGAGATCGTCAAGGCGGACAGCGGCTGGCGGGCGGCCATGGCGCGCCGTGGGGTCACCGACCTCGACCTGGTCCGCCCGTGCCCGCTGTCGGCCGGGTCGTTCGGCCTGCCGGGCGAGCAGGGCCGTCGCATGCTGCGGGTGCTGTCGTTCGTGCAGCACCACCAGAAGGACCACCCCTGGGCGCATCCGGTCGACGGGCTGGTGGCCTACGTCGACCTGGTGGAGCGCCGTGTCGTCGAGCTGGTCGACGAGGCGCTGCTACCGATCCCACGGGAGGAGGGCAACTTCGACGACCCCGCCGCCGTCGGCCCTGCGCGGACCTCGCTGAAGCCCATCGAGATCAGCCAGCCGGAGGGCCCCAGTTTCTCCGTCGACGGCGACGAGGTGACCTGGGAGGGATGGCGGCTGCGGATCGGGTTCGACGCGCGCGAAGCGCTGACGCTGCACCAGATCTCGCTGTGGGACCGGCCGCTGGTCTACCGCGCCTCCATCGCCGAGATGGTCGTCCCCTACGCCGACCCGAGCCCGGCGAGGTTCTGGCAGAACTACTTCGACGCCGGCGAGTACCTGCTGGGCCAGCAGGTCAACCCGCTGATGCTCGGCTGTGACTGCCTGGGGGAGATCCGCTACTTCGACGTGGTCCTGCCCACCGAGGACGGCCAGCCGCGCGAGGTGCCCAACGCCATCTGCATACACGAAGAGGACGTCGGCGTGGCCTGGAAGCACACCGACCTGTTCACCGGCTCCGCCGAGACGCGCCGCCAGCGGCGCCTGGTCATCTCGACGTTCCTGGCGATCGGCAACTACGACTACGGCTTCTACTGGTACCTCTACCTGGACGGCACCATCGAGCTGGAGGTGAAGGCCACCGGCGTGGTGTTCACCTCCTCCTACGTCGAGGGCAGCCGCTTTGCGACCCAGGTCGCTGGAGGCCTGGGCGCCCCCTACCACCAGCACATGTTCAGCGCCAGGCTGGACATGACGGTCGACGGCGTCCAGAACGCGGTCGACGAGGTGCAGCTCGAGCGCCTGCCCGCGGGTCCGGACAACCCGCACGGCAACGCGTTCACCAGGCGTGTCACGAGGCTGGCGCGCGAGTCCGAAGGCGCGCGCACGGCGGACGCGTCGGTCGGCAGGGCCTGGCACGTGGTCAACGACAGCAGCACCAACCGGTTCGGCCAGCCGGTCGCCTACGCGCTGTACCCGCAGGCCGCGCCGCTGCTCGCCGCGGACGACGGCGCGGCGATCACCCGGCGCGCGGCCTTCGCCACCAAGCACCTCTGGGTCACCCGCTACGACCCGGCGCAGCGCTACGCCGCCGGCGACCTGCCCAACCAGCACCCCGGCGGAGCTGGGCTGCCCGACTACGTCGCCGCCGACCGCGGCATCGACGGCTGCGACATCGTCCTGTGGCACACCTTCGGGATGACGCACTTCCCCCGGCCCGAGGACTGGCCGGTGATGCCCGTCGCCCACTGCGGCTTCGCGCTGCGGCCGGTCGGCTTCTTCGACCGGAACCCGATCCTCGACCTGCCGAGGTGACCTCCAGCCCCCTTCGGCGAGCGGGCCGAGCCGGCGGACGCCGGACCCTGACCGGACGCCGTGTCGAGAACCGGCTTCTCGGGTTCGATATCCCTATGAGAGGCGCCCACCGGGACGCAGAGGGATCGACGATCGCACTGACCGAGGAGGTCGCGATGCGCAAGCTGGTAGCTGGGCTCGCCATGTCGCTGGACGGGGTGGTGGACTCGCCCTCGAACTGGATCGCCTTCGACGACGAGATGGGTGCGGTGATCGGCGCCGGGATCGCGCGGAGCGACGCCGTGCTGCTGGGCCGGCGCACCTACCTGGAGTTCGCCGACCTGTGGCCGAAGCAGGGCAATGACGTGCCGATGGCCAAGTTTCTTAACAACACGCCCAAGTACATCGCGTCCAGCACCCTGGACAGCCTCGAATGGGCCAACTCGAGCCTGGTCACCGGCGACCTCGTCGAGGAGGTCACCAGGCTCAAGCAGCGGCCCGGCAAGAACATCCTGATGCCCGGCAGCCCCAGGCTGGTGCGGTCGATGCTGCGAGAGGGCCTGCTGGACGAGCTCAGCCTGATGATCGCCCCGGTCGTTGTCGGCTCCGGCGCGCGCCTGTTCGACGAGCTGACCGAGCGGGTGCCGCTCGAGCTCACGGAGTCGGCGACCCTCAGCACCGGCGTCCTGTCCGTCTCGTACCGTCCGGTGAGCGCGTAGCGGTGAGCCGGGGAGCAGCCTGAACCTTCGTGAACGAAGTTCGCTCATT
>Ga0070698_100009012_pt1 | contig 10728 bp, 13 predicted proteins | sample KBSK1502metaG_FD_65477 | JGI IMG/M metagenome (GOLD analysis project Ga0070698, IMG submission 65477) | Corn, switchgrass and miscanthus rhizosphere microbial communities from Kellogg Biological Station, Michigan, USA - KBS K1-50-2 metaG | ecosystem: Host-associated > Plants > Roots >... | reverse complement strand
AGATTCGGAATGTTTTTAGAGTGATTATGGATTTTATTTGGTGATTTTTTATACATAAAAATTGCAATACAGAATAACAAATTTTTTATTATTTCTGCTATATATGTAAATTGTCCAAATGTTTTAACTTCTGTGTCATCTAAGTTGTTCGCAAGAATATAAAAGAAAAAAGAGCCTCCTAAATAAATAAGAATGCCGACTGAAAGCCAAAAACAGTAATGATTGTAAAGAAAAGTATCTTTTACATTTTTGGAATAATCGTAAAAAAAGTAAAATATATAGATGAAGATAAGAATCGTTTCTATCCCAATAGGAATACTGTCAAGTTTTTGCACTTCAGTATTTGTAACATAAAATAATTGGAAAACGATAAATAAAACAGTGATTAGTATAATAATTTTTTGGAAGAGTTTATTTTTAATGTTCACCCACAAAATAAATGTAAAGGCAGAATACTCTAAAAAAGTATAAAGCGAGTGATAATATATTTTAATGTCCTGATGTACATAGCTGTAAAAGCGCAGCAGACAAAAAAAAATAACTCCGTATAGTGCAAGCACCAATAATACTGCTTCTTTGATTTTACCTTTAGTGATAAGAAAACAAAGGGGAAGGGCTAAGTAGGAGTATATGAGTATTTTTAACAAAAAGTTTTTCTATTTTGGATTTGTTCCAAAAATAGAAAAACTTTAATGAGATTAAAACCTTTTTGGGCGAAATAGTAATAGTTATTCTTCCCAAACTGTGATTTCTACGCTATTAACATCTACTATCCTTTTCATAACTTTCAGCTTTAGATTAATTGCTGTGGTAAAAATTGCCCAAATAGGGAGGGTTTTCAAGGGAGGAGTTTATTGTAAAAGCAGATGAAAATGAATGGAATGTAATCCCAGTAAGGGTTTCAACTATATTTAAAGGGTATTCATACGACATAAATACGAGTATAATTTCTAAGTAAAATTAGTATATTTACGGTTGTAAATATAGCAAGTTTACCTGAAATTTTCCGATTTTTGGGTACTTGTTCACAGCTGTGGAAAAGAAGAAGAAGAAGAAGTGTAGTTATTACACAGGGAGAGAAATTCAATTTGAAAGAAAAAGAAGTTGATTGACTGCGGAGTTCGCAATGGTCTTCAAAGGATAATGTGATTTCTTTTTTTGGACGGTTTTTTCCCGATAGAGATCGGGATTAGGACATTGGATGTTTGAGGGAGCTAATTCCTCGTCAATCAACTTGGCTCAAATGTAGAAACGCATTCTAATGAGTGCAAGAGGATTTATGCCCTATTTTATTAATATGGTTTTTACTGATTGAATCGTATATATACAGTTAACGTTTAAGATTGTTTACATGAGAATATTTTAAAAGAAGGAAATGAAACCAAAGAAAGGAGCTGGCAGGAAAAAATAGGATGTTTGATTTTCTCTTTTTATGATCTTGTATTTCTTATTTTAAAAAACATGCTGCGAATAGCTCCAAAATTTATTGATTATAAAAAAGGAGTATTTTCGTCCAGCTTTTACTTAACCTATTAAAGAGAGCCCCCAAACCATGATCGCCGATCAAATCAAAGTTGCTATTGCCGATGACCATAAGATCTTTCGTGACGGAATAAAAATGGCATTAAGAGACAAGGAATACCTGCAAATACTTTGGGAGGCCCAGGACGGAAAGGACCTGATGCATAAGCTGAAGATCAAAATGCCCGATGTGATCCTGATGGATATAAGAATGCCGGAGGTGGATGGTATCAATGCCATCAGTCTTATCAGGAAAGAATATGAGGCGCTGAAAATAATTGTGCTTACGATGTATGACGACCAGGAAATGATCACCAAGATGATGGAGATGGGCGCCAATGCTTACCTGACAAAGACCACTGATCCTGAAGAAATATACCAGGCCATACTTACCTGCATGAATGATGACTTCTATTTTAATGACCTTGTGAATAAAGCCGTGCTGCTTAAGCTGCAGCATAAAAAGAAAGTCAGGCAGTTTTACCCCAACCCTGTAAAGCTTTCAGAAAAGGAGTTGAAGATCTTAAAACTGATTGCGGAGGATAAAACCACGGAAGAGATCTCCAAAGAAGTATTCCTAAGTCCACGTACCATTGAAACAATACGCCAGAATATGAAACAAAAGGTGGGAGCTAAAACAATTGCCGGTTTGGTAATGTATGCAATGCGTAATAAACTATTAGAGTAAGGATTATTTGTACTCTTTATATCTAGGTCGACTGGTTTCTATATCCATAAAAACTTAAACATGCCTCAGAACATTAAATCTGAAAACGTCAATAACTCTTTCTTCGATGGTTATTATAAAGAGATATGGCGGCATATTTTTCCTGAAAAAACCACGAAGGCTGAAGTTGATTTTATAATTGAAGAAGCAAAATTGAAATCACCAGCCAATGTTCTGGACATTATGTGTGGTTATGGAAGGCATAGCTTAGAAATTGCAAGAAGAGGTGTAAATGTTCTTGCAGTTGATAATCTTCCTGATTATATCAATGAAATAAAAGAAAAAGCTGCGACTGAAAATTTACCGATGGAAAGTATTTGCGCTGATGCTTTAGAACTGGAACTGGAACGTGAATTCGATGCTGTAATTTGTATGGGCAACAGTTTACAGTTTTTTAATGAAGAAGATATTCACAGGCTGCTTTCAAATATATCTGATCATTTAAAACCAGGCGGAAAGTTTTTTATCAATACCTGGTCAATCGCTGAAATTGCAATCAAGAATTTCAAAGATAAAAGCTGGAGCAGGGTCGGGGAGCTTCTTTTTCTTACAGACTGTAAGTTTCATTTTCATCCAACACGGATTGAAACCAATAGTATAATTATAAAAGATACCGGGGAAAGGGAAGAGAAAACAGGTATTGATTTTATTTATAGTATTTCAGAACTGGAAGCAATGCTGAACAAAGCTGGATTTCAGTTAAAAGAGATCTATAGCATACCGGGGAAAAAGAAATTTACAATTGGAGAACCGAGAGCTTATATTGTTGCGGAGAAATTATAAAGCAGCTTGATTAAATGTTAACGAGGCCGTGTCTTATTGCATACATTGCCAAACCCACCCGACTTTTAACTTCCAATTTTGTAAACAGATTGTCACGAAGATTATCTACCCCGCGGGGATTTAATTTCATCTCCTGTGCAATTTCCTTATAAGTCAATTCACTGGACGATAATTGTAAAAACCTTATTTCAATTTCTGTAAGCATATTTTTATCCAGGATTGAAGTGGAAGCAGCATTAGCTCTGAATAAATTCAGCAGTTTACCCGTTGCATTATGAGAATAATAATAGCCATTCTCAATAACAGAGCGGATGGCATATTTAAGTTCATTTGGATGTATATCTTTTTTTAAAAATCCTTTTACTCCTGCCTGTAAAAGACGGATTAAAGTAAGCTCAGAATCATACATTGTTAGCATCAATACATGAACCGTGGGATAATTATCCCGTAGCCAGGTAGCCGTTTCAAACCCATTCATTTCGGGCATATTGAGATCCAGCAACACTACATCAGGCAAATTCTCTTTTGATATTTCTGTCACTAATTCTTTTCCATTGCTTACCTGCATCACTACCTTACAGTTTTCAAACCTGTCGATCAGTGATGCTAAGGCATTTCTTAGTAAGATATGATCATCAGCCAATGCTACTTGTATCAGGTCGTCCTTTTTCATTGTTTTAATATGGAACTGACAATTTGATTTTTGTTCCTTTTCCTGGTTCACTTAATATCTCACATTTTCCGTTAATCAGCTCTGCCCTTTTTCTCATATTCTTTAATCCCGAATGATGTTTAGTCAACCCGTCTTCATTATAATTAGTAAACAGGAAACCCTGGCCATCATCCTGTACTAAAGCTTCCATATGATCCTGGTTATAATATAAATACAGGATCACATTTTTTGCTTTAGCATGTTTCAAAATATTATTAAATGCTTCCTGTATGATTCTAAAAATAAAAAGTTCTTTCTGTGAATCCATATAAACTGAATTGCCATTTATATCCAGGTTGATTTGAAATAAATTCAGCTTTTTCATTTTTTCGATCTCTAATTGTAATGCTGTAATGAGCCCGTTACTTTCTATTATTTCAGGATTCATGCTATGAGAAATATTACTTAGTTCATGAATACTTTTTCCCAGGATATCTACCGATGAATTAATATTGTCCGTGAATTGATGCCTGTTGTTATGATCAATTGTAACCAGGTTTAGTTTTGCAAGTGTAAGATTAAGACAGATATGATCATGAATTTCCCGGGAAATATTCTGGAAAGTTTGTTCCTGTATTTCTAGTTGAGCCCCCAGTAAATTTCTTTCAAATTCAGATTTGATACTTTCTAACTCTTTCAGATAAGCTATTTGCTTTTTACGATATAAAAAAAGGACTGTAAGAATAAATCCTCCCAGTATAAGAATGAGAAAAGTTACAAGAAGAAGAAAAACAGTTATGTTGTAATGGGGTTCTTCCATGTGAAAGCTTTAATAATTGTTAGAAATAGAAAGCTTAGAGATAGAAAATGGATTGAAAACATTAAAAGGTATAAGGATCTATCTAAAGTAGCCAAAGAGTCGGATATTAAAAGGAAAGGCAGTGTTGACAAACAATAAAAAAAGAGACCGCTTGTGATCCATAACGCAGGACTATGAAAAATATCTTTTACAGGGTCTTTACTAAATAGCTCAAAAAAATATGTAAATATTGGGATAAGAAATAAAAAAAACTTTACTGATCCTATTAAAGTCGAAAATTGAGTTACTTGATTTATACTGAGGTCCTGATCGATTATTTTGACAAGAAATAGTATTACGGGGATCAAAAAAGCGATAAAACTAAATTTCATTACCAATCGGACTACATTCGAATTTATTATTTGCAGGAAAAAATAGTAAAAGACGGAAAGCTCGATAAATTCAAACAAAGTATTTCCAGTTTCAATTATAATGACTCTATCACTTAGGGGCAAAGTTGCTCTCAAAACGCCGCTTAGTAACAGTAAAAAAAAGGTGCTAATTGAATATACAATAAAAAAAGTATAAATTTTTTCTTTACGATAATTTTTTAATCCTAAAATTATTGCCGTGAATGATAGAATGGCGAGAACAGGTTCAGTATAATATGTCTTACTCCAAGAAGAAAATAGTTTTTCAAAAAATGAGCTTTCCATTGATGCAAATTTATGGATGAAAACCTCCAAATTGGCTAAGAAAAAAACACCTCTTGTCCCGAAAAAAACGGTAAACAGTATCAGGGTTACATGGATTTACTTCATTATTGGCCAAATGTCGCAGCCTTGGCAAAAACTGGATTTCAGTTAAAAGAGATCTATAGTATAACGGGGAAAAAGAAATTTACAATTGGAGAACCGAGAGCCATATTGTTGCGGAGAAAGTATCTACATAAATGCTACAATGGAGAACGGATTTCAGGGTATAAGGGAAAAATTAATTTAATGGAAGAAAAGAAGATTATAGGGCAGTCTGCCCGACACGTAAAACGCTGAAACTAGCCATAGTAGCAAGTTTCAGCGTTTTCTATTTTAAAGTGTAGCAGATTATGTAGCAAATTTTTCCTCCATTATTATCAATAATACATCAAGGGTTTTCCCTTGTAACAATCCTTGCTACACCTGAAATCTCAACTTGGCGGGTAGCGCCAACGATGTTATAGATGTTTCCAGCGGTAGACACAATTGGAAATTTTTGACTTTGATGAGTGTGTTCATCTTGCTTTTGATGAAAGAAAACTTCTGCAGAGAAACCTGTAGCAAATGAGATAATAAGAAATCTGGTTACCATAATACATTGCATTTTTAATAAAGACAAATTTACGATAATGTAAAACATAATGTATAATAAGTAAACCCTTGCCCGGCATTTAATTAACCGTACTTTTGTGAAAGTTCTATTTCAATAATTTAATTTGCTGGCTCCGGTTAATTCCGGGGCCTATTTTTATTCTCCTACTGCTGAATGGGGAGTTCTATAAAGTGTATATTCAGGATATAAACGACTAGCATGAAATATGCTTATCCCATTGTGTGTATTTTTATATTAGCCTTTTGCGATGAATCCGGTAGACAAGCTGTGGGTAGTAAAATATCTTCGGACTCGTTAAAGAAGTTTAGCTATCGGGTTACTGGTTATACTTCGGTTACTTACGCTGCAATAGACGGGACGGGATGCTTTTTTAAGAAAGACGGAAGGCTGTATCTTATCACAGCCAAACATGTTTTAAGTGGGTGTATGATGCAGGGAAAAAAAATATGGAAAGACGATGACTATCCTGACGTTATGTTTATAAGCGGAAGTGATCATACAAGTCTTACACTTGATATTAAAGTGATCAAAGACACTTCTTCCTGTTTACCTCTACTTAAATCCCCAGATATAATAGCCGTCGAGGTTCAAAATAAGTTTCAAATGAAAATATATTCAATTGAGAATTTTGTTTCATCGTCCATTATCAGCGACGGGGATATTGAAATATTTGGATTCCCTTCAGATTCTAACATAAAAAATAATCGAGCGAACTTTTCTGCATCAGCTGGAAACTTACATTGGAGTGCAAAAGATTATGATTTAGGGCCAAGCCATCTGGCTAATAATATTGTATTAAACAAAAATGAAAATATTCCTATGGATAGGCCCCTAAAAGGATATTCGGGCTCCCCCGTTTTTTTTAAACAAAAAAATTCTGATCAATGGGGGATAGTTGGAATAATATCAGGGGTAATGACCGATAGTATTAGAAATCAAAATTATTTTATAATACCCAAAATTGATTTAGCTATTTCAAAAAAAAATAATTAAAAATATTAAATTGAATGATGCAATTCAATATCGCAATTAAGTTTGAAAGAAGAAATATCCGGCTCATAATTGAGAAGATCGCACAGACAGAAACCAAGGAGAGGTATAAAGTAACAGCCAGAAATCAAACATTCGTCTTACAGAATAACAGGCCGATAATAATAGCAAAGGGATTAAAATATTTTCCATTAACTTGGAAAGTAGTTGAGGGTGGCTATCACCATCCACACATTTTAGAACAAATCATAAAAGCTATTGAAGCCAAAATATGACCTTGTATCAATTCAATATGCTTAATGAATTTGAGCAGGCGGAAGCTGTTTGGTCTGGTACTCATATTGGAGAAAGACAAGATGATGAGCACAGCATTTTACTTTATCAGATCAATAGTTTTTACGTTGAAGTTTATTATCATCAGGAGGATAATGCCATAAGAAGAATGAGAAGTTTTTCAAGTACTGATCAACTGGCTCCTTACCTGGGACAAATTGATATAGGCAAATTGTAAAACGGTTTATACTCAATTTGCAAAAATGCAAAAACTTTTTGCTTTTTTATGCTTCGGAAGTTGAGAATGATACAACAGGGAAATTAGATCTTTTCATTGGAAAACTTACATTGGCAATTTTTTGAAAGCCCTTTATTGACAATTTTTCATAGGAGAAATGAACCGCTACATATCTTGGATTGATTTACCAAAATTTTTTTTGATTCAAATACGATATCATCTGTGCAAAAATCCTGAAACGTAATACTGCGCTGCGTTAGCAAATTCTTCGCTTCGCTTTTCCACATTGTGTTGATATTTGTGGGTTTGGAATACACTATGATAATTCGACTTTAGCAGTTGCACAGAAAAGCCGCTTACTCGCTTACAGTAAACGGCCTAATCAGTTGAATGAGGATATTGCCAATAAAAGGTCCAAACTTGAGGCTCCTCAAAATGTCATCAGGTTTATGTGTCCCGGAGTCGCAACCCAATGCGGCTCCTTTCTTTTCAAGTGTAAAGAAAAGAGTTTTTCTTTATCAATTGTCCAATGCCAAGGACAAAAATTCCCCACAGAATTTTTTTCGTGTGGATAAAAATCTGAAACGCCTATCTGCGCAATGTTTCATGCATGCAACAAATTTTTTTTCCGAATAGTAATTTGAAATATAAAATTTGAAATCATTTTTTTCCCTATATTCCTTAATTCGCTTTTGCCTGGTCGATCGATGAAAATTCGTGTTCATCAAATGAATGAGAAAAATAAAAATTCATTCACAATAATTACACTGAAGTAAGTGTAATAAATTTTGGTTTAGCTATCAGATTTTAAAAACGGGAGTTTTCAACAAGAGTATAAAAAAAGAAAGTTGACTGTGGGAGACAGTGCGTTGGTTTTTACAAAGGATTTGGAAATTTCTTTTTGGACGGAATGGACATTGGACAGTTTCGGATTGGGAAGAATGCAGTGTGTCCGTATCAATCAACTTTCTGGACGCAAAACTATTGTTGCAGGGTATACCATGCAAGAGCAAAACTTCCCGATTATTCAAATATGGTTTTTACTGATACTATCGTAAACTTCACATTTCTCATCGAGTACTTATGACCGATCTCGTTTTATTACTTGTATATTCCACATGCTTAAAATCAGGTACTTGTACTATGGTATATGTTGCAGGAATTTTACAATTTGCACAACGAAAACATTTAGAAAAATAAGTTTAACAAAAAAACGTTTATCTACTAACCAATATCCGATGGGATCATACGATACCATCACAAATTTTTAAAACCAAATATTTCTAATGAAAAACCCTGAAACAACAAGCCATGTAATTAAAGTGGCGATTGCCGATGATCACACCCTATTCCGTTCCGGTGTGAAAGCATCTTTGACTGCGCATAAAGACATACACATGGTGGCTGAAGCCGAGAATGGCATGCAGATGCTTAATTTATTAAAGCATATCCAGCCAGATGTTGTACTTCTTGATATTTCGATGCCCATCATGGATGGACTCGCAACATTACCTGAGATCAAAAAGTTATATCCCGGCGTAAAAGTGATCATGCTCAGCATGCACAATGATCATTCAATGATCAGCCGCATGATGGAGATAGGGGCCAACAGCTACCTGACAAAGGAGAGCGGCGCTGAAAAGATCTATGAAGCCATCAAACAGGTATATGAAAATGAGTTTTTCTTTAATGAACTTACCAATAAGGCATTATTGAGTGGTTTGCGCAACAAAACTTTCGCAGATTCTCACAAACCTGCAGAAGTTCATTTGAATGAAAAGGAAATAACTATCCTGCGCCTGATGTGCGAAGAAAAAAGCACTAAGGAAATTGCAGATATAGTTGACCTAAGCCCCCGCACCGTTGAAGCTATCCGCGATAAATTAAAAACCAAAACCGGCACCAAGAGTATGGCCGGGTTGGTTATGTATGCTGTAAAAGCTGGAATAGTAGAGCAATAAATTTTATTTTCAGGATAATATTTAGCCATTCACAATTTGTGGATGGCTTTTTTATTTTACTTTGATGACATGAATTTTGTAATAGTAAATGGAAGTTTAGTTGAAAGGAGCAATGCATATTTAGCTCCCGATAATCATAGCTACCGGTATGGGGATGGCTTGTTTGAAACAATGAAATTATTAAAAGGAAATATCTTACTGGAAGAATATCATTTTGAAAGATTGTTATTTGGAATAAAAACTTTAAAATTTAAGATCCCCCCTCTTTTTACAAAACAAAAAATAGGTGACCAGGTAAGAAAACTTTGCATTAAAAATAATTGTGAAGAATTAGCGAGGGTCCGCCTTTCAGTATCAAGAGGAAATGGTGGACTTTATGATTGCGACAATCAGTTTTCTTATTTGATCGAAAGCTGGCCATTGGAACAAACGGGATTTAATGAAAATGGATTAATAATTGACATTTTTCCCGATGCAAGAAAAAGCATTGACATTTTTTCAAATCTTAAATCGGCTAATTACCTGCCTTATGTAATGGCGGCTATTTGGGCAAAAGAGAATAAACTAAATGATGCTTTGATACTAAATCAGCATGAACGGATCTGCGATGCAACAATTGCCAATGTTTTTTGGGTAAAAGACGATAAAATTTATACACCCCCATTAAATGAAGGTTGTGTTGCGGGAGTGATGCGTCAATGGATCTTAGATTTAAGTCCCGATAGCTATCGGGATCAGATTTCGGATTTTTCTGTAAATGAAGCAGTACTTACTAAAAATATTTTATTAAATGCTGATGAAATTTTTCTTACAAATGTTATAACCGGAATTCGCTGGGTAAAGCAATGCGGCGATAAGATTTATGACAACAAGATCGCTAATAAATTTTTTGCTAAACTTATTCAAACAAATCCTGCTTAGCTTTATTCATAGAATATGAGTTCCCCTGTAAATATTTTTTGGTTTTGCCGTGACTTGCGTTTTTTAATCAAAATAATAATTACCACCGCCACCTTCAAACCTCGGATTTACAAAGTTGCTCAGCTTCGAACCAAAACGATAACTTAAGCCGAAACTTGTATAATAATTATACCCTGAAGCAAGTTGTCTTCTTCTTGTAAGCACTTCTTGTTCTGTTGCGCCACCTTTTGGTAAATAGATCTGGTCTCTTGTCAATCCCCCAAATGCACCAACATTAAATGAAAGGCCACCAGAAATTCTTACACTCATAAACATGTTAAGACCCATGTTAAAGTATTTCCAGTTGTTGAAATAATTATGATAACTGCCGCCTATGTTCATGCTGCCCCATTTTTGATTTAATGATAGATTTACTTCCAAACTATGACCGGCAAGTGTTTCCTGTGTTTTATCATACAATGTTGTATCGTAATATTTATTATGGCGTACATCAAC
>Ga0070698_100009008_pt1 | contig 10729 bp, 8 predicted proteins | sample KBSK1502metaG_FD_65477 | JGI IMG/M metagenome (GOLD analysis project Ga0070698, IMG submission 65477) | Corn, switchgrass and miscanthus rhizosphere microbial communities from Kellogg Biological Station, Michigan, USA - KBS K1-50-2 metaG | ecosystem: Host-associated > Plants > Roots >... | reverse complement strand
ATACAGCGGTTGCCGCCGCACCCAGTCTGCTGGTGCTTTTTGTATATGGTTTACGCAGCGGATTGTTGACCTTTGGCGGTGCTTACACAGCCATCCCGTTTTTGCAGCATGACGCGGTGGTGACGGGCGGTTGGATGACCAATCAGCAATTTTTGGATGGTCTTGCCCTTTCCAGCATTTTGCCTGCTCCGCTGATCATCTTTTCCACATTTGTGGGATACCTCGGTGGCGGACCGTGGGGCGCGCTCGTGCTTACGGTTGGCATTTTTCTGCCTGCGTTTTCCTTTACACTCATCGGCCATAATTTCTTTGAGGAGAAATTTATTGAAAATAAAGCCGCGCACGCATTCCTGGATGGCGTCACAGCGGGCGTGGTGGGCTTGATTGCGGTGACAACGATCGGTTTGTTTCAAACTGCGGTCACGGATCTGCCCTCGCTGGGGATATTTATTACATCTTTATTGGCGCTGTATCGCTGGAAATCTAAAGCCATCATTCCTCTTGTGATGTTGGGCGCTGGCGCGTTGGGATTGTTGTTTTATTTTATTAAGTGAATTGACTTTTGATCAAATATTTTGTATAGTATGAGTACCGATCCAACAGGAGAGGAAAATGGCCGAAAAACAATCGAGAAAATTGAAGGACCCGGAAAGTCAAAAGCAACTTGCTGACGCGAAAGCTTACTTTGGTGCTAATAGCCTTTTGGTTACCCCACCTGTAAAACGCGCTGCCTATTCAGACCGCATGGCGTGGGTGCTCGCATCCATGTCTCATTTGGTATACGACAGGTTTGAAGATGGCGGCAAAACGAAAGCATTGTTGCTCAAAAAGCTTGATGGGGGCGGTTTTAAGTGGGTCAATGGTTTCTCCTCAACAAAAACAGGCACGCAGGCTTTTTTGGTGGTTAAGGATGATAACTCCTACGCTGTGCTTGCTTTTCGAGGCACAGAGAAAAACTGGCGTGATATCCAAACAGATATACTCGCCAGACGCATTAAAACTCCAAAAGGCAAAATACACGTCGGGTTCAAAAACGCATTTGCGAGCATCGAGCCGGATATTAAAAAAAGTCTCGAGCGCCTGGAGGGGATCCCGTTATATATCACGGGTCATTCGCTGGGAGGCGCGCTTGCCACCGTTGCGACACAAGTACTCGAATGGGATTCGCGCTTCACCGATCAGATAGCAGCCTGTTATACGTTTGGAAGCCCGCGCGTTGGAAATGATGAATATGATACTAGTATCAAATCCATGTTTTATCGCGTGGTGAATACCACAGACGTTGTCACGATCGTGCCATTGTTGCTGATGGGATTCGTCCATGTGGGTGATGTGCGTTTCCTCCTACGTAATAAGGGGGAGTTCAAGCGTAGTATCCCGGTCTCGCGGCGGTTGTTCTTTTTTCTAGGTGCAGGCCTGCTCCAATTCTTTAGGCCGTGGGTGGAAGATCATGGCATTTTGGAATACAGAAAAAAATTGGAAGCGGTCGCACAGGATCGAAATATCAAGTTGTTTCTTGAGAGTGGCACCAGCGATAAGTAAAAAAACTTCCGAGATCACTGTAATCTCGGCGGTTCCATGAAAATTGCATCTGCCAGCTCGTTCGTACTGTTCAAGATCAGATCTGCTCCCATTTTCAGTAATTCATCCTTCTCGCCGAATCCGCATAACACACCCACGGTCTGCGCACCAGCAGATTTGCCGGCGCGCATATCCACTGTGGTGTCTCCGATCATGAGGCACTCCTCGGGTTTGACGCCCATCTTTTGGGCGGCGAACAGGATGGGGTGTGGATACGGTTTCGTGTGTACAGTCGAAAGGCCTGTGACGGTCACATCAAAATATTTTAACAGGTCAAATTGATTTAGGAAACGCAGTGTACTTTTTTCCTCGCGCGCGCTGATCACCGACATCGGGTAACGGCCCTTTAACCGCTCCAGCAAAATATCCACACCTGGGACGAGGATGTATTTTTTAACTGGTAACTTCCGATGGCGCGACATCCAGTCGATGAGCGCGACCATTTTGTCATCCAGGCCGACCGTGTCTGCCATCCCCAAAAGGGCGTTGCCCGGAGCTTCGATCCACATGACCAGCCGTCGCGCGGTATGAGCGGGGTCACGGAAGAGGAAACGCGGCATAAATCGTGAGAGTCCGTTTGCGTAGAGGTCATCGGTATCGCTTAATGTCCCATCCACGTCAAAACAGAGGGCCTTAATCCGGGAGATATCCAGTGGCATGGCACAATTGTACTAGCAACGGTTAACAATTGATTGTGCTATACTTTTAGCGTTGGTAGCATGGTATCATTTGTTAAGGAATTTGATCGATGAATTAATTTTGTTTGGGCCGTCCATCACAGACAATCCATGGGCGGTAATAAATGTGATTGGATATTATGTCACTACAGCAGGAACAAGATCGTACAAAAGCCCAACTTGAACTTCTATATCATGTGAGCCGCCAAGTAGCTACTGCGCTTGACCTGCGTACTGTGCTTCAACGCGTGTTATATGAAGCCATCCAGAATGTGGGCGGTGAACGCTGCAGTGTGATCGTGTTGGATGATGCTGGCAAGGCAGTGGATGCAACCATTGTCTATCGTACAGAGGTGCATGAACACACCACACAACAGATGCGCGATACGATGGAACGCGGTCTGGCTGGCTGGGTGACGCGCAATCGTAAAGGCGCTTTGGTTCTGGATACAAGCAAGGATGACCGCTGGCTGATGCGCCCGGATGATGCAGTGGATAGGTCGGGCGCGAAATCTGCGATCTGCGTTCCGTTAGAGGCGCGCGAGAAACTGGTGGGTGTGCTGACGCTTGTTCACCCGAAGCCCAATGCATTTTCTGAGGAACAACTGGACCTGATGCAGGCGATTGCAGATCAGGCTGGGGTTGCCATTCTGAACGCGCGACTGTATACCGAGAGTCAACGGCAGGCACGCGTGATGACCGCGCTGGCTGAAGGCGCCGCCGCCATGAACGCTTCGCTGCGCATGGAGGATGTGTATCAGCGTACATTGATCCAGATGATGCAGGCTTTGCAGGTGGAAACGGTTGCGCTGGGAATGTTGGATGGCGAATATATTATCTTTAGAGCGGCCGCGGGACATAACGCTGGCAATATCCTTGGACGCAAGATCGCGCTGGGCGATGGGATCGCCGGTAGTGCGGCGCGTGATGGCCGCGGCGTAGTGGTACAAAATGTGGCCCAGGATAAGCATTACAGTGAGGCGGACAAGTTTGGCGGAGTCGAGATGCGCTCTGTCGTTGTCGCACCGATCCAGGCCCAGGGACGTGTGATCGGAATTCTCGAAGCCATTAACCCCGTAGCCAAATCGTTTGATCCGGATGCCTTATTGGTAATGACCGGTATTGGGGGTCTGGCAGGCACGACGATCCAAAACGCGCAGTTGTTTGAACGGCTGCAAGGCGCGCATCAGCGTTATCGTGAGTTGTTCGACGATAGCATCGACCCGATGTTCATCACCGATTGGGAAGGACATATCATTGAGGCCAACCGTCAGGCGGTATTGCTGAGTGGCTATACAGATGAGACCTTGCGGACGCTCACCATCGATCAGGTGCATGAAGTGAATTGGAATAAAACAGGCATGGAGTTCGAGACCTTGCGCGAGAACCACACCTGTTCCTACGAGTCGTCGTTGCACATGCAAGATGACTCGCATTCCCCAGTGGAAGTGTATGCGCGCCGTGTGGAGTTCGAGGAGACAGATTCGATCCAGTGGATCCTGCGCGATATCACAGAACGCAAGGAACTCGACGGGCTGCGTGAGGATCTGACAGCTATGATCTATCATGACCTGCGCTCGCCGCTCGGGAATATCGTTTCCAGCCTGGATGTGCTCTACAGCATGGTGCCGGAGGATGACAAGGAAACGGTTCTTTCCATCCTGAAGATCGCAGAGAACTCAACGGATCGCATCCAGCGCCTTGTCAGTTCCCTGCTGGATGTGAACCGTCTCGAGTCTGGTCAGCCGGTGGCGGACCAGAAAGTCGTTGATCCGCTTTTACTGATCCGGAAAGCGGTCCGGGATGTGGAACCTTCTGCAAGAGGGCGACGCCAGGAATTCGTGATTGACCTGCCCCCTTCGGGTGAAATTCCGTCCATTTGGGTGGATGCAGACATGGCGCGCCGCGTGTTGATCAATTTGATGGAGAACGCCAGCAAGTTTACCCATACAGATGAGCAGCTTGAAGTGGGCGCGCGGCATGAAGGGAATTGGGTGCACATGTGGGTAAAGGATAATGGCACTGGAATCCCTCCCGCGGAGCAGGATCGCATCTTTGATAAGTTCACGCGTTTGCGCGGCACCAGCAAGGCAGGTGGGCTTGGAATCGGCCTGGCATTTTGCCGCCTCGCCGTGCTGGGACATGGCGGAAAGATCTGGGTTGAGAGTGAACCGGGCAAAGGCGCAACCTTCCATTTCACCTTCCCGATAGCAACACAGGAACAGTTGGCGACTAGCGCGCCTGAATGATGGCGCGTAGTCGCGCGCTACATAAGGGTGGAATGACAATTCTTGATAACCTTTCTATTTGACGTAGTATGTAACTAAAAATAGAGTTTAAGCCAGTTGTCATAAGGATTGGAGTTTGATATGCTCATATTAATGAAACTATTAAAGCGTCCATGGAAATTTCTTGCCTTAACCCTCAGCACATTTCTATTGGCGGCTTGTGGAGTTGCTACTCCTATGCCAACTGTTACAGTGACCGCAACGTCAAGTCCTACGCCCGTTGCCCCGTCGATTACACCTTCGTATACTGCGTCAGCTATACCATTGCCTACAAATACATATGCTGCTTCTCCTGAACCTGATGTCGCGCCAAATTGCAAAATTTCCAATGAAGAAGGGCAACTTTATTTATTGAGCGACCAGGAATTTCGTGATTTACGAACGCATGAAGGCATTTTGGATCAAGCACTTGCAGCCCACTACCCAGAATGGGCGAACTATACCCAATCGGTTCCCTGGAGTACGCAACCTGTAAAGTTGGGGGAAATCATAGTGTCGGCATCATACGATGAGGAAGCTAATCTACAGATAAATCCTGCCGTCACCTTAGTTACATTAGGTGACAGCCTGGATTGGCAATTGCCATCGAATACAGATCTTTACTTGAAATCACAGGAAATAAGCACAGAGCTGAATCGTTTGAGCTTCGATTGGGAAGATCCACAGAATGAAAATCTCCGCAGTCAATACCCGGAGGTGACAAACAGCGGCACATATGCACTTTACATATTCTTCAATTCCAGACTAGACAGATTGCAACGCTGGTGCAGCACATATCAGCAGTTATTTGGAACTCCACCATGATCGGTGGATATATCGCTCACATTACACAAAAACGGAGATTGTCACGATGTTCAAAGAGAGCATGGGCGATATAATTTAACGACAAATCTGGCGATGCTGAGTAAGTCAGATTGGCAATCCGACCTACGGCTGGCGGTGCATTACTACAAACCCCAGAGAGTCTGTTAATTTAGGCAATCGACGAAAAGTAAGTGGTGGTAAGATAGAAGGCATACCAAAACAGGAGCCTCAAATTAATGGAAGAGATCGCAAAGAACGTTTATATCGAAGATAAATATCCTGGCGTGACGTTGGGCGTGATCAGCCAGCCGCGTGGTTTGATCCAGATCGATGCGCCGCCTTCGCCGGAAGATGGGCGTTCCTGGCGGGCGTCTTTAATGGGGATGGGTAACGGGCCTGAACGCGTGCTGATCAATTTGGACGCGCATCCAGACCGTACACTGGGCGTGCGTGCCATGGATTGCACGGTGATCGCGCATGAGAAAACGGCCCAGGCGTTTCGCAATCGTCCCAATACCTTCAAGGCGCAGGGCGATGAGACCGGCTCCAACTGGGAGGCGATCCCTGGCCTGGGCAGCGTTCGCTGGGCACCCCCTGAAATATCCTTTGTAGATAAGATGTCATTATATTGGAACGACGCTCCCATTGTTCTCGAGAGTCATCCTGGCCCCACTTCCGGCGCCATCTGGGTCATTTTGCCGGATGAAAAAATAGTCTTTGTCGGCGACGCGGTCATCAAGGGCCAACCTCCATTTCTGGCTTATGCCGATCTGCCCGCCTGGATCGAAACATTGAATAGTTTGCTGGAACCTGAGTATAAAGGTTTCACCATCATCAGCAGCCGCGGCGGTGTTGTGAACACGCAGGTCGTTCGCCATCAAATGGAGGTGCTTAAACACATGCACGACAGGTTGGAAAAACTTGGCAAGAAGAAGACAGCCATTGGCGCTACTGATAAACTCGCAGAGCAATTCCTCAAGGATTTCAGAGCCCCTGCTGTGCGGCAGAAACAGTATTTACACCGCCTGCGGTATGGGTTGAACTATTATTACGCGCGCCACTATCAGCCCACCTCCCGTCATACATTGGATGAGTGATTATGTCCCCTCACCCTAGCCCTTCGCGAAGCACCCCTGTGGGGCTCCCACTGGGAGAGGGAAGCGCCCTGCCTCTCTTTGAAGTTACGCGCGGGCGCATCGTGGAATCCGTCCATTATGGTTCCATCGCCGTTGTCGATTCGAACGGCAAACTGATCTCATCCTATGGCGACCCGAATGCGGTCGCTTTTTTGCGCTCCAGTGCCAAGCCTTTTCAAGCCATTCCATTCGTCGAACATGGGGGTGTGGAACATTTCGGGTTTACCGCGCGCGAACTTTCCATCTCCTGCGCTTCCCACGAAGGCAGTGACCTGCATGTTCAAACAGTCGAAACGATGCAAAAGAAGATCGGCCTGGAGGAAAACCAGTTGCAATGTGGCACTCACATGCCCGGAGATATTGACGCATTCAAGTCGCTTGTGACCCACGCTCAACAACCGGGTCCGAATCGGAATAACTGCTCCGGCAAACATACTGCCATGCTCGCCTATGCAAAGATGCGTGCACTCTCGCTGGACGACTATCTGGATATTAAGCACCCCATACAACAGGATATCCTCGCCTCCTTCGCGGACTTATGCGGGGTTCCAGTTAAAGAGATCGAACTCGGCATCGACGGTTGTTCCGCGCCAAATTTTGCAGTCCCGCTTTACAACGCGGCGTTGGGCGTTGCGCGTCTATGCGACCCGCGCGAACTTTCCGAAATTCGCGCGGCTGCCTGCCGCAAGATCACCTCTGCGATGACGGCTCATCCTGAAATGGTGAGTGGCTATGGTGAGTTTGACGAACAGTTAATGCGTGTGGGTGATGGGAGGATCGTCTGCAAGCGCGGCGCGGAGGGATATCAGATCATCGGCCTTTTGCCGGGTGCGCTCAGGTCAGATTCACCCGGAGTGGGCATCGCGCTCAAAGTCCTGGACGGTGATGCGTCCAGTATGAGGTCGGACCTCGCCTCAAGCAACCGTGTCCGCCCGGCTGTGGCGCTCGAGATCCTACGCCAGTTGGGTGCAATTTCATCGAAACAGGAACAAGCCCTGGCTGAGTTCGGACCCGGAAAACCCGTCACGAATTTGCGCGGCATCGTCACAGGTCAATCCCGCCCGATATTTGAGCTTTGAATTATGTAATGGCCTGAATAGTGCTGGAGGTCCGCAATGCCAGTGGGCAAAGGGTGTTACAATTAATGCAGAACAATAAGACTATATTCTGAGAGTGAGTCTATGGCTTTTACCGGGGACCGCATTCTACTGGTCGAAAATGACCCTGAAATTAGTGACATCATTGCCCGTCAAGCCCTGAGATCTGTAGGCTATCAGGTGGATGTCGTTCAGGATTCGTCCGCTGCCATCAAAAGCTCGCTTGAAACTCCCCCAGACCTGATCATTGTAGATTTGAATATCCCAGGCTTGAGTGCCAAAGATATGCTCGTTGCGCTCACCTCACAGGGCGTCAATACGCCTTTGCTTGTCATCGCGAATAAGGGACAGGAACAGGATGTTATTCAAGCGTTCCGACTCGGGGCGGCAGATTATCTTTTGTGGCCGGCGCGGGATGCGGAGGTGGTTTCAGTGGTGGAGCGCGCCCTACAGCGTGTGCATGAACTTCATGACCGTCAGCGACTCGGCTTGAAATTGAACGAAACGAATAATGAACTTCAGCGCACGGCACGCGAGTTGAATGCCATCATCAATATTGGCAAGGCGGTCATCTCTGTTACCGATCAGCGGGCCTTATTCCAAAAGATCGTGGACGGCGCGGCACAAGTGGCGGAGGCAGATATGGCCTGGCTTCTGATCCGCCATGAAGAAAGTAAAGCCTTTTTACTCAGTGCCCAGCGTGGACTCCCGGAAGTATGGGCCGTGAAAATGAACACGCCTCTGGAAGATGGTTTGAGTGGGTTGGTGGCGCTTTCAGGTGAGACATTATCCATTGCAGGCAAGGCGTTGATGAAATTCAGGATCGCCAGCTTGGGAAAGTCCGCCTGTGCGGTGCCGATAAAGGTCCAAACGGAAGTGATCGGTATGCTGCTCGTTGTCCGCAAGGAGGAGCGCGAGTTCGAAAGGCTCGAGCAGACTGTGCTGGAGGCGGTGGCAGTTTATGCCTCCATTTCACTGGTGAATGCCAGGCTGTTCCATGCCCTGCATGGCTCAGTACAGGCTTCCAAAGACGCGCAGCAACAGCAGCATGCCCTGCTTGAAGCCATCCGAAAGTCCATTAAAGAGGAGTTACAGGCCGCCACTGACCCAATAGACAGGTTGTTGGCACTAAAACAGGATCATCTGTCCTCGTATCAACGGCAATCCCTGCAAACAGCAAGCGCTGCACTTCAAAGATTGGTGCTTATTGCAGAAAACACACCTCCGTCCGTTCCTATTAATCTAAAAAAGCAGTAAAATCCCTCTACCTCTCATGGCGAAACGTGATCTGATCCTGCTGGCGCTGGAAGATTCCTCCATTACCAAAATGATGGACAGCGTAATGCATGCTGTCAAATATGAAACCGCAATTGCCACGGACACGGCGGCATTGAGTCGTATATTGCAGGAAGCCAACGCTGCCTTGTTGTTGCTTGGGGAAAATTTTGATGGTCACGACAGTCTGAAAATTTCGAAGGAATTACTCGAGCGTTTTCCCACGTTACCGATCCTGATCTATACCCAGAAGGCAAGCGTTGAATTGACCAAGGGTATCTTCAGGCTTGGGCTGAGCGGTTATATTTCTCCGCCTCTCAAAACTGATGACATCCTCAACGCCGTGGAAAACAGCTTGCGCAACGCGCATCGTGTTGGCGATTGGCTTCGGCGCGAAGTGATACGCACCACTGCCTCCCTACAGAAGCGCGCACAGATCTCTGAATCTGAGCGTTCACGTTTGGAGTCGGTATTCAACAATATTCACGATAGTGTAATGATCCTCGATGATGATAAAAAAATACTTTTGGCAAACCCGGCCATGTGCAAGGCGTTTGGCCTGGACCAGAAATTAGCCGTTGGCAAGCCTGTGTTGGACGTGGTCACGCACCCGGATATACAGGCATTGGTCACGCTCACCAATGATGATGATCCCCTGAAATATCATGAAGTCAATTTTGCAGACGGCAGGGTGAGCAACGCCCAAATTGCAGTAGTGCGTGATGTGGGCTATGCCATCACAATGCAGGATATTACCAACTTGAAAGAGATTGACCGCATGCGTAGTGAATTTGTCAACACGGTTTCACATGATCTGCGCTCACCGCTCACTTCTGTGATCGGATATGCGGAACTTGTGGAACGCGCTGGTTCGCTCAACGAGAATCAGCGCGATTTTCTGAAACGCATTCAGGATAGTGTTCAACAGATCACCGCCCTGATCAACGACCTTCTGGATCTCGGCAGCATTGAAGCCGGGCTGGATAACCGCCGCGAATATATTCAACTCGAAGGCATCCTGCGTTATACACTGGAAATGCTGCATGGGCAGATAAAATCGAAGCGTATCAAAGTTAACACAGAGGTGGCTCCGTCCATGCCAGCCTTGCGCGCCAACCCCATTCGCCTCCGTCAGGTCCTTGATAATGTGGTTGGCAACGCCATCAAATATTCAAATACCAATGGTGAAGTAAAAATATCCATTCACTCTGAAGGTGAGCAGGTGATCCTGCAAGTGACGGATCATGGCCCCGGCATCTCATCGGCAGACCAGCCGCATATATTCGACAAATTTTATCGGGGGAGTAATATCAGTTCTGACTTTGCCGGGTCCGGCCTCGGCCTCGCCATTGTGAAGACCATCGTCGAAAATCATCAGGGGCGCATCTGGTTAGAATCCACCCTGGGGAAAGGCAGTTCGTTCTTTATTGTTCTCCCGATCCATGAGCAGCCAGTTCAAGTAATAAAGAAATAAATGATGTCCTGGATGGCCGCCCCGCCGAGAACGGCGGCTTGAGCAGAGTTCTAAACAATCATTTTTTCGGCAGTTGCGAAAGGATGGAACTCTTCTGCCGCTTCTGCGGGGCAGATGGAATCATATCGATACCTGTCCGCATACTTTCCAGTTCAGAACTGAAGCGCATCCAGTCCTTTACCAGGATCACCAGATGTGGCGTCTTATCCTTGAAAAAGAATCGTGAAAGAAAGAACCGCAGCATCACCGGCGAGATCGGATACCCGTTCAGATCAATGACCATGGCGGTCTTTCCAGCCAGTGGCTCAAAAATATCCTGCATCCACCCCGAAAGGCCCTTAAACGGAAACAGGTAATGCATCTCGGTCGTTGTTGTCTTTCTAATGCGTTTATATGA
>Ga0070698_100009007_pt1 | contig 10729 bp, 4 predicted proteins | sample KBSK1502metaG_FD_65477 | JGI IMG/M metagenome (GOLD analysis project Ga0070698, IMG submission 65477) | Corn, switchgrass and miscanthus rhizosphere microbial communities from Kellogg Biological Station, Michigan, USA - KBS K1-50-2 metaG | ecosystem: Host-associated > Plants > Roots >... | reverse complement strand
TGCTGGAACATCTTGCGTGGACGAATGCCGGATCAGATGACGCTTGGCTCGCGCTTGACCGTAACGGTAACGGCAAGATCGATAACGGAACTGAGTTGTTTGGCAATTTCACGCCGCAGCTGTCACCGCCTCCGGGCGTCGAGCGGAATGGCTTTAACGCGCTTACTGAGTACGATAAGGCTGAAAACGGCGGCAACGGCGACGGAGTTATTGATAACCAGGATTCGACCTTTTCAAGTTTGCGGCTTTGGCAAGATCTAAATCACAACGGCGTCAGCGAGCCGAACGAACTCCACACGCTGCCATCGCTGAATGTTGAATCAATCTCGCTCTATTATAAAGAATCGCGTCGTCGCGACCGCTACGGAAATCAATTTCGTTATCGCGCTAAAGTCGATGATACAAAGCATTCGCACGTTGGTCGCTGGGCTTGGGATGTATTTCTCGTAGTAGCCCACTAATTCCCTTAATGCATTACTAAAGGTTTTGCGAGATTCGATTTCCAGCGCAGCCAGCCGCGGTCAATTTCCCACTGCGAAAGTGGCGCGTGCTTACCTCGTCGTTTGGGTGGTAGTTGCTTCGATCGCCGTGCTGCTAATTGCGGCAATCATTGCCGCGCCGCTCGCTCAAGCCCACGGCCATCCAGCTTTCGCTTCCGCAATTTACAAAACGTTCAGCTTCGTCTGCCATCAAATCCCCGAGCGTTCATTTCATCTCGCCGGTCACAAGTTCGGCGTGTGCTCGCGCTGCACGGGATTGTATGCGGGATTTGCGATCGCCGTTTTGGTTTATCCGCTGGCGCGTTCGCTGCAACGCACGGACACTCCTTCAATTGTCTGGTTAATCCTGGCGACGCTGCCGCTGGGAATTGATTTCGCGCTCGGCTATTTCTCAATCTGGGAGAACACTCACCTGTCACGCTTTGTGACCGGCGCTTTGCTGAGTTCAGTCGCAGTCTTCTACATCATGCCGGGCCTGATTGACTTAAGCTCGGCAATGGCTCGGCGATTTGGTCGAGAAGCAAGGGAAACTTAATCGTCCCGCGGGCTAACGGTTTTCTCCTCGTACGGGAACCCAGGGCGGCGGGCTTCGCGCTTTGCTCTGGGCTATTACATTTCACGCCTTCAGCGTGAAGATTTACCCAAGCCGAGTCTTTCTTGCCAACACACCCTAAGCACTGGGGGCATAAGCTGGACAAATATTCTGTACCGCGCCTTCCCGCACGGTCGGGCTAATGCCCGGGCCGTGATATCCTAGCCAAAACTTCCTTGTAACCTATTCCCCCTTTGGTCAGTGCGAAATGGCGACATTTCTTTCAGGATTGATCCGCAGATTCAAAGGCGTTGCCGACTCGGGCGACGAGGCGCCGATCCGCGAGGAGTTGTACAGCATTGAGCGGCTTGAGCAATATGCCAACACGCTCGCCGCTGAGCACCAGATCGCTGCCAGGCCGCAGCGAAAAAATTTGCTGCTGCCGCGCCTGGAAGAGAATGGGCGCAAACTGCTCGCCTCATACAAGTCGCTGGCGGAATCGATTCGCGCGGCTCATGTCATCTCTCCCGCCGCCGAATGGCTGGTCGACAACTTTCATATCGTAGAAGAGCAAGTACGCGAAATTCGCGAAGACCTGCCAAAGGGTTATTACCACGAGCTGCCCAAACTCGCCGCGGGCGACTTAAAAGGTTATCCGCGCATCTACGCGCTGTCGGTGGCACTAATCGGGCACAGCGACAGTCACCTCGACACCGAAACTCTGCGCCGGTTCATTAATGCTTATCAGAAAGTTTCGCCGCTTTCGATCGGCGAACTCTGGGCCGTGCCGATCAGTTTGCGTTTGGCTTTGGTGGAAAACCTGCGCCGCCTGGCGACGCGAATCGTGCAATCCCGCACCGAGCGTGACGATGCAGACAGACTCGCCGACAAGCTCCTCGATCAGGCTCAACGTCAACCCAACGAACTGTTGCCGTTGCTCACATCGCGCATGACCCGGCGCAAGACGCTGGGCCGCGCGTTCGTCGTCCAACTCACGCAACGCTTGCGCGAACAGGATCCGGCAGTGATGCCGGTAATGGAATGGCTGGACAAGCAACTTACCAAGAAAGGTCTTTCGATCGAAAAAGTGGTGCAGGAAGAGCACCAGCGCCAGGCCGCCGCACAGGTCACCGTCGGCAACATCATCACCAGCATGCGTTTGCTCTCGACGCTGGACTGGAAAGATTTTTTCGAAACCGTAAGCCGGATCGATCCGGAACTGGCGAAGGATCCAGCCGGCGTTTATTCGCGCATGGATTTTGCCACGCGCGATCGCTACCGGCACGTCGTCGAACGCATCAGCAAAGGCGCAAAAAAGAGCGAACCGGAAGTCGCCCGATCCGCGTTGCGTTTGGCCGAAGCAGCGCGTCGCGCCGGTGAAGACGTTTCGCACTCACACGTTGGCTACTTTCTGATTGCCGAAGGCGTGTCGCGGCTGGAAGCTGAAGTTTCGTATCGCCCGCGCCTCGAGGAGAGAGCACGACGAACGATCAAACGGCACGCAACCATAGCTTATCTAGCCACCCTGACCGTGCTGACGTTGCTGATCCTGACTGTCGTTGTTAGCTACGGACTGCGGTCTCGGCCCGGGCTGCTGATGATCGTGATAGCTGCCTTGGTCTCCCTCGTTCCGGCCAGCGATCTCGCGGTCAGCATACTCAACTGGGATGTCACGCATCTCTTTGAGCCGCGACTCCTGCCCAATATCGATCTCTCGAAAGGTGTTCCTGCCGAGGCCCGAACGATGGTGGTGGTGCCGGTGATCTTCAACGACAAGGAAACCGTTGCGGCGTTGCTCGACAAAATCGAAATCGCCTATCTGGCAAACCAGGATGAGCATCTTCACTTTGCGCTGTTGTCGGATTTCGCGGACGGAGCGGCCGAGCAAATGGTCGGCGATGGGGAAATTCTCGAAACCGCCAGGGAGGGCATCGAACGACTCAACCAGCAATACGGTAAGGAAGAGACAATTCGATTTCACCTTTTTCACAGATCGCGGCGGTGGTGCGAGACGGAAGGGAAGTGGATCGGTTGGGAACGCAAGCGCGGCAAACTTCGTGAATTCAATCAACTGTTGCGCGGCGCGCGCGATACCACTTTTACCGTAGCAACCGCGAATCCCGATCTGCTTGCTCAGATTCGCTACGTCATCACTCTTGACGCAGACACGCAGCTTCCCCGTGACGCAGCCAAGCGGTTAATCGGCGCGGCCATCCATCCACTCAACCAGCCCCGTTTCAATCCGGAAGCCGAACGTATCGTCGATGGTTACGGGATTCTTCAGCCGCGCGTGAGCATCTCGCTGGAAAGCGCATCGCGATCGTTATTCGCGCGCGTTTTCTCGGGCAACACCGGAATTGATCCCTACACCACGGCAGCATCGGATGTTTACCAGGATCTTTTTGGCGAAGGCAGCTACACGGGTAAAGGTCTCTATGACGTCGACGCTTTCGAAAAAGCCCTCGCTGATCGAGTCCCCGACGATACTTTGCTGAGCCACGATCTCTTTGAATCGATCTTCGCGCGCGCGGCCCTCGTTAGTGATATCGAGTTTCTTGACGACTATCCCGCGCACTACGACACCTACGCCATGCGCCAGCATCGCTGGACGCGCGGCGACTGGCAGATCGCCGGCTGGCTGCGGCGTAGCGTGCGGGATGCGCCGGGAAACAAACATCCGAATCGCATCTCGGCCATTTCGCGTTGGAAAATTCTCGACAACCTGCGGCGCAGCCTGCTGGCTCCGGCGATCGTTCTGTTGCTGCTGGCGGGCTGGACGATTCTTCCGGGCGGGTCAATATGGTGGACGCTGTTTGCTCTGTTCACTCTGGCCTTTCCGGTTTACGCGCATGTGACGACGGGTTTGCTGATTCATCCGCGCGGAGTGCCGTGGACCAGCCACTTCTGGAGTGTCTGGGGCGACATGCGAACCAACACCGCGCAACTGGCGCTGGAGGTTGTCTTCCTGGCCCATCAGGCGTGGCTGATGGCCGATGCAATTGTTCGCACCGTATACCGCAAACTGATTTCCGGCCGGCACTTGTTAGAGTGGCAGACCGCCGCGCACACGGAAAAATCGAGCACGCATGACTTCGCCGCTTTCGTCCGGTTCATGTGGCCGGCAGAAGCATTAACATTGTTGGCGGCGCTGCTGGTTATCCTTGCCCGGCCGCGCGCGTTGCCGTTGGCGATGCTGTTCCTGTTGGCCTGGGCGTTGTCACCGCTGATTGCTTTCTATGTCAGTCGCCGGCGGGTTGAAGACGCACAAGAGTTCGCTCCCAAAGATGTGCGCACCGCGCGCATAGTCGCGCGGCGCACCTGGCGATTCTTTGAAACGTTTGTGGGCGACGAAGACAACTGGTTGCCGCCCGACAATCTTCAGGAAGATCCGCCGGTGGTCGCGCATCGCACTTCGCCGACGAACATCGGCCTGCTCCAGCTTTCAACTTTGGCGGCTTACGACTTTGGTTACCTGGGACTGGTCGAGTTAGTCGAGCGAGAGGAATTCACTTTTGCGAGTTTGGAAAAGCTGCAGAAGTTTCGCGGACACTTTTTCAATTGGCATGACACGCGCACGCTACAGCCGATGTGGCCGCATTATGTTTCAGCGGTAGACAGCGGCAATCTCGCCGGTCATCTGATTGCGCTCAAGCAGGCAGCTCTCGATCTTCCGGACGATAGTCTTTTCGATGCTCGCGTGATCGACGGACTAAAGGACACGGTCGCCGCCATTACGCAGGAGACCTCGCAACTCGCTCTGTCGCGACAGCGCACCGACGCGATAACCATCAAGCAATTGCGCAGCGAAATTGAATCCTGCGCGAATCTCCTTGCGGTAGGGACTCCGATCGCGCTCGAGGGATGGGCGGCTTTATTTGAAGCCGTTTCTGAACACGCCACGGTGATCGATGACGTGGTGGCGGCCTTAGCGCACGAGCATCGCGGCGATGAATATACCGAGCTGCGCTGGTGGACCAGCTCCCTGCTGCACGAAGTGCATAACTATCGCCGTGACCTGCATCTGCTGACGCCCTGGGCTATTGCCTTAACGGGTTCGCTCGCCGCGATTGCCGCGCCGGTCGAGTCTTTACGCCGTCACTGGGAATTGATTGCCAACGCTTTGCGTCCCGTCCCTTCGCTGGCTGAAATTGTCGAGATCTGCGACCGCGCACTGGTGCAACTGGCGGCCATGCGGGCGCAGATCGAAACGACTGTGCCGGAGACTACCGAGCACCGCGACGCATCTGTGCAGGAGTTGAGCACACTCACCGGCGCCATCGAGCAAGCCTCGGAAGCTGCCCGGGCAATGACGACGAGGTTGGCGAAGCTTGCCCAGACCTGTCAGCGCATCGTCGACGAGATGGACTTTAAGTTCCTGCTCGATCCGGAGCGGAAGGTTTTCACAATCGGTTACAACGTCACAGAGGGACGCCACGACAACTCCTTCTACGATCTGCTGGCGTCGGAAGCGCGGCTGGCCAGTTTTGTCGCGATCGCGAAAGGCGATGTGCCCCAGGAACATTGGTTTCGCATGGGCCGCCAGCTTACGGCTGTCGATGGCGGCCGCGCGCTAATCTCCTGGACCGGCACGATGTTCGAGTACCTGATGCCGCTGCTGGTCATGCGCAACTATCGCGAGACGTTGCTGGGCGAGACCTACGCCGCCGTCGTCTCGAGGCAAATTGAATACGGTTACGAACGTGGCGTGCCCTGGGGCATCTCTGAGTCAGCATACTCAGCGCGCGATCTGCAACTCAATTATCAGTATGGGCCATTCGGGGTTCCCGGCCTTGGCTTGAAGCGCGGGCTGATTGAAGACCTGGTCGTCTCTCCTTACTCGACCATTCTGGCCTCGACCGTGGCGGCGGCCCAGGCGATGGAGAACCTGCGGGTGCTCGAACGTGAAGGCGCGCTTTCCCGTTACGGTTTTTACGAGGCGCTGGATTACACGCCTGAGCGCGTCAAGAAAGGTGAGCGATGCACGCCGGTGCGCGCCTATATGGCCCACCATCAGGGGATGAGTTTGATCGCGCTCGACAATCTGCTGAACCGGAATACGATGCAGAATCGCTTTCACAGCGACCCGGCCGTGCAAGCGACTGAGTTGCTGTTGCAGGAACGCATCCCGCGCGGCGTGCCCGCCGCTCATCCGCGCGCTGAAGAAGTGTTGACCGGGCGAGTAGTGCGCACGCTCACAGGTTTGGTCAGTCGCGCTTACGACACTGCCGATCTGCCCACGCCGCGCACTCAGTTGTTATCGAACGGAACGTACAGCGTCATGATTACCACCGCCGGCGCTGGCTATTCGACCTGCGGGCCATTGGCGGTGAATCGCTGGCGCGAAGATTCTACTCGGGACAATTGGGGCAGCTTCATTTACGTCCGCGACGTGCGCAGCGGCGCAGTGTGGTCGGCTGGCCATCAACCTGTCGGCGCCCAGCCGCAGAGTTACGAAGTTGCTTTTTCGGAAGACAAGGCTGAATTCTGGCGGCGCGATTCTGGGGTGGTGACGCACCTGGAAGTGATTGTGTCGGCCGAAGACAACGCCGAGATGCGCCGCGTTTCAGTCGCGAATTACTCGACCCGGCCACGCGAGATCGAATTGACCAGCTATGCCGAAGTTGTCCTGGCGTCCCGCGCCGACGATCTCGCGCATCCTGCATTCAGCAATCTGTTTATCGAAACTGAGTATTACGCTCCGCACAGCGCTCTCTTCGCGCGCCGCCGTCCGCGTTCGGCAACGGATGAAGCGAAATGGGGCGTACATGTCTTGTCCACCTCAGCCGAAACAATCTCCGGCATTCAGTTCGAAACGGATCGATCACGCTTTCTGGGGCGCGGACACACCACGGCCGAACCCGTGGCCGTCATGGAGGATCGCCCGTTGTCGAATACGGTGGGCGCCGTGCTCGATCCGATTTTCAGCTTGCGGGTGCGCGTCCGGCTGCAACCGAACGAAACGGCGCAGGTAGTTTTCACGACCGGCGTGGCCCAGTCGCGCGATCACGCGATCGCTTTGACTGAAAAATACCGCGACGCGAATATCTTTGAACGTGAATCGCGCATGGCCTGGACCCGCGCGCAGGTCGAGATGAGCCATCTGCACATCGATCCGAACGAAGCTCATCTTTTTCAGCGACTGGCCGGCCGCATCCTGTACACGGATCCTTCGCTGAGGCCAAGGCCGCATGTCCTGGCTTTGAACAAGCTGCCCCAGTCGGGCCTCTGGTCGCAGGGAATCAGCGGCGACTTGCCGATAGTCATCCTGCGGCTCGATCGCGAAGAGGACATCCAGATGGCGCGGCAACTTTTGCGTGGTCATCTATACCTGCGGACCAAAGGTCTCCAGTTTGATCTGGTGATGCTGAATGATCATCCGACGGGTTACGCGCAATCGCTGCATGACACGGTGCAGCTCGCCGTGCGGACGTCGGGCGCGCAGGGTTTGATCGACAAGCCCGGCGGCGTTTTCATCCGGCGTTCAGACATCATGCCTGAGGAAGAGCGCATCCTGCTGCATTCGGTGGCGCGCGTGGTAATCGTCAGCGAAAGAGGTTCTTTGGAAGATCAACTCGTGCGGCGTCCCCTTGAAGAAGCCCTGCCCGCGGCTTTTCAACCAAGGTCGCCGTCGCAGCTTTATCCCGAAACTCCGCCGGAAGCGCCGAAGCTTTCTTTCTTTAATGGACTGGGCGGCTTTGCGCACGGCGGGCGCGAGTACGTGGTGATGTTAGGCGAAGGGCAGTGGGCGCCGGCGCCGTGGTCCAATGTGATCGCGAACAATTCCGACTTCGGATTCATGATTACCGAAACAGGCGCGGGTTTCACCTGGTCAATGAACAGTCATGAGAATCGCTTGACCACCTGGTCCAACGACACCGTGAGCGATCCGCCCAGTGAAGCCATTTACATTCGTGATGAAGATTCCGGCGCGACCTGGACGCCGACGCCTCTGCCGATTCGTGAGGCGCAAGGCTATCTGATTCGGCACGGCCAGGGCTACAGCGTGTTTGAGCATGCCAGCCACGGCATCTCGCAAGAGCTGCTTTTGTTTTCGCCGCTCGACGCGCCGGTGAGGATTTCACTGTTGCGTCTGCTCAATCGTTCGGACCGCCGGCGCCGGCTCTCGATCACCAGCTATCAGGAGTTGGTTTTGGGCGTGACGCGTGATGCGACGGCTAATCACATAGTCACGGATTTGGAAGAAAACGAAGGAGCAATCTTCGCGCGTAATTCCTACAACAATGAGTTTTCAAATCGCGTCGCGTTTGCCGGCACCAGCGAACGCAACGTCACGATGACTTGTGATCGGAAGGAGTTCATCGGCCGCAACGGCACTTTGGCGCGGCCGGCTGCGTTGCGGCGCGCTGCGCTTGGGGGGCGCGATGGCGCCGGTCTTGATCCCTGCGCGGCGATCCAGACTGCGATCGAGCTGGGGCCCGGCGAAGCACGCCAGGTGATCTTCTTACTTGGCGAGGCGGAATCGATCGAGGAAGCTCGGGCAGTCAACGAGCGTTTTCGCAGTGTTCACACGGTCAACGAGGCTTTTGAAAAAGTGCTCGCCTCCTGGGACCAGATGCTGGGCACGGTAGAGATCAAGACCCCCGATGCTTCGATGGACACGCTGGTGAATCGCTGGCTGCTGTGCCAGACGCTGGCGTGCCGCGTGCAGGGACGTTCGGCCTTCTATCAATCGAGCGGCGCGTTTGGTTTTCGCGATCAGTTGCAGGACGTAATGGCTTTGGTTTATTCGCGCCCCGACGTCGCGCGGCTGCAAATACTCCGGGCCGCGGCACGCCAGTTCAAAGAAGGCGACGTGTTGCATTGGTGGCACGAGCCGACCGGGCGCGGGGTGCGCACGCGTTTCTCAGACGATCTGTTGTGGCTGCCTTACGTCGCTTCATTTTATTGCAGCGTGACCGGCGATTATTCCGTGCTGGAGGAAACGGTCCCGTTCATCGAAGGCCCTTTGCTGGAACCGGATCAGATTGAAAACTACATGCAACCCAACATCTCGAAAGAGAAAGAGACGGTGCTCGAGCATTGCGGGCGGGCAATCGATCGCAGCCTCGTTCTGGGTGAGCACGGCTTGCCGCTGATGGGATCGGGCGATTGGAATGACGGCATGAATCGGGTTGGCGTCAAGGGCAAAGGCGAGAGTGTCTGGCTGGGATGGTTTCTCTGCGCGGTGCTAAATGGATTCGCGCCGCTGTGTGAAAAATATCAAATGACTGAGCGCAGTAATCGCTATGGCCGGCACATGGAAAAATTGCGGAAAGGACTCGAGCAGGCCTGGGACGGCGATTGGTATCGTCGCGCTTATTTCGACGACGGCACGCCGCTGGGTTCGGCTCAGAATGACGAATGCCGCATTGATTCGATCGCTCAAACGTGGGCGGTCATTTCGCGTGTTGCTGAATCTTATCGCGCGGCGCGGGCGATGGCCGCGGTCAATGAATATCTGATTCGTCGCGGCGATGGCTTAATCGTTTTGTTCACGCCGCCCTTCGATAAGAGCAAACTGGATCCGGGTTATGTGAAAGGCTATGTTCCCGGCGTGCGCGAAAACGGCGGCCAGTACACGCACGCGGCGCTTTGGACCGTGATTGCGTTTGCGATGCTGGGTGACGGCGATCTGGCGGGCGAGTTGTTCGGCCTGCTGAATCCGATCAATCACTCTTCGACGCGAGCCGGCCTGCACAAATACAAAGTCGAGCCCTACGTGGCCATGGGCGATGTCTATGCGGTGCCGCCGCACACGGGACGCGGTGGTTGGACGTGGTACACGGGATCGGCCGGATGGATGTACCGCGCCGCGGTCGAATCCATTCTCGGGTTCAAGCTGCAAGGCGAACGCTTGCGCATCGACCCGTGTATTCCGCGCGGCTGGCGCGAGTTTGAAATCACTTATCGTCGAGGTGGGACTACTTACCGGATCAAAGTTGAAAACCCGCATGCGCTCTGTCGCGGCATCGCGAGCGTCTTTGTTGACGGCCTCGAACAGTCAAGCGATGAAATTGTTCTGACTGAGGACGGCCAGACACATGATGTGCGCATCGTGATGGGTGAGAAGATTGAGGTTGAGAAGACCGACCTGATTGGATCCGAGCAGACGAAAGAAGCGATTTAGGGAATGACATATACATCAGTGTCGAACACGCGCGTGCCGTTTGAGGTCAGGTAGTCTTTGGTCTGGTTCCCGGCCGCGTCGTAATCGATCATCGTGTGGTTGGGATCGTTAGTCGCCAACATCCGGTTATTACTTTGATCGATGCTGCTTTGACCAGCGTCGGCCGGCCAAAAATGTCATACGTCGTCGAAGCTGAGACGTTGTTATCGGCGTCGGTTGCCCGCGTCACCACTCCGGTATAGAAATCGTATTCGCGCGTTTCCGTGCGTTGCAGAGAGGTCCCAAAGGCGGTTTGAACCTGTGTCGGATAGAGATCGCTGACGCCGGCGACACTGCCGTAGGTCAAAAGCGTTTGCACGCCGCGCGCGTACAAAAAAGACCAGAGGGCTCTGGGAGGGTCGAATTCTGATTTCAGTTTTGCGATCAACGCGAAACAGTGAGTTGCCGTGTGGTCCAGGGCTGGTTTGTCCACAAAGTAAAAAAGGCGGAGCCCGCGCTCCGCCTTTCTAATGATCAGAGTATCGCAACCCTAGTCCGCGGCAAGTGCGTGGGCCCGGGCCACCAGTTCAG